>CAJHZZ010000026.1_pt1 | contig 194502 bp, 194 predicted proteins | sample 9199071 | NCBI WGS metagenome assembly CAJHZZ01 (sample SAMEA7708275, study PRJEB35096) | sediment metagenome | biome: marine neritic benthic zone biome [ENVO:01000025]; feature: sediment [ENVO:00002007]; material: shallow marine sediment [ENVO:03000034] sea grass bed [ENVO_01000059] ...
CCATGCCCTCCTTGCGGATCTGCGGGAAGTACCACTTGATGAACTCCCGAATGCCGTTGGAGCCCATGTCCGGCAGATGGATGTAGCCGATACGTCCGTCGGTCATCTCACCGACCTTGCGGCGGTTGTGATTCACCATGGCCAGATAGCGCAGACTCCGCTCCTGGGGGATCGGGTCGAAGGAGACCGTGCGGGCGCCCTCCAGGGTGGGTGAGGCGTTGACCGTCAGTTCTACCGGCAAGCCCGCTTTGTGACGCAACAACTCGTACGGGCTGCGGTCGCCGGTGAGCTCGTCACCGTCGATGGCCAACACGTAGTCCCCTTCCTGGATGTCGACGCCGACCATGGTCAGGGGCGAGCGATACCGGTCCTCCTCGTTCTGACCCTCGAAGATACTGCCGATCCGGAAACGATTCGACGCCTCGTCCAACTCGAACTCGGCCCCGGGCAGCGCCACCTGCGGCCGCGGTCCGGCCTGCCAGTCGCCACCGGCGATATAGGCGTGTCCGACCGCCAGCTCGGCGATCATCTCGCTGATGACGTGGTTCAGATCCGATCGATGGGCCACGTGCGCCAACCACGGCTCGTACTGCTCCCGCAGGGCCTGCCAGTCGTAGCCGTGCATGTTCTCGACATAGAAGAAGTCGCGGAATCGACGCCACACCTCGTGGAAGATCTGCACCCACTCCTCGGTGGGCACCCGGTCGGCCTCGAGGTTGGCGGTGGAGACCGACTTGGCCTCGCCGCCTCCCGGCTTGGCGTCGTAGAGCTTGTAACCGCCGTTCTGCTCTACCAGCACTTTGCTGCCGTCACCGGACAGGGCATAGCCGGAGATGTCCTCGGCCAGGGTCTCGGCCTCGCGATCCTCGAAAGAGAAGATGTGGAGCGAAGGATCGATATCGGAGCTTCGACCGTAGTAGAACGGTCCGCCCCGCACATAGAGCAGATGCCCCTCGGTAGCGGTGAGGCCGCCGAAGTTGTCGGCGTCCACCGGGATGCGGACGACCCGCTCGCCCAGACCTTCGAAGTCGATTCGAATGGGTGCCTCGGAGTCGCCGTTGTCGCTGTCTTCGTCGCCCTCGCCATCATCCTCTCCATCATCCTCGCCGTCTTCGTCGATCGACACCTCGTCGCTCTGGCTCGGCAGCGGATTCTCGACATCGTTTCGCAGGGCCAACGCGTAGATGTAGGTCTCCCGATCGGTGGCGAAGTTCCATTCGATGGAGGAGATCTGGGGCGCGTACTGGCGATCGGACATGTAGTAGAGATAGTTGCCGGCGGGATCCCACGCCGGCGAGAAATCGTGGAAGAGCTCATCGGTGACCTGCCGGGGCTCGCTATCGCCAAGGCTCCAGACGAAGATGGAGCCGTAGTCGTTGGGCGCCGTCATGGAGAAGGCCAGATGTCCGCCGTGCGGGGACCAGACGTAGTCCCGTAGCTGTCCCCGGGCCTCGTCGGCCACCTGTATCAGCTCGCGGGAATCGACGTTGAGAACGAAGAGCCGCCCTCCTTTGTCGCTGAAGGCCAGACGCTGGCCGTCCGGCGACCACTCGGGGGCGTAGCGCATGGCGTCGCCGTTGTCGGTGAGCTGCTGCGGACCCCCGGAGCCGTCCTGGGTGATGACGTAGATCTCGTCCTCGCCGCTCAGATCCGAGACGAAGGCGATCCGGGCGCCGTCGGGCGACCAGCGCGCCCACTTGTCGTGGGCGTTGGAGCTGTGGGTCAGATTGCGGGTCGGGCCCTTCTCGATGGGGGCCGTGAAGATATCGCCGCGGGCCACAAAGAGCGCCCGTTCTCCCTTCGGGCTGAGCTCGAAATCTTCGATGAGACCCGCCGCCGAGACGCGGGAGGGTCGCTTCCACAGACCGTCGTCGGGCACCTGGATGGAGAGCGGCTGTGAGGACCCGGCCGGTATGGTGAAGATCTGCAGCTCGCCATCCAGCTCGTAGATGATCCGCTCGCCGCCATCGTCGGCCGGCCAACGGACGTCCCAGAGATCGTAATCGGTGAGCTGCTCGGTGGCCCGAGTCTCGACGTCGTAGGCATACAGGTTGTTGGTACCGTCCCGATCCGAGGTGAAATAGATCTTGCCGCCGATCCACATCGGGTCTCGATCGGCCCTTGGGTGATCGGTCACCCGCACCAGATCGTGACTGGCGAGATCGAAGGTGTAGAGCTCCTGCGCCCAGCCCCCCTCATACCGCTTCCAGGCGCGGAAATCCCGCACCAGCGGCGAGTAGACGACCTGCGAGCCGTCGGGCGACAGATCCGCCCCGCCGGCCTCCGGCATGGGCAATGGAGTGGCCAGTCCACCGGCCACCGGCACCGTGAAGAGCCGCGTGTCCGCCAGACCGGTACTGCCTCGCATGGAGCGAAAGAGAATCTTCGAACCGTCGGGAGACCAGTCGTAGACCTGGTTGTCATAGCCCCACCGTTGCGGCAACGGCCCCAGCGCGGGGTAGAAGGTCAGCTGTCGCGGGGTTCCGCCGGCGGTGGGGATCACATAGACCTGTTCGTCACCGTCGTATTGACCGGTGAACGCGATCCACTGACCGTCGGGTGAGAACTTGCCGAAGAGCTCCAGACCGGGGTGGGCGGTCAGCCGCCAGGCGGTGCCGCCGGAAGTCCGAGCCAGCCAGAGGTCTCCGCCATAGGTGAAGACCGCCATGTCTTCGTGGATGTCGGGAAAGCGCAGCAGCTTGGTCTGGGCCGAGGCCCACGTGGTTGCCGTCAGCGCCACGCACAGAGCGATGGCACACACAGTCAGAATCCTGGGTTTCATGAGATCTCCCGCGAGAAAGAAGGATGTCTGGATTGGTGCGTTCCCTCCGCACCACAGGGAGAAACGATTCTAGCAGCGGAAAGGTTGCACGGCGGGCCCAGCCGAACTCCGACGAAGAATCTCGACGCCAGGTTTCGATGTCGAAGTAGACTCGCAGAATCGTGGAGACCCTGCTGCTCACCCTATCCGATGTCCGCTCCCTGGTGACCATGGAAGAGACCGTGGCCGCGGTGGAAGCGGCCTTCGCCGCCCATGGACGTGGCGAGACCCTGATGCCCTCCAAGGTCTATATCGATCTCGAGAAATACCAGGGAGACTTCCGGGCCATGCCCGCCTACTTCGACGGCGCCGCCGGCTTGAAGTGGGTCAACGCCCATCCCCAGAACCCTTCTCGGCACGGGCTGCCGACGGTCCGCGGGATGTACATCCTCAGCGACCCCGAGACCGCCAGCCCGCTGGCGGTGATGGATGCCACCTGGCTGACCGCTGCCCGCACCGGGGCTTCGGCGGCGGTAGCCACCAGGCACCTGGCAAGGGCCGGAAGCCGCACCCTGGGCTTTGTCGGCTGCGGCGCCCAGGCGCGCACGCTGCTGGCTGCCCTCAGGGTGATCGACCCGGACCTGGAGATCGTCACCGCCGACAGGCAGGCCGAGTCCGCCGAGGCATTCGCCTCCGAATGCGGCGGCCGTGCCGGCACCGTCCAAGAGGCCGTTGGCTGCGACATCGTCTGCACCGCCACTCCCTCCAGCAGCCCGGTGGTCCGGCGGGAGTGGATTAGACCCGGCACCCACATCAATGCCATGGGTGCCGATGGACACGGCAAACAGGAGCTCGAGCCGCAGATTCTGCTGGACGCGCTGGTGGTGGTCGACGATCTGAACCAGGCCACGGGAAGCGGTGAGGTCAACGTGCCGTTGCGTGAGGGGATCCTCGACGTGGAGAGCCTGCAGACCAACCTGGGAGAGGTCGTCGCCGGCTTGAAGCCGGGACGCCGCTCCGACGAGCAGATAACCCTCTTCGACTCCACCGGACTGGCCATCCAGGACGTCGCCCTGGCCCGGGTCGTCTACGAGGCGGCGCGTCGCCAGGGCGCCGGTCGAAAGCTCGACTTTTTCGCATGACCAGCGAGACCCCCCGCTACAGCTTGGGCGAAGAGATCGCCCACAGCATCACCCACGGCGTCGGAGTGCTCCTGAGCATCGCCGCCCTGGTCATTCTGGTGACCCTCTCGGCGCTGCGCGGCAACGCCTGGCATGTGGTCAGCTCCGTCGTCTTCGGCGCTACCCTGATTTTTCTGTACACGGCCTCGACGCTCTACCACAGCATCACCCACCCCAGGGCCAAGAAGATTCTGCGCGTCCTCGACCACTCCGCCATCTTCCTGCTCATCGCCGGCACCTACACGCCCTTTACCCTGGTCACCCTGCGCGGCGGCTGGGGCTGGACTCTCTTCGTAGTGGTATGGGGGCTGGCTCTGGTGGGGATCGTCTACAAGATCACCGCCAGCAATCGTTTCCGGCTGCTGTCGGTCCTGCTCTATCTGGGCATGGGATGGCTGGTCCTGGTGGCCATCGAACCCATGGTAGCCACGATGCCGGTTCCGGGTCTAATCTTGCTGCTGGCCGGTGGTCTCTGCTACACCCTGGGAGTGATCTTTTTTGTCTGGCGGCAGCTCCCCTACAGCCACGCCGTCTGGCACGTCTTCGTGCTGGCCGGCAGCATCTGCCATTTCTTCGCGGTTCTGCTGTATGTGATTCCACGGCCGGTGTAGACCGATGAAGCTCCACCGAACAGGTTGCTGATCCTCGAATCAGGAAGCCGGTGGAAGTTACTGTCTCCCGAGATCAAGTCGGAGGAATCGAGGATCTGCATCAGCCCTCGGCTTCGCTCGCCTTCTCCGCGATCCGCTCCTGAACCAGGTGCAGGATCTCCTCGTCCGTGCTTCGGAGCAGCTCCTCCCGCTCGAGCAGTCCCTTGCCCTGCAGGCGACTGTGAATCGCCCCGCGGGTCCGCTCGAACCGATCCGCGATCTCTGCGGTCGCGGTGCCCTGCTGGATCAACTGGAGAAGCTCATGGTCTTCCTGTTCCGACCATCGAACGTTGAAGCGCAGAGGCCGGCCCTCTTCACGGTTGATCTCCTCCTGCGACTTCTTGGGATCCCGCCTGCCGGGCTTCTGTAGCCAATCCAACGATCCGAAAAGCGCCCGAATGACTCGGGGATGGTTGTATGGGCTGTCCTCCGCGAACACTTCTCCAGTGATCGGATGCACTCCACTGGCCAGGGCAGAGACGACGTCGACGATTTCGGTCTTGTTCACGAGAGAGCCTCCATTCGAAACCATGAGATCGATCTCCTTCTTGGTCTCGTAGTCGGCCCGACCGTTACAGAGAATCGGGCGGCCTCATCACGCCAATGGGTTGTTGCGCCGTCGCGCCACGACGTCACCGCGTCACCGCGTCGGAGAACTCTGAGCCCTATCTACAAGGACTCGGCCACGATCTCGGCCACGTCCTTGACCTGGAGGGACTCCTCCTTGCCCTCCACCTTGACGCCGTCATCCATCATGATCATGCAGAACGAGCAGGCGGTGGCCACGGTGTCGGCGCCGGTCGCGGCCGCCTGGCGCACCCTGGCCAGATTCATCCGGTCCGTCTCGTCGTCCATCTCGTACCACATGTTGCCGCCCCCGGCGCCGCAACAGAAGCTGCTCTCACGGCTGAAATCCATCTCCACCAGCCCTTCCTTCCGGGCCATGGCCTTGCGAATCAGGTCTCGTGGCGACTCGTATTGATCGTTGTAGCGGCCCAGGTAGCAAGGATCGTGGAATGTCACCTGGCCGTCACCGCCACTCCCGTTTAGCTTCAGTTTTCCACCCTCGAGCAGCTCGTTGATGAACTGGGAGTGGTGCACGGTCTCGAACTCGCCCCCGAAGTCCCGGTACTCGGTGCCGAGAGTCTGCATACAGTGGGGACAGGGAGTCACGATCCGGTCGAATTCGTACTGCTTGAGCGTCTCGATGTTCTGCAGCGCCAGGGTTTCGAACAGATACTCCTCACCCAACCGTCGCGCCGAGTCGCCGTTGCAGGTCTCCTCGTCGCCCAGCACGGCGAAGTCGACGCCGGCGGCCTGTAGGATCTTGACGAAAGACCGGGCCACCTCCTGATTGCGGGGATCGTAGGCACCGGCGCAGCCTACCCAGTAGAGCACCTCGGCCTTCTTCTTCTCCGCCATCACCGGCAGATCCAGCCCCGCTTCGGTGGCCCATTTCATCCGGTCCCCCTGCGCCAGAGCCCAGGGATTGCCCCGATTGGTCATGCCTTCCAGTGCCTCGGCTGCCGCATCGGGGGGCTGCCCCTCCGAGAGCACCAGGTACCGCCGCATGTCGGTGAAGGTCGGCACGTGGTCGATGAGCACCGGACAGGCCTCGATGCAGGCTCCACAGGTGGTGCAGGACCACAGCTCATCCACCTGGATCCGACCGCCGACCAGCTCCTCCACTTCGTCCCGCTTGCGAATCGTCCGATCGTAGAGGTCCTGCCGGATGTCGGTGATCAGCTTCATCGGTGACAGCGGCCGACCGGTGGCATGGGCCGGGCAGACGGTGGTACACCGCGCGCACTCAGTGCAAGAGACCGAGTCCAGGAGCTGCTTCCAGGTGAACTCGTCGGCCTGATGGGCCCCCAGGGTGATGGCGTCGAAGTCCGCCTCCGGATCCTCCATCAGCTCGCTGACATGCATGGGGCGCACAAGTCCCAGGCTGGCGCGGTCGGTCAGAGCCACGTTCACCACCACCGCCACGGTGTGGAACATCTTGGTCAGGGGTATCAGCGCTATGAAGGCCAGCGAGGTGATGGCATGCCCCCACCAGAGGCTGCGTTCTGCCGCAGCCCAGCTTTCCACCGAGCCGATCGGGGACATGGGGTAGCCGATGAAGGAGAAGGCGGCCGTTTCTGGTTGCTGCACAGCCAGACGGGCGGCCTCGGAGAGAAACCCGCCTACGACCAACACCACCAGGAACACCAGAATGCCGGTGTCGCCCAGGAGATTCCCCCGACCGGACCAGCCGCTCTGGGGCAAGGGCTCGGGCCTGCTGAAATAGCGTCGGGCCAGTGCCATCAGCAGACCGACGAAGAGCAGCAGCCCTCCGAAGTCGTTGAGCGCCGCGAACCACGGGGTGTCTTTGCCAGGCAGGAACTCGACGAACCAGCCACGGGTGACAAAGAAGTCCACCGTGGTGGCGAAGAACAGCTCGATGAAGCCCCACCCCAGACAGAAGTGCATCACCGTCGCATAGGTGAAGCGACGATTCATTACCTTGCGCTGGCCGATGCCGAACGTCAGGGCATTGGTCAGGCGGCTCAGCCAGTCGCTCGAGCGGTAGTTCTCCTGCCTGCCGACTCTGACGGTCCAGAGAACGCGCAGGTTGTAGGCGAAGATTGCGAGAGCTATGAATGCAAAGGCATAGAACAGCAGCGGAATGGTGTGGGTTCCTTCCATCAGGGCCCTCCCGTCTCGCCGCTAGCCTAGCACGCCGCTGTGCGGCATTCTCTTCGCACCGAACCTAGTCTGGAAGCCGGATCCGCAGGTCATCTACGCCCCAGAGATGGGAGTCTTTGGAGTCCCGGCCAACCAGACTCGAGCTACCTCTCGCCGCCAGTCGACGGGCCGCATTCAGGGCGCGCTCGAGGAGCGACTCCCAACCCAGCGGATCGACGGACTTGGCCACCGCCGAGACCGACAGCGACTCCCCTGGGGAATCTCCCCCCAGCAGCAGGAGAATCGTCTCCTCCAGTTGATAATCGAGGGGCGCCAGTCGGCGCTCGCTGCAACTCGTCGAGCAGTATCGGTCGACCAGCCACTCCGGGCCCCAATTGGCGCGCCAGCTCAGTCTCCGACCGCAGACCATGCAGGTCTCCTGCCTCGGTTTTCTTTCAGGTATCACGCAACATGCTCCTCTCTCCCCTCGCTAGCCAGAAGCTCCTCGCAGAGCTCCCAGAATCTCTGTATGTCTTCCTCGCTCTCTCTCGTCCAGGGCACCAGATGCGTCGAGACCGGCTGTCTGTCGCCTCTCCCAGGCCCGAGCTGGCCCCGGTGATCAGACAGATCTTGCCTTGCATGTCCACCGATAGGTCTTGGGGATGGAACCTCGCCTGGTGGCGCTCGAAACCGCCACGATCAAAGGAGAAGACGATCGATCGAGCAGGGAGTCTCTGAGGCCCATCAATAGCGGCTCCGATCCGACAGCGGATGCTGCCAGCGAAAGGCCAGGGAGTCATCCAATGCCGCCGGGATTCCCTGGTGGATCGTGGGGTAGAGCGGCCGGAGCTGCAGCTGACCCCAGAGCAGGTCCCTGGCCACCGGCAGTTGCAGGTTCCATCCGGTCACCGTGTCGGGGGTGATCAAGGACGGGCTGGATTGGAGCGCCATAATCGGCCGCAACAGCTGCGTACCGAGTTGTGCCAACCAGGTCGGCACGCGAAACTGACGAAACCGCGGAAAGTGCTCCCGCAACGTGGCAAAGAACTCCCGCCAGGTCGTCGGGCGCTCGTCCCCGACGGCCGAGATGCCGGTCCAGCCCTGCTCGGCCACCGCGATGAGCAGGCGCACGGCATCGCGAACGTGCAGATGCGAGTAGAGGTTCTCACCCGCGCCAATGCTCAGCAGTAGTCCACGGTGAATCCGCTCGAAGATCAGATCACTGGCACCATAAACATGCGGCAGCCGGATCGCCGCAAATCGCATACCGACGGTCTCGGCCATCTCCTGCAGCCGAGCCTCGGCCTCGAGCTTCGCCTGACCGTAGTCGACCCGCGGGAGGGCGGGTGTCTGCTGCCGGATCTCCTGTTCCTGATCGTCATAGACCAGCAGACTACTGGCGTAAATGAACCGGGAAACACCAGCCTGCTTGGCAGCCTCCATCAAAGAGACCGAGCCGTCGACAATGGTAGGCCGCAGACGGCGATAGGACTCGAATACGGCACGCGCTCCCAAATGGAAGATCGTGTCGACGTCCTGAACGGCGCGCTGGAGACTGGCAGGGCTGGTCAGATCGGCGCTGATAAGCTCGGCTCCCAAAGGTCGCAGGAGGGCGGCTCGCTCGGGTCGGCGCACCATCAGTCTTGTCGACTGACCGGCCCCGGCCAGGTGCTTGGCCAGCTCGAAACCGATGAATCCGGTGGCGCCGGTCACCAGGACACGCCCGAGCTGATTCGCAGATGTCGAACCAATATGAACATTTTGAGCGTTATTCTCTTTGATCATGATTCCTCGTTAGCCCCGTTATTTAACATACTGTAAAGAACTTAGACATTGAATACTGTCTCTTGACGTCCTCTACCACTCCTACTATAATGCACGTTATGAATGATTTCAACCCCCAAAGCAAGTCTTCCACCGACGACCGACCCATCTTCGTCTCCGGCGCCTCCGGATACATTGGTGGGCGCCTCGTCCCACGCCTCCTCGAAGCTGGGTACCGGGTCCGCTGCCTGGCACGCAACCCGCAGAAGCTCGAGGCCAGATCCTGGGCCTCGCATCCCCGGGTGGAGATCGTGGCCGGCGATGTAGGCGACAGCGAGGGCCTGGCCGAGCCACTGCGGGGCTGCAGCACCGCCTACTATCTGGTGCACTCCATGATCGCCGCCGGGGCCGACTATGCTGAGCAGGATCGCCAGCTGGCGTCCAACTTCGCTCGAGCCGCCGCCGCAGCGGAGGTCGATCGAATCGTCTACCTGGGGGGGCTGGGCGAAACCGGCAAGGAGCTCAGCGAGCATCTCTCGTCCCGTCGAGAGGTCGAGCAGGCACTGGCTTCGACGGACGTGCCGGTGACGGTGTTCCGAGCCGCCATGATCATCGGCTCGGGGTCGGTGTCCTTCGAGATCCTCCGCTATCTGGTGGAGCGGCTCCCCATCATGATCACCCCACGCTGGGTGCAGACCGAGAGTCAGCCCATCGCCGTGCGCAACGTGCTGCACTACCTCATTGCCTGCCTGCAGGTACCCGAGACCGTCGGTCGTATCTTCGACATCGGTGGTGCCGAGGTGCTCTCCTACCGCAAGATCATGCGCATCATGGCCGAGGAGCTGGGCCTGCCCCGTCGTTGGGTCATCCCGGTGCCGGTCCTGACGCCGCGACTCAGCTCCCTGTGGATCCACCTCGTGACCCCGCACAGCGCCAGCATCGCTCGACCGCTGGCGGAGGGGCTGCGCAACCGTGTGGTCTGCCGCAACGACGATGCCCATCGCCTCATGCCACAGACTCTGCTGACCGTCCGCGAGGCCATCCACTCGGCTTTGGGCAAGGTAGCGGACGGCGAGATCGAAACATCATGGTCGGATGCCGGCGTCATCCCGGGCGACCCTGACTGGGCCGGTGGAACCACCTACGTGCATCGCGAAGACACCGAGATCGACGCCAGTCCGCAGATCGTTTTTCAGACCCTCTGCCGCATTGGCGGCGAGAACGGCTGGTACGCCGCCGACGCCCTCTGGCAAATGCGTGGCCTGCTGGACCGTCTGGTGGGAGGTCCCGGTTTGCGTCGCGGACGCCGCAGTCCGGACGAGATCAAGTTCGGGGATGCCCTGGATTTCTGGCGGGTCACCGGCATCGAGCCCGGAAAACGTCTGACGTTGCGGGCGGAGATGAAGGTGCCGGGAGTGGCGACGCTCGACTTCGAGATCGAGGCCAAGAACGGTTCGACGCACCTGGCACAGATCGCTCGCTTTCAGCCGCGGGGTCTGCTGGGTATCCTCTACTGGTTCGCCGTCATGCCGCTCCATGGCTATGTCTTTCGCAGCATGTTACGAGGCATTCGCCAGGCCGCCGAGACCGCCGCACTGCCGATTGGTCCCGGCGAGAACGCAGAAGCCCGAACTCACAACTAAGCGATCTCGGCTCATGTCCATCGAGCTCCTGGTCCTGGCACACGCCGGCGCTACTCTCTTCATGACCGGGCTTATCTGGTTCGTCCAGATCGTGCACTATCCCCTGTTCCTGCAGGTGGGGCAGGATGCTTTCTTCTCCTACGCACGCGAACACCAGCGACGCACCACTCTCGTAGTCGCTCCGATCATGCTGATCGAGGCGGCAACCGCTATCTCCCTGGTGGTCTTGGCTCCCGCGGGTCCCTTGGCCGTGGCTGCATGGCTCGGTCTGGGTCTGTTGATCGCGATCTGGCTGTCGACAGCCTTCGTCCAGGTTCCGCTGCACCGCAGACTACTCTCGGGGTTCGACCCGCAGGTGATCGTGCAGCTCGCCCACAGCAACTGGTTCCGCACCTTCGCCTGGACCCTGCGGGCCGCCCTGGCCCTGTGGATGCTGCGGAACGGAGCCCCGGCGTGACCGAAGCGGTTCGCCGAATCCTGCTTCTGGCACCCGATCAACTGAGCCTCGATTACCCGGCGTTCGCCGCCATCGACCCGGACCATGATCTCGTGGTCCAGATCGAGGCGCCCGAGGACTTCACCCATGTGCCATCGCACAAGCAGCGGACCGTGCTGTTTCTTGCGGCGATGCGTCACTTCGCTGACACGCTCGCAGCCGCCGGCTACCGCAGATGCTATGTAGCTCTGGACGATCCGGATCACTCCGGATCGCTCGGCGCAGAGCTTGAACGACTGATTCGCAATCACGAGCCCGAATCGCTCGTCATGATCCGCCCCGGCGACTGGCGCACCCTGGAAACCGTGAAAGCGGCTGCCAGCCAAGCCTCGCTGCCGCTCGAGTCAATGGAGGACCCGCACTTCCTGGTTGCACCGCAGGACTTCTCCGAGTGGGCTGCGGGACGCAAACAGCTGGTAATGGAGCACTTTTACCGCTGGATGCGCAAGCGCGACGGAGTTCTCCTGACCGCAGAGGGGCAACCGGAGGGAGGACAGTGGAACTTCGACAAGGAGAACCGCAAGTCCCTGGGTCCCGGCTCACCCGATCCGCCGAACCGTCTCGAGTTCCCACCTGATGCCTTGACCCGTGAAGTCATGGCGCTGGTGAAAAAGACATTTCCCGATGCCCCCGGCTCTCTCGAAGAATTTCTCTGGCCCACGAACCGCGAGCAGGCCCTCGAGGTATTGGACGATTTCATCGCCCACCGTCTTGCCTACTTCGGCGACTACCAGGACGCCATGGACCGCGGCCGGCCCTGGATGTTTCACTCGTTGCTTTCGCCCGTCCTCAACCTGAAGCTCCTCGAGCCGCGCGAGTGTGTCGCCGCTGCCGTCGAGGCCTATCGACAGGACCGGGCGCCGCTCAATGCTGTCGAGGGGTTCATTCGCCAGATCATCGGCTGGCGGGAGTTCATCCGCGGGGTCTATTGGCACGAGGGCCCGGAGTACGCCGACCACAACCACCTGGATACCTCGGGCCGGCTGCCGGCTTTCTACTGGACGGGCGACACCGAAATGGTCTGCGTTCAGGACTCCCTCGATTCGGTGCTGCGGCACGGCTATGGGCACCACATTCAGCGGCTGATGGTGACCGGCAACCTGGCCCTCACCTCGGGTGTCGATCCCCGCGAGATCAGCGACTGGTATTTAGGCATGTACGTCGATTCGATGGACTGGGTGACTCTGCCCAACACCCTGGGGATGGTGATGTTCGCGGATGGCGGTGTGGTAGGCAGCAAGCCCTACGCTTCGACCGGCAAATACATCGATCGCATGAGCGACTACTGCTCGCAGTGCCCGTTCGACCCTGCCCAGCGCAGCGGGCCGCAGGCCTGTCCGTTCACCACCTTCTATTGGGATTTCCTGGCAAGGAATCGGCGGCGGCTGGAGGCCATCCCCCGCATGCGGATGATGTACAGAAACCTCGATCGACTCGACGCGAACGAGCTGCGCGGGGTTATCGAAAGGGCCACCGAATTGCGCCAAGCCTGGGGCATCGAGCAGGCAGTCGATACGGGCGTCTAGTTCGAGTTGGACCGCGGGCGTCCATTGCCGGTCGGCGGAGGCACCATCAGATCCACCCAGATCGGGAAGTGATCGCTGACCCTGGCCTCCTCAGTGGCTGGACGCTCGACCGCTCCACCTAGAATCTCGAGTCCCACCGAGGGCAGCACGTAGTCGACCCGCATGCCCCAGCCGGAGGTGTCCGCCGGATCGAGCTCGGCCCACTCCGGTTCGACCCCCACCGAAGCCGCCTGCGGCTTGGGTTCACCCTGCACCCTCGGATGGTCCAGCAGGAAACGGCCGATGGGGTTCTGGAAGGATCGACCCTTCTGTGGATCCGCATTCAGATCGCCCAGGATGACGAATCGAGCCTGTGGTGGAAGCCCACCGCCTCGACCGTCGTCGTCGACGATGTAGTCGGCTCCCTCTAGATAGTCGGCCCAGAAGCGGATCTCGTCGTGATTGCGTTTCTGGTTGCGCTGCTCGGGGCCGTCGAAGGCTGGGGGTGTCGGGTGGCTGACCAGAAAGTGGACCACCGCCCCGTTGGGCAGGCGGACCGGTACATCCCAGTGGCTCTTGGAGCTCAGGCGGAACTCCGCCCATTCCGCCTCCGAGTACCACCGCTCACCGGTCTCGGGATCGACCGGCGCCAGCGCCTCCGGCATGGCGCTCCAGGGCAGGAGCTGAAAGGTCCGGACCCGATTCTCCAGAATCTTCAAATCCTCACGGACCAGAAGAGCCATGCCGTATTGTCCCGGGAAGGTGCCGAAGCCCCAGGTGTCACCACCATAGGCTCGGCCTTCGGGCGTCTGGCGTCGGGTCTCGGGTTCGTGGGTCGCGGCGGCAAGCTCGGGTGGAGTCGTACGGGCTTCACCGTCGTTGTCGAGGTCGTGCCCGCTGGCAAGGCCGGTATTCGAAGGTCGCATGAAGGCCCGGTATCGGATGGGCTCGAGCCCCTCCCCCTGCGAAACCGCCAGAAACAGATCCGCGAACCGCTGGCCGTTGCGGCCCTCGATCTCGCCGTCCATCCAATCGGTCTGCTGGCGGCTCAGGTCATAGGTCAGCTCATTCACCAGCACCACATCAGGTGCCAGCTCCTGGATCACCGCCGCCGCTGCTCTGGCGCGCGGACTTTCGGGATTGGCGACCTCCTCGGTCCGCAGATCCTCGATGTTGAAGGTGGCCACGCGTAGACGGAAGGGCTCTTCTACCAATGGAGTCTCCGGGGGTGGGTCGCCGCAGCCCGAAACGAGCAGCGCGAAGGCCAACCAGACTGCGCACCTTGTCGACACCGGCCGATCCTATCGTGCCCTCGAGTCTGGCAAACCGGCGCCGGGTTCCACCGGCCATCGACCGAGGGCAGTGCTCGGCCGGCCTGACGGTATCGGATATCCTGAACCGACTGGAGGGACCACCATGACCCAGCTCTCACTCGACCGAGTCGCAGTCATCGGTGCCGGCAAGATGGGCATCACCATGATCAAGACCCTGTTGGAGCGCACCGATCTCGAACCCGACCAGATCGTGGCAACCCGCAAGCACACGCCGCCCCTTGCCGAGCTCGGTGAAGAAACGGGGGTGCAGACGACCACGGACAATCGCGAGGCGGTCCAGGGCGCCGACGTGATCCTGCTCTGCGTCAAGCCCCACTCCATTCGTGACGTGCTGGACGAGATCGGAATCGAGCTCGAACAGAGCCAGATGGTGGTATCCATCGCTGCGGGAGTCACCTCCGAGCAGATGGACGAGCACGTATCGGGCCAGATCCCGATGATCCGTGCCATGCCCAACACGCCCAGCCTGATCGGCGCCGGCATGACCGCGGTTTGCGGTGGCGAGTTTGCCAGCGACACGCACCTCGAGACCGCCCGCCAGATCTTCGCGGTCATGGGTCGCGCCCTGATCCTGGACGAGAAGTACTTCGACGCCTTTACCGGTCTCGGGGCCTCCGGCCCGGCCTTCCTCTACGTGGTCATCGAATCGATGGCCGAGGGGGGCGTGAAGATGGGCATGCCGCGCGATGTCGCCACCGAGGTCGCTGCCCAGGCCTGCCTCGGCGCCTCCGCCATGGTCCTCGACACCTCAGCCCACCCGGCGCTCCTCAAAGACGACGTCACCACCCCCGCCGGCTGCACCATCGACGGCCTCCTCACCCTCGAAGAAGGCGGCCTCCGCGTCACGCTGATCAAAGCGATCGTGGAGGCGACGAAGAGGGCGGGCGAGCTGGGCTGAGCCACGACTTGGGCAAGCCAACATCCCGTCGGATTCCAGCCAGATACGTCTCCGCTGTTTCGCCAGTTCCCGCGAAACGATTTCCCCCGAATCGCCATATACAGATAAGGGAATAGGAGGTGCATCATGACCGTCCAATGTTGTGGCAGCTGCGGAAGGCTTTTCGCGCGCGGAACCCATCCCTGGATCGTCGTCGATCCCGGGCGGCCGGCTCCGGTGGACTGGCTGTGCGGCAGATGTGAGCGGTTCTATGAGGCCGCGAACCAGGTCCTGGTATTTACTGATCACCAGTATCACGTGGCGACGCTGCTTTCGGATCGCGGCATGAGGGCCGCCCGGCACGACTTCAGAAACGGCTCTGTTGCCTGAGTAAGTGGCCAGAGTCAGCGGCTATACTGCTCGGCGGAGGCCCCTTCCTTGCGCGATCCGGGCAAAGTGTTTCATCTCGCCATTCCCTGTCGGGATCTGGAGGAGGCGCGCGAGTTCTATGTCGACCGGTTGGGTTGTCGCCTGGCTCGTCGATACGAGGATCGCATCACGCTCGACTTCTTCGGCGACCAGGTGGTCTGCCACCTCTCGCCGGACAAGATCGACAGAGAGCCGGAGAGGTACCCCCGGCACTTCGGGGTCACCTTTCGCGACCGAGCTGAATTCGACGACCTGATCGACCGCGCCCGGAGCCAGGGGCTGCAGTTCCTCCAGGAGCCGTTCCTCCGTTTCGAGGGCAAGAGCGAGGTCCATCGGACGTTCTTCCTGGTCGACCCCTCCAACAACGTGCTCGAGTTCAAACACTACGACGATCCGGAGATGATGTATTGAGGGTCCGGCAGCCGTGAAGGTGCTTCTGGCCACGACCGCGACACCGGATGACCGCAAGACGGTCGCCTGTGCGCGCTCCTTGGCCGGGGCGGGCGCCTCGGTCACCGTCGGCGGCGATGAATTCTGGGGTCAGGCCTTCTACACCCGCAGTGTGCGCCGAAGGATCCGGTACCCACACCCGTGTCAGGGCATTCCGCCCTTCATCGACGCGATCAACGATCACTCGAAGCGTCAGGGCTTCGACGTCGTGCTACCGATGAACGACTACACCACGGTGGCTCTGACCCAGGGTCGTGACCGTCTCGATTCATCCATCGCCACCGCTCTGCCGCCTCCAGAGGCACAAGAGATCGCCAATGACAAGGTGCATACGGTCGAGCTCGCCAACAGCCTGGGAATCGAGACTCCCGCGACTGTCGAGATCGCCGCTGCCGAGCCGGTGCAAGAGATCGCCGAGCAGATCGGCTTTCCCTGTGTCATAAAGCTGCGCCGTGGCTCGGGCGCCGTGGGATACCAGCGAGTCGAAGACCTCGAACAGCTGTCAGCAGCCCTCGAGCAGGAACGGGGCCCCTCCGATCTCGGCTTCGATCGCGAGCATCTGTTGGTTCAGGAGTACGTACCCGGCGTGGTCCACGATGCCTGTGTGCTCTGCGATCGAGGTGAGATCGTGGCGGCCTTCAACCACAAGCGCCTGCACACCTACCCGCCCGAGGCCGGCATCGGCACGCTCTTCGAGACGACTCACGAGCCGGACCTGCTGAATCGCGCCAGGCGAGTGTTCAAGGCCCTGCACTGGCATGGTCCCGGCCAGGTCGAGTTCAAGGTCGATCCCGAGACCGGTCGGACCTGGCTGATCGAGATCAATGGCCGCTTCTGGGGGGCGACTGGCGTCGCGATCAGGGCTGGAGTCGATTTTCCGCTCCTGACCTGCAAGCTGGCTGTGGGTGAGGAGATCGACCCTTGCCGGGAGTACGAGGTCGGTCTGCGCTATCGCTATCCCTTTCCTTTTGGTCTGCTGGCGATCGCCGACGGAGGCTCCAGTTGGCAGGCGGTGCGAGATCTGCTGATGCCTCGTCGCGACACCTGCTCTGATCTGCTCTGGAGCGATCCCCTTCCTTTCTTGGCCGAATCTCTCTTCATCGCCCGCCGCGCCTGGCAGCGCCGCAGCTTGCGCCCTGTAGAGAAGAGACTGTGACACCGCCCTACCCGACCGGCTTCCGGGCGCAGACGGCGACGAAGCAGGCGGTGATGCCGCGGGTCGGAATCCGATCCAAGGAGGCGCACAGCTTCAGCAATCCTCTGATGAGCCGATCCGCTCGGCGTCCCATCGTTCTTCGCAGAGCGAGAAACAGGAGGGTCGATAGGCCGCGCGGATTGTGGATCAGATAGTCGGTGTCGACGATCTCCAGGCCCAGACCCTCCAACTTGCGCACCAGACCCGGTAACGAGGTCGTGACTCCCAGGGGAAACGGGGAATGACCGCTCCGAGCGGCAAGACGCAGCAGCCAGTAGAGAGGATTGCGGAGGTTGTCGAGAGTTACGATGGCTGTGCCCCCCGGTCGCAGCACCCGGGCCAATTCGCCCAGGGACCGATCCAGCTCGGTCGCGCTCTCAAAGTGGTCGAGCGTCGAGTTCGAGAACACCAAATCGATGCAGTCCGAGGCCAGGCCGAGCCGACGCACGTCGGTCACCGCCAGCCACACCTTCGTCGGTAGATTCCGTCGAGCCCGAGCGGCTTCGCCCAACGCCAGGTCGATCCCTAGCGGGCGGCCGTACCCCGAGCAGCCCGAAAGCAACTCGTCGGCGCCGTTGGCCTCTTCGAAGAGATCGGTCTTGACCAGAATCTTGCTTTCTGCCGCCTCACCCCACCTTTCCAAGAGCGACAGATGGGAGGTCCGCTTCTGCTCGGCTACCAGCGGATCGAGATACCAGGACGGCGAGTCACGGTGGGAGATCTCCTCCCAGACGGGTTCCGACGGCGGCAAGGTCAGCGATCCACCTCCGGTGTGCCCGTGGTGGTGCTCGTCAGCTCGGCCGGCTCTGGAGTCGAGGTCCTGGGCACCTTCGAGATGAAAGCTCTAAGCTTGCCTCCAGAGAGGGGCAGACGGTCCACCCGATGAATCTCGAGCTCGATCGACTCCCCGATGAGTCGTTGCAGCTGCCGACGCAGCTCGCTCTGGCGCTCTTCGCCCCACTCGCCGTTCACCACCGCCTGCAGCTCGAGGCGCCCTGGAGCGTGCTGGACGAAGCGAAACTCCTCCATCTCCCAATGCTCTCGAGCGGTCACCACAAGCTGCCAACCGCCCAGAACACGGCCGCTGGGCAGAACCAGTGCATCGTCTGCCCGTCCCACCGGTGCCTCGATTCTCGGGAAGGCGCAGCCACACCTGCAGGGCTCCCCCACAGGCCGTGTCAGGTCGCCCAATCGATACCGGATCAAGGGCATGTGAAACGCATTGAGGGTGGTCACCACCACCGTGGCGTAATCTCCCTCGTCTTCCGGAATCTCCTCCACGCATTCGACGATGACGTGATCGGCGTTGACGTGCAAGCCCCGATGCTCTGGACACTCGGCCGCCAACCGACCGGTTTCCATACTGGCGTAGGAGTTGAAAAGCTCGCAGCCCAAATCGTCCCGCAGGGTCTGCGCCAGCGGCCCCGCTAGTACGGCGGCCGAGGTGATGACGACCCGAGGGCGAGTCACGCGGCTCAGCCGGTTCCCCATCTCACTGAGCAGACCACGCAGACAGTCCGGGTAGGCCCAGAGCACGGTCGGCTGGAATCTCTCCAATTCGGCGAGCTGTTCGCGGAGCGTCAAGTCCATGGTCAGAATCTCAGTGCGGTACAGGCCGAGGCGTTCGTGCCAATGTGCGCTTCGACCATGCGCCGGTCCCACAATCGCCAATCGGTCCCAAGGTCGCAAACCCATCGCCAACAGCGTGCGAAACTCGACCAGGAGGCGTGTGCGGTGCTCGGCCGGCGTCAACTCCACTTCGAAGACCTTTCCCGTCGAACCGGAAGTGCGAATCGTCACACCGTTCGGCAACCGACGACCGCCGGTCTTGACCCCATCACCTGCTTCCCTGAGCTGCCGCTTGGTGACGATCGGCCAACGGCTCAGATCTTCGAGGGAGCGCAGGTCCTCGGGCGCCACTCCGGCCTGCCTCCAGAGCAACCTGTAGAAGGGCACCTGCCGATTTGCATGCTCCAGCACGGTCTTCAGTTTGCGCAGACGCAGAGCCGCCAGCCGCTCGGCGTCCAGTCTGCGATTCGCCCGCAGCGAGCGAAGTTCCAGGAGCCTAGACAGCATCGTAGGGATCCGTCTCGAGACCGCGGTGGCAGTGCGAGATCACCGCTTTGGTCTTGCCCGTAGCGTCCTGGGGGGATTGCTCCAACCAACTGACGGCGACGGAGGCGTCGAAACCCAGCCCCGAGGTCAGAGCCCTGGCCAGCTCTTCGGCGGCCACGGCCCTGTCGGTGTCCGGCCAAGCCACAGCGCGGACTTCGAATCGATCTGGCTCTTCCTGCACGATCTGCACCTGAACGATACCCGGCACGGCGCGCAGTTCTTCGAGGACTGCCAGTGAATGGAGCTCTTCGCCGGATGGCAACAGCAAGAGATCGTCGGAGCGGCCCTCGATGGAGTCGATGGTCGGCAGGGTGCGGCCACAGGGGCAAGGCTTGTCGCTCAGCCGTACCACATCTCCGAGGCGATAGTTCAGCAGCACTGTGGCCCGGTTTGTCAGGTTCGAGATCAACAGGTGTCCGGCCTCGCCTGGTGCCACCTCACCGCCCTGGTCATCGACCACGCGAAACGCCACATCATCGAGAAACAAATGGAAGCCCTGCCGCTCTTCGCATTGAAAGCCCAACCGCAGGGCCTCGACGGCTTGATACGTCGACAGCACGGAGGCTCCGAAGTGGTCCTCGATCAGCTGCCGCTCCGCTGGAGGCATCGCATCGGCCCCGTAGACGATGACGCTTGGGCAATCGATCTCCAGGCCCTTCTCCGCCACCCGGCGGAAGAGACTGCCCAGCAAAGCTCCGTAACCACGCAACACCGTGGGTCGAAACCGGTTGATCAGATCGACCTGTTCCGCCAGCGACACATGCAGCAGCGGCAACTCGGCACGCTCGAGTTCGACACCGGGCAGCCGCAGGGAATGGCTCTCATAGAAGTCGCGAATCTGACGATGAACACCGGTGGCTCGCGCCGCATGCATCTCGCGGTAGCCCACGAGTTGACCGGTGAACCGACGCAGCACCGCGCGCTGCCGCTGACCATGCGCCAAAGACAAGAAAAGACTCTGAGCGTCGTGGTAGATCGGCTTGCTGCGGCCCGAGGTGCCGCTCGAATCGATGCGCAGACACCTCCCATCGGGGAATTCGCGGGCGCGAAAGGACTCCGGCGCTGTGAAGAGATCATCCTTGCTCACCCTTGGAAGCAGTGGAAGATCCTCGGCCGACCGAATGTCCTCCGGTCGCAGGCGCATTCGATCCATGACCTGCCGATAGAACGGCACATTGCGATAGGCGTGCTCGACCATCCGCCGCACCCGACGCCTCTGGATTGCGAGGACGCGCTCCACAGGCCAGTACGGCAGGCGGGACTCGGACCGAGCCGACCAGACCGTGAACCCGGTCCAGTAGGCCCTCTCGAGCCAACGGGTCATGACCTAGATACTAGAACGACAGGCTACCCAAAAAAGTGGTGGCAGATTCTGCCAGCCTCCACGGCTCTCGAGCCAACTACGTGAACGAGACTCTGGCGCCGCGAATCTATCGTCTGGCGGTTCGGCTGAACTGGCGATAAGCGAGCCGCTCAAACCACACTTCTCACTTCCCACTCCTCACCGCCCACCTCCCACTTCCCACTGCCCACTTCCCACTCCTCACCACTTACTGCCCATTGCCCACTGCCCAGTGCGTCACTGCGCCGGCGAAGGCCTCTAAACCATCGCCTCCGACCCGATCTCGGGGTGCGCCCTCAAGAAGCGCACCAGAGTCACCACGTAGTCCTTGAAGGACGGCACCGCGATACCGCTGCCCTCGAGATCCCTCTGGGTCTCGTTGACGCAGTAGTAGGTCGGGTGGACGAAGTAGTCGATGGCCGCCGAAGGAATCCCCATCAAGCGGTAGACGCCCGGTAGGTAGTCGATGGCCGCCTTGGCCACGTCCTTGAACACCGGCACCCGGACCACCACCCGGTCGGTGGCGCGGGCCGCCTGGTCGATGATCTCGTCGACGGTCAGCGGCGCCGGGTCGGCCAGCTGGTAGACCTTGCCACGGGACTCCTCGAGACCGCTCAGATAAGCGATCGCCTCGACCAGGAAGTCGCTGGGCACCACGTTGACCCGGGTGATCTTCGGGTTGCCCACCATCGGCATGACCGCCAGGTAGGGCTGCTTCAGCAGCCAACGGATCACGTAGTACGGGCCGTCGAACTTCTGGGTGACGCCCGAACGGCTGTCGCCCACCACGATGGCCGGTCGATAGACGGTGGCAGGGAGCCCCTTCTTCATCCGTTCCTGGACCTCCACCTCGGCCAGAAACTTGGTCTCTTCGTAGAAGTTGTTGAACTCCTGCCCCTTGTCGAGGTCGCGCTCGCTGAAGATGCCGGCATACCGACCGCTGACATAGCAGGTGCTCACATACTGGAAGCGATGCAGGGCGGCACACCGCGCGGCGAAGTCCAGCATGTGGACCGTGCCGTGGAGGTTGACCTTCATGGCCAGGTCCCGGCCGACGCTCAGATCGTAGACGGCCGCCAGGTGATAGATCTCCCGGGTCTCCTGCTGCAGGCCCGAGGGGTCGGCGAGACCTAGGCCTTCGCGGGTGATGTCACCCACCACCAGCTCGATCCTGTCCCGGGTCACCGGATGCTCGCGGTTCAGGACCTCGACGCGCTCTTGGGCCATGTCCATAAACTTGTCCTGCACCAGACAGACCGCGGTGTCCTCTGGCGAGCGTGCGAGGACGCGGGGCAGCAGCTCCGAGCCCAAGAAACCCGGAAAGCCGGTAAAGAAAATCTTCTGCATGGTTGTCCCTCCCGTCAGCGGATACCCGGGATCCGCTTCCAGAGCCACATGGCGCCGGAGACCAGACGGCTGTAGCTCTCCTGCTCGAGACCCTCTGGGCCGGCAATTGACATCAGCCTCTGCACCGCCACGGTCTGCGACTCGGTGTACTTGAGAATCCCCTCGGCCCCGTGGCGTCGGCCGAGCCCCGAGTCCTTGAAGCCGCCCATGGGGGCGTCCATGGAGGCCCAGGCGGCGGCGTAGGCCTCGTTGATGTTGACCGTGCCGGCATGGATCCGCGTCGCCAGGGTCTCGGCCTGGCTGATGTCCGACGTCCAGAGACTGGCACTCAGTCCGTAGTCGGTGGCGTTGACCCGCTCCAGGGTCTCTTCCACATCCTCGAATGGATAGACCGCCACCACCGGACCGAAGGTCTCCTCATTGCACACAGCCATCGCGTCGGTGACGTTCTCCAGCACCGTCGGCTCGAAGAAGTAGGGGCCGATCTCCGGTCGCGGGCGACCGCCGGCAACCAGACGGGCGCCCTTGGACACGGCGTCCTCGACATGAGCGGTCACCGCCTCGAGCTGGGCTCGGGAGATCAGCGAGCCCAGATCCACGTCGTAGTCGAAACCGGTCCCCATGGTCATCTCCTGGGCCCTGGCGGCCAGGCGAGTGAGAAACCGCGCATAGAGATCCCGGTGCACGTAGAGACGCTCGATGGAGATGCAGAGTTGGCCGGCGTTGGGAAAGCTCCCACGCACGGCACCCTCGACCGCCTTGTCGAGATCCGCGTCGGCCATCACGATCATGGCGTTCTTGCCACCCAGCTCCAGCGAACAGCCGATGAGATTCTCGGCCGCTTGCCGGGCGATGATCCGCCCGGTTCTCGTACTGCCGGTGAAGGTGACGAAATCGACCCCGTCGATGAGCGGCCCCCCGAGCTCCGAGCCGCGGCCGGTGACGACCTGGAAGAGATCGAACGGCAATCCCGCCTGGTGCATCAGATCGACCGCCCAGAGCGCCGTGAACGGTGTCTGCTGGTCAGGCTTGAGCACCGCACCGTTACCGGCCATCAGAGCCGGAATGGCGTCGGTAATGGCCATCGACAGCGGATAGTTCCACGGGGCGATGACCCCCACCACGCCGCGGGGATGATGGTACACCCGGGTAGAGGTCAATCCCGGCACCGCGCCTCGCCGCCGCTGGACTCCCACATGCCGTTCGGCATTGAGGGCGTAGTAGCGACAGACATTGACCACATCGACGATCTCCTCGAAGGCGTAGCGACGGGCCTTGCCGGTCTCCAGCTGCACCAGATCCAGGATCTCCTCCTGGTGCTCGAGGATCAGGTCGTGGTAGCGCAGAAAGACCCGGGCCCGCTCGTCGAAGCTGCGTCCCGCCCAGTCCTCCTGGGCTCGAGAGGCTCGCCGGATCGCCATGGCGATGGTTGCCGCGGTGCAGCGAGGCGTGGCGTCCAGGGTTTCGCCGGTAAACGGCATCTCCACTGGAATGGACCCGGTCTCGTCTCCGGCCCGCGGAACCAGCTCGAGCAAACTCTCCAGAGCCCCTGGGGTCCAGCAACTGTCGAGAAAAGGCTGCTGTTCGTCCAATTTTGCGGTCACGGTGTCGGTCACTTCATCCACGGCTGCAATCATGCGGCACTCCTCACCTGAGGTGCGACTGCGGGGACGGTTTATGCCGCACCCCGGCAAACATTATTGCACCCTTTCGCCGCGGGCGTCTGTGGAGGGATGAGCTATGATTCCGGGCGACACCGAAAGATGGGGACAGGAGACCACCTATGCCAGATACCGATTCGATGAGAGCCAAGGTCATCGAACACCTGATAGCGGCCTCGGACGAGGACATCCAACCCGATGACGTCACCGAGACCACTCGGCTCCGCGACGATCTCGACCTGAGCTCTCTACAGGCCGTCACCCTGGTCATGGACCTGGAGGACGAGTTCGGTGTGGTGATCGAGGACGAGGAGATCGAGAATCTCGCCACCGTCGGCGATGTGCTGTCGATCATTCAGGCCAAGCAGGGCGAATCCGGATAGGAGACCCATGACAAGACGAGTGGTAGTCACCGGGGTGGGCCTGGTCTCCTGCCTCGGTCACGACTACGAGACCGTGCTCGGCGCTCTGCAGCGGGGCGAAAGCGGTGTCCGCTCGGTCCCCGAGGAGTGGCTGGGAAGGGGTCTCAAGAGCCTGGTCGCCGGTACCATCGAGAACCTGGAGGACAAGCAGGCCGCCTCTGGGATCTCCAAGAAACTGATCCCCGGCATGTCCGATGCCGCCCGGTTCTGCTGCATCGCCGCGCGCGACGCCGTCGACGACGCCGGCTGGGGTGAAGAGGAGCTTCAGAACCTCGACACCGTCTGTATTGTTGGCACCGGGGTCGGCAGTGTCGACGCAGTGCAGAAGGCCGCCCAGCTCTACTACTCGGACCGGATCCGCCGGGTCGATCCGTATACGGTGCTGCGCTGCATGTCGAGCTCGTCCAGCGCCGCGGTCGCCAACTTCTTGAAGGTCCGCGGACGCAGCTACTCGCTGAGCTCCGCCTGCGCCACTTCGGCCCACAACATCGGCCATGCCGTCGAGCTCATCCGGGGCGGCATCGCCGAGCGGGCCGTGGCCGGTGGCGGTGAGGACATCACCGAGCTCATCACCGCCGCCTTCCAAGGTCTGCGCTTGGCGCTCTCTACTCGCTACAACGACACCCCTCAGCGGGCATCACGACCCTACGATGCCGATCGAGACGGTTTCGTCATCAGCGGTGGTGGTGCCATCGTCGCCCTGGAAGAGTACGCAGCGGCCCGTCGCAGGGGCGCCAGGATCTACGGCGAGATTCAGGGCTACGCGGCCACCTCGGACGGCTTCGATCTGGTGCTGCCCGAGCCCGAGGGGCGGCAAGCCGGTGCCTGCATGCAATTGGTCCTTGAAGACGCCGGGGTCGAACCCTCGGCGATCGACTACGTCAACACTCACGGCACCTCGACGATTCACGGCGATGTGGCCGAGGTGAAGGCCATGCGTCAGGTCTTCGGCCAGCAGTTGCCGCCCTTCTCGTCGACCAAGTCCATGACCGGCCACGGCATCGGCGCCGCCGGCGGTCTCGAGCTGATCTTCTGCCTGGGGATGATGGACCGGGGATTCATCGCTCCGTCGATCAACATCGACACCCCGGATCCGGAGGTTGTCGGTCTGCCGGTGGTGACCGAGACCCGCGATGCGCCGCTCAAAACGGTGCTCTCCAACAACTTCGGCTTCGGCGGCACCAACGCCTCCATGATCCTGCGACAGGTCGATGGCTGATCCTGCCATCGAAGCCCTGCGCGATGCTGAGGGGTGTCTCGATCGCGCTGCGGTGCAATCGATCCTGCCTTATGGCGACGACTTCCTCTTTGTCGACCAGGTGACCGGACTGACGGAAGACGAGATCCAGGCCAGCCATCTCATCGATCCCACCTCTCCCTTTCTCCGCTCCCACTTCCGGGGGTTGCCACTCATGCCGGGAGTGCTGGTGGGCGAAGGTATGGCCCAGGCCGGTACCCTGCTGGTCCGCTATCGGCTCGATCAGCCGGGCGACAAGGACATCCTGGCCTTCCAGATCGAGGGGGCGAGATTCTCCAGCCCGGCCCAACCCGGCGATCGTCTCGACTACCGGGTCCGACTGCTGAATCTGCGCCGCCGGGTGGCGCGACTCGAGGGCGAGGCCCACGTGGGTCAGCGGGAGATCTGCAGAGCCCGGATCGTCCTCGGCATCGTCGAGCGAACCGAGCTGAGCGCCCAGCTGGCCGAGCTGCGAGAGTCATGACCCGAGTCGCCGTCCTGGCCGACATCCACGGCAACATCCCCGCTCTCGAGGCGGTGCTGGAGGACATTCGCAGCCAGACAGTGGATGAAGTCCTGGTCGGCGGCGACCTGGTCGGTCGGGGGCCCCAGGGCAGCGCCGTCATCCGACGGCTCCGAGACCTCGGTTGGCCATCGGTGCGGGGCAATCACGAGGACTACCTGCTGACCTTCCGGCGAGGCGAGGTGCCCCTCGACTGGCTGGAGGCCGACGAGTGGTCAGCCTCGCGCTGGATGGCCGAGGAGCTGGCCGCCGAGGATGTGCCCTACATGCAGTCCCTCCCCTTCTCCCTCACGAGCCGTGAGATTCCTCAGCTGCATCTGGTGCACGCCAGCCCACAGGCCAACAACGACGGCATCGGTCCCTGGACCTCTCCCGAGCAGATGCACGAGCACCTCGATTCCATCGACGAGAGCCTCCTGGTCTGCGCCCACACCCACCGACCGCTGCGACAGGACTTTCCCGACGGCTCGGTAGTCAATGTCGGATCGGTCGGTCTGCCCTTCAACGGCGACCGCCGGGCCCAGTACGCCATCTTCGAGCGGTCGGCCGGCGAGATCCGGATCGATCTTCGTCAGGTGGACTACGATCTTGCTGAGATCCTGCGGATCTACGAGTCCAGTGGATTCCTCGCCCAGGGTGGCGTCACCGCCCGCCTGCTGATGCTGGAGCTGGAGACGGCCCGGCCGTTTCTCGTACCATTCCTCCAGTGGTCCTCGACGCTGGGGATCGCACCCGTCACCGAAGAGATCGACCGGTTCCGGACCTTTTACGATCCTGAGGAGTCGATCCGATCGTTCTTCTGCCGACTGGCGGAGCTGTCCGGCCGGGAAACACTCGATTGGGGATCTCATGGGCGATGAGAACGTATTGATCACCGGCGCCTCTTCAGGGATCGGCCTGGAGTTGGCGCGACTGTTCGCCGCCGCCGGCTCAGATCTCGTCCTGGTTGCCCGCCGTGAGGAGAAGCTGGGGGAGCTGGCAGACGACCTACGGGCAGCCCATGACATCACCGTGCGAGTGCTGCCGGCCGACCTCTCGCAGCCCGCCGCGGCGGTGGCCATCTACGAGGTCCTGAGCGGCTCCGGCATCGACATCGACATCCTGGTCAACAACGCCGGCTTCGGAGCCCGTGGAGAGTTCGCAGAGCTCAGCGTGGCCCGCCAGCTGCAGATGATGCAGGTCAACATGACGACCCTGGTCGAGCTAACTCGCCGACTGCTGCCCGGCATGCTCCACCGCGGCTGGGGCGGAATCCTCAACATCGCCTCCACGGCGTCGTTTCAGCCCGGTCCCTACATGGCCGTCTACTACGCCACCAAGGCCTTTGTCCTGAGCTTCTCCGAGGCGCTGGCCGGCGAGCTCGCCGACACCGCCATCGATGTCACCTGTCTGGCACCAGGTCCGGTCGCGACCGGTTTCGGAGCCATCGCCGGCGTCGAGGACTCCGTGTTGTTCAAGGTCGGAACGCTCGATGCCAGCCGAGTCGCCTGGGCTGGCTACCGCGGTCTGCGCCGGGGCAAGACCCTGGTGATTCCCGGCTTGCGCAACAAGATGACCGCCCTGGCCGCCCGAGTACTACCCCGGGCAGTCTTGCGCATGACCGTGGCGACGATGCAGAAGCCTGGCGAGACGCCGAGCGAATCAGAGTGATTCGATCAGCGACGGCCCCCCCTGCACCGCCAGCCGCTGCAGATAGAGCTGCACGCCGATGAGCCCACCGAGCTCCTCACCGCCGCCGGCCCTGCCCGGTCCGCCGTGCAGCGTCTGCGGCAACGCCACCCCCGAGCCGGGGGCCTCGGAGGCCGATTCCTCGGACCCCACATAGAGGCGACCGGTAGAGGAACCGGCACCGCCCAAGAGTCCCCGGACCCAGTCTGGATCATCGGAGTAGGCCGAGGTGACCAGGGTGCCACCGGCCAGGGCGACCAGCTCGGCGGCCCGGGCGGCCGAACCGTCGTATGGCACCAGCGTCGCCACGGGACCGAAGACTTCGCGACGATGGATCACACTGTCGGCGGCTGCACCCTCGGCCTCGACAAGGGTCGGGGCCAGGAAGTAGCCCTTGCCCTCCGGGCTTCCAGCGCCCTCGATCCGTTGACCACTGCCCAGGAGCAGACGCCCGGCCTTCGCCAACTCTGCCAGACCATCGACCGCGTCGTCGAGTTGCCGACGGGTGGCCAGAGGCCCCATGGTGACGCCCTCGCTGGCCGGATCACCCACCACCACCCTTTCGAGCTTGCCGACCAGCGCTTCGCGGACGGCCACCAGAGAATCGCGGGGCACCAGAATCCGCCGAACGGCGGTGCACTTCTGACCCGCCTTCTGGGTCATCTCGCGAGCCACATCGCGCAGAAAGAGCTTCCAGGCGTCACCATCGGGTTGCACATCCGGACCCAGAACCGCTGCATTCAGGCTATCGGCCTCGACGTTGTAGCGAGCGTTGACAGCCCGCATCTGGGTCTGCTGCCGCAGAGTCACCCCGGTGTCCGCCGAGCCGGTGAACGCCAGCACATCCTGCGGTCCAAGATGATCCAGCAGATCTCCGGTCGAGCCACAGATCAGCTGTAGTGCCCCGGGCGGCAGAATCTCGGCCTCCACGATGAGCTCGACACATCGATGGGTCACCAGGGCCGTCGCCGATGCGGGTTTGGTGATCACCGGCATGCCCGCCAGCAGGGCACAAGCCGCCTTCTCGGCGAATCCCCAGGCCGGGAAGTTGAAGGCGTTGATGTGCACCGCCACCCCCCGCCGAGGCACCCAGAGGTGGCGGCCCCAGAAGGCACCCTCTCGGGCCAGCTGCATCTTGTCCCCGTCCACCATCTCGCTGGACTCCCCCATCCCCTTCGAGATGGCGGCGTAGTAGGCCAGCGTGCCGCTGGCACCGTCGATGTCGAAGGAGCCGTCGGACTCGGTGGTGCCGTTGTTGCGCCGCGACAGATCGAGCAATTCCTCGCGGTGCTGGCGCAGGATCTTCGAGATGCCCTTGAGGAGTTGTCCCCGCTGGCTGAAGGTCAGGCCCCGGAGCGCCTTACCCCCTTCCTCCCTGGCGTAGCGGACCGCCGCGGCGAAATCCACGCCCTGGCTGGAGATCTGTCCTATCTGTTCCTCGGTGGCGGGATTCACCAGAGGTGCGAATCCTGTGTCGGCCGTCTGCCATTGCCCGACGGCGTAGCTCTGCAAGGTCTTCATCGGTCGCTCACTCGCTCTTGCTGGTTTTCTTCTTCGACGTCTTCTTCGACCCGGACTTCTTCTTGCCGGCCCTTTGCATCTCGCTACGGATGAAATCCTCCAGGACCTGTCTCTTTTCTTCCGGTGTGCCCAGGAACTCCACCCCCATCCGATAGCGCAGCGTCTCGTCCTGGAGAGCGATCTCCGCCAGATAGATGATCCGGGCTGGCGAGGTGAATTTGCGCCGGCCGAGGCGCATCTCCAACTCCAGCTCGGTCTCCGGGCGCAGCGCCACCTCTGCCTCGATCATCATCCCCGAGATGCTGATCTGCTTGACCAGAAACTCGGAATCCGATTGCAGGACCACCGGATCGCTGGAGTCGAGCTTGAACCGGCCGGCGATGCGGCGCTTGAGATCCAGGGTGATGTTCTTCTCCATGAAGTGGAGGAGCTCTTCGGCCTTGTCTGTCAGGACATCGTCGAAGGAGATGCCCGCGTCGTATACGGGCACGATGTCTCCCGACTCCTGCTTGACGGTGCCGGACATCCGGCACCAGCGGACAGAGCCCGTCATCTGCACCGCATCGGAGGTGGCGCCCAATTGGAATCGGTACTTGCGACCGATGCTCAGCTGGGTGTCGGTGCGGACCGCCAGGCCACCGAGGCTCAGATTGATCACGCTGGCCTTTACCGAGTAGGAGAAGCTCCCCGACACGTCGTCCGTGGTGAAGCGATCGTGCTGGCGTCTCTGATCTTCCTTGGCCATGGAGGGACCCAAGTGTATACCCGCTCTCCACCCGCCGCGCAAGCTCGAGAATCGATTTCGGCCGAGTGTGTCACACGCCACATTCAAGATGAGGATCTGTCCGTACAATGGTTTCAGGAAGCCGTCCCGCCGATGGCGGATCTCCATCCGGGGCGGTCCAAAACGGGAAGCAACGGGACGGACGCGGATGAGTATTACTGGCAATCTTCGAACCCTCGAATTCGCCGAGCTGCTCCAGTGGTTGGCACAGGGGCAAAAGACCGGCGCCCTGGTCATCAAGAACGGCAAGGCGGAGAAACGAGTCTATTTTCAGGGTGGCAAGATCATCTCGTCCCAGTCCAACAATCCCGCCGAGCACCTGGGCACCTTCATGGTGCGAGAAGGCCTCCTCGATGAAGAGACCCTCGCCCGGGCGGTGAAGCTACAGGAGTCCACCCAGATCCTCCTGGGCAAGGTGCTGGTCACCCTGGGAACCATCTCGGAAGAAGAGCTGAACAGGATCCTGCAACGCAAGACCGAGGAGAGCCTGTTCGAGCTCTTCACCTGGACCGAAGGCGACTTCAACTTTCTACCCGACGACCTTCCCAAGCTCCCCATGGTGCCCATCGAGATCGATGTCACCAACGTCGTGCTGGAAGGGGCCAAGCGACTCGATGAAGCTCGACGCGACGCCGAGGCCGCCGGGTCAGGCAGCGGCGACTACAGCGACGAGATCGAAAACGTCCTCAGCGCCGAGATCTTCCAGGGAATCGACCTGGGTGACGAGTCCGAAGAGACTTCCACCGCAGAGCCCGCACTGGTGGCGGCGGACTCCGAGAGTCTGGTCGATCCAATCCTCGAGCCCGATGACGAGACCGAGACCCCCGCACCCGACCCGATGGAATCCGGCGCCTACTACTCCGGCGCCAGCAAGAAGAGCCGTGTCGCCTCGGTGCTGGCCGCCGCAGCGGCCATCGCGGTGATCGCCATCGGGATCACTCTCTACTTCATCATGCGTCCCGACCCGGCCGCCGGCACCGCTGATCGAGCCAGCCTGGAGAGTGCCGTTCCCGACGATGGGCTGACGATCAATGACAATCTCTACCAACCCCTGGAGGGTGCGACCAACCAGGGCGTGCTCCTGGAGGAGTCCGCTGAGGAGCCCGACGTGCAGTCCGAACCGACCGAGCCGGAGGTCGAGGCCCCGGAGCAGACCGAGGAGATGCAGGCCCGCTACGAGGCCGAGCTCGAGACCTTGAAACAACAGCTCCGTCAAGCCCAGCTTGTCGCTTCCGAGCGGGACGATGCCATGGACAAGATCGCCCAACTCGAGGAACAGGTGGCCGAAGCACAGGCACGGGAGGCCCAACCGTCCACCACCCCCGAATCGCCGCAGAACCAATTCGCCGTTGCTCAGTTCGGTGAGCCGGTGGATGGCAGCACACTCTCGGCCGGAGGCGACGAGGCTCCCCCTCTCGGTAGCTCGCTTCCCGCCACCGACGCCGACCAGGAGGCCGGAACCGACTTCGCCACCGAGATGGTGGAGTCGACCCCTGAGCCCTTCTTTGTCGAGCCCCTGATCGCAGAGCCCGAACCGGCCCCGTCGGAGCTCGCCGAGGAGCCGGCGGAGGACCCGGAGGCTTCCCAGGTGACTCAGGCAGTCATCAAGTCCCCGGTGCTGCTGAGCCGCCCCAAGCCCCGCTACCCCGCCGCCGCCATGCGTCTCGGCAAGGAGGCGGTGGTGTCCCTGCGTCTGCTCATCGATACCAACGGCAAGGTGGTGGACGTCGAGCGCCTCGGCAAGGATCCGGGCATGGGCTTCAGCAAGGCCGCCATCAACGCGGCCCTGGCCACCAAGTGGAGCGCCGCCACCGCCGATGGCGAGCCCATCGAGATGTGGGCGGAGATGAAGATCGCCTTCAAGCCCTGATCTCCAGGCACCGGCTCTAGCTCGAGAACCAGAGCTTCAACGCAAACAGGATCATGGTCACGGTGACGACGCCGCGGACCCAGCTGTGGCCCTTGAGCACCGTCAACCTGGCACCGGCGATACCACCCAGTGTGGTGCCCGCTGCCAGCGCCAGCCCCACCAACCAGTCGACCCTACCGTTCCAGGCGAAGAGCGCCAGGGACAGGGCGGTAAAGCAGAGGACGGTCAGTACCTTGACGGCGTTGCCTCGCACCAGATCGAGTCCCGCTGCCGTGGTGGCCGCCAGGATCAGGAAACCGACCCCGGCCTGCACGAATCCGCCGTAGACCCCGATCAGAAAGAAGGCCCCGGACACACCGACTCTTCGCGCCGGAGTCATCGCCTCGGTCTCAGCCGCGGAGTCTTCCCCGGGAGCCCGCTTCGACCACAGAGTCCAGAGCGACAGGGTAACCATCAACAACGCCAGGATCCGCTTGAAGGCGTTGTCGCTGACCACCAGCGCCAGCCAGACCCCGAGAGCAGCGCCGGGTATCGACGGTGCCGCGGCCCACAGGATCGAGCGCCAGCTCAGCACACCATGGCGCTGGAAGCTCCAGACCGCAGCGACATTCTGCAGCAGAATCCCCACACGATTGGTGCCATTGGCCACCCCCGGCGGCAGGCCGAGAAACATCAGGATGGGGAGGGTGAGGAAGGAACCGCCGCCGGCGATCACGTTGAGCACCCCGGCGATCAGTCCGGCGGCGAAGAGCAGCAGGTAGGCGCCCATGATCGCCAGTCTAGCGCGGCATCGGAGCCGATCGATCGGGTTCCCAGCGGTACACTCCGAGATCGATGCGGCCGCTATCGCCGAAGACGATCCCCTCCTCCTCCAGCAGGTGCCGCTGGTAATGCTCCCAACCGCCTTCGGATCTGGGGCTCACCTCGCCCCTGGCGTTGATGACCCTTTGCCAGGGCACCTCGGTGCCTTCAGGCAGCGAATGGAGCGCATAGCCGACCTGGCGAGCCTGTCCCGGATAGCCGGCCAGGGCCGCCACCTGTCCATAGGTGGCAACCCGGCCGCTGGGTATCTGCTCCACTACCCGGAAGATTCTTGAGTAGCGCTGCGAGGCGGGAGCCTTCACGGTCCCCCCTCAGAGGAGGATGCCGGCGATGGTGGCGGTCAACCACGAGGCCAGGGCACCGCCGAACATGGCCTTGAGACCGACCCGCGCCAGATCCCCCCGACGCTCTGGGGCCAGAGCGCTGATTCCGCCGATCTGGATACCGATCGAGGAGAAGTTGGCGAATCCGCACAGGGCGTAGGTGGCGATGATGGTGGCGCGCTCGCCGATGACTCCCTCCTGGATGTAGCCGCCGAGGGTGCCGTAGGCGACGAACTCGTTCAACGACAGCTTGACGCCCAGCAGATTGCCGATCTTGGCCGCGTCCTCCCAGGGTACTCCCATCAGCCAGGCCAACGGCCGCAGGAGGGTGCCGAAGAGGGTCTGGAGCGAGCCCGGGAAGAAGCCCTGGAACTCGCCGGTCACCGGTGACATGCCGCTGGCAGCGTAGGTGACGTAGGTGCCACCCAACCATCGACCATCGATCAACCCGTCGAGAAAGCGCAGACCGACGTCGACGACGGCGATCAGGGCGATGAAGCCGATGAGCATGGCGCCGATGTTGAGAGCCAGCTTGAGACCGTCGGAGACCCCGCTGGCGGCCGCCTCGATGACATTGCCGCCAACTTCGATGTCCGGCAGCTCCACATCGCCTGCCGTCTGTGAGTGCTCCTTCTCGGGATAGATGATCTTGCCGATGACCAGGGCGGCCGGGGCCGACATGACGCTGGCCGCGATCAGATGCCCGGCGGAGACTCCGAAGGCGATGAAGCCCGCCAGAACTCCGCCGGCGATGGTGGCGAACCCTCCCACCATGATGGTGGTCAGCTCGGAGCGTGTCATGCCGGAGAGAAACGGCTTCACCAGCAACGGCGCTTCGGTCTGACCGACAAAGATGTTCGCCGTGCAGGAGAGTGTCTCGGCCCCACTGGTACCGATGGTCCAACGCATGAACCTGGCCAGGGTCTCGATCACCTTCTGCATGATGCCGAGGTAGTAGAGGACCGACATGAATGCGCCGAAGAAGATGACAGTGGGCAGCACCTTGAAGGCGAAGATGGCACCGAGCCCCGGCCAACCCGTCACCTCGTTGGGGAAGTTGTACTCGATGGAAGAGAGATTGCCGAAGAGAAAGCGCGCCCCATAGTCCGAGAGGTTCAGAAACTCCGAGACTTTGGTGCTGAAGATCTGGAAGATCTCCTTACCGTGGATCTCGCTGGCCACCAGCCAGCTGACGCCGAGCAGAAAGAACAGCGTCAGCAGATAGCGCTGGGCGGCCGGAGCGAACCCGAATCGTGAGTTCACCCAGACGACCAGCAGGGTCACCAGCGTCGCGATGGCCAGACTGCCGGCAGGAAGTCGAATGAGCAGCAGTCCAAGGACCAGAGCCGCGGCCAGCACCGCGGCGGTTCGACCGAGACCGAGCATCCGACTCTCCGAGTCCGCGGGCCGCTCCATGAGATAGGCGATGATCAGACCGGTCAGCGCTGCCATCCCCACGAAGCTCCAGCCGTCCTGTCGCAGGATGATCAGTGCCAAGACGAACTGCAGGCCGATCCCCCAGAAGACAGGTCGGAGGTTGACGTCCCGGCGGTGGTAGGACATGGACCAGGCCAGACCGAGAAGCACGATCAGACCGAGAATGCTGACTGGATTCATGTCGACGGAGTGTATCTCAGTCCCGAGGGCCGGAACGGTTGGCGTGTTAGATTCGTCGGCCATGAACCACTCCAGCGGTTCGCTAGCGAGTGAACCGGTCCAGGTCGTCATCGGCTGCAACGGGCCCGTCGGGACCGGGCTCATGCGCCGGCTTCACGAGCGGGGAGCTCGCGTCCGCGGGGTCTGCCGCAGCGGTCGTGCCGAAGCTCCCGCAGGAGTCGAGGTCCACGCTGGCGACATCGCCGATGCGGGTCAGGCAGCCGAACTCGCCGCCGATGCCGAGGTGGTCTACTGCTGCGTGGGTGTGGACTACAGCCGGTGGATGGAGCTCTGGCCACCTATCCTCGACGGTCTGCTCACCGCCGCAGCCGGCAAGAAGCTGGTCTTCGCCGACAACCTCTACAGCTATGGGCCGGTCGACGGCACCCTCACCGAAGATCTGCCGCTCACCGGGTACGGAGTCAAACCAGCTCTGCGCTCTCGCCTCACCGAGACCCTTCTGGGCGCCCATGCGGAAGGCCGGATACAGGTCGCCCTTGTACGAGCGTCGGACTTCTATGGCCCCGGGGTGCGCAACTCCATGCTCGGAGAGCGGGTCTTTCCCCTGGCGCTCCAGGGCAAGGCGGCGCAGGTCATCGGCGATCCCGATCAGCTTCATTCCTTCACCTACGCGCCGGACTTCTCGGCGGCGCTGATCGAGGTCGCCGGCGCGGACGACGCCTTCGGTCAGATCTGGCATGTGCCCAACGACCGGGCGCGCACCCCGCGCCAGGTCATCGAGCGGCTCTACGAGCTGACGGGTGGCAAACCCAGGGTCCAGGTTCTGCCCGGGTTTCTCTTGCGACTGCTGGGGCTGTTCAACCCTATCCTGCGCGAGGTCGGTGAGATGGGCTTCCTCTGGGATCGGCCCTACGTGGTGGACGATTCGAAGTACCGACGGCGGTTCGATCTAACACCGACGCCGCTCGACGACGGTCTCGCTGCCACTCTCGACTGGTATCGCGATCAGTCCTGAGCCGTCTGGCAAAGCGGCGGTGCCAGCAGCAGCAGACCCAGAAGAGCACCGCGCTCGATCAGACTGTCGAGCAGCACGTGCTCGTGCGAGGCGTGGGCGCCATCCCCGCAGGGCCCCAGCCCGTCGAGGGTCGGCGCGTATTGGCTGGCGATGTTGCCGTCCGAGCCGCCGCCGGCGAGACACTCCTCGATCGCCAGATCCATCTCGGCGGCCGCTTGCTGGGCCAGCTGCCAGAGGAATCGATTGCGCGGTGTGCGCTCCATCGGCGGCATGATGAAGCCGCCCTCGACCCGCAGCTCGGCATCGGGATTCTGCGGTTCCAGCGCTCGGATGGCTGCTTCCACATGACGCGCCTGATTGAGGGAGACCACCCGCACATCCACCGACGCCTTACCCTCCGGTGCCACCACGTTCGAGCGTAGACCACCATCGATGGTGCCGACGTTGACCGACAGACCGTTGTCCGGGTCGTTCAGGGCGAAGAGCTTCTGCACCACCAGCGAAAGCTCCAGGATGGCACTGATCCCCTTGGTCGGCTCCAGGCCGGCATGGGCCGCCTTGCCGCGCACCAGAATGTCGAACTGGCCCACCCCTTTGCGGGCGGTCTTCAACTTGCCGCGAGGACCGAAGGCCGGCTCCAGCACCAGCACCCGATCGACGACGCGGGCGACCCGTTTCACCAGCGAGCGGGACTCTTCGCTGCCGATCTCCTCGTCGGAGTTGATGAACACCAACGGCGTCACCGCGGGCTCCATACCGAGCTTCCGGAATGCCCGGAGCACGTGGAGGATCAGCGCCAGCCCCCCCTTCATGTCGTAGATCCCCGGGCCGGTCATCTTGCCGGACCGCAGGGTGATGGGCATCTCCTCCAACGTCCCGGCTGGCCAGACGGTGTCGCAGTGCCCGACCAGGACCTGCATCGGTCGACCCCTCTGCCGCTCTTTCGGCACGCCCAGAAGGTACCCACCTGTCAGCTCGCCGGGGATGTGGCGGACGCGGTAGCCCAGGGCCTCCAGCTCCCGGATCAGGATTTCCTGGACCTGTCGCTGCAGGTCCGGATCACGGGTCGGCGACTCGCACTCCACGAGTCGCTCGAGGAGCCCGAAGACCCAGGCGCGGTCCCGCTGCAGCTGCTCCATCAGTTGGTGGGCCCGCTCAGAGCTCATCAGCGTCGAAAACCCGTGGGGAAGGGGAACTTGTCACTCTTTTCGAGACGGGCGAACCGGCCCGGGTGCAGATAGACGAGGATCGGACTCTCGGCGACCACCTCCTGATCATCCCGATCTTCGTCCCGCAAGGCCTTCTCGTGGACATGGGCAGCGATGATCTTGCCGGCGATCAGGCTGTTGGAGCCGAAATCGTCGATGATCCTGTCGAGCTCACACTCCAGAAGCAGGGCCGAGTCGCGCAGGAAGATCCCCTCGATCAGTCTCGCCGGTATCGTCGGCACTGCCCGCACCTCCACCTTGCTGCCATCCTCCCAGCGTGGTGCCGCCATGAGACTGGTCATCACCACCTGCTCGGGATGGGGAAAGCTGACCGTGAACTCCTTCTCCCGCTGGATGTTGGTGTAGGTCGAGTGGGTGGGGGCGCAGACGAACCCGAAGAAGTTCTCCCAGCTCAGCGGCGTCACCATGTGTTTCGGCGCCAGATCCCATTCACCGTTCTCTTCCCGGCTGCCGATCACCGTCAGGGGTGCCGGCAGGAAGAACCGATCCCAGATCGGATGATCCAGGTCGAGGCTCACCATTTCGCTCAAAGGGTCCTGCGACATAGTCCCTCCCAGGCCGAGGTCGCCAGTTCGCTTCGCGGAGTCGAGACAGGTGTCAGTCTATCAGCGCCAGCCGATAGACTCCGGTCTCGACTACCAGGTGAGGGCATGTCGCAGCTACCCATCGAGAGCATTCTGGATACCCTGCCGGGAGCCACAGAGGCTGACGGCGAGATCCTCGGTCTCTCCCGAGAGGGAAGTGCCATCCACGGCACGACTCTGGGGCGGGGGGACATCCGGGTCAGTCTCATCGGCGGCTGTCACGCCGACGAGCCAGTGGGACCCGAGATGCTACGCCGTCTCTCGACCTATCTGGAGGGCCAGGATGCTGGACATCCCCTGCTGCAGCAGTATCGTTGGTGGATCGTGCCGCACGTCAACCCAGACGGCGAAGCCCGTAACCGGGCCTGGACTCGGCGAGAGATCGCCACCCGCGATCACCTGGACCGACCCGACCGAGCCTACGACCCCGCCCACTACGTCCGCCAGGTAGTCCGTGAGCCCCCCGGCGAGGACATCGAGTTCGGCTTCCCTCGCCATCCGGACGACTCCGAGGCTCGACCCGAGAACGCGGCGGTGGCGGACTTTCTCGCCACCGCCGGCTCCTTCCATCTGCACGGGAGCTTTCACGGCATGGGTTTCGCCCCGGGGCCCTGGTTTCTCCTCGAACCCACCTGGATCGATCGCACTCGAGACCTGCGAAGTGCTCTCCGCCGCCGGGTACGTCAGATGGGATACCCCCTCTTCGACGTCGATCGCGGTGGCGACAAGGGATTTCACCGAATCGACGAGGGCTTCTCAACCCGACCGGACTCGGGCGCCATGCGAGATCACTTCCAGGCTGCCGACGACCCGGAAATGGCCAGCAGGTTCCGCCCGAGCTCGATGGAGCTGGTGCGTAGTCTGGGGGGCGATCCCCTGACCTTCGTCTCCGAGATGCCGCTCTTTCTGCTCGATCCACCCGATCATGCCGGCGAAGGGCCCGTGTTTCGAACCGGTACCGAGGGCAGACTCGAGCTTCACCAGACGATCCTGCAGATCTCGGACGAGTTGGCAGGTGAAGAGGCCCGCGTCGAGCTGGCCCGACGGGGCGTGCGAGGCATGCCGATCCGCGACCAGATGCGCCTCCAGCTGGCCTTCCTCCAGGAGGCCCTCAATGCAGCTCGGCGGAACGCTCTTTCGGCACCACGATCGTGATCCAGAGGAGACCGGAAAGAATCTGTACTATCGCAAAGCAGGCGATGCCCGAGCGCAGATTCAACAAACCCGACTCCAGGAGCAAGCTGGCGCCGAGAATCGACGCACTGTCGGCCAGGGTCACCAGCAGCCACTCGGTGGAAAAGACCCGCCCCCGGTAGCGGTCGACCGTTCGCTTCTGCAGCAGCACGGTAGAGGCCACCCAGTTGGCACCGCTGGGAGCATGCGCGAACACCACCAACACCAGAACCCAGAGGCTCCACGGCAACGTACCGATGAGCAGATAGAAGATGCCCGAGATCGCCACGCCCAATCCCAGGAGAAAGGGCCAGACCGCTTCATTCGGCACCCACTTGCGCACCGCCAGGGGACCGACTCCGGTACCCAGCCCGCGAGCCGCAAAGAGCACTCCGATACCCACCGCCGGGGTGGCTGCCGCGACCTCTTCACCCATCAAGGCCAACATGTAGACCAGGGCGCCACCACCCAGGGCCCAGGTCGCCTTGGCGAAGGCCATGCGGCCGATCTCCGGATGCCGCCTCATCTGCCGCCAGCCATCGACCGTGTCCCGTAGCACCGCCCCGATTCCTCTGCCGCTGGCGCTCTCGGTCTCTTGCGGAATGACCGCCCGGAAGATGAACAGGGCCGAGATCAGATAGGTAGCGCTGTCGATGATGAAGACCGCCTGGATCCCCAGCCACTGGGTGGCCAGCCCCCCGAGGGCCGCACCCAGAGCCAGTATGGTCGACCAGGTCGCCGCCCCCAGGGCGTTGGCGGTGAGCAGCTCGCCGCGAGAGGTGACGTTGGGGATCGAGGCGCTCCGCGCCGGGATGAAGACGGCGGTGAGCAGGACCTGCAGGGAGGTCAGCAGGTAGATCAAATACAGATCGCCGGCCTCGCGAACAAGAAGGAATCCCAGGACCAGAACCGCGCGAACAAGATCGGCCACGATCATCAACCGGCGCCGATTGAAACGATCGACCAGCAGCCCAGCCAGCGGCGATGCCACCGCGAAGGGGAGTATCTTGGTCAGGAAGACCAGTCCCAAGGCAAAGGGCGAACCGGTCAACTCCTGGACCAGCGTGTAGAGGGCGATGGCGCTGAACCAATCGCCGAGCCACGAGGCGACCTCGCCGATCCAGATGCGGCGGAAGTTTCGGTTGGTCCGGAGGAGCTGAGCGAAGGAGACCGGCTGATCGCCGCCGTGGTTCTCTGACCGAGACACGGCCACGACGGCGTCGCTCTAGTCGGCGGGCGCCGGAGCTGCGGACGTGGCTTCGTTGAGACGCTGAATCATGAGGGGAGTGATGTCGACCCGCTCAGAGATCATCAGCACGACGCCGGGCACCCGATTGAGGATCAGGTCGAAGCCCATCTCGTCCCGTACCTGGGCGAAGACCGGCTGGAGAACCTGCTCGATGCCCACCAACCCTTCTTCCTGGATCTTGGTGCCCTGCCGCTGCTTGTCGTCGCGGTAGCGGCGCATGGCGATGGTGGCATCCTCGAGCTCTTTGTTGAGCTCGCTCAGCCGATCTTCGGAGAGCGAGTTGGAGCCGTCGGTGATGCGCTGTTGAATCGCCTGGGCATCGTTCTGCATCCTCTGCAGCTCAGACTGCACCTCGGTCTGGAACTGCTCCAGCCGGGCCTGCAGGGCCTTGCCTTGCGGCGACTCGGCGACAACGATCTCGACGTCGACAATGGCGACCTTGACCGGTGCCTCCTGGGCCACCACCGGTGTCATCACGAAGGAGAGCAGCAGGGCGATGACCGCACTCCGAAGGATCCATCGTAGATATTTCTCACTCATGGTCTCAAGACCTCCCCAATTAGCCGCCATACTCTACTGCAATGTGGCGGCTTCTGCTGTATCTGAATGCAAACATTCGACCAGCTCCCCGAAATGCCCAAACTTGTCGGGATCGGCGCTCGGCTGACCTGTTCTGAGGAGATACCGGACACCGGCTCGCCGAGCGCATTCGCCATCACGATCGTCCCGATCACCGACCAGGAGGGTCTCCTCGGGTGCCACTCCAGTCACTTCGAGAAGCCTCTCGAGACCCCGGGGATGGGGTTTTAACCGATCGACACCGTCGTCCAGGGCACAGATCACCGGGTCGGCACTCAGCCCCATCGCCGCCAGCTTCTCGCCAGCAGGATAGTCCGAGAGGACCGCGACTCCTCTGCCCGATCTCCTGAGGGCGTCGAACAAATCTGCCACTTTGGCATATCGGCACGCCTTCAGGTGTAACAGAGGTCGTCTCATGATCCACTCCTCGACTGTCCGCCGGACCGCCTCGGGCGAGACCCCGAGGGCTTCGGCGGGCCGTCGGTATTGGAGCTCGCCCACACCGACCGTCTCTTCCTCCGCCAACTCCTCCCGACAGCGCCGGAAGGTCGAGATCCGCCGCAGGATCCCCAGATCTCCCGGGTGCCGCAGACAGTGGCTCAGGAGAGCCCGGATCATCCTGGATCTCAGGCGACGCGCATCATAGAGGGTGCCGTCCACATCGAAGACCACCAACCGAACCCGCTGCCAATCGATATCCAACGCGCCGATCCTCAATCCAGACGGAGCTCGATGTAGTGAGGACTGGTCAGGCGCTCCAGAATCGGTAGGTCGATCCAGGTCAGCAGAGCCAGCGCTACCGCCAGCAGAATCACGGTGACCACCAGGGATTTCTCCCGATGGAGCTTCTCAGGCTCCTGGACGGGCGAGTCCCGCTTCAAGGCCAGGCGCAAATAGAGCACGAAAAGGGCCGCGAAGATCGGCAGTGACAGCAGATACTCGATCCGGTACTTGACCAGAAAGACCGCCAGGAAGAAGGCGGCCAACAGGGCATAGAGAAACGCGGACAGCAGCAGAGATTCATCGGTATAGCGCCGAAAGGAGCCCCGGTAGGTGGCCAGCGACTCGAGCCGGCCACCCTGTTCGGCGCTGCGGTACTCACCGAGACGCTTCAAGGCCATGAGGAACGCACCGCCCATCCAGTAGGAGAGCAGCAGGCTGCCCGGTGGCAGGCTGGACGGATCGACCATCACCCACCCCAGGGTCAGTCGAATGGGGTTGTTGATCGACTCGCTGTCCACATCCAGATAGGCGACCTCCTTGGTGCGCAGAGGCGGTACGTTGTACACCAGACCGCTGACGAGGAGCAGCGACGAGATCAGTAGATAAGGCTCGGAGACCATCCAGGCCAGAGCCAGACCACCCGCGGCCAGGGCCAGGTACTCCGCCCAGACCACCGGCGGTGACAGCTCCTTGGAGACAGCGGGCCGCTGGGACTTCGAGTAGTGATGCTGGTCGGAATCGGCGTCGAGCCACTCATTGAGAACATAGTTGGCCGAGGCCAACAGCGCGGCGCTGGCCAGACCCAACAGCACATTGACCGCCAACAGGGGCCACTCGGGCTGGCGCAGAAGCCACGCCAGAGCGATTCCTGGCAGGATAAAGACATGCTTGACCCAGTGACCCGGCCGAGCGAGGGCCACATAGTCCAACCAGGTGGCCGGTTCGTTGACTGCCGCGGGCGTGGTCATCCGCCGATTACTTTGTCACAATCGGTTCGAACCTCCGCCGGTCTCCGGTCGTAGTACAAGGGAAGTCATCTCACGGGTTTCGGAGTCTCGCACCTTGGTCAGTTTCGTCTCACTCTTTCTCGGTCTGGTCGTCGGGTATCAAACCGTCGAGCTGAAGGTGGCCGAGCCGGTGGCTCGCGTCGAGATCCTGCTCGACGGCGAGGAAGTCGCCTCGTTCGAAGCTCCAGATTGGAGAGGACAGATCGACTTCGGCCAGGAGCTTCGACCCCATGAGCTGACGGCCGTGGCTTTCGACGTCGGCGGCACCGAGCTCGATCGGACCCGCCAATGGATCAATCTGCCAAGACCGCCCGCCGATACCACCATCCTTCTCGAACTCGACCCGAGAACCGGTCGCCGGATCGCCAACGTCAGTTGGACGAGCCTCACCGGTGACGAGCCTTCGGCTGTGAGAGTCGACCTTGATGGCAGCCTGCTGGAATTCGAGGACCCCCGGGCGATTCCCCTACCCGATTATGATCCTGAGCAGCTCCATTACCTTCGGGTCGAGCTCGAGTTTGCCGGTTTTGTCAGCACTGCCGCCGAGATCACCTTCGGCGGTTTCTATACCGATCACGTCGACACCGAGCTCACCGCCATCCCCATAGTGCCATCGGGTCGCAAGAAGCTGCCACCGGCAGAGGAGCTGCAGGACGGGTTTCGGGCCCACGGCAAACCGTTGAGGCTGGCCGCGCTCGAGAAGGGCAAAGCCGAGCTGATTGTGGTCCGCGATCAGGACGCCTGGCCCGCACTGCGGAATATCCGGCGTCAGGCTCTGTCCTCTCCCCACTTCTCCGCTGGTTCGGGAGCTGCGGGTCTGCCCCAATGGCTCGTCTCCGACCGGGCCGGATGGGCGTCCTGGTCCTTTCGTTTCCTCTGGCCGGCCTCTCGGCGACAGGTGAGCTCGACAGGTACCCACGACCTCTTCACCCACTCGGCCAAGTACTCAGCCGAATCGGGCTCTCTACACGGCTGGCTGACGACCCTCGAGCAGCCCGCCGCCTGGGCAGGGGCTCAACGCATGGCGGACGCGGTGGCCGTCGCCGGGGTCACGGTTGCGGGCAGCAACCGTCGCCGTGGCGTTCTGCTGGTGCTCGCCGGGCCGTCGCCAGATGCCAGCGAAGCTGCTCCGGCTACCATTCGCCGCTACCTCGAAAGTCTGGCGGTGCCGCTCTTCGTCTGGTCCGTCGACCCCGCCTATACCGACTCCGTCTGGGGGCCAGCCGAGGACGTCTCGAGCGCCCGCCACATGAGCCGCGCGACCCGCGAGATATTCAAGGCCCTCGAATCGCAGAGAATCGCCTGGCTCGAGGGAATTCACCTGCCAGAACAGATCACCGTGGCGCCGTCCCTAGAGAGCGTCGAGACCCTCACCGGCCAAGGGAAAGTCGGGCGTCGGTGATGTCGCGCACCCCGAGGTCTTGTGGCCTGCTCCTGGTGCTCTGGGTCTTGGCAGGATCGCTCTGGGCAGGCTCTCCTCAGGAAGACGAGATCATCCTGGGGAAACCTTCATCGATCCGATCCCTCGACCGAGATAGGGAGACCATCGTCCTGGAACAGGGCTCCCGACTCCACCAGCTGGCCTGGAGCGATTCGCCGATCATCGAAATCCTGGAGGCGACGGTCGAGCTGCCGGTACTCGACCGCCGTGGCGCCTGGGTCAAGGTGCGGCTCGGCTCCTGGAACGCCTGGGCCTTCACGGCAGGCGACCGGCCGCTCCCCACCCCGTCGCTCACCGTGGGTGAACAGCGTCTGCTGCGCGCTCTGCGTCTGCTGGGCACCGATTCCGCAACGCGACCTCTGGGACCGTTTGTGCTCTACACCGACGTCGAGGACTCGGCTCTCCTCGATTGGCTCGGCGCCATCGCAGCGGATGTTACCCGTGCCTATCGCGAGCGTTTCGAGCTCGATCCCGGTTCAGAGTCGCAGGAGATCGTCGTGATCTTCGCCAAGGAGTCCGACTACCGGGATCTGGTGTCGGCCGAGAGCTTCTCCGGCGAAACCGACAGTTTCGGGTATACGGGTGAGGCGCTTTGCGCACTGTACGTCGACGGTCATTCGCGCACGGTTCTGGCCTCGGTGTTCCTTCATGAGCTGACTCATTTGTTGAATCGGCGGGTCTTTCACGCGGACATACCTCCATGGCTCGAAGAGGGAATGGCTGAGGATCTTTCCTATAGCCAAGTGAACGAAGGTGGGGAGATTCGACTGGGTACCCTGACGGGTTCCTCGCCCTACAGTCGGCAGACCCATTCCGTGGAGTTTCGTCAGGGCGATCTCACGATCGCTCCTCAGACCAAGCTGGTCCAGAGCTTCAACGAGCGCGAACCGAGAGCACACCTCGCCGCTCTGGCGAGCGCTTGGGCCGAGTCTACGGGCCCCGACCTCGAGGCACTGATCCCATTGGAGTTTGCAGAATTCAACCGGCCCGACCGGCGCACCCTGAACTACACCGTGAGCGCGATGCTCGTGCGCTACCTCTTGGGCGGCAGCGAGGACACGCCGCGGGAACGCTTTCTCGAGTACTTGCGCACGATGGCGGGTGCCGAGCTGCCGTCGACCCTATCGTTCTGGGACAGCCTACAGGCCCAACCCGAACAACTGTCGGCCGAGCTCCACCGATTCGTCTTGGCGCAGGCAGAGGCCTATGGGCTGGAGTAGACGACCTTGTGCTAGCCTTTCGGCAAGGGTCCGGGCCGCCGCTCATCCCCAGAACCGCCGATGCAGACCGTCTTCGACGCTGACGAACAACGCCTCGACCTGCGGTTCGACAGCGAGGAAGAGATGCTGAGCTACCTGGCGAAGGCCAAGGCCCGCGGACTCTTTCTCATTCGCCTGCCTGAAGTCCCGCAGACGCAAGGACGTGTAGCCGTACGACTGCGCGGCGGCGAAGCGGAAACCTCAGTCGACGCAGAAGTGCGCCAGGTCTTTCGTAGCGGTGCCACGGAGCACGGCATCGCCCTGCGTCCCCTGAACGAGATCCAGGAGCCGAGGGATGCCGCAGAGCCGGAGGCCGGGCCGGCCGCGGAACCGGACCCGAGCCCGCGTTCGGAGATGACCGGTGCCTCCATCGCCCTGGAGATCCGCCGCATGAACGTCTCCCAGCGGATGCGTCTCGCCAGCAAAGCCGGACGCCTCGAGCGGCAGATCCTGCTCCGGGACAACTCACCGCAGGTCCTCATGGGTCTGCTGGCCAACCCGAGAATCGACGAGACCGAGGTCCGCGATCTGGTGCGCTCGCCCCACGCCGCCAGCGGTGTTCTGCAGCACGTGGCCAAAGACCGTCGATGGTCCTCAAACTACGAGGTCCGCCTGGCGCTGATCAGAAATCCCAAGACACCCACACCCCTGGCCCAGCGGCTGCTGACCACTCTGCGGAAACCCGATCTGCAGACCCTGGCCAAGAGCTCCAACGTTCGCGAAGCCATCAAGAGCGCCGCCCTGCGCCTCTACCTGGGCAAGGCTTGAAAACCGGAGACCACCATGGATCTACGAGAGTGCCGGCCATGAGCTGGCACCCCTGAGTACGGTCTCAGCCGTCGCGCTTGCGAAAATCGTCGAGGGAGACCACGTCCCCCGGCTCGGTCGGACTGCCGGTCTCTTCCTGTGGAGCCGGCGCCGCCAGGGTCTCGTCGGCCTGGGTCTCGAACCGCAGACCGAACTCCGCCTCCGGATCGACGAAGGACCTCACCGCGCGCCAGGGGACGCGCAGCCTAAGCGCCTCACCACCGAACCGGAGAGAGACCTCGAAGGCCTCGGGCTCCACCACCAGATCCCAGAACTGGTTCTGCAGCACAATGGTCATCTCCTCCGGGTAGGTGGCCCGTAGCGAGGCCGGCAGCTCGAGATCCTCGTGGTCGGTGTCGAAGGTGATGAAGAAGTGATGGTTCCCCGGTAGCCCCTCCTCCGCCACTCGGGCCAGCACAGATCTGGCCACGCCCCGCAGGGCGTCGTCGACCAGCTCGGGGTAGTCGATCTCATTCGTCATTGGGCAACCTCACGGGCGCAATCTGTCCCGGCTTCGCAGGTGCTCGAGATGGGCGAGAATCTGGCGCTCGGCCAAGGGGTGAGCCAGCGGAGCGACGTCGTCGTAGACCCGGTCCAGCAAACCTCTGGTCTCTCGGACGCCTTCGTTCCAGGCTTGCAGGATTCGCTCTTCCCGCCACAGCCGATGTTGCACGTATTCGTCCAGCTTGGCAACCGGCTCGACGGTCATCGGTCCGTGGGAGGGAAAGATCGCCCTTGGCGCCAGATCCCGTATGCGAGCCAAGGAGCTCAGATAGTCGGCCATGTTCCCCTCTGGGGGATCGATGACGATGGTGCCGAAGCCGGCCACCAGGTCCCCGACCAGCATCGACCCGTGGCTCTCCTCGAGAAAGCAGAGATGGCCACGGGCGTGCCCTGGAGTGTGGAACACCCTGACGGGGAATTCTCCGTCCTCGTCCAGATCGACCAGCTGACCATCGCCGAGCTGCCGCTCGACCGCGATACCCTGCCCGCGAAGCCGCTCCGCGGTCGAGCGGTGGGCGGCCACCGGCACCCCCAGTCGATCTCTCAGGGTGGCGACGCCTCCGACATGGTCGGGATGGTGATGGGTCAACCAGATGGCCACGACCCGCCTACCCTCTCGAGCCTCCAGCACTTCCAGAGCCTCTGCCAGCCGCTCGATCTCGGTCTCGTCCGGCGAGCCCGGATCCACCAGCACACAGTCCCGGCGTCCGAGAACGAAGCAGTTGGTGTACGAAGCCGGCGGCAGGGTCGGGGTTCGCAGCGGGAAGAGCAACACCCCCGGGCGAAACTCCACCCGGCGATGCGGGCCGAGATTCGCTTCCTCCGGACTCCTCAGCCGGGTCAGACCGGCGTTGGGGCCCTCCTCGTCCAACACCCGCAGGATGTGAAGGATCGGCGGCGCCGTAACCACCTCGCCTCGTCGCCAACGGTCCAGCGCGTTTGCCGGGCGAATCCACTCCACCTCTGCCGCCTCCGACGAGGCCAGCGCGGGCTGTGTCGGTTCGTCGGCCTGCCATTCGAGGAGGAAGAAGCGATTGTCGAACCTCACCGGACCCAACGGCGGGGTGAGCCATCGCCCCGCGTAGACGAGCCGATCAGCGGTCTCTGGAGACAGCTCGATGCCGGTCTCCTCGGCCAGCTCCCGCAGAGCGCAGGTCACCAGGCCTTCACAGAGAATCGGACCCAGATTGCCAGTGCCGTCGGTCACCGCTGCCGGCAGCGCGGCTTCCGGCGGCGCCCCTTCGACACCCCGCGGCTCTGCCGCCGGGGTGGCTTGCCGATCCTGCTTCGACAACCCACCGCCCGGGAAGGCATGGAAGCCAGCCATGAAGGGCATGGTCCTGGCGCGGCGCACCCAGAACACCTCCAGGTCCTCAGCGGTGCCACGCCAGAGGACCACCGAGGCCGAGGACCGGGGCGGCCGCGGAGGTGGCAGGTCCACGCCCGCTTCCACCTGCGCCAACACCTGTTCGTAGAGACTCGATTCTTCGACCATCCCTGTGCTTATAGCACACCGGTCCCCATATACTTGCGCTCGATGACCACCGACGACCCGACCAGCCCCATCTTGCGCACTTTTCGCTTCTGCCAGAGGCTGCCGGCGGGCTCGCTGATCTTCTCCTGGGTCCTCGGTTTCAAGGTGCCGTACACCGGCACCATCAGGGCGCGAGTCGACGAGTTGACTCCCGGTCACGCCAAGGTCCGCATGGCCGATCGACGGAGGCTGCGCAATCATCTGCGATCGGTGCACGCCATCGCCCTGGCCAATCTGGGTGAGCTGGCCACAGGATTGGCCGTGATGGCTGCCCTGCCCGCCGAAGCCCGCGGCATCCCCGTAGAGATCAAGCTGGAGTTCCTGAAGAAGGCGCGTGGCGAGATCACCGCCAAAGCCAGCTGTGCGCTGCCCGACGCGAGCGTGCGAGGCGAACACCCCGTCGAAGCCCTGCTCTTCGATCAGCAGGGCGACAAGGTCGCCCGTTTCTCGGCCCGCTGGATGGTCGGCCCCAAGGACTGATGCCCGGCTATCCGGACTACGCTTCCACGGTGTCGGAGATCGAGGGCTCGCTCTTCTCCGCCCTCGCCCATCGTCTGGCCTCCCACGAAGGCGAGGTCTATCCCCTGCACGTGGGAGACACCTGGATGGAGCCGGCCGTGGGCAGCCGCATGGAGGATCTGAAGGTCGCCGAGCATCCGGGAATGCACCGCTACAGCCGACCCCAGGGTCTGCCAGAGCTGCTCGAAGCCCTCGCCCATCGATTGACCAGCCGCACCGGGATCCCCACCGAGCGCCGCAATCTGCTGGTCGCCACTGGCGCTACCGGTGCCCTCGGAGCGGTGGTCGGAGCCATCCTGGAACCGGGTGACGAGGTGCTCATCCAGGCACCGCACTGGCCCCTGATCGTTGGCATCGTGCGTTCCTTCCACGGTGTGCCGCAGGCGGTGCCGCTGATCGGCAACGCCGATTCGGCCGAGTCCGCAGTCGAGATCCTCGACTCCTATTGCAGTGAGCGGACCGTGGCACTCTATCTGAGCACGCCGAACAACCCTACGGGCCGGCTGCTGCCCACCAGCTGGCTAGAGGCCCTGGCGGATTGGTCCGCCCGGCGAGGACTCTGGCTGCTCTCCGACGAGGTCTACGAGGACTACGTCTACTCGGGCGAGCACACCTACACCCGCACCCTGGCCCCCGAGAGGACCTTTTCGGTTCACTCCTTCTCCAAGGCCTTCGGCATGGCGGGGAATCGGTGCGGCTATGTGGCGGGGCCCCGCGAAGCCATCCGGCAGCTGCGCAAGGTCAGCGTCCACACCTTCTACTCCACCCCAACGGCCGCGCAGCTGGCAGCCGTGCAGGCCCTCGACGGCAGGGGGGACACCTGGATCGAAGAGGCCCGGAGCCGCTACCAGGAGCTGGGGTTCGCCGCGGCCGATCGTCTCGGTGTCGAGCGGCCTCTGGGCAGTCAGTTCCTCTTCATCGATGTCGCCGACCGTCTCGACGAGCGAGGTCTGCTCGGTTTTCTGGAGGACTGCGTGGATCGGGGTCTGTTCGTGGCGCCGGGGCCGAGCTTCGGGCCGTACCCCACCCACGTCCGCATCTGCTACACATCCGCCCCGCCAGCGATCATCGAGCGGGGAATCGCCGTCGCCGCGGAGCTGCTCGGCCGCTGATGGCAGGAGGAGGGGGAGTTATGGCAGGCACAGTGTCCATCCGACGCAGCCTATTGACCAACCTGATGCTGGTCGTCGTTCTCCTGGGTCTGGGCATCATCGCCATGATGGCACTGAGCACACGGCGAGCCGTCCAGGATCTCTCCGGCTCGCTGATCTCGCAAGCCAGCCGCAGGACCGAGGTCAAGCTGCAGGGCTTCTTCCGGCCGGTCAACCGGCAGATCGAAGCTGTTCGGCGCTGGGGTGAGTCCGGACTCCTGGGGCTCGAAGCTCCCGAGGATCTGCGCCAACTCCTCTCACCACTCCTGCAGGAGTTTCCCTGGAGCTCGGCCATCTTTGTCGCCAATGAGCAAGGTCGCGAGTATCTCCTCCGTCATCGCGAAGGCGAGTGGTCGAGTCGACAGGTGTGGCGGCAGGAGTGGGGAGACCGGGCGATTCATCGGCAGTGGACCGGCGGCGATGCCGCACAGCAAGAGAGCGAATCGGCGGTCGAGTACGACCCACGAACCCGGCCCTGGTTCCTCGGGGCCAGCGAGCTGCTGGCAGCAGAGGAAGAGTCCGGCAACAAGGCACCGGTCTTCTGGACCGATCCCTATCGGTTCTTCTCCACTGGCGAGCCAGGCATCACCGCGGCCACCGCCTTCCGCGACTCCGCGGGTGCCGTCACGGTGGTCGGAATCGACATCGCGCTGACCGAGATCTCCCACTTCACCAGCCAGATCCATCTGCTCGACGACAGCACGGTCTTCGTGGTCACCGAAGACGGTCGGATGATCGGTGTACCGCGTCTCCGCGCCAGCGAGTCGGCGGACACCAATCTCGAGAGTCTGCTCCTGAAGCGACCCGAGGAGCTCGGCACCACGGCCGCCCAGGACGCCACCGGCCAGCTCCTCGGCGACCCGACGACCTGGGAACAGCCGCTGCGGCTGGTCAGCGACGGGGAGGCCTGGTGGGGTCAGATCAGCCCCTTCGAGCTGTCGCCCCATCACAAGCTGTTGATCGGCGTGGCCATCGGCGAGAAGGCCATCCTCGGCAAGATCCAGCAGCAGAGGCTCTGGGTGGCGGGGATCACGCTCCTCGTCCTGGCGCTGGCCGTCTGGCGGGCGGCACAGATGGCGGGGGGCTACAGCCGACCGGTGGAGCAGCTGGTCCAGGAGACCGAGAGGATCAGCACAGGCGATCTGGAGCCGGGACCCCCCATCCAGTCCCGTCTGTCGGAGGTGCAGCAGCTCGCCGTGGCTCACGATCAGATGCGCGGCGGTCTCAAGACTCTGCTGAAGCTCGAGCGGGATCTGCAGGTGGCTCGTCAGATCCAGGAGAGCACGCTGCCCAAACGGCTCCCCGAGCTGCCGGGGATCGAGCTCAGCACCTGGAACCAGCCGGCCGACGAGACCGGTGGCGACAGCTACGATGTCATGGGACTCAAACCCGGTACTTCGGAGACCGGTCTGGCGCTCACCGACGGTACAGCGGACCGGGCGGTTCTGATGTTGGCCGACGCCACGGGTCACGGCATCGGACCCGCGCTGTCGGTTACCCAGCTGCGAGCCATGTTGCGCATGGCCATTCGACTGAGCGCCGATCTCACCGATGTGGTGACCCAGGTCAACCAACAGCTGGCCGCCGATCTGCCCAGCGGTCGTTTCATCACGGCCTGGTTCGGTCTGCTGGATACCAGCGACTATGCCCTGCACACCTTCAGCGCCGGCCAGGCGCCGCTGTTGCGATTCAGCGCTGCTAGCGAGGAGTTCTCAGTGCTGGGATCGGATGCCATTCCCCTCGGCATGTTTCCGGCCATGAAGGTCGAGCCGCCGGAGCCGATCCGCATGCAGCCCGGGGATCTCTACGTGGTGTTGTCGGACGGCTTCTTCGAGGCCACCAACCCGGAGGGAGAGGAGCTGGGGGCGGAACGGATCTGCGACATTCTCCGGCGGTCAGCCGCCGACTCGGCGGAGACGATTCAACAGGAGCTACGTCGGGCGACCGATGAATTCACCCACGGGGCACCGCCCGACGACGATCGCACGATCATCATCATCAAACGCCTCTAGAGGCGCTCCCGGTCAGGAGGGATCAGTAGCGCCGGTGATCTGTCACCGGCATGGAGGTGCGGACCCGCTGCAGCCGGTCGAGATCGATCTCTGCCAGCGCCACTCCCGGCCCGTCCGCCACCATGGCTACCACCTGCCCCCAGGGGTCGACGATCATGGCGTGTCCGAAGCTCTCCCTCAGACCCTCATCATCGTGCTTGCCGAATTGCGCCGGCGCCAGGACATAGCATTGGGTCTCGATGGCACGGGCCCGCAGCAGCGGCCGCCAGTGGTCCTTGCCGGTGGTCAGTGTGAACGCCGACGGAATGGTCAGAATCTCGGCTCCCAGCCCCCGCAGCTCCTGATAGAGACCGGGAAATCTCAGGTCGTAGCAGACGCTCAGACCGAGGGTTCCGAAATCGGTGTCGACGGTGACCAGCTCGGCGCCGGCTTTGACTGTAGCCGACTCGGTGAACCGCACCTGCGGCGATACATCGATATCGAACAGATGGATCTTCCGATAGAACGCCCGACGAGAGCCGTCGGCACCAAAGAGTACCGAGGTGTTGTAGCAGCGACCCTCTTCGTCACTGCGTTCATTGAACGAACCCAGCAGGAGATGGATTCCGAGCTCCGCCGCCAGGCCACTGAAGCGGCAGCAGGTCTCCCCCTCCAGGGTCTCGGCACGGCGGACCTTCTCCTCGTGAGGACCCAGAAAATTGCTGTTCTCCGGGGTCGCCACGAACCCGGCGCCACGCGCCGCCGCCTGGCGCACCAGACTCTCAGCCTGGCGCCAATTGGTCCCCGCATCGGAGGTGGAACGCATCTGTACGACAGCCGCCAAGGTCATGGTCGAGAGGCCTAGAACTTGATCACCAACGAGGTGCGGAAGATGGTGTCCAGCTTCTCCTTGGGCTCCTGCACCGAGCCTTCGACGAGCAGGTTCCCGTCCGGATCGACGCTGAAGAGGTCGATGTCCTCCAGAGCCGGTAGGTTGTTGTAGAGCCACCGTAGGCTCACCCGGAAGGCCAGGTGCTCGCTCATGTCGATCAGGATCGAGCTCACCATGTCCATGTTCCAGTCGGTGGAGTTGGAGAAGTTGTAGTTGACCACCCAGTCATTCTCGAAGGTGGTGACCTTACCCCACTGGTTCTCGTACTCCCAGTTGAAGCGGAAACCCGGGAAGGTGGTGTCCTTGTCCGGGTCCTCATCTTCTTCCTCACGGTTGGTGTAGCTGAGACCGTAGGAGGTGTTGAACTTCAGATCGTCCCGGTCCCACCAGATGTTACCTACACCAGCAAAACCGATCCAACGGCTCAGGATGCCGGCGTCCTTATTGCGGTCCCAGGTGAGACCGACATTCCAGAAGAAGCGCTCGGTGATGGAACGGTCGTAGCGGTTCTCGACCAGGTAGTTCTCCACATCGAGAGTCTTGTCGAACGTGAGGATGTCGTACTCGGTTTCGGAGCCCTCGCGCAGCACGGCGACCGGATCGTCGGCGGTGTTGGACCGGACGGCGTCGATGCGAAAGGTATAGCGGGCGTTCTCCCAGTCGCGTCGCAACCGGTTCTTGAAGCCGAGGGTCTCGGTCGAGGAGTTCCCCTCGGTGACCACCAGACTGAGGTCTGTGACGTTGGACCAACCCAGCTCCGGTTCCTGCTCTTCCTGTGCCCAGACACTCGACGGGACTAGACAACAGAGGCTCAGCAACGGCAGAGCCCACCTACAAATCCTTCGAGAGTTCGTCATCTTCTTCTCCGTTTCAGGCGCCGCACCCTATCAAAACGTCCCTGGTCGGTGGAGTCTACGAAGCCGCTCGCCGGGCGGATGGCCACGGGCCCCAGCCGGTTGCCGGCACCTCATCCCGCATGTAGGCTACGGGCATCAGCACCGCTTCCGAGGACACTGCCGTTCGATGAGAAAGCTCCGCTTCGCCGAAATCGTGGCCTGGATCCTGGGTCTGGTCCTGCTCGCGATCTGGGGCGGCTACAAGATCCACTCATCGCTTGGCAGCCGCTCCGATCTGCAGCGATTCGCGGCGGCAAAAGAGGAGAGTCAGATCGGTGGAAACACCGGAGTGGCGTTGACCACCGCCGTCGCCATGGCTTCGGAGACGGAGGTTCCTGCCGCTCTGGCGGTCACGGCCGACGTCGACTACAGCCTCTGGGCCGAGGGGCGGATCCGGGAGTACGAAGAGAGCCTGGAGGTCGACCTCGGGGTGCCCCAGGCCGTCCTGAGGATCCCGAAGCTGAGTCTCGAGGTGGCGGTCCTGGAGGGCACCGGCGATCTGGTGCTCAACCGAGGTGTCGGTCGCATCGAGGGCACCGCGCAGATCGGACAGGGCGGCAACCTCGGTCTGGCGGGACACCGCGACGGATTCTTTCGCGGTCTGAAGGACATGGAGACCGGTGACCAGATGCTCCTGGAGACCCTGGACGGCAACCACACCTACGAGATCGACAAGATCTCCATCGTGCAACCCGAGGATGTGTACGTTCTCGACCCAACGGAGGAGTCCCGCATCACGCTGGTCACCTGCTATCCCTTCTACTTCGTCGGCAAGGCCCCGCTGCGCTACATCGTCCACGCTCGGGAGGTCACCGGCGGTACCCCCGAGGCAGCCATTAACAGCGAAGCGACTCCGTAGCGCCACCGCTTCCGCATAGGCAAGCTCAGACCGATTCTTGTATAGTCAACCACCCTACAATCAACCAGGGAAAAGGAGGAACCCAGGAAATGAGGAGTATTCCAGTTCTTGTATTGGCCGCAGCTTTGATTCTGGTCCCGGCAGCCACCGTTCTGGCCCAGTCCGGACAGCATACCGTTCACTCCGGCACCGGCAGGGTCCTGGCCGCTTCGGGCAAGACCCTTATCGTCGATGTCACCGAGGGCGATCCGCTCGGTCCCCGCAAGTTCACGATTACCGAGGAAATGGGAATCAAGTTCTATCGCAAGGGCGCCGAGGTCACCGTCCTCGACCTGAAGGTCGGCGACGTCATCAGCGCCTATCGGACCGAGACCGCGGCTCCTTCGTCGGTCACCATCACCTATGAGGAGGTCGAGCAGCATACGGCCGACGCACCGGCACCGGCACCGGCACCGGCACCGGCTCCGGCTCCCGAGCCCGCTCCGGCGCCAGCACCGGCAGCCACCCTGCCGTCCACCGGCAGCGCTCTGCCGCTGGTCCTCAGCCTGGGAATCGCTTTCCTGATCCTGGGCGTCTCCCTCACCGTCCTGCGCCGTTTGTAGGACTCGACGGGGATTCTGCTGAGTCTCATAGCGGTCGGCCAGCGGGCCGGCCGCTTTTCTTTCTTGGGCTAGACTCGCCTCACCAGGAGGAGAGAAACATGGCGGATCTGACGATCGACCGCGAGAAGTTCCGACGCGTCACCTTGTTGGTGATGGTGCTGGCCATCTCCCTCGTCTTTCTCTACATGGTGCGGGGATACCTGAAGGCGTTGTTTCTGGCGGCGGTCTTCAGCGCCATGGCCAATCCGATCTACCGCTGGATCCGCAAGAAGACCGGTGACCGCCAGGCCCTGGCCTCCGGCATCACCCTACTGATCCTGATCCTGCTGGTGATCCTGCCGCTGTCGGGCTTTCTCGGCATCGTCGCGGCCCAGGCGCTGGAGCTCACCGACAATGTGGTTCCCTGGGTCCAGGAGAAGATCAAGGATCCCTCGAGCCTCCACTTCACGCTCCCCTCCTGGGTTCCCTTTCAAGAGAAACTGCTGCCCTATACCACCCAGATCGCCGGCAAGCTCGGCGAGGCGGCCGGCAGCATCGGCAAATTCCTCTTCAACAGCATCTCGGCGGGAACCCGCGGTACGGCCACCTTCTTCCTCAACCTATTCATCATGCTCTACGCCATGTTCTTCTTTCTGATGCAGGGAGACTCCATGCAGGGCAGCTTCCTCGCTTACTCTCCCCTGTCGGAGACCGACAAGAAGCGGCTGGTCGACAAGGGGATCTCGGTGGCCCGGGCGACCATCAAGGGTACGCTGGTCATCGGCATCGTGCAGGGCGCGCTGGGTGGCATCGCCTTCGCCGTGGTCGGTATCAAGGGCGCTGCCTTCTGGGCCACCATCATGGCGGTCATGTCCATCATCCCGGCGGTGGGCACCGCTCTCGTGTGGATCCCCGCCGTGGTCTATCTGGTGATGACGGGTCAGGTGGCGGCGGGCATCGGGCTGGCAGTCTGGTGCGCGGCCGTGGTCGGCTCGGTGGACAACCTCCTGCGACCCCGGCTGGTGGGCGGCGACACCGAGATGCCCGATCTGCTGATTCTCCTGAGCACCCTGGGTGGGCTCTCCATGTTCGGTGCCGTCGGCCTGATCATCGGTCCGGTCATCGCCGGTATCTTCGTGACCGTCTGGGAGATCTACGGCACCACTTTCCAGGAGCTGCTGCCCGACAAGGTGACGCCTAGCGAATGAGCGACCAGAAGACGCCGAAGATGCCGACAAACCCGATGACCACGTAGACCGCCACCGCCCAGGCCGAGGGATCTGCGCTCAGCATCTCGGCAACGAAGCCCTGCAGGAAGACTCCGAGCAAGCCAGCGCCCAGGAACTGAAAGACGACGTTCTTGCGGTTGCGAAACTCGGTGTGTAGCCGATGGGAGGCGTACTGGACATCCTTGGCCAGAACCAGCGGATGTCGTCGCGACTCGGCCGTCGAAACGGAGAGACGGATCAACTGCTCGCCGTAGGAGCGAATCTGCTGGATGGCCATATCGCGACCGCTCTCGTGGAACTTGAGCTCCTGCTCTTCGGGAATCGTCGCCAACTTTGCGGGATCTTCCACCATGACTCAGACCTCGTAGGTCGATTCGACACTGGAACGGGCTTTCAGCTGCACCGCCAGACCGCTCACCCCTTCTCGGACGATCTCACGTTCGGTCTCGGTGAGGTGACGGGGGAATCGTAGGCCGACAACCTGGATCATGGTCAGTCCGAAACCGAGGAGCAGAACCATGCCCAGGCTGAAGAGGGTGATGGCCAGCACGTCACCGCGGGCCACCCAGGCGGTGGGGATGACGCGGACGAAGAGCGCCCCGATACCGGAGACCAGCACCATCAGCACCAGACTGAAGAGGATGGCGGCCCGGTTGGTCGGTGCGTGCATGAACAGACTGACCTGTCTGCCGGCATCGGCCAAGGTATGACTGACCGAGTCGACGGACAGCTCATGCGGCCGGTGGGTCACGATGTCGACCAGCGACGCCACCAGATCCCGCAGTGATAGTTCGGCCTCGAGACCATCCTCCTCCTCCAACTCTGCCCGGCGCTTGGAGATCTCGTCGAGGATGATCTTGCTGGGAGGTGGCGGGTCGCCCACATAATCCGCCATCTGGGAGACTCGGCAGCCGGCCTCGATCAACGGCTGCAGATCGACCCCGGTCTCGACACCCAGACTGTCGAACATCGCCACCAGCTCCTCGGTCGAGACGTTGCCGATGGAGTGGCGCACGGTGATGGCACCGCCGATTCCACCCACCGAGGCATCGAAGCACCTGACCCCGAGCTCGTAGGCCACAAAGGCGTTGGTGACCCCCAGACCCCGCCGATCGTGGAGGTGCACTCCGATGGGACCGAGACCCAGACGATCCGCTGCATGGCCGACCACCCGCCGGATGTCGTCGGGTGAGGCCATGCCATCGGTATCGGATAGGGCGATGGTCTCGCAGCCCATGCCGGCCAGTCGCTCACAGATCTCGGTGACCTCCTGTTCGGCGGTCAGACCTCCTGGGCGCGACTGGTCGCGAAAAGCGTAGGACAGATAGCCCCGCAACCGGTAGCCGTCGGCGCTGGCGGCCGCGGCGATCTCCCCGGCAGCATCCAATGCCTGGGAAACGCTCATGTGGGTGTTCTTCTGCGAATAGCGCTCGGAGGCCGAGACAAACAGCGCCACCGTGTTGACCCGCTCGGCCTGTTTGAGTTGCTCGTAGTAACCGAGAGTCGGCGCCAGCGCCGCAATCTGTCCATCGTAGGCGGGCATCTGCCGCAGGACCTCGGCCGTGTCCCGCATAGCCGGTACGACCCTCGGATTAACGAAGGAGCCGACCTCGATATAGGGAACTCCGCTGCGGATCAGCGCCTCCAGCAGCTGCAGACGCACCTCCAGCGGTATGACTGCGTGGCGGTTCAGGATCTGCATCCCGTCCCGAAGTGATACGTCACAGATTCTTACCGTCGACATGGGATTCTCGATCTGTCTCGATCGACCTTATCACCCGTATCAACGGGCTTCGACGCGCTCTCCGTCAGGGCTTGATGAAGATCTGGGTCACCCAGAGGGTGTTGTCGGAGGCGGCAACCCCGATGCCCACAAGCTCGAATCTGGAGTCGAGGATGTTGGCCTGATGGGGATCGCTGTCCATCAACAGACTGTGGACCTGGTCCGCCGGGTTGGCGCTGTTGATGATCTGAGCGAGATTCTCGGAGGCTCGGCTGTAGTCGATGCCGGCGTCTTGCAGTCGCTCTCTCAATCCTCTGCCGTCGGGACCCACGTGACCAAAGAACCCCTGGTCCCGCATGGCGCGGCTGTGATTCCGGGCAACCTCTGCAACCGCGGGATCGGGCCCGAGCGGCGGCTCGACGTCGGCCGCAGAGCGAGCCGAGTTGGTGAGCTGCAAGAGCTGAAACTCGAGCTCCGCTGGCGAGCTGGAGATCTCCGGTGCGGTCGGACCCAACGAGCTGTTGCAGCTCGAGGCCAGCAGACCGAGTAGCAGCAGGGCCCAGAAGAACCACTTGCCATGGAACCCGCCGGTGGTGACTCGATTGCTGGACATTGCTGATTCAGACTCGCGTTGGACTCCTCCATCGTAGGGGACCTTCGTCGATCTGACTGTGATCCAGTCCACTGTGGTCGCCGCCAAGGGGTTCCTGCTGCAGCCGGCCGGACGGTGGCCGAGACGCGACGGGGAGTCGCTCAGCGACTGGATTTCAGACAGCGATTGCGGAAGCGGGAGAGACGGCGAATATATCTCTTGCCACCATAGCGGTGGACATCGTTGTGGCCGGCACGACCGACGATATACAGATCCTTGGGCTCGCCGGCGACCTCGAAGAGCCGGCGACCCAGCTCGACCGGTACCGATTCATCACATTCGCCATGGATGAAGAGTTTCGGCACACCGATCTTGTCCACCTTTTCCACGCTGCGAAACTGTCGGGTAGCCGCCAAATGCAGGGGCAGCGTCGGGAACATCGCTTTGGCAGCATCCCGGATGTGCGTGAAGCTCGATTGCACCACCAGGCCGGCCACCTGGCAATCGAGGGCACAGTCCACCGCCACGGCGCCGCCCAACGAATGCCCGAAGAGCAGGATCTCGTTCGGTGGCCGCGCGATGACCTCCACCAGATGTCGATAAGCCGCACGCACGTCCTGGAATAGACCGGTCTCCGAGGGCGAGCCAGCGCTGCGGCCGTAGCCTCGGTAGTCGAACGCCAGGATATGGACCTTGAGACGCCGCAGGTGTTGGAAGACGCCGATTCTGTGGGCGATGCTGCCGGTGTTGCCATGGCAGTAGAGGATCGTCCCACGGGCTGCCGGATGGGGTATCCACCAGCCGTGCAGCGAGGTGCCGTCGCTGGCGCTGAACCAGGTGTCTTCGGCGTTCAGACCGAAGGCCACCGGCTCCCAGATGCCGTCGGGATAGCGATCGGGGAGAAAGACCCGGGAGTGTTGGAGCCGACTCCGCAGATAGCCCAGCACGCCAACCCCGCCGGTCAGCGCCAGGGTCGGCAGCACCAGCGAGAGGAGACTCGGACGACGGGATTCGGAATCGGTCACCATGGTCGCTTACCCACTAGGGAAACCGCACCGCGACCGGGGTCTATTCCATGCCGAGGGCGATGCGCCAAGCGCGGAATCCGATAAGATATTTCCATCATGAAGCGACCATCGGTATCTGCTGTGCTCTTTTCGCTGCTCATCGGTCTCTGCGCTGCTGTCGCCGGAGGCCAGGACGAGGCTGCTTCTTCGCCGAAGATCACCATCGAGGCCATCACTATCGAACCCGCCGCTCCGGCGGTCGATACCCTCTGCAAACTCCGGGTCACCCTCAAGAACGAGGGGTCCGAGATCGCCTCGCAACTCGACTTCAAGGTGAAGATCAATGGCCAGCTGCTGCCGGTGTATCGGAACCAACTCTTCATGTTCCCGCTGGAGCCGGGTAAATCCTCGGACATCAAGCTCTACAACTTCTGGAGCACCGAGACCTCGCGACCGGCACCCCAGAACGGCAAGCTCGAAGTGGAGGTCTCGCTGGTGGGAGCCCAATGGACCAAGGTTTCGATGGAAGAGGATGTGGAGGTCTGGCAGCCTCTGGGAGAGGTGGCCGGCCTGCCTCAATCCAAGAGCGTCACGCTGGAGATGAAGCGCTAGCCCGCGCTTGGCTCACTCACTCCGCCAGGACAGGATCCGCAGCCCGACCGATCGGCGGGACAGTGTATCCACCTCGATGACCTGGTAGTTCGGTCGCAAGACGATCTCGCACTCTTCGGGCAGGGTACCGGTCTCGTCGGCCTGTACCACCACCTCCATTTCATGCACCCCGAATCCGGAAACGGAGATCTCTTCACCACCGCAGCTGCTGGTCAGGTCGACCCGCGTTTCGGTCTCGCCTTCGTGTAGGGACAACTCCTCGACATCCGCCAGCGGCCGGGAAATCTGCAGCTGCATCCAGACGGTCCCGGCGGCCGGAATCTCGGCGACCCGGATCGTCCCCTCATCCGTCAGCCAGCGCCGGCCGAGGATCTGCACATCGGTCCCCGCCTCCAGCGGTAGCCAGGATGGCGAGAAATAGAACATCGGCACCGCTGAGGGATCGCCCGACGTGTCGACCGTGGCCAGGTGGTACTCGAGCTGAGCCACCTCGTCGCCAGAGCCGCTGAGTGACCAGCGTTGACCGCCGGCCTCGTAAAGGCCGAGGCTGAGCCGGTACTCGCCGGGGTCCATCGGCGGCGCCAGAGCCGATTGATAGAGCGTCATCTCATAGGTCCGACTGGCACCGGCATCCCATTCGAAAGGCAGGTCGTGATCGAAGGTGCGCTCGACGTTACCCTCGGCGTCGAGCAGGTGGACGAAGACCAGGGGATCGCTGTTGCTCGGTTCGAGCGGTGCCTGCAGGTCCCAGTCGAGTTGTATGGTGACGTAACCCGGATAGGGCAACTCGAGTTGCGAGGGCTCGATGCGGACGCTGGCCACCGGTTCCGGTGCGCTTTCACAGCCGAACCAGGAGACCGCAAGAGCCCCCAGAATCGTGATTTTGCCGAGTGTCTTCATGGTTCCACCTTCCCGGGTCTCTGCGCTGTCAGCCCCGCCCCGGGATCGGGGACCGTTCGCATTCAGGATCGCTTGGAGTCTCGAGGCTTTCGTCCTCTGTGTTCAACCGCACATTGTAAAGGGACCGAAAGGGCATCGCAACGGCACCGCGTTGCTACACTCGGGTCCGTGAAAGTGGCCCCCCTGTGCCCCGGCGAAGACCATGGAGATGACAACCGACATTCTGCTGCTCCTGGGGATCATCCTGTTCACCATCCTCGCCTTTGTCCGCGAGTGGATGAACATGGCCGTCATCGCGATGGTCTGCTCGGGTCTCCTGCTGCTCTTCGGTCTGATCACCCCCGAGGAAGCGATGTCGGGTCTCAGCAACCCCGCCGTGGTCACCGTGATGATGATGTTCATCCTCAGTGCCAGTCTGGTGCACAGCGGTCTGGTAACCAAGCTGGGGTATCGGATCGCCGAGCGCACCGGAGGCTCTCGCTGGAACGCCTCGCTGTTGCTGCTCGTCGTGGTGGGCGTGGTCTCGGCGTTCATCAACAACACCGCGGCCGTGGCTGTCCTCATGCCGGTGGCGATTCAGCTGGCTCGACACTACAAATTCAGCCCCTCCAAGCTGCTGCTGCCGCTTTCCTACACCGCCATTTTCGGCGGCACCATGACACTGCTGGGCACCTCCACCAACCTGCTGGTCAGCTCGCTCTCGGCACAGAGGGGCGCCGGGGTCTTCAGTGTCTTCGAGTTCCTCTCCCTCGGACTGGTGCTCTTCGGGGTCGGCATGATCTACAACGCCCTGGTTCCCATGCGGCTGCTGCCGTCCCGGGTGATCCCCACCAATCTGACCCGTGGCTACCACCTGAGCGGCTTTCTGACCGAGATCAAGATCCCCGCCGGCTCCCGGCTGGTGGGCCGCACCGTGGTCGAGGAACAGATCAGCGAGCGCCATCAGATCAACGTCCTGGAGATCATTCGTGGCAAGTCCAAGATTCCGTCCGACCTGCGGAACACCCGTCTCGATGGCGACGATCTGCTGCTGGTTCGCGGTGCCATGGAGAACATACTGGGTTTCAAGGAGCAGTACGGGCTTCTTCTGCTCACCGATCTCAAGCTCAGCGACGAAGATCTGAGCGACCAACACACCATCCTGGCGGAGGTACAGCTCTCGCCGGCTTCCCAGCTCGTCGGCTCGACGCTCAAGGAGATCGACTTTCGGCGCCGCTTCGGTTGCTTCGTCCTGGCATTGCGCAGGACCGGCGGGCTCATCCGCGACAAGCTCGCCCGAATCGAGTTGGCTCAGTGGGACACGCTGCTGGTCTTCGGGCCCCGTCCGAGGGTGGAAGGGCTCACCGAGATGGGCGACTTCGTCCCCCTCGGCGAGCGCGATCTCACCATCCGCCTCACCCCCCGTTGGTGGGTCTGCGCGGTGGTCATCCCCGCAGTGGTCCTGCTGGCGGCGACCGGTGTCATGGACATCCTGACCGCCGCTTTTCTGGGTGCCGTCAGTCTGCTGGTCAGCCGGACCATTACCATCCAGCAGGCCTTCCTCTCCATCGATTGGACGGTGATCTTCCTGCTGGCCTGGATCCTGCCGCTGGGCATCGCCATCGAGAACACCGGTCTGGCCACCCTCATCGGTCAGGGTCTCGGACAGGTAGGCGTTGAATGGGGACCGCTGGCCATGTTGTCGGTCCTCTACCTCGCGACTTCGTTACTCACCTCGTTCTTTTCCAACAACGCCACAGCGGTTCTCATGGTTCCCATCGCCTTTACCGCCGCCGCTCAGCTGCAGGTGGATGTCAAGCCCTTCCTGATGGCGGTAGCCTACGCCGCCTCGGCCAGCTTCATGACACCGATGGGATACCAGACCAACGCCATGGTCTTCAGCCCCGGAAACTACCGGTTCAACGACTATCTGAAGTTCGGTGCCCCTCTGACCGTGGTGTTCTGGATCCTGGGGTCTCTGCTGATCCCGGTCTTCTGGCCCTTCTACCCCTGAGGATTCAGTCAGTCCCGTGCCGGTCGAGCAGCTGCTCGATGCGCGCGGTGACCATCTCCAGCGCCACCTGGTTCTGCCCCCCCTCGGGCACGATGATGTCGGCCCAGCGCTTCGAGGGCTCGACGAACTCCAGGTGCATGGGCCGGACGGTCAGGCTGTACTGACGGAAGATGTCGGGTAGATCCCGACCCCGCTCACGCATGTCGCGCAGGATCCGCCGCATCAGGCGGATGTCGGCGTCGGTGTCGACGAAGATCTTGAAATCGAGCAGCTCGCGCAGTCGCGCCGAGGCCAGAATGAGGATGCCCTCCAGCAGGATCACCGGCCGCGCCGGCATGGTGAGGGTCTCGCCGGTCCGCCGATGGGTGACGAAGTCGTAGACCGGTACCTGCACATCCTGACCGTTCTTCAGCAGGCGTAGGTGCTCGTACAGGAGATCGTGATCGAGGGCATCGGGGTGATCGAAGTTGTGCTGCAGAAGCTGCTCGTCGGATTCCCAATCCACATCCCGGTAGTAGCTGTCCTGGGCGAGCGTCGAGATCCTCTCCCCTCCGACAGCCTGCAGGATGGCTTGCACCACGGTGGTCTTGCCGGAGCCGGTACCACCTGCGACTCCCAGGGCGACGCCGGAGGTGACCGGAGATCCATTCATGGGCAAGATCTTATCGCTGCCAGCTCCGCAACAGCTCTGGCAGACCGCTCAGACCGTCGAGCGTGGCGTCCGCGGCGGGACCGCCCTCGTCGGCGCCGCGAATCCAGACGGTCCGAGTGCCGGCGAATCGACCTGCCGCGATGTCCCGCTCGCGGCGGTCGCCCACCATGACCGCCGCGGCCGCATCCGACCCGGTGGTCTTCAAGGCCAGACGCAGCAGGGCGGGCGAAGGCTTGCGGGTGCCGTGATCGTAGCTGAAGCAGAGGGTCTCGAAAGCGGCCGCCAGACCGTATCGCTCGAGAACCGCGGCGTACAATTCCCCAGGAAGAGGTACGTTGGAGACCAGGGCCAGACGCAGCCCCGAGGCCCGCAGCTCCTGCAGCACCTCCCCGACACCCTCGATGGGTATCAGCTGCTCGCCATAGGGTCGGAACCAGGTCTCCAGGAGCTGGACATCCGACTGCTCGACGGACCAGCGTTGGCGCAGGCGATCGAGGTGAGGCGTCCAATTCGCCTCGACTCCCGTCTCTTCCCTCTTCTCGTAGTCCCTCACCCAGGGGTCGAAGAGCACGGAGCCCAGATCTTCCAGCGTCACCCCACTCCGATTCCGGCCGATGGCCCGCAGCAGCGCTTGTCGGCCTCGATAGTCCAATCGTGAATGGGGAAAGCCGTGTCCCCCAGCCATCTGCAAGATGACGCCTCCCATATCGAGGAGAACTGTCTGGATCTGGCGTTCGACGCTCATCTGGATCTCAGTGCTGACAACCGGGACAGTAGAAGGTGCTCCTGCCCGATTGCACGATTCTACGGATCTTCCGCTCACAACGGGGACAGGGCTGTCCCTGCCGATCGTAAACCGTCAGCGATACCCGGAAGTAGCCCGCCTCGCCGAGACCATCGGCGAAGTCGTTGAGCGTCGTACCGCCTTGTGAGATGGCGTCCAGCAGGGTCTGTCGAACCGTTTGGGCCAACAGCCTCCAACGGTCGATCGAGATCCGCGCCACTGACCGCCGAGGGTGTATACCGGCCCGATGCAGGGCCTCGGAGGCGTAGATGTTGCCGACTCCCACCACCTGCCGGCCATCCATCAGAAAGCTCTTCACGGGCGAGCGACGGCCCGCCGCCAGACTCTGCAGGAGTCGACCGTCGAACGAGTCCTCGAGGGGCTCGACGCCCAGATGCGCGAAGTGTGGGTCCCGCTCCAGATCGGTGGTAGGTCGTACGAGAACCAGACCGAATCGGCGGGTGTCGCGGAACTGCAGTCGTTGCCGCGAGCTCAATTGGATGGAGACGTGCTCGTGGGTCCCTCGGGGCGCCTCGGCCGGCACCAGCGTCAGCCGGCCGCTCATCCCCAGATGGATGATCAGTGTCCGATCGCCCGTCAGGTCGAGCAGCAGGTACTTCGCCCGTCGACGGGCGGCGAGAATCTGCCGACCGCGGCAAGGCGCCAACCGTCGCCGATCGACCCTCTCCCGCAGATCCCGGTTGTGGACCTCCACTCGCCCGATGGTCCGACCGACCACATGCGGCTCGAGGCTCCGACGCAGAACCTCGACTTCGGGTAACTCCGGCATGACAAAGCGCCCGTCAGCCGCGGGCCACGAGGGCCAGGTCACAGACGAAGCTGGTCAGAGCCACCTCGGGTTGACCGCTCTCGCCCTTCAGTCGGAGCTCGGTCTCCAGCACCTTGGCCGGGAGATCCCGGACGACCACCATGGGGATCCGGCTGGCAACCGAAAAGGCGCGAAAGAGTCGATAGGGGTGGAGACCCGCCACCGGGCTGGGGCGGCCGTTGGCCAGATCCGCCTGCAAGAGCGGCGCGATCTGTTTCTTGAATCCCGGGTAGGCCAGCTGCCGACGGGCGATCTGGAGCTCGTCGCAGAGCTGCGACAGCACCGTCAGCTGACGTGCGAACCCGGCCACCAGGGCGAAGAATGACAGGCGCGCCGCCACCGGATCCTCGGCGGCCGCCAACAGGCGCTGGATACGCTGCAGTGCCTCCTCTGCTCGCCCAGCACCGATGGCATCGAGGATCTTCCAGGCATCCTCCTCTCCCCGATCCTCCACCACGTTCTCCACCAGCTGTACGCCGATCCTGCCGTCGTTCGCCAGCATCGCCAGCTTCCGGTACTCGGCCGCCAGACGAGAGGTGGTCTCGGCATCGACACCGCTGGCCGCGCGAGAGTCCCTTCTCTGCAGGGTTCGGCGCGCCAGCTCCTCCAGAGCCGCCCGATCGATGGAGACTCCGGTCTCCCGACCGAGCTGCTCCGCCAGCAGATGCAAGCCCTCCCAGCCGCCCCCCTTGGCCGCCTCCACCCGGCCCACCCCCGCGTAGCGGCCGACCGCCGTCAGGCTGGCGACCAGCGGATGGCTCTTGGCGGCAGCGCTCTCGGCGAGCACCAGGGTGTGTCCCTCCGGCAGACCCCGCTCGGTGATGTCGGCCAGCTCTCCCAGCTCGGTGTCGGCCCAGCCCTGAAGGTCTGCCGAGCGGGCCGCTTCGAGCAGCTCCGCCAGCTGTCGTCGAGCTTCCTCGACCTGCTTGCTCGAGCGGCGCCGACGCCGCCCACCACTCTTCACAGCGCCTTGCAGCGCCGCATCTGGCAGCCCTTGCAGGGTTTCGGCAGAGCTGCCGGCGGCGCTGTCGAGTTGGAAGAGCCGCAGAGTCTGCAGGAGCCGGCTCGCCGACCGACGCTGGCGCTCCGAGAGCTCCTCACCCTCTTCCAGGTGGATCGGGCAGACCTCGAGCGCCTCGTCTATCAGTTGCGCTGCAGCGCCCGCGTCGGCCAACACCGCCGTCTCGACTGCCACCAGGACCTTGGCCGGCGCGAACAGGGAAAAGGTCTTGAGATCCGCCAACAGCGGGCTGAGCTCGGCCGGCCGGCGGTAGGTCTCCGACTCACAACCCGCTCTGGCGGCCAGCTCCTCGCCTATCCGAATCGCCGCCGGCTCCGCCAGGACCCGGTCCCCGACCACCAGATACAGAGGTCCCACCTCTCCGGCGCCGATGCGTCGCAGAATCTCGTCGATCGAGGTTGATTCAGCTCTCGCCATGAACCGGCCAGACGGGCCTCTCCCGCAAATCGGACTCATCGCCGCCTTCCGCCTCGAGTCCCAGCTGCAGCTCGACGCTATTCCACGCGCCGCAGCGCTCACAGTAGGGCGACCAGTGCTCGAACTCGGTACCGCAGCGATCGCAGAGCGCCGAATCGGTCGGCGGTCGGGCCAGCTCGAGACCGGCACGAAAGGCCTCACCAGCCTCGTGCCCCTCACCACGTCGCTCGTGCAGCCGTCCTATGAGACCCAACAGGACTGGGGAATCGTGGACCCGATCCCGAATACTCCCCAGGATCTTCAACGCCTCGTCGTGCATCTCGAGTCTCGAATAGAGCTTGCCGAGAAAGAAGCGGGGCAGAAGATCGTTCTCCGCTTCGGCGATGATTCGCCGCAGGGTCTCGATGGCTTCCATCGGAGCTTCGCGTTCGATGTAGTGGTCCTCGATCCGCTGCAGCAGGGTCGGGCTGCCGGTCGTCAGCCAGCCCGTGGTCCAGGTCTCCACCGCGGCGGCTGAGTCTCCGGTCAGAGAGATCGCCTCGCCTGCCATCACCTGGGCCGGTACGAACTCGGGGTCGTCGTCCAGGATGGCCTGGAAGATCGTCAACGCCTCGTCCATTCGCTCCGACTCGAGCCGCGCCACACCACGCTGAAAGGCAAGACCCTGGCGGACGGCCCTCTCCCGGGGGTCGGACCTCAAGAGATCGTCCTGACCGCTGGCGGATTCAATCGCCTCCTGGAAGCGCAGGGCGCTGGGCCAATCGCCTTTCGCCAGGGCCGCGTCGCGCCGTCGGCGAAGGATCTGCAAACCGAGCCCTGGAAAGTCCCGCAGGACGCGCTCGTGGATCTCCCGCGCCACCTCGGTCTCTCCCCGGGCCGAGTAGTCCTCGGCCAGCTCATAGAGCACGGCGACGCTCTGCGGGTAGAGCACGCTGGCTCGTCGGTGGACTTCCACGGCCTCGTCGGCCCTACCACGAAGACGCAGGGTCTCCCCCAATCGCAACAGGGTGCCGAAATCCTCCGGTTGATCGGCCAGGACCGCCTCGAACTCCTCTGCCGCCCGCTGCCACTGTCCATCCGACTGGAGATCCACGGCCCTGCGAAAGGTGCCGCGCAGGCTGCGAGATTCACGCTCGAACCGCCGCTGTCGGCGCTGAGCCAGATCCTGTTTCAGGGTGCGCACCACCAGGATGCTCACCACCGGCAGAAACCCCAGCAGGAAAACGCCGATGAATACGGCATACAAGGGCACCGTCGCCGAACCGCTGACCCGGAACGGCTCCTGCAAAAGGGCGGTGTTCTGTTGGGTAAGGAAGGCGACCAGGACGACAGCGACCAGGGCCAGGAGGATGCCGAGAAGAGTCTGGACCCGCATCGCCCTGTTTCGTCTACGGTCGGCGGGAGATCAATTCTCCAGCTCGACTCCCCTTTCGACCTGTTCCTGGCAGTCGATGCAGTACTTGGCCCACGGTAGCGCCCGCAGCCGCGCCTTGGTGATCTCAATCCTGCAGTTGGCACACGAGCCGTAGGTGCCCGAATCCATCCTCTGCAGAGCGTCGTCGATCTCGATCAGAATCTGTCGCTCGGTATCCGACAACGCGAACATGAATTCACGGTTGTAGGAGTTGTTCGCCCGGTCGACGATATCTTCGGTGCCCTCGTCGCTGGCCTGCTGTCCGACCTTCAGATCGTGCTCGTAGAGGCTCAGAATCTGCGCCTGGTGCTCGACGAGCTTCTTGCGCAGCGGGTTCACGTTGTTTGCCTTGGTCTTGGTTGTCTTCTTTGCCTTGGTCGACTTGGCCACCCCTGGATCTCCTTTCCTGATGCAAAAAAAGACGCGAAAACTTTACAACGGATCGCGATGGTACTTTATTCCGGCCGCAATGCAAATGGCCCGATAGATCTGCTCGTACAGAACCAGCCGGGCCAACTCGTGCGGCAGGGTCAGCGGCCCCAACGACAATTCCTCGCGGACGGAGTCTCTCACGCTCTGGTGCAAACCCAGATCGGAGCCCAACAGGAAGGCTATGGGCTGTGGCCATTCGGTCTGCAACTTCTGTAACCAGCGGGCGATCTCTCGCGAGGATCGGACCCTGCCCCGACGGTCCAGGGCGACGGTCCAGGTCTGCGCCGGCACGGCGGTGAGCAGGGCCTCGCCCTCTCGCTGCAGTCGGTCGCTTTCGTCCGCCTGTCCCCGCACCCGCACGGGAATCTCGGTCAGCTTGACCTGTCGGGCCAGTCTTTTGCGGTAACGATCGCAAAGCCGATCCCAGTCGTCTCGCCGATGGCGCCCCGCCCAGACGACCAGAATCTCCCGCGGCATGGCTACTCGGCCGGCTCGGCCCCGGTCCGATCGCTCTCACCGAGGAATTCGCGCCACTCGTCGCCGAAGGCCAGCGAGCGCAGATCTCCCATCCGATCGAGAAACACGACACCGCTCAGGTGATCATGGGCATGCTGGAGGAAGCGCGAGGCCGGTGACTCGGCCACCAGATCCAGGGGCTGGCCGACGTGATCCACACCCCGCAGTCGAACGGTCGGATACCTGGGCACCAACCCCCTGAGGTCGGGAATCGAGAGACACCCCTCCCAGTCGTAGACCAGCTCGCCATGTTCGGGCTCCAGCATCGGGTTGGCCACGATCTGTACCTCCGAGGCGGTCTTCTGCAGACCGAGAAGCTCGCATCGGAAAGCCAGGATCTGCAGCTCGACTCCCAGCTGGGGAGCCGTCAGGGCGCTGGCATTGGAGGCCTCCAGCGTATCTCTCAGATCGTTCAGCAGGTCGTTGAAGTCCCCTGCCTTCAGACTGTCGACATCGACGCTCTCGGCTGGAAAGCGCAGGACGGGGTGACCGAGACGGACCGTATTGCGTCGCAAAGGATTCTCCTCTCAGGGTTCTGAACCGGCCCATCTTACCGTCAAACGCGTGCTAGTCTTTGCCGCCATGGTGGCCGAAAGCTCGCACGAAGAGCAGAAGCGCCGGCGTCGCGGCAAGTTGATCAAGGGCCTGTTGTTGGGGGGCGCAGCGGTGGGATTGCCGGCCCTGGCCAACTCGCTCATCGCGCGCCGAAACGAGCGCCTCGATCAGCCGGTCTGGGGTCGCCTGCAGAGGTACGCCTGGAAGTACGGTGAGATCTCCTACCAGCGGCTGGGTTCGGGCCGGCCGCTACTCCTGCTGCATAGCTTCGGCCCTGGCCACGACGGTGAGGAGTGGCGGCAGGTGGCGGAATCACTGGCCGCCGATCACCAGGTTTCGGTCCCCGATCTGCTCGGTTGGGGGCGCTCGGACAAGCCTCGTCAGGCCTACGACGGCGAGCTCTATATCCAGTTGATCGGTGACTTCTTGGAGGACACCGTGGGGCAGCGAGCCGTCGTCGCCGCCGCCGGTCTGGCGGCAGCGTACGCCGTCCAGGTCGCCCTCGATCGACCCGAGCTCATCGAAGCCCTGGCGCTGGTGGTCCCCTCCGGCATCGAGATCCACGGCGAGGAGCCCGACCTGCGGGACGCGCTGGTCAACCGCCTTCTACGCCTGCCCATCCTGGGAACCTCGGCGCTCAACCTGGTCACCAGCCGCACCGCCATCGGCCAGCATCTCAAACGCGAGGTCTTCCAGGCGCCTGAACAGGCAGATGCCGCCCGGATCGAGCACCACTACCGTTCCAGCCATCAACCGGGCTCCCACGCCGCCCTGGCGGCCTATCTCAGCGGCTATCTCAACCACAGCGTGCACGAGGCGATCCGCCGCCTGCAAGTCCCTCTCTGGCTGGGTTGGGGACGCCAGGCCACCAGCCCGGCCGTCGAGGCGGCGGATCTCTGGCTCCAGCAGGCGCCAGCCGCCGAGTTGGAGGTCTTCGAGGAGAGCTCCAATCTGCCTCATTTCGAGGTCGGGGCGCGGTTCACCCAGCGTCTACGCCCCTTTCTCGGGCGTTCCGGAGTCTGATCGCGGTCCGCGAAATTCGTCTGCCGGCGAGATAGAATGACCGCCGCCATGGGGAAGAACTTTCCAGACCTGCCAACGGGTTACCCTTTTCCCGACCTCGAGCTGGGGGTTTTGGAGAGGTGGCGGACGAACGACATCTTTCATCGGACCCTGGAGCGGACGGCCGAGGGTGAGCCCTTCGTCTTCTTCGAGGGTCCGCCGACAGCCAACAACAAGCCGCACGTCGGCCACGTGGTCACCCGGGTCATCAAGGATCTCTTCCCTCGCTTCCGCACCATGCAGGGATACTTCGTGGCTCGCAAGGCTGGCTGGGACACCCATGGCCTGCCAGTGGAGATCGAGGTAGAGAAACGACTCGGATTCTCGGGGAAGCAGGACATCGAAGAATTCGGGGTAGCCCGATTCAATCAGGCCTGCCTCGAGAGCGTCCATTCGTATGAGCGGCAGTGGGCCGAGATGACCGAGCGGATCGGCTTCTGGGTCGATCTGGACGACGCCTATTTCACCTACGCCAATCGCTATATCGAGTCGGTCTGGTGGGCCCTGACACAACTTTTCGATCAGGGCCAGCTGGTCGAGGACTACAAGATCCAGCCCTACTGCGCCCGTTGTGGCACCACGCTGTCGAGCCACGAGGTCGCCCAGAACTACAAAGACACCGACGATCCCTCCATCTGGGTACTCTTCCCGGCCCGACCCGGCCAGCAACTCGTCGACGCCGACGGCAAAGGCTGGACCACACCCGAGGGTTTGAGCCTGGTGGCCTGGACGACGACGCCATGGACCCTGACCGGACACTCCGGTCTGGCGGTTCATCCGGAGATTGTCTACCGGGTGGTCGAGCACCCCGAAGATCCGGGCCGCACGATCCTCTTTGCTGAGGACCTCGAGAATCCTGTGCCGCTGGAGATGGACCAGGACGGCAAACGGGTACGGCTCGACCTGCGTGATCAGCCGACGTTGGCCCGCCTGAGGGGCCAGGATCTTCTGGGGCTGCGCTACGACCGGCCCTTCGCTACCGACCCCGCCGACCGAGTCCCCGCGGGTGGCTCTTTCGATCCGCCACCCTCGGAGCAAGATGGCTGGTGTGTGTTTACTGCCGACTACGTCACCGTCAGCGAAGGGACGGGACTGGTTCACACCGCGCCGGCCTTCGGCGAAGACGACTACCGGGCCGGGGCTCGTTTCGGCCTCCCGTTCTTCCTCACCGTCGACAGCGAGGGTCGGATCACCCAGCGCCAGGGGATCGAGTCCTACGCCGGTCAGTGGATCAAGGATGCCGACAAGCCCATCATCCGGGATCTCAAGAGCAATGATCGGCTGCTCCATCAGGACCGCTACCATCACAACTACCCCTTCTGCTGGCGATGCGACCAGCCTCTGGTCTACTACGCCAGCGAGAGCTGGTTCGTGCGCACGACGGCCCGTCAGCAGGAGTTGATCGATCTGAATCAGACGATCGGCTGGCATCCGCAGCACATCCGTGACGGCCGTTTTGGCAAGTGGCTGGAGAACATGGTCGATTGGGCACTCTCCCGCAAACGCTACTGGGGAACACCGTTGCCCGTCTGGCGGTGCGACGCCTGTGACCACAAGCGTGCGATCGGCTCGTTCGCCGAGCTCTTCGAAGCCGCCGGCCGACCAGCACCCGAAGACCTCTACGACCGGCAGCAGTTCGACCCCCATCGACCCTACGTGGACAGCGACGCCGAGGAGGCCTTCACCTGGAGCTGTCCAGAGTGCGATGAGGGCACCATGGGGCGGGTAGCGGAAGTCATCGACGCCTGGTTCGACGCCGGCTCCATGTCCTTCGCCCAGCACCACTATCCCTTCGAGAATCGCCGCCTGGTGGAAGAGCGGCAGCAGTTTCCGGCCGATTTCATCGCCGAGGCCGTGGATCAGACCCGGGGTTGGTTCTACACCCTGCATGTCCTCGGCACCCTGCTCTTCGATTCGGTGGCCTACAAGAACTGCATCGTGCTCGGCCACATCAACGACGAGCAGGGTCGCAAGATGTCAAAACGGCTGGGCAACGTCGTCGATCCCATGGAGGTCATCCCCGAGACCGGCGCCGATGCGCTGCGCTGGTATTTCTGCATCAACAATCCGGAGATCAATTCTCGCTTCTCGGCCCGCCTGGTCCGTGAGGCCGCCCAGAGCTTTCTGATCCCGCTCTGGAATGCCCTCTCGTTCTTCACCATCTACGCCAATCTCGACGACTGGAGACCAGGAAAGGAGGCGATCTCGTTCGCCGACCGCCCACCCCTCGACCGCTGGATCCTGCTCCGCCTCGACCGGTTGACCGAACAATCGACCGCAGCGCTGGAGACTTATCAGGTGGTCGAGGCGGCCCGCGGCATCGAGCGCTTCGTCGACGATCTGACCAATTGGTATATCCGCCGCAGTCGAGACCGCTTCTGGGCACCGGCCAACCAGAACCCGGAGGACAAGGAGAGTGCCTACCAGTCGCTCTACCAAGTGCTCACCGGACTCTCCCGTATCATCGCTCCGTTCACACCATTTCTGGCCGATGTTCTCCACCAGCACCTGGTGCGCAGCCAGTCGGCGGCGGCCGCCGAGAGTGTCCACCTGGAGAGCTGGCCGCTGGCGGATCCGGAACACTCCGATCCGCAGCTGGAAGCAGCCATGGGTGCGGTGCAGCGGATCGTGCGTCTGGGGCATGCGGCCCGGAACACCCACTCCTTGAAGGTCCGCCAACCCCTGGCCTCGGTAACCCTGGTCACCACCGACGAGGACCTGCCTCAGAGGGTGGCCGAACAGCTCGACGTGATCCGCGAGGAGCTCAACGTCCGGGCGGTCCTCTGGGCGACGGACAGGACGGACTTCGTGCACCACGAGGTTCTACCCAACTATCCCGTTTGTGGACCGCGCTTCGGCAAACAGATGCCGCAGCTGAAGAAGGCTCTGGCCGAGGCCGACGGCGACGCCCTGGCCGCCGCCCTGGGCGCCGACGGGGTCCTCACCGTCGAGCTCGACGGTGAGTCGATCGAGCTCGACGACAGCGAGGTGGAGGTGCGGCTCATCGAACGGCAGGGCATGGCAACCCAGGGAGACAGCGACCTGTTGGTCGCCCTCGATACCGAGCTCACCGACGATCTGGTGGCCGAGGGTTGGGCGCGCGAGGTCATCCACCGTATCCAGTCGGCCAGAAGGGACGCCGAGCTCGACTACGCCGATCGCATTCGGGTGCGCTATCAGGCGGCCCCCGAGTTGGCCGCCGCCATCGCCACCTACGGCGACCACATCGCCCGCGAGACCCTCTCCCAGGAGCTGCAGCTGCAGGGGGCCGATGACGATGATCTGCAGTCCAAACCCGTGGCAGATATGCACTTTGCCCTGGCTATCGACAGGGTCTAGGAAGGGAGTCAACCAATGGCAGGGATCTTCAAGGCTTACGACGTCCGTGGCCTCTATCCAGAGCAGATCAACGAAGATGTGGCCCACAACATCGGCTTGTCCTTCCGCAATGTGCTGGACGAGGGCGACCAGCCACCCGGCAGCGAGGTCGTGGTCAGCCGCGATATGCGGTCGCACAGTATCCCCCTGTCCGAGGCCTTGATCGATGGGCTGCGCAGCAGCGGCCTCGACGTCTGCTTCATCGGTCTGGCCACCACCCCCATGAACTACTTCGCCATCGGTGACCTCGATGCGGCCGGCGGTATCCAGGTCACGGCCAGTCACAACCCGGCGCGCTACAACGGTCTCAAGTTCAGCCTCCGGGGTGCCCGTCCGGTCTCCGGCGACCACGGGATCCCCTTGATGGAGGCCAAAGTCGCCGCCGGCGACCTGCCGGTCGCCGAGTCCCGCGGAGCCCTTCGTGAGGCCGAGATCTTCGACAAATACGGCCGGCACATCCTCTCGTTCCTGCACCGCCAGCCGGGGATGAAGCGTCTCAAGGTGGCGGTCGATGCCGCCAACGGTATGGGCACGCTCTATCTGCCCTTGCTCGAAGCCATGGATATCGATCTGGAGCTGCTCTACTTCGAGCTCGACGGCAGCTTCCCCAATCACGAAGCCAATCCGCTCAAGATGGAGAATCTCCAAGACGTCAGCCGGCTCGTGCAGTCCTCGGGCGCCGATCTGGGGATCTCCTTCGACGGCGACGGTGATCGGGCGGCCTTCCTGGACGAACGCGGGCAGCCCATCGGTAGCGACATCATGACGGCGCTCATCGGCGGCGAGCTGCTGGCGCGGGAGGCCGGCAAGCATGTGCTCTACGATCTGCGCTCCTCGCGGGCCGTGGACGAGTACATCCGCGAGTGTGGCGGCATTCCGGTGCGCGAGCGCGTCGGTCACTCCTTCATGAAGGCGACCTTGCGCGAGAATGAAGGCATCTTTGGCGGCGAGTTGGCCGGTCACTACTACTTCCGGGACAACTTCTACGCCGACAGCGCGCTGATGGCCGTGGTGGAGGTACTGAATCTGATCCGCGACAAGGGCCTGCCGCTGTCCGAGATCGCCGCCCCGCTCTTGCGCTATGCCAAGAGCCCCGAGATCAATTTCGAGGTCGAGGACAAACAGGGCAAGATGGACGAGCTCGGTCAGCGATTCGCCGACGGCAGGATCGACTATCTCGACGGCATCACGGTCCAGTACGACGACTGGTGGTTCAACGTCCGCCCATCCAACACCGAGCCGTTTCTGCGACTGGTGCTGGAAGCGCGGGACCCGGACCAACTCGATCGCCGGCGTGAGGAGCTGGTCGGGATTCTGGGAACGCCTGCCGAGTAGGCCGGACGCCGGGCGTCAGTCGCGAGCCCGACTGATCCAGTAGAGAAGCTGGAGAACGCTGGTGGCGGCGGCGGCCACGTAGGTCATGGCCGCGGCATTGAGGACCTTGTTGACGCCGGTCCTCTCCCGGTCGGTGACGATGCCGTACTCGGCCGCCAGCTTCTTGGCCCTCGCCGAGGCGTCGAACTCGACCGGCAGGGTCACCAACTGAAAGGCCACCGCGGCGGCGAACAGGACGATGCCGATCTTGAACAGCCCCGTAGCACCGAGAATCAGACCGAAGATGATGGCGTAGATGCCGAAGTTGGAGCCGATGCTGGCCGGCTTGACCAGCAGGGATCGCAACCACATGGGCTTGTAGTCCCGGGCGTGTTGAATCGCGTGTCCCGCCTCGTGACAGGCCACTCCCACTGCCGAGACCGAGCTCTGACCATAGACACCTTCCGACAGGGCCAGGGTCTTGGTCATGGGGTTGTAGTGATCGGAGAGCACTCCCCGGATCGGCTTGATCTTCACATCGGTGATGCCGGCACGATCCAGTAGTGTCTGGGCCGCCTGAGCGCCCGTCTGGCCGCTCATCACCCGTACCTTGGAGTATTTCTTGAAGGCGGCCTTGGTCTTGAAGCTCGCCCACAAGGAGAAGATCAGGGCGGGCGCCATGATCATGATGTAGAAAGGGTCGAAGATCATTCGTGCATTCCTCCAGTGTCCGTGCCTGAAAACTCCATCGACGCTCCCGGTATTCCCGATAGCGACGCTATTCTGTGCCAGAATCGGTGCGGGAGGCCAATATGACCGAGATGGGTGTTAATCCAACCGGGGTGGCGCTGGTAACCGGTGGCAGCCGCGGTATCGGTCGAGCCATCGTCGAGGCCCTGGCGAGGGCCAATTGGCGTGTCCACTTCTGCTCGCGCAGCCGGGACTCGCTGGCCGGATCCTCGGAGGAGCTCCGTCAGAGCTTTCCCGATCTCGTCTCGGGTTGGCTCTGCGACGTCGGCGAAGAGGACCAGGTTGACGAGCTGGTCGGGCGGGTCCTCAACGAAGATGGGCGAATCGACTGCCTGGTCAACAACGCCGGCATCGGCCACTTCGCCGCCCTCGACCAGATCACGGGGGAGGACTGGCGCCGGGTCATCGACACCAATCTCAATGGCGCCTTCTACACCATGCGAGCCGTGGCACCGACCATGAAGAGCCAGGAAGCTGGGTGGATTTTCAATATCGTCTCGCTGGCGGCCAAACACCCCTTCGCTCGCGGCGCCGTCTACAACGCCAGCAAGACGGGTCTGGTGGCGCTCTCCGAGGCCGCCATGTTGGATCTCAGGCAACACGGCATCCGCGTCGCGGCGATTCTGCCCGGCAGCGTCGGTACCGAGTTCAGCCATCCGCAGCCAGGAGACGACCAGTCCTGGAAGCTAGCCCCCGAGGATGTGGCGCGCGCGGTCGTCGACCTGCTCGCCTATCCCGACCGGGCGCTGCCATCGCTGGTCGAGCTACGCCCCTCGAGGCCGCCCGGCCGATAGGTCGAGGCAACGACGGCAAGTGGCTTGCCGTCAGAGGATCCGCATCACTTCGTCACCGAACAGGATCGAGGGTCCTGAAGGTGACTCGGAGCCGCCAGCCGGCTCGAGAGTGATGTTGACACCCACGGTACCGCTGGGCATGGTGTCGGAGCTCACTTCCAGCTCGACCCCGTGCTGGACGTCGAGAATGCCGCCGTCGATGGCGGCCCCGTCGGCGGTGAGAAACCAGAGCTGGTAGCTCCTACCCTGTGGGCAGGGCTCCAGATCGTCGATCCTCAAGTACCAGTGCTGGTGGTCCGAAGCCACGAAGAGGGTCCCGCGGGCACCGGTTTCGGCGTACTCGGCCACTTTCGGATGCAGCGTGCACACCTCCACTCCTCGCGAGGTCACCAGGGCGAGCTTGTTCCGGGCCCGCTCCAGGGCCTCCTCGAACCCGGCCAGCTCGGTCGTGCGCTCCACGTTCACCTGGCTGAGGTGATCGGTGAGCTCGACGATGGCCTCACCCTGATTGGCCAGCTCGAAGGACTGCCAGCCGACGACGCCCAGCAGGGCTATGGCGATGGAGGCCGCCAATGGCAGCGCGACCTTCATCCAACGCGAGGCCGGCACCTCGATCACCTTCGCCGGTGACGGCGCGATCTCCTCTGCTGCCGGTGTCTCTCCCAGCGAGCTGAGCAGCCGCTCTCGGGCCCCGGCTACCGGGGCCAGGGGTGCCAATTCGAAGGGAATCAGACCCAGCAATTCCGTGTATTCGCGGAGTAGCTCCTCCGCTTCCTGTTCCCGGGCCGCGTTCGAAGGCACCACACCCTCGTTCAGCCGGTCGAGAAGCCTCTCGACCACCCGGTCTTCCGTCAATCCGAATACGTCTTCATTCGTGTCCATTACCTTACAAGAGCTCCCCTATCTCTTGATGCAAGGCCTTTCGGAGCTTCTTCATCGCCAGAAGCGTCCGAGTCTTCACAGTGCCGAGCGGGATTCTCGTCTGCTCAGCGATCTCGCTCTGCGTCATGCCGCCGTAAAAGGCCAACTCGAGTACCTGACGCTGCTCTTCGGGAAGCTTGGCCATCTCTTCCTGCAACCGCATCCGGCGCTCTTGCTTTAGTACGTTGCTCACCCCTTTGGGGGATGTATGGATATCGGGGTTTTCTTGGCGAGCCGCGGCGGCGGTTCGCAACTTGACCTGGCGGCTACGTAGACGATCGATGGAGCGGCTGCGGGCGATGAGAACCAGCCAGGTGGAGACCGATGACCGTTTGGCATCGTAGCGCCCCGCCTGGTTCCAGACCTGCAGAAAAGTCTCCTGCAGAATCTCCTCCACATCCGCCGGATCGTTGAGAATCCTCAGTGAGAGAGCCGTCAGCATCCCGGAATAGCGATCGAACAGCTCGGCGATGGCCTCGGAGTCGCCCTCGACTACGGCCTGGACCAGCTCTTTGTCATCGAGGTGTTTCACCGCGGACGAGGCTTTGGAGGACGAATCGGCGGGTTCCATGGTCTACAGGCCCTGGAAGGGTGTCGACGGCCGTTTAGGATAGCATGCGGCCATGACCGACAGGGCCCTGCGGATCGCCGTCATCGGTGGTGCCGAGTGTGGGGATCGACACCGCGAAATGGCAGGCGAGATCGGCCGGGCCGTGGCCGAAGCCGGAGCCGTGTTGCTCTGCGGCGGCCGGGGAGGGATCATGGCGGCCGTCGCCCGCGGGGCCCGGGAGACCGGCGGCCAGACCGTAGGAATCCTCCCCGGTGCCGATGCCATCGAGTCGCCGCCCAACCCCCATATCGAGCTCCCCATATTCACCGGTATGGGTCAGGCCCGCAATCAGGTCCTGGTGCTCTCGGCTGAAGTCGTCATCGGAGTCGGCGGCGGCTGGGGCACCCTCACCGAGATCGGTCTGGCGCTCAAGCACCGCATTCCCGTAGTCCTTCTGGAAAGCTGGCGTCTCGAGCGGCCCGACGGTCGGGCAGAACCCCTTCTCCAGCGAGCCGAGAGCGCCCGACAGGCCGTCGAGCTAGCACTCGCCGCTTCTATTCCAACGAGGTAACCGATGAGCCCCGACCCCAAGACAGCCAAGAGCCGTGACCCGGCCATCCGCGTCATCATGATGCCCAAGGACACCAACGCCCTGGGTACGATCTTCGGCGGCATTATCCTCTCCTATATCGACCAGGCCGGCGCCGTGGAAGCGCACCGGCACGTCACCGGACGTGTGGTCACCGTCGCCATGCATGAGGTGGAATTCCACGAGCCGGTGTTTGTCGGCGACCTGGTGAGCCTCTACACCGAGACCACACGCGTCGGCAACAGCTCCATCACCGTCAAGGTGACGGTAGAGGCCGAAAGGAGGATCCGCGGACGTACCAGGGTCAAGGTCACCCAGGCCGAGGTGATCTACGTCCATGTGGATGAGAACAACCGCCCCATCCCGATCCCGAGCTGAACCTCGCTATTCGGGCTGATAGGGCTCGTAGCAGTGGCGGCAACGGGCTTCGTACGCCTCGCTGTCGCCGACCTGGACCTGCTCGCCGCCGCCGGCGATCCGCTGGCTGTAGTGGGCGAGGTGGCCGCAACGTACGCAAACCGCGTGCACCTTGTCGACGAACTCTGCCAGGGCCAGGATCGGTGGCATGGGACCAAAGGGCTGGCGCGAGAAGTCCTGATCGAGACCCGCGACGATGACCCGCATACCGGAGTCGGCCAGCTCGGTCACCAGGTCCACCAGCCCGTCGTCGAAGAACTGGGCCTCGTCGATACCGATCACCTCCGTGCCTTCCTGAAGACACCCGCGAATCTCCAGCGAGCTGGCCACCGAGGTGGCTGCCAGCTCTCGATTGTCCCGGGTGACAAGGACCTCCGATTCGTGTCGGGTGTCGGCCCGAGGCTTGAAAACCTGGATCTTCTGACGAGCGATGAGGGCCCGGCGCAGCCGACGGACCAGCTCTTCGCTCTTGCCTGAGAACATGCCACCGGTGATGACCTCGAGCCGGCCGGTACGCATCTCCTGGGTTCTTGCGGACGTCATGGGCGGGGAATCGTATCGTGCCTGTCAGCGGCTGTCATCCCTGCTCGATCTGCTAGTCTCCTCGTCCCATGGGCGAGTCGAAGCGCATCTTCACCTACGAGCAGGCACTGGACACCTTCCCCGCCGTCCGCGATGTGACCACCAGCGCTGTGCGGCAGGTCCAAGCCCTGTATTCACGGGTCCAGAGCCCCGAAGAGCTCGAGCAGCGGGGCGACGAGCTGGAGGGCGCGGCCCACAGCATCATCGAATCGTGGGTGGCCGAAATGGCTCGTCTCGGCTGTCAGGTCAAGGGGCTGTGGCTGGTGGACTGGGACTGTGGCGACGGTTACTACTGTTGGCGCTACCCGGAGGAGGCCCTCGGCTTCTTCCACGGCTACGAAGACGGTTATCAGGGTCGCGTGCCCATCGCCTGAGCGGCTGGAGTGGGGAATTCCCTCACCGCCGGCTGCGTTTGCGTTCCTAGCGCCAGCCCGCGCTTCGGGTTGTATACTCTGGCGTCACGGAACTACAGCCAAGATCTTGGAGTCGAGAAGATGGAAACGGAAGTCCAGACAGCAGCGCCGATCAACCTCACAGACACCGCCCTCGAAATGGTCAAGGTGACCCGCCAACAAGAAGGAATGGACGACTCTTTCGGTCTGCGGGTCGCGGTCCGGGGCGGCGGTTGCAGCGGCTTCGAGTACGCCCTCGATTTCGAGCAGCAGCCGCGCGACAACGACACCATCCTGGAATACGAAGGCCTGAAGGTCTTCGTCGACTCGGTCAGCTCTCGCTATCTGCAGGGCACCGAGATCGACTACGTCAAGGGGATCATGGGCTCAGGGTTCAAGTTCCACAACCCCAAGGCCGTCGGAACCTGCGGCTGCGGCTCCTCCTTTTCGGTCTGATCCGACCCTGCTTCCCGGATTCGCCAGCCAGGGGCAGGCTACACCACTCGCGCCGACCCACCCGTCGCCAGTTGAACCTCCGTATCCGGCTGCATGGCTCGCCTCTGGAGCATGGCGAGGGCCGCGACTCGCCCATCGGCCAGTGAGCGCACCGCACTGGTGACGACTCCCGCTTGCCGACCCTCCAGATGCAGCTGCGTTCCCACCGGTGGTACCTCGGTGGCCGGCTCGGCCCGCAGAGAGCACAAACGCCGGGCTACCTGCCCCCGATAGTGCAGTCGCGCTACCACCTCCTGCCCCAGAAAGCAGCCCTTGGTGTAGCTCACTACAGACTCCTCCAGACCCGTCTCCTGGGGAAGATTGTCGGGGCCGAAGTCGACACCGAATCGAGGCACCGACTCCTCGATTCGGACTACGTCGACCGACTCATCGCCAACCTCTGTCAAACCGCCGCCGCGGATCTCGAGGAGCCGCTGCCCGAGGGATCCGATCATCGGCGCCATCGTCCAGACCGTCACGGCGGGGACTCCCTGGCCAGCATCCCGAACGATTCGCAGCGCTTGGCCGGCGAGATCGGTCTGGTGGTGCCGCCAGGGCTCTCGGGGGATCGCGGCCTCGCCCAGCACATCCGTCAGCACCTGCGTGGCTCGCGGTCCCAGAAGCGTCACCGCCCGGTGAGTCTCGGTCTTCCCCACCTCGACCCGGTCGGCCAGGATGTACTTCTCGATGTGGGCTGCGATGGCGCTGGCGTTGGCCCTGGGCAGGTCCAACCACAGGGTCTCGTCCGCCATCAGGACCACGACGTCCGCCAGCACATGTCCCTTGACGTCGGTGAAGACGCCGTGGATTCCGTCACCCGGGCTCGCGGCCTTGAGCTCGCACGTCAACAACCCATCGAGCAGGCGAACGCGGTCCTCTCCCGTTACCGCTACCAGCGTCCGGGTAGTGTTCGTCCAGAGCCCGCAGCCTTCCCGCAGGGCGGCGTATTGAGCCGCCAGATCACCTTTCATGCTGTGTCGCTGGCGACCTAGCCGCCTTCACCATCGCCACCGGGCTGTTGGCTCCAGGGCGGTACCACCCCGATGCTGCGGGCGTAGGCGATGGACTGCCCCAGGTGCTCGTGCACGTGGGTCAGGAGAATCAGAAGATACGCCCGTTTGGTCCCCGGAAACCCGAAAGTCTCCACCGTGGTCTCGAGATCAGTGATGGTCGGCACCGCCTGGGCGGCGTACTCGATGGACTCCTGCAGCTTGGCGATGACCTGGTCCTTGTCGGTCATCGTCTCCTCCCACTCTTTCATCAGGGCCATGGGGCTCATCTCTTCCGGCATCTCCAGATCGGCTGGTGGCGCCGCGCCCAGGGCCATCGGGATGAAGATATTGGTGAAGATCACATGGACATAAACCTGGCTGACTGTCCTGACCTCTTCGGTGGGAGCCCAGGAGAACTTGTCGGCCGGGGTGGCCCCAGCCAGATCCACCAACCGGCCACCGGCTCGCTCGAAGTCGTCCACGTAGTCGGAAACGAAGCCCGCGTGGGCATCTTCGGCACTCACCGGCGCCGCGGCCACCAGGGCCATCACCACGAACAGGACACCTAGGGTCCTCTGGATACTCTGCATGGGTCTTGCCTCCCCTTTCATCCCAGTCCCGACTCTCGATGGGCAGCCGCGGCCGTTCGCGACGACGGCTGGAGCGCGGTTCCCACCCGATCGGACAGGTTGAGTTGGCGGAATTCTAACCCGTCGCGGCGGCGATCAGCGAGTCCAGATCGACTTCGTCGAGCTGCCGGGGGTCCAGGAATTCCTGGCCGTATTCGAGGTAGACCCCGGAGACCAGGAAGAGCTGGAAGAGATCCGGACAAAGATGCCCCTGTGCGCACATCGAGCCCATGATGCCCAGGGCCTTGCTGATGCTTCTGGGAGCGCTATAGGGGCGATCGCGGGCGGTAAGAGCCTCGAAGATGTCGGCGATGGCCATGATGCGCTCGGGAATCGACAGGTCCTCCGCCGACAAGCGCCGTGGATAGCCGGTGCCATCCATCTTCTCGTGGTGATTGCCGGCCCAGTCCGGTACCTGGCGAAGCTCACGGGGAAACGGCAGCTGGCCGAGCATGCGTATGGTCTGGATCACATGCTCGTTGATCTTGAAGCGCTCCTCGGTGGTCAGCGTGCCTCGCGCGACACAGAGATTGTGCACCTCGCCCCGGTCGTACTGGGCTTCCGGAACGTCCATCCTGAAGCCGTGGGGGCCCTCGCCAAAGGGAGTCTGTCCGCTGGGCCGCGGAACGACGTGCTCTTCCCTGTCCGCCAGCAGTGGTTCGGTCGCCGGCAGCGGTGCAGGCTCGCCGGTCCGCAACAGCAGCTCGCCATGCGACAGGCCGAGGCGATCGTCCAGATGCCGGACCCACGACTGCCCGGCAATGTCGCGCACTCTCTGCCTGTCCTCCTCCGACATCAACTCGTCCCCCAGATTGCAGCTGGCGATGAACGCGAAATCATCCGCGATTCCTTCGTGGCGTTCGGTCAGCTGCTGACGGAGGACTTCCGCCTGGTCACCACCCTCCAGCAGACGCCGCTGATACTCGATCTCGGCATCGCGCCAAAGGACCTCGAACCGCATGCGGATCTCGTGGATCCGATTGTAGATGGTCTCCAGCTTGGTGGCTTTGTCGACGACATAGTCCGGCGTCGTCAGCTTGCCGCAGTCATGCAGCCAACTCGCCAGATGGAGCTGGTACCAGCCGCTCTCCGTCAGCTGGAACTCAGCGAAGGGACCCCGCTCGGAATCGTTGGCGGCTGCCGCCAACATCCGGGCGGCAACAGGGACCCTCTGGCAGTGTCCGTGGGTGTAGGGGGATTTGGCGTCGATGGCGCCAGCGATCATGTGAATCAGTGAATCCAGCAGGTCCCTCTGGGCCTTCAGCAGTCGGCGGATGTCGAGGGCTACGGCTGCATCGGAGGAGAGCGCTTCGATATAGGGCACGATCTCGGGCCGAAAACCCCCTGGCTGCCCACTGACCAGCTGCAGCACGCCGATGATCTCGCCCGACTGGTTCTGCAACGGCACGCTGAGCAGGGAGCGTGTGGAGAACGACTCGTGATCGTGACGGGCCTGGACCGCCGAGGTGTCCAAGGCGGTGTCTTGATGCAGATCGTCGATCCGCACCAGCCTGCCTCTGCGAGCGGACTCGTGATCCACCGATGGGGGTGAAGTCGGGTGCTCCGCCGACTCGAGCTCAACGGGCTCGAAAGGGCTGGTCTCCTCGCTGCTGCCGTTCTGGAAGGTGCCGGTCGCGACGTCGGCCATCAAGGCGACTTCGAGACTGTCGTGGTCCTCGGACATCATCAGGATGGTGCCGCCGCCGGCCTGCGAGACCTTGGTGGCCTCTCGCAGGACGAGCTCGAGGATGCGGTAGAAGTCCTTCTCGGCCGACAGCGCTTGCGAAATATCCAGGAACTGCTGGATCGACGACTTCATCAGCGCCATGGTGGCTGCCAGATCGTCCACTTCCCGCACCCTGGAGCGGACGGTGATGGGTGTGTCGAAACGGAACTCCCGCACCATCTCCGCCTCCGTCGCCAGTGAGGACAGCGACTTGGAGATGTTGCGCGATACGGCTACCACCGCCAAGACCGCTCCGGCCAGGAGAGCCAGAGAGATGAGCGTGCCATTGGTGCGGACCCGATTGATGGTCGCCAAAAGCTCGCCGCGGGGAATCAGCACGGCGAGATAGACTTCACGCTCGGGGTTGGCGGTAATGGTGGAGACCGAGACCAGCCAATTCCGGTCCGCCACGTCCACCGACTCGCGCCCCTGGGGTCGACCGGCTGCGAATCGACGCGCCAGCTGGTCGTAGACCGGATCACCCAGCCCACCGATGTGCGGCATCTCGATACTGGCATGGACCTCATCGACCACCAGGGGGATCTCCCGCCTCGACTCCGAAAGTGCGATCACGCCACCCGCCGGATCCAGCACCGCGATGCGGGTCGATGGGGTGACCCGCTGTTGGGCCAGCGCCTCTCCGAGATCGCGGAGAGCCAGATCGGCTCCCACCACGGCGCCCCCGTCGGCCAGCTGCCGCGCCACGGTCAGACCCGTTTCGCGAGTGGTGAAGAAGACATAGAAATCGCTGGTGATGGCGGCCGCCGACCCCATGGCCTCCGCATACCAGCTGCGCTGCCGGGAGTCGAATTCGCTCTCACCCAGATCGACCCGCTGCAGGAGATCGAGATTCTCGTCGTAAAAGAGCCAGACCTCCTCGGTCGTGGCGACTTCGTCGCGATCGACGCTCTGCACCAGGAAGCGGGCCGTCGGCGGCGGTTCGATCTCCTGGCGGGATCGCCAACTCTCATCCAGACCCCGCACCAGGAATAGATCACCGTCTCGATAACCCACGAAGATGGCCGAGATGTTGGGCCGCCGACGCAGCGGCTCGGCCAGGAACGGCAGCGATTGCAGTCGCTTCTCCAGAGTCTCGTCGGACGCCGACAAGACCCTCGAGCTGATATCGACCAGATTTCTCACCGGTCCGTAGAGATCCGAGACCGTGGTCTCCAGATGGCTGCTGGTCCGAGCCAGCAACCGATCGGCCCCCAGCATCGCCATCTTGCGGCTCTCGTGGTAGTTGTACGAGATGAGAGCGATACCCACCGTGAGAAAGAGAGCCGAGAACACGAACGCAATGGTCACGTGCAAGGGATAGCGTTTCGTTGGCCGCTGATGGTCAGACGTCATTGCCGGTCTCCCGGAGTTTGGAAGTCATATTGTCCTCGTATTGTACGGAAGGCTATGCAGTACCAACGCCCGGGACCGTCGCGGCGCGGCTCCGGGTCGGCGCTGCCCCGTTCCCCGATAGAATCGGCCCATGGACCAAGCAAGGCCTTTCGAGCTTTCCCTGGCAGGAAATCGAACTCTTCACGGACTGGTACACACCAGCCAGCGGCAAGGGCCGCGCCCCACCGTAGTCATCAGTCATGGCTTCAAGGGATTCATGGAATGGGGATTCTTTCCGCCCCTGGTCGAGCTTCTGTGTGATCGCGGTTTCACGGTCGTGCGGTTCAACTTCACCGGCAACGGCATGCGGCCTGGAGACGATCTGGTCACCGATATGGAGGCCTTCGCACAGGCTACGTTCAGTCAGGACCTGGCGGATCTTCTGGCGGTCCTTGCGGCGCTGGGGGAGACCGTCGCCGAAGGTCTGGTGGATCGGCACCGATTGGGTCTCTTTGGACACAGCCGCGGCGGCGGCACCTCGATTCTCGCCGCGGCGCATCCAGACTGGTCGAATCGTCTGCAGGCACTGGTCACCTGGTCGGCGGTCAGCACCTTCGATCGGCTCGGTGACGCCGAGAAGCTCGTCTGGCGCCAGCAGGGCTCGTTCCCCGTCATCAACGCCCGAACCGGCCAGGAGCTGCACCTCGATCGACTGGTTCTGGACGATCTGGAAGCCCACCGTACCGAGCTCGACATCGTCGCTGCCGCCAACCGCCGCCAGGTCCCGTGGCTGATCGTTCACGGTGCCGGCGACGAGACCGTCCCCATCGCAGAGGCCGGCCGCTTGGCCGAGCACGCCGGCGGCAACGGCTGTCTGATCGAGATCCCGGAAGCCGGTCACACCTTTGGAGCCACCCACCCCTTCACCGGCCCCACACCGCAACTGATCGAGGCGCTGAACGCCACCCAGAGCTGGTTCAGGGATCATCTGGCTACAGCCTGAAGACCGGATCGACCCGGTGGGCCTCGCCCAGGTCGCGCAACACCCAATCGGCTCCGGCCGCCTCCAGATCCTCCAGGGCGGTGTATCCGGTGGCCACCGCCAACGACCGCATACCGCTCTCCCGAGCACACTCCACGTCGAGGACGCTGTCGCCGATGATCACGGTCTCCTCGGCGGCGAACCGCCTACCCGTCACCTCGGCAGCGCGGTCGAGGGCCACGGGCGGTAGCTCTCCCCGCCGGCTGTGACCGTCACTGAAAGCCCCAAAAGGGAAGAACCGGTTGAGATCGAAGCACTCCAGCTTGGTCCTCGCCCCTTCCTCCCAGTTGCCGGTCAACAGCCCCATCACCACCTCGCCTCGGATCTGCAACCGCTCCAGGAGGTCGGGCACATGGGGCAGAAGCCGCAGATGCTCGGGCCGCAAGTTCTCCTGGAGTCGACGTACGTAGGCCGCCCTGACGCGAGGGATACCCGCGCGGATCTCCTCCAGCGGCTTACCGTCGCCGCTGAGGAGCTCGGTGACGATCTGTGGATCGATCTTGCCGGAGAAGCTCAATCCGTCCAGATCTCCGGTGCTGCCGAAGACCTCCATCAGGGCGTCACCGAACCAGCGCCTATTCGCTCGGTTGCCCAGCACCAGGGTACCGTCCACATCGAAGAGCAGCAGGCCAGGCCGAGTCATTCGCTGCGCCAGTTGGGAGGCGCCTTGGTCTCCAGAAAGGTGGTCATGCCGAGTTTGCAGTCGTCGGTCCCGCGGGCTTCGGCATTGGCGTCGACGGCCGCCTCCAGCGCCCTCTCCAGGGGCTGCCCGACTATCTCTAGCAGCAGTCGCTTGGTGCGGGCGATGGACTCGGAGCTCGCCCTCTCGAGGACCTCGAGGGCCAGGCTCCGGCCGGCGGCCGACAGCTCATCGGCGGTCACCACCCGGTTGACCAGACCCATCTGCAGAGCCTTTTCGGCGTCCACGAACTCCGGGTTGAGCAGCAGCTCCCTGATCTCGGAACCGCGCAACCGCAGGGGCAGATAGGTCGCCACCAGGGCGGCGACAAAGCCGATCCGCACCTCGCTGTACATGAATCTCGCCCCCTCGGCGGCCACCACGAAATCGTGGGCCGTCGCGAGTCCGCAGCCGCCGGCGACACAGGAGCCCCGGACGAGGGCGATCGTCAAGGCCTCTTGCCGGAGAACCGATTCGAAGAGTGCCCGCAACCCCTCCGAATCCCGCCGGTTCTCTTCGGGGCCGGCGTCCAGCAGAGCTCGCAGGTGCTCCAGATCGGCACCGGCCGAAAAGTGTCGCCCCTCCCCCTGTAGCAGCACCGCCCGCAGGCCCTGGCCGCGCAAGTCTGCCGAGTAGACCGCGGTCAAGCCCTGGATCAAGGTCGGTGACAGCGCGTTGGCGCGTTGCGGATCGTTCAGGGTGATCCAGAGTAGATCCCCGTCCCGACGCAGTTTCAAGACCTCGCTCTGCAGCTCTTCGATCAGGTTCATGGTCGCCCCTCCGCTAGGTCTGCAGCACTCCGGTCTTGAATTCCGGCAAGACGTGTTGATGGGCGGCACACTCGATGGAACGGGCCACGACCTGGCGCGTATCCGCTGGATCGATGATGCCGTCGACCCACAGGCGAGCCGCCGCATATCTCGGGTCCATGGCTTCCGAGTAGCGATTCTGAATGCGGGTCAGTAGCTCGTTCTTCTCGTCTTCCGTGACCTCCTGGCGTCCCTTGAGCTGGATCGCCAGCAGGGTCTTGGAGGCCTGCTCGCCCCCCATCACCGAGATGGCGGCCGAGGGCCAGGCGTAGAGGAAACGCGCCCCATAGGCCTTGCCACACATGGCGTAATTGCCGGCACCAAAGGAGTTACCGACAAACAACGTGATCTTGGGCACCACCGAGTTGGCCACCGCGTTGACCATCTTGGCACCGCTCTTGATGATGCCACCCTGCTCTGCCCGGCTGCCCACCATGAATCCCGTGACATCCTGCAAGAAGAGGAGCGGCATCTGCTTCTGGTTGCACAGCTCCACGAAGCGGGCACCCTTGTCGGCCGAATCGGAGTAGATGACCCCGCCGATCTGCAGCTCGCGATCGCCCGCTTCGGTCCCCGTCTTGCGAGCCACGATGGATCGCTGGTTGGCGAGAATCCCCACCGCCCATCCCTTGATCCAGGCCGTTCCACAGATCAAGGTCTGTCCGTAGGTCGCCTTGTACTCCTCGAACTCGCTGCCGTCCACCAGCCGGGCGATGAGCTCGTGCGAGTCGTAGGGTCGCGAATGGTCCTCGGGAACGATGCCGTACAGATCCGCTGCCGGATAGAGGGGCTCTCTCTCCTCTCGGCGGGCGAAGGGCGCCCGGGGGGGGGCGGCCAACTGCGAGAGCTGTGAGCGAATCTTCTCGATACAGCTGGCATCGTCCGGGTGACGGTGGTCCACGACACCCGAGATGTCGCACTGGACCGTGGCTCCACCCAGCTCCTCCTGGCCGATCTCCTCACCGATGGCGGCCTTGACCAGATGAGGCCCGGCAAGAAAGATGGAACCTTCCCCTTCGACGATGTGCGATTCGTCGCTCATGATCGGCAGGTAAGCTCCGCCCGCGACACAGGAGCCCATGATGGCGGCCATCTGAAAGATCCCCTCGGCGGAGAGCCGAGCGTTGTTGTAGAAGGCCCGACCGAAGTGCTCTCGGTCGGGGAAGATCTCGTCCTGCAGCGGCAGGAAGACCCCGGCCGAATCCACCAGATAGATGATCGGCAAACGGTTCTCCAGCGAGATCTCCTGCGCCCGCAGCACCTTCTTGCAGGTCATGGGGAACCAGGCTCCGGCCTTGACCGTGGCGTCGTTGGCCACCACCACCATGTCCCGCCCCCGGATCCGACCGATACCGGTCACCACACCCGCCGCCGGCGCGCCACCATACTCCTGGTACATCCCGTGGGCAGCCCAGAGACCGAGCTCCAGGAATCGGGCTCCGGGGTCGCACAGGGCTTCGACCCTCTCACGCGCCGTCATCTTGCCTTTCGACCGCTGCCGATCCTGCGCCTGCGGCCCCCCACCCTGGCGGATTTCGGCTTCTTCCTGGTGCAAGTGCTGCAGAGTGCTCTGCCAGTGCTCCGATCGATCCTCGAAATCCTGGGACTTGTTCAGCTTGCTTTCGATCACCGCCACGATTCGACCCTCCCATGCGAGCGACTCATTATACGGCCGGCAGTGGCCGCAGCCGACGGATGATCGAGCGGATCGGAGTGCTACGATCCTGCGCATGAAGATCCGCCTGCTGGCTTTCGCCACCGCCAAGGAGGCTCTGGGAACGGCAGAGCTCGACCTCGAGGTACCGACAGGAGCGCAGGTAGCCGACCTCGTCGACCTGGTCCGTGAGAGATACCCCGAACTGGCAGATCTCTGGCCGCGACTGGCGGTGGCGGTGGATGGACAGTTGAGCGCCTCGACGACCGATCTGCACGATGGCTGCGAGGTCGCCCTTCTGCCGCCGGTTTCGGGAGGAGCACCGGAGGCCAGAACCTGGCTGGTGGACCGGGTCATCGATGTCGACGAGCTCACCCAGGCGACCGCCGACCCGGCCTGTGGCGCAGTCGTTCTCTTCGTCGGGACGGTCCGCGACCACCACGAAGACCGGCCGGTCGATCGCATCACCTACGATGCTTATCGCACCATGGCGGCCGACAAGCTAGAGTCGATCGCCCGCGAGCTCGAGGGCTCTTTCAAGGACCTGAGGATCCGCATCGTCCACCGATTGGGCGAGATCCCCGCCGGTGAAGCCAGCGTCGCCATCGCCGTCGCCTCACCCCATCGGGCGGCGGCCTACGACGCCAGCCGTCAGGCGCTTGAAAGGCTCAAGAAGGAGGTACCCATCTGGAAGCTGGAACACTACGTCGAAGGACCGGCCCGCTGGCGCGAAGAGGAGCCCCTACTCTGATCCTGGTCCGATCTCGCTGGGCGGAGTGACGAACTGCAGACGCAGCCAGATGTGAAACGTCGGCTCCAGGTCCTGCCAACCCGATCCCAGTCGCGCCAGCAGACCCTCTGTGTCCAGCGGCTCGCCTGCCGCCACCGCCTGCAGGAAGTCGCGGAATCCCGACCGCAGCTCGGGACGAAAACCGCTCAGCAGATAGCGGATCCAAAAGGAGCTGAGCGCATAGTGGAGCTGCACCCGACGGGGGTCGTGAAACTGTCGTCGGTCCATTTCCACCAACTCCTCGAGTGGCGGCAGACTGCCCGCCTCCAGCGCCTCCTGGAGAAGGACGGCCGCCGCCAGGGCCCCATGACGGATGACACTCGAGCCTGTGTTGAGGCTCTCCCCACCCAACCTTCCGGGCAGTGGGGCCCCGCTCTCGTCCAATTCCGATTCCGCCAGATCATCAGCCAGGCCTTCGCTCAACCAGGGCGGCAGGGCCGGTCCCAGGGCCCGTCGGTTCAACAGATGGGTCAGCTCGTGGATCAGGGTACCGGCGATCTCGCGGCTCGATCGATCGCCCTGAAAAAGGGCGATGTAGCCCTCGGCGGGACTCGCGTGAGCCAGGTTGGTCTCGTAGGGAATCGCCTGCCGATCCCGAAAGACCCGATACGCCTCGGCTCGGCGGAAGAGAAGAATCGCCTCGGCCGGAGGGCTGACAGGCTGCAGTCCATACCTCTGGCGATAGACCTCTTCCAGATTCTGGACGATCCCGGGGCAGAGCTCGACAAAGGCCTCGTCCTCCGTGTCGGTGACCAGCGGATGGGGGCCACAGCTCCCCTCGCGGCCTCCTGCCGTCATCAGCTGCCGGGCGGCGGCGACCTTCCCGACCGCCGGCAGCGCGGAGGCTAGCGGCAGGACTGGGTCGGGCTGGTTCAACTCACTGGGCGAGGGCTCCTGGTAGTCCTCGAGCAAGACCCAAGCCTTCAGAGGCCGTTGTCCCGGTCGAGGTATCCGTACCTGATACCAGTCACCCAGCTTCACCAGGACCGACAGACTTCTGATCGAGGACTCTCGCGACAGAACGGGGCTCTTCGTATCCGGCGCCTGGTGGAGCAAGGTGCCGGGCTGAACCCAGACGTACGGCAAGGCCTCCACGTCCGCGGGCTCGGGTAGGATCCACTCGATCTCCGAGTCGGACTCCGTCTGGACAATCGACTCCTCCGGCCGAGGCTCCGGCGGCAGGTAGGCTCGGCGAAAGGCCCGGGCCAGCGACCCGACCGCCGGCCACTCCTCCACCCGCCGCAGGAGCTCGGCGTCCGGGTGGCGGGTCAGCCAGGCGAATCCGGCGGCCACCAGTACCAGGAGGACGAGCCCGGGGACCGCGCTGCGATGCCGCCGCAGACCTACTTCCTCCCGGCCGCTGTCCGCGCTCCCTGCCACGTGGACAGACCGGCACCCGCCAGCCCACAGAGAGTGCAGAGCCAGAGACGATTGACGATAGGCAGGTCCATATCCACTTCCGAGCCGTCCTCAGTAGACCGGCACACTGGGATCGATCTCCTTGCTCCAGACGTCGATACCCCCGGCCAGATTCCTGACCCTGCCCAGACCGACGCGGCGCAAGAAGTCGACGGCTCTGGCCGACCGGTGGCCGTGATGGCAGTAGACGACCATCTCCCGGTCGGGATCGAGCTCCTGCCAACGGTCCGCCAACTCGTACAGCGGCAACAGCTGTGCTCCTTCGAGCCGACAAACCTGCCACTCTCGCGGTGTCCGCACGTCGAGAAGCAAGGGCCGGCGTCCCTGCTGCTGCCACTCATGCAGCTGACCGACGGTTATGTTGATCGGGTCTTCCATCTCCTCGGTCGGCTCTCCGACGCCACAGAAGGCCTCGTAGTCGCCCAGCTCGGTGATTTCGGGTTGGCCGGAGCAGATCGGACACTGCGGATTCTTCTCCAGTCTCAGCTCACGAAATCGCAGCGCCAGGGCGTCGAAGACCACCAGCCGTCCGATGAGGGGCTGACCGGCACCGAGAATCAGCTTGATGGCCTCGTTCGCCTGCAGGCCTCCGATGATCCCCGGGAGGACCCCCAATACGCCCCCCTCGGCGCACGACGGAACCAGACCGGGTGGCGGGGGCTCGGGAAACAGGCAGCGGTAGCAGGGTCCCCGGTCGCCCCAGAAAACGGCCACCTGGCCCTCGAAACGGAAGATCGATCCGTAGACGTCGGGGATTCCGGCCATCACACAGGCGTCGTTGATCAAGTAACGGGTGGGAAAGTTGTCGCTACCGTCCACCACCAGATCGTATCCACCCAGGATCTCGGGGGCGTTGGTGGAATCGATCCGAACCGAGTGGGCTACGAGCTCGATCAGCGGGTTGATCTCCCGTAGCCTCTCCAACGCCACCTCGATCTTCGGCCGGCCGAGATCCGACTGCCCGAACAGCACCTGGCGTTGCAGATTGGATTCCTCCACCTGGTCGAACTCCACCAGGCCGAGTCTGCCGACTCCGGCGGCGGCCAGATACAGAGCCACCGGTGAGCCGAGACCGCCGGCTCCTACCATGAGCACCCGGGAAGCCTTGAGCTTGGCCTGGCCCTCGGTTCCCACTTCGGGCATGACCAGGTGACGACTGTAGCGTCGAATCTCTTCGGGGGTCAGGGTCGAGTCCATTCTAGGCTCCTCGAATCAGAAGCTCCTCGTCGAAGCCGGATTGGTCGGACCGCAGACGCCAACAACGCATCTCTCCGACCCCGCTCTGCGTCACCTCGACGATCAGATAGCGGACACCGGTGACCGCCTCGGCCAGATCTCGCCGGCTCGGAACGGCCTCGCCGTCCGGGTGGGAATGATAGTAGCCGATGACTTCGCGTCCCTCTCGTCGTGCTCGTCGATAGACCTCGAGCAGGTCCTCGGGAGAGAGGGTATACCCCCGCCGCCTGTCGCCGACCTCACGATTGTCCACCGGCCACAGGGCCGTCACCTGGCAGTCCGGCTCGGGCGCCTCGCTGCTCGAGGGCCCGACGAGAACCCCGCAGCACTCCTCCGGATAGACCTCCTGGGCGTGTCCAGCCAGGGCCGCTTCCACAGGCGGCGCGATGACCAGTTGCCCGACTCCATGGAGCATCAGAAAAGCGTCAGGGCATGGACGGCCGAGATCACCACGGTCAGCAGGGAGATCCCCAACGCCACCAGACCCGCCACCAGATGATCCGAGGTCTCCTGCTTCAGCGGATCGAGCCAGCGGGCCATGCCGTAGCCACCCAGAAAGCCACCCAGATGAGCGAAGTTGTCGACCCCCGGCATGGCGAACCCCAGAGCGAAGAGAATCAAGGCCCACATCCACACCTGTTGGGTAATGGCGGAGTCGCCCGTACGCCGACCGTAAGCCACCAGGGCACCGAGCAGGCCGAAGACCGCGGCCGAAGCTCCCAGCGTCAACTGATGCCCGGAGAGCGTGCTGAGAATGAACCCTGCGGCACCCGAGACGACGTAGATCAGCAGCATTCGGCCAACACCGAAAAAGCGAACCGTGGCCGGGGCCAGCTGCCGGACCCACATCATGTTGAACAGTATGTGGATCAGATTGCCGTGCAGCCAGGAGGCCGAAAGGACCGTCCAATAGCGGTTGGCCTCGAACACCGGAACCGTACCGCTGGCGCCGAGGATGATGGCGCTGCGAGTACTCGGCTGGAGGATCGAAAAGCCCTGTACCAGGACGACCCCCGCCGGATCGATCAACAGCGAGATGACGTACACCAGAACGCAGGCACCGATGATCACCTGCACCGGCCCGAAGGCCTGACCCAGATTCTGAAAAAAGCGCGAGAATCCCCAGAGGCCCGGGTTGTGCCGCCCACAGTGGGGGCAAGACCTCTCGTTGACCCCTACCAGACGCCCACAGGAGGGGCAGACCACCGAGCCGCTCGTCTGTCGCTTCAGCAAGCTCTAGTCCTCACCCACTTCGTCATCCACCTCCGCGTCCGTCTCGTTCTCATCGAGGGCCTGGACGATCTGGGTGACCTCGAGCTCGGCCTTGCGGATCTTGCTCCGACAGATCTCCAGCAACTCCGCTGCCTGCCGCAGCTCGGCGGCCAGGTCGTCGATGTCGATCTCCTCGGCTTCCACCCGACGCAAGATTCCTTCCAGCTCGTCGATGGCTTCGCCGAATCGGATCTCCTCGGTCGATGAACTCTTCTTGGCTGTCATGTCTCCTCCACGCGGCTGGTCAAGCTTCCCCCGGCCAACTGGCTGACGATGGTCTCCCCCGGAGTCACCGCCTCTGGAGTCGTCAGGGTTCTGCCCGAGGCGTCTCGGGTGATCGAGAAACCCCGTTCGAGGGTCCGCTCGGGAGCCAACTGTATACACAATCGCTCCCATCCGGACAGCCGCTCGGTCAATTCCCGCAACCGCAGACGACAACGGCTGGCGATCCGTTCGGCCAGTTGGAGTGGCCGGTGGCGAGCTCTTTCGATGGGCAGCGGGGATCCGCTGGCGAGGCGGGAAGCGATCTGGGCCAGTCGTCGCTGATGATCCTCGACGAGTCTCAGCGTCGATCCGGGAAGTCGTCCAGCCAGGTGACCGAGCTCTCGACGGGCTGCCGACACCCGGTGACGGGCGATCACCACACCGGCTTCGGAACGGCCCACCATCTGACGTCCCCTGCGCAGAGTCTCGAGGCTACGCCGACCGAGAGAGCGACCGAGATCCATCACTCGCCGCTCCGATTCAGCCACCCTGTCGACCAGGAATTCGGCAGTCTTGGTGGGCGTCTTGAACGCTGTGTGGGCCGCCAGATCGGCAATGCTCTGATCGATCTCGTGTCCCAGACCGGTCAACACCGGAAACGGAAACCTGGCCACTGCCTCGGCCACCTTGCGGCTATCGAAGACAGCCAGATCGGCCCGCGACCCGCCCCCACGGATCAGAGCCAGACAGTCGAGTTCGCCGCCGGCCAGCCACTCGAGGGCCGAGACCAACTGGCTCTCCGCCTCTCGTCCCTGGACGGCGGAATGGACGAACTGAACCTGGAATCCGTAGGCGCTTTCCCGCAAGGTGCTCAGGAAGTCGTGATAGGCGGCACTCTCGTGAGAGGTCACCAGGCCGATACGCAGTGGCAGGTCGCTCAACGGCAGGGCCCGGTTGCGCTGCAGAAGACCGGCCTTGGACAGGGCCGCCAGGGTCTCCTGCCGGCGTTGTGCCAGGAGACCCAGGCTGAAGACCGGATCGACCTCCCGTACCACGAACTGCAAGCGGCCAAACGGGGGGTAGAAATCGACCCGTCCTCGGCAGCGAATCTGCTGACCCTCGGCCAGGTTCTGCTCGCTGGCAGCCAGGCTCTGCCGAATTCGAGAGTAGTCGTTCCGCCACGCCACCGCCTCCAGCTTGGCGGTGATCTGGTCGCTGTCGCCCTTTTCGATCAACTCGAAGTAGAAGTGTCCGCTGCGATGCTCGCGGATCCGATTGATCTCGCCCACCACCCAGACTTCGGAGTAGGCCTGCTGCAGGAGGTCGCGGACCTCCTCGCACAACGCGGAGACGCTGTAGGTCTCGTCCTGGAAAGGCAGCGACAACTCTAGTGGTACCCGACCAGCTCCTCGGAGGAGGCCAGCGGTATGGCTTTGGCCCAGGCCAGGGCGTCCTTCTCACCCAGGGTCAGCTTGTTGATGAAGTCCTCGGCCTCGCTGCGATCGTGAAAGAGGCGCCAGATGAAGGTGTGTCCTGCCGGCGCCGTGAAATAGGTGTAGCTCTTGGTGCTCTTGGTGAGCTCGAAACCGAGATCGGTCTCACCGTTGACCCCGACACACGCCATGCCGATGCCACGGTAGGCCAGAGCCAGGGCTTTCAGGGCGTCCTCGTAGTCCGTGAGCTCCTCACGGGACAGTGGCGTGTGGTAGATGGCCACCCGGCTGGCGTCTTCCTCGGCCAGCAGGTTGTAGGCCACGTCGTACCGCTCCATGGCCTCCAGGGTCTCGCCGGTGGTCACGAAGACATCCTCGGTGCCGACGACCTTGTAGGTGATGGCGAAGACGGCGTCGTCGAATTCTGTGAAGGCCTCCGCCAGCATCGTCTCGTCCTCGATCGTAAAATAGAAGAGGCGGTTGATCAGTCCTCGGGTTGTCATGGGGATCGTCCTCCTGCCACCAGCCGCGGCCACCGGATGCCAAAGGCCGCAGATTGCGCTATCGGTATTCTTTGGTCGCTAAAGTTAGGTAGAGTCAAGGTTCCCGTCGGGAACAAACGGTCACTATACCAAAGGCACCCCGACCTACCAGGACTCCATGAGCCAGCCCGACAACCCACCTCTCGCCTATCGTCTGCCAGCCGCCTTTCTGCGCTTCTGGACCGAGGATGCGGAGGCCGACGCCGGTCTGGCAGGAGCCGAGATCTTTCGCTTGAGCCGGGGCCAACGGGGCTTCCACCTGGTGGCACCCGGTACGCTGGCCATCACCGCCGAGAGCGGCGACCACGCCCTCTTCGACTCGGCTGTCGATCTGGGACTCCGGGTCCTGGCACTGTCTGCCGAGGGAGGGGAGAAGCTCCGTCTGCTGGTCATTCCCGGCGAGGTTCATCACGCCGATGGCTCCCTGCAAGTCGGCAGCGATCGACTGATAGAGAACGCTCCGACGGTCTTTGCCGCCCTCGAGCCCGGTGCGGTCCACGTCACCGGTTGGGTCTCCAAGATGCTCGAGCTCCCCAGGGAGACCATCGAGGTGACGCTGCCCAGTGATCCCAGCAATCCGCAACCACCGGTGATGAGGATCGGTCGTCGACAGCCCGAAATCTCACCCTGGCGGAACTCCGAGATCCTCAACCGCCGAATCCGCCCCATCGAACGACCACAGCTGACCGAAGCCGGGCGGAAGTTGCTGTCGTCACCCGCCTGGCGCCTCGAGGGACCTCTGGGATGCGGCAAGTCGTACTTCGGCCATCAACTGCTTCTGGAGGCCAAGACCCCTCGTTTGTGGCTGCGAGCCGAGCCGGCCCACCGCGCCACCGGCTCCTTCGCCAGGCAGATCGTCGACCAGATCACAGCCTCCCGGCAACACGATCCCTACAGCCCCCTGACGCCGAAACCGGCAAGTGAAGACTTCGGTTCCTGGCCACCATCCGTCGGCGAAGACGGCGGCATCGAGGAGCTCTCCGGACTGCTTGCCGGTCTGGCCGCCGGTGCCGCCGGAACCTTCTATCTGGTGGTCGACGACCTGGAGCAGTGCAGCCCAGGTGATCTACAGATCCTGGCTCAGATGGCCTCGCTGCAGGAGGTGGGTCGTTCGTTCCGGATTCTGCTTATCGGCCGATCGGGCACCGCCCTACCCAAGACCCTGCAGGCACTTCCGGCATTGGAGGTCGATCCCTTCACCGATCAGGAGATGAGTCAGTTCAGCCCGCAGCTCTTCTCCGGCCTGTCGTTGCCCACACCCATGCAGGATCGGCTGCACCAGGCGACCCAGGGGTGCCCCTTCGCCCTGGAGGAGGCGATGGTCGCCCTGATCCGCGAGCAGAGTCTGCGACGGGTCTACGGCGGATTCTTCTTCGCCGGCCAGGACACCGCCGACTTCAGCCCCTCTCCCCGGTTGATCAGCCATCTCCAGGCCGAGGCCTTCAGGGTCGGTGTGGAAACACCAATTCACCTGCTCTCCCTGGTGGAGTCTGGAGTCCCGGCGGAGATCCTCGGGGAGGCCGTCTCGCGACTGGATCGGCCATCACCGAAGGGCTGGCAAGAGACTGCCAAGGCGAGTCGCCTGCTCACCGAAGCCGACACCCCCTGGGGGCCCGGGGTCGACTTCACCTGCCCCGTTTTCGGGGCGGTGCTTTCGTTCGGTCTGCAACCCGATTCGATCCAGGAGCTCAGACTCACCATCGGGGAGACCCTGGCCGAAGCCAGCTCGAGCGGCAAGTCTCTCTGGGAGGCCTATCGGCTCCTGCGCGGCACCCCTGCCGCCACCGAACCGCTACTCAAGGCTCTGGGCAGTCCCTACGCCGCTCGCATTCCGCGTGCGGCGCTGCTGGAGGTACTGACGCAGGAGCTCTACCGCCATCGGGAACGGCAGGGTGAGCCCGAGGTCGAGCTGCAGCTGCTCTGGAAGCTGCTGCCGCTGGCACGCAAGCTCGGTCAGCTCAACGAGTTCACCGCCGATCTGGAACGCGGCGTCGAGTTGGCCGAAGATCAACCACGCCGACTGTTGGCGCTGGCCGGTCTCAAGGCGGAGATGGACCAGGACGCCGGCCGCTACGCCGAGGCCGAGGCGACGATCCGCATGGCCCTGGAGGCTGCCAAGGGCGCCGACGATCGCCGACAGGCGCTGCTGCTCATCCAGTTGGGCCGCTTGCAGCTCGATCAGGAGCGATACGCCGAGGCCAAGCAGCTCTTCCAGAAGCTGGCCGACAGGCTCGACAGCTCCGGTGTCGATGCCCTGGCTGCCTCCTGTCGCTACTACCTCGGCAATATCGCGCTGCACGAGGAGAGATACGAAGAGGCCCTGGAGCTGCACGAAAAGGCCCTCCGGCAGAGGCAGAAGCAGAAGCTCAATCGAGTCGCCGGCAACTCTCTGACCGCCACCGGAGCGGTCTATCTGGCCCTCGGTAACTACCCCAAGGCGTTGGAGTGCTACCGCGAAGCCCTGGAGGTTCTCGACCAACATGGCGGCGACATGGATCGGGCCTATCCCCTGCTGGGTCTGGGCCGAGCCCTGAACCGGCTCGGTGACTACACCGCTGCGTCCCGATCGCTGCGGGAAGCCCTGCGGCTGAGGGAGGGCAAGGACGACATCGCCGGCGAGGCCATCGCCCGTCTGGCCGTCTCCGAGAACAATCTCTATCTGGGCCAGTTCGACCGGGCCCAGGAGGAGGCGACCAAGGCCCTGTTCCAGCTCAACCTCCTCTCCCGCCTGGCCCTGCTCGCCGATGCCGAGCAGTTGCTGGGCAGGATCCAGATCCGGCTGCGCCAGAACGACAGCGCCAAGCGCCATCTGGAGACCGCCCTCGATCTGCATCGCCAGAAAGGCAACCAGCGGTCGGTGGCCTTCGACCTGGCCTATCTGGCCGAGCTGGCTCTCATCGAAGGTGAAAAGGAGGAGATCGGCCGTCGCACCGCCGAGCTGCAGGAGGCTACAGGCCGGCTGGCGCGACCCGATCTCGAAGAGCAGCTACATTTTCAGCTCTACAAGAACTGGCACTGGTTGAGCCAGCAGGGCGAAGAGACCACAGAGCCTCAGTCGCTGTTGGAGAGTGCCTACCGCGAGGTGTTTCGCAAGGCGTCCCATCTCGAACCGGATCTTCGCCACCACTTCCTGTTCCAGATTGCCGAGTATCGCGAGATCCTCGAAGAGGGCGCCAGAGCCGGACTGAGCATCGAAATCGACGGCTAGTCGTCTCGATCACGCACGTAGCGGTCGATCTGTTGCCGCTCCGCCGCCGTCAGATCGCCGTCGGCGATGAAGAACTCCTCGCCCGGCTCGGGCAGGGGCACCCTCAGCACCGACATGGCCTGGTCGACGGCATCGCAGTCGACATTGCCCATGGCCAGGACCGCGAATCCCCGGCAGAGCATCCCCAACTGCCCCGCCAGGTCGCTGTCGATCTGGATCTCGACGTGGCTGGGATTCTCCACAGTGGTGACCCGGTAGCCGTCCTCGAGCCGATCGATCTCGATCCGACCCGAGATCTCCGTCTCCTGCAAGGGCAGCTCGATCTGATCCTCGATCTCGCTGCCCACACCGGCGATGTCCAGCTCCGCAACCAGTCGGGCATGGCCCCGGTATTTCGCTCGCAGACTGGCACCATCGGTTCCGTCCTTCCCAGGCCCCAGGCTGAGCTGATGCTCCAGGATCTCCAGGGTGTGAGTCGGACTGGTCAGGAGCACGGTCACCGGGCCGATCTCCACCGGAGCGAAGTCGCTCTCCAGATCCCGGTGCTCGCCGTTCACCCGATCCGAGACCAGCGTGTGGGTATAGAGCTGGGAGTCGATCTCGGCCACCACGGCGGTAGCGGCCAGACCGAGAAGACAGCATGCCAGCTTTCGACTCGGGCGCCGGCGGCGACGCTGTCCTGGTCTCCTCATCTCGACTCTTCGGCTCTAGGGGTAGTAGCCACTGATGGTGCGGGCCTTGAGCTTGCCGCCCTGCACTTTCACCTCCACCTGTCGAAACTGACCGTCCTGCTCCGGTCGATCCGAGCTATAGGCGACCAGGTACTGGCTGCGTAGCTCTTCCTCGATCTCCCGGTAGACGGTGACGAGCTCCGAGGCGCGGGAGATGAAGAAGCTTCTGCCGCCGGTCTCCTCGGCCAGATCCTTGAGCTTGCCCCGTACACCGGTCTGCAGCTTACCCACATCGAGACCGATGGTGTAGATGGTCACCCCGCTGCGTCGCGCGTACTCGAGGGCATCGCGAAAGGGCATGGCGCTGGCGGTGTCGTCGCCGTCGGAGAGCAGCACCATGGCCCTCCTTCCACGGACCCCGCGAAAGTAGTAGAGACTCGTCACGACTGCGTCGTGCAGCGTCGTCCAGCCGGCGGAGACCAGCTTCTCGAGAGAGTCCTCCACGGCCTCCACATCGTCGGTGGCCGGAATCAGCAGTTCCGGTCGACTGGAGAACGAGATGGCGAAGACCTTGTCCCGCAGGGTGATCATGTTGTGCAGGAAGCCCAGCGCCGCCTGCTTGGCTTCGGACAACGAGTCAGCCATGGACGACGAGGTGTCCACGACGATCCCCAGAGTCAGCGGCAGATCCTCCACCAGCTCGAACTTGGTGATCGTCTGGGGCCGGCCGTCCTCCTTGACCTGGAACTCCTCCTGGGTGAGCCCCTTGACCAGACGACCGGACTTGTCGCTGACCGTCGTGAAGAGCTCCACCAGTTTGACGTTCACCTCTTCCAGATACTGGGGGGAATTGAGAAACCGGACCTCCTCTGACCGACTGCCGTCATCGAGCACCGCGGTAACAGAGAGATAGGCCATGCTGCCCCCTGCAGGGACGTCGATCCTCGCCTGCCAGGGTGGCCGCTCCAGTGTCGCCACCGGGGTGTCGTTGACCGTGAACTCGACCACCTCGACCCGCCGCTCCTCGGGAACCGTGACCTCGGCGGTGGAGAGAATGCTGCCGGAAACCGCAGCGCCACGAGCCGGTTCCAGGATACGCACCCGGAAGGCACCCCGCGGCTGATTGATGATGACCTCGTCGGAGGCCACCAACTCGCCGGTGTCGTCGTAGCCCTCGGCGCGGATGTACTGCTCGACCGGGAACTGCCCGAGTCGCAGCTCGGCCGTGAAGGGTCGGCCGTTGCGGGTCATCTGCACGACATCATCCACCAGGAACTTCACTTTCGCGATCCGGCTGCCGGTGACCAACGCCTCGGCGCGCCAGAGACCCAGAACCACCTCGCCCGGCGGTGGTACGAGGATCAGGCTGTCGCGTCCGGCAATCTCCTGACGGGAGAGCATCTCCCCCATAGCGACAATGGCGCCCTCGGGCACCGGTGGCTGTTCGATGACCTGGGGCTCGGCCGGCACCGCGAAACCTCGATTGACAAAGGCCATGGCGCCGCTGACCTCGTCGACCACCGCCAGGTGGGCCACGAAGTCCCGCTCCGGTCGCAGGGCCTGTTCGACAACCAGCGCCACCGGCAGATCCTCTTCGGGAGGCTCGAGCTTGAACCGTACCCGGAAGCGCTCGAATATCTCGCCATCCTGAACGATCACACCGTCGACGGACAGAGCCAGACCGGGCTCGTCCTCGGCAGTGGAGACCTCCAGACCCGCCACCGAGGGAATGGAGATGAAGAAGCGCGCGATCATCCGCTGGCGGATTCGATCCGGGAACAGGATCTCCATCTCATCCAGCTCGATCTGCAACAGATCCGCCGGTAGCGGCGTGGCTGCCGCATCGCGCGCCCAGGTTTCGAGATTCACCGGCGGTTGCAGAAAGACTCGCACCTGACGGTCGGTCGGTCGCTTCTCGCGATAACCGCGCAGCCCGTCGATCCCCGTGGCCTCGTCCACCAGCTTGAAGTCTCCACAGACATCCTTCAGCCAGCGCAGACCCCGGCGCACGACATTGAGCTCCTCCAACTGCTCGATGAAGTACTCCATCTCCGAGTTGTACAGCACTCGTTTGGAGTCGGTGGGGACCCACAGGCGATAGGCCGCTTCCGGCGTCGGTTGGTAGAGCACCAGGGGGAATCGGGCTCCCTCCGGTCCGTAGTACCAGATCTCCAGCGGCATGAAGATGGAAGCGCAGTCGACCACTTCCCGATGGGCAGGGGCTCCGTTGAGGAAGAGGAGACGGGCCCGATGATCGATGAAGCTCAGGTACTCTTCGTGGCGCACCAGGGCCAGACGCCGCTCGATCCCCGCCACCAACTCGTTCTCCTCCGTCTCGGGGATCGGGTCCTGAGCGTAGAACTCGGAAACCAACTCGTCCCTCTCCTCCGAGCCGGCCGCCATGAATGACTGTCTCTGCTCATCGGTGAGCAGCAGGCTGGGGGCGTCCTGTATGAAGGCCCGCTGGTGCTCTGGCCAGAGGACAGCCGGACGGGTATCCACCGCACCCTGGGCAGCCATTCCCACAAGGCTCAGGGAGGCGATCAGGATCCATTTCGTTCTCATCTCGGCGTTCCTTTGCAAGGCCACTGCCAGTCGCAGGCCCTGGCACCATACAATAGCCCCTGCCCCCTTGTCATACCTCTCGCCCGGGGGCGTGGACCACTTCTCGACGGGGGTTTTCCGATGTCAGCCAAACGGATCAATGAGCCGATTCGCAGCTTCGATGAGGGCGATTCCATCAGCGGCTTCGCGCTGGTCACCAAGAAGGTCCGGCGCCAGGACAAGAACGGCCGCGACTATCTGGACATGGAGCTGGCCGATGCCAGCGGCGCCATCTCCAGCAAGGCCTGGTCCGACAGCCCGGCGCTGGCAGCCGAGTTCGAGGCCCACGACTTCGTCGCCTTTCGCGGCTCGGTGCATCGGTTCCGCGATCAGCTGCAGCTCAATGTACGCGAGTGCCGCCGAATCACCGACGAAGATCGCGAACACGGCTTCGAGGAAGCCCTGATCATCCCCTCTACCCGCTACGACATCGACCAGCTCGATCGACGGTTACGGGAGATCTGCCAGGAAGAGATCGAGAGACCGATCCTGCGCCGCCTGGCCGAGCAGGCGCTGGCCACCCACGGTACCGCCCTGCGGGAACACCCGGCGGCCAAGACCATTCACCACGCCTATCGGGGTGGACTCCTGGAGCACACCGTATCCATGGCGGAATTGGCGCTCAAGATCTGCGGCCATTACGAAGAGCTCGATCGCGACCTGATTCTTCTCGGTGTCCTCTTCCACGATCTCGGCAAGATCCAGGAGATCGGTGCCATGCCTGCCAATGACTACACCGCCGTCGGCAGGCTGGTGGGTCACGTGATCCTCGGCCGGGATCTGGTCAGGGAGAGCTGCGCCGCCATCGAGGACTTCCCCACCGATCTGCAGACGCACCTCGAGCACCTGGTACTGTCACACCAGGGCAGACTGGAGTTCGGTTCACCGGTGCGACCGATGACCGCCGAGGCGCTGACCCTGCACTTCATCGACGACCTGGACTCCAAGCTGGCCCAACTCCGTCAGGGCCGGGAGCTCGGCGAGCCCTTGCACTTCTTCCAGGGATTCGGCCGTTATCTGTTCACCGAGTTCGGCGAGAATCGGCAGGATGACGAATCGGAGGCTGCGCCGACCCCAGACGGGGCCCGGGCAGCCGAGGAGTCGACGGACCAGGAAAAGGCCCCGCCTGCGGACCAACCGACCCTGGATCTCTGATCGGACTCCAGAGGGTATCGCACCACCGGTACCCTACAGGTGGTACAGCATCCAGTAGACCGCCACTCCGGTGACGCTCACATAGAGCCAGATCGGCAGCGTCCAGCGGGCGATGCGAACGTGATCCTCGAAGCGCTGCCGCCAGGCCCTCCACAGGGTGATGACGGCCAGGAACGGCACGATGGCAGCCAATAACGAATGGCTCGCCAGCACGGTCAGGTAAAAGGTTCTGACGGCGCCGGTGCCCTGGAACTTCACCGACCCCACCTGATAGTGGTAGGTCAGATAGCTGATCAGGAACAGGATGGAGACGGTGAAAGCGGCAACCATGCACGCCCGGTGGGCGGCGACGTTGCGTCGGCGGATGAAGACGTAGCCGGCGACCAGCAGTATGGCACCGGTACCGTTGAGGGTCGCATTGACGTGCGGCAGGATGGTCGCGTCGGGCATACACCGATCCTATCGGCTCTTGCCGGGCGCGGGGCTGCGATCTAGCCGCCGGGCTCGAGGTCTGCCACCTGCTCGGCCATCCAGGCGTCGAAGCTCTCCTGCGAGTGGACCTGATAGAACCCACGCATCCGATAGTGCCCGAGACCGCAGAGCTGGGCACAAGCGATCTCCCAGCAGGACTTGTCGGCCGCGCAGCCCGGAAACCGGGACTCCTCCGGAGTCTCCAGAATCGGCTTGAAATGGACCGGAATCTCCATGCCCGGGATGGAGTCCTGCTTCACCCTCATCTGCGGCAGGGAGAAGCTGTGGATGACGTCCTTGGACGACAGCAGCACGGTGACCGGTCGATCGACCGGTATGTGCAGCTGATTGATGGTGGTGATGTCGTCCTTGGCGAAGGGATCGCTGCGATCGAGACCCAGGGGATTTGAAGCGTCCACCAGCTCCAGATCCCGCCGGCCGAAGACGCCGTCTTCGCCCGGATACTGGACGTTCCAGGCGAACTGCTCTCCTACGACCCTGACTTGTAGGGCGTCCGCTTCGGCCGCGTGGGGTGTCACCCAGCGTGCCCAGGCCGGGATGGCGAATCCCACCAACAGGATGACTTCGACGACAACCACACCGACTTCGATGTAGGTCGAGAAGTGACTCGTACTCCCCTCATAGCTCGCCTCGGGGTTCCTGCCCGCCCGAAATCGAAACAACACATAGATGAAATATAGGGCCCAACCGACGAACAACACCGCCATGAGCCAATGGAGCAATCCCATCAGCAGGTCGAGTTGCGCCGCGTGCGCCGATCCATCCACAGGCATCCATCGATCCAGGAATCTCTGCATCTAGCCAGCTCCCCCTTCAATCAACTGAAATCGTTCCTGCCGTTCCCGCAGGCGCCGGGCCCGCTGGCGAAAGCTGAGGAACAGCGCCACGAAACCGATCTGCACCACCGCCACAATCCCCAACAGAACCAGAATGCCGTTGTTCATCCCCTGGGTCATCCCCGAATCGGCATCGCCGTAGCAGACGGCACACGCATGAGCGCCGTCGGCAACCACCCAGCAGAGCAGCAGCACGCAGGCCACCACCATCGCTCTCCCGGGCGACCAGCGACCACTCTCCACTATCGAGCCCCTGGTCACGGTCCCGGATCCAATCGCTTGAGCTTGCCGAAGTAGCGGACCGCGTAGACCACCAAGCCGGCACCGGTCAAGAAGAAGATGACGGTCATCGCCAGACCGGTGAGGCTGCCGCTCTGCGAGTACTGTTGTATCCCCCAGATGCCTACCAGCAGGCAGAGCAGGATCGACACGCAGATGAAGAAGATGTGGAAGCTCTTGAGACCCAGCATGATCAACCCAACCGATCGGCATAGCCACCCAACGGCGCCAGCAACAGCACCACGAAAAAGATCGCCGTCAGAATCAGCACGGCGTAGATCAGCTTGCGCTCCGACAGCAGGTGCATGAAGTAGCCGGCCACCAGCGACCCCTTGATGACGGCGATGAAGAGAGCCAGAGCGATTGCTGGACCGACGCTCAGGTCGAGATAGCTCACCGCGACGGTTACCAGGGTCAGGGCCGCCAGGGCCACGAAGACCATGACATAAACCCGGGTCTCCTTCTTGATCTCTTCGGCACTGTGTCCAGCCATGCTCGTCTCTCCTCGTTTACAGCAGATAGAGGGTCGGGAACAGAAAGATCCACACCAGATCGACAAAGTGCCAGTAGAGCCCCACCACCTCGATGCGGTTGGTGAAGCGCTCGGGCTCACTTTTCCACATCTTGGCGCCGGGACCGAGAAAGTAGGCCATGACGATCATGCCGCCCAGCACGTGCAAACCGTGCAGACCGGTCAGCGTGAAGTAGATGGCGTAGAAGTTGTCCTTGCTGGGGTAGATGTGATGCGAAAACTTGCTGCCGTACTCGATGGTCTTGATGATCATGAAGCCCACACCGAGGGCGAAGGTCGTCCCCAGCCAGAGGCGGAATTTCTTGAAATCGTTGAGCCGCAGGGCCGCCCAGGCCAGGACCATCGAGACACTGGAGGAGATCAGCACCATGGTGTTGAGGGTCGCCAACGGCACGTTGAGGATCTCGCTGCCCACTGGCCACTCCGCCGCCCCGGTGCGCAGCAGGATCAGGGTCGAGAAGAGAGCCCCGAACAGCATCACCTCCGAGGCCAGGAAGAGCCAGACGCCCAGCTTGGCGTTGTAGAGCCCGGTGTCGGGACGCGCTTCGACGGTATAGGGAATCTGCATGCGCCCTAGCCCTCCTGAGCCGCCGCATCCTGCGGCAAAAAGGTCTTGTCGGTCCCCGGCGGGCTGTACTCGTAGGGCCCCCGGGTGACCACCGGGATCTGCGGAAAGTTGCCGTGAGCCACCGGTGGCGATGGCGCCGCGGACCATTCCAGCGTCGTCGCCTGCCACGGGTTCGATCCGACCTTGACCCCCTTCTTGATGCTGAGGAACAGATTGATGATGAACGGGATCTGGGCCACCATGAGAAGCCAGGCCGAGACCGACATGAAGGTATTCCAGTGCAGGACATCCTGTGCATGGGCGTACTGGCTGCCGCCGTCGTACAGACGGCGGGAGACGCCCGCCAGACCCTGGATGAACATGGGCATGAAGACACCGTTGATGAACAGGAACGACGGCCAGAAATGGAGCTTGCCCAGGAATTCGCTCATCTGTCGGCCGGTGATCTTCGGAAACCAGTAGTAGATGCCGGCGAAGATGGCGAAGATCGTCCCCGGAGCCACCACATAGTGGAAGTGACCGATCACGTAGTAGGTGTCGTGCAGATGGATGTCACTGGGAGCCAGCCCCAGAGGTAGCCCCGTGAGCCCGCCGATTCCGAACATCGGCAGAAAGGCCAGGGCGAACAGCATCGGCGTGTTGAACCGAATCGAGCCTCCCCAGAGCGACATCAGCAGGGCCGTCAGAATGACCACCGACGGCACCGAGATGATCATCGTAGTGGTCTGGAAGAACGAGCTGATGGCGGTGCCCATGCCGGTCAGGAACATATGGTGCGCCCAGACGATGAAGGACATGAAACCCAGGAAGATGGCGGAGTAGACCATCGGCTTGTATCCCCACAGCGGCTTGCGGGTGTTGTTGGCGATGACCTCGGCGACGATTCCCATGGCCGGCAGGATCAGCACATAGACCTCCGGATGGGCCAGGAACCAGAAGAGATGCTGCCAGAGCAGCGGGTTGCCGCCGCCGGCCACCTCGAGGATCTCGCCGCTGACCACCAGACCGCTGGGCATGAAGAAGCTGGTACCCGCCACGCGGTCCATGAGTTGCAGGATGCCGGCCGCCTCCAGCGGTGGAAAGGCCAGCAGCAACAGGAAGGCCGTCACCAGCTGCGACCAGATCATGTAGGGCAGTCGCATCATGGTCAGACCTGCGCAACGCAGCTGGAAGATGGTGACGATGAAATTCACCGAGCCCAGCAGCGAAGAGGTGATCAGGAAGATCATCCCGATCAGCCACCAGGTCTGACCCTGGGTGGCGATGTTGGACAGCGGTGGGTACGAGGTCCAGCCAGAGTTGGCGGCTCCTCCGGGGACGAAGAAGCTGGCCAGCATGATCAGACCACCGGGCAGATAGCACCAGTAGCTCGCCATATTCAGCTTGGGAAAGGCCATGTCGGGGGCGCCGATCTGTAGCGGCACCACATAGTTGCCGAAAGCGCCGACCAGAATCGGTACCACCCCGAGAAAGACCATGATGGTGCCGTGCATGGCTCCGAGCTGGTTGTAGAACTCGGGGAGCATGATGCCACCGGGCGCATTGGCGGCGCCCAGAAGACCACCGATGATAGGCACCGGCTTGCCGGGAAAGGCGAGCTGCCACCGCATGATCAACATCAAGGTGAAGCCGAACAGCATGAAGAACAGCGCGGTGAACCCGTACTGGATGCCGATCACCTTGTGATCCTGGGAGAAGATGTACTTCCGCCAGAACGGCTCCTCGTGGTGATCGGCGTGTTCCTGCTGCTCGGTCTCGTTCTGCTCGAGAACACTCATAGACGACCCCTCGCCCGATAAGAGTTGATGCGATTCTTCCGCTCGATGGGACCGTCGACCCACGGGTCGCTGGCCCTCGGAAGACCGGCTGCCTTTGTCTAGTGGCGAGCGGAGTTTATGACATCGCCGAACGGGCTCGCAACTGGCTCGGCCCGGGTCACGCCGGCGGACGGTGCCCGCTACTCGGCCTCGAGGACGCCGTCCTCGACGGCCGACCGTCGCCAGCGGGCGGCGTGCTCCCTACCGGCTACGCCGGCCTGTTCACCAGAGGCGTAGAGGACCTCGTAGAGCTGATACTGCGTGCGGTCGCCCGTTTCCGGATCCCTCGGGTTGTGCGGGTGACGTCGATGGTACTCGACCCGCTCGCGGATCCCGAGCAGCTGGCGAGTCGCCATGATGGAATCAATCCCTCGAAACACCCACAACGCCACTGGCCCCAGCGCTCCCTCCGCAGCCGCCGACATACGGCTGATCAGCCGGCAACCCTCTCCTTCGGATTCCAGCCGATAGCTGCTCACCAGATGGCAGCGGGCGCCGGCGAAATCCACACCCTCGACCCACCAGGCCAGCGATCGGCCGGGCTCCAGGTATCGCAGGTAGCCGATGGCCGTGGAGTCCCCCGGACGCGGCTCGGGAATCCAGGAGACCGGATGTCTGGCCGAGATCCGACGACCGTTGTCGAGCCAATCGACGCTGTACCAGCCGGCACCCCGACCCAGTTGCGCCAGCCAGGGCCAGACCTCCTCGGGCGGAGCCTTCAGGGAGATCGCGCGAGTCATGGCGACGCGCGCGGCGGGACCGTCTGTCAGGAAGTCGTCCCCCGGCATCTCGCCGGCGCGCTCCGCCGCCGTCGAACCCCAACTCGTCGGCCACCGCGACTCGGATCCACGGTCCATCTCGAAACCTCCCTACTGCAGAATCGACAGAACGATATAGGGCACCACGTTGAAGACCAGAAAGACGATCTTGAATACGCCGAGTAAACAGTACACGACCAGATGGAAGGTCTCGCGGGAGATGTCGACCCAGGTCTTCTGCGTCCGATAGACCAGATCCGGAGCGAGTTTGACGAAGATCGCCCAGAAGGCGAACAGACCGCCATTGATCAGAGTGCACCAGCCGAAAAACGACTTCAATGTGGCTGCATCCATGGTCGTACTCCTGGTTTGTAGATTCGTGTCAGACCACCCTATAGCATCGACCTTGACTCTGGCCATCGCCAGCAGCGCCCGGTCAGCGCCTCACCGGACCGTCACGATGACCGCCAGCCAGACCAGGAGAGTTGCTGCGGGCAACAGCAGCAAGGCGATGCTCACCGGTCGCAACCGGTCGAGGCGCCAGGCCAGCAGGACGAGCAGACCGAGTGAGAGAGACGCGACCCACTGGAACCTCGGCGTCGCGGCGAGGTAGAGCAACATGGGTGCCAGAAGAACACAGCCGGCGGCGGCCAGCCAGCGGGATCGAACCCGAATCGCCAGGGTCAGGGTCAGCACCGCCACCCCCACCAATGGCCAACCGAGGAGCATCATCAGGGCATGTTGGCCCGCATCGCGGCGAGCAGATCCTCCAGCGCCGTGGATTCGATGGCGCCGGGGCCGGTGAAGGGGTTGGCCATGGTGGTTCACTCCTCCCGCAGGATCGCTGAGAGGGTGACCCTCAGCACTGGCGAGTTCACCAGAATGACAGCGACCGCGTTCATGGACAGAGCGTACTACGGGTGATCACCCGACGGTTTCTCGAGATTCTCGGCCATCGGACGAGCTCCGCAGGGCCAGGCCGGTCCAGCTGGCGGCGGCCAGATCGACCACCCCGAAGAGGAGGAGCATGGGCGGCGCGCCGGCGAGAACGACGAAGCCCAGGAAGAACAACAGGACCGACGAGCGAGCCACCACCGTCGCCCGCATGAGCTGGGTCAGCTCGTTTCTCGCCACCACGATGTAGTAGTAAGCGAGGATCAGGACCAGCATACCCACGACCCGCACCCAGACCTCGTCGGTCTCCGGAAGTCTGAACAGGGAGAGCAACACATTGGGTACGGTCACCAGAACCGCGCCAAGAACCAGAAGATAGATAGCGAATGCGAAGATGCTGATGGCGGCTTTGCTCATTTGGGTTCCCCTTGCTGACTTGGATTCTGTACTTGCCTGACGGGTACCTGCATCCCTGCGACAGACGGCGATGCCGACCGAGTCTCTCTGGCACCACCCCGGTCTACTCGGTCAGCACCGCCACGATCAGCTCCACCAGGGCGTCGGAGTGCTCGGTCTTGAAGATGTGTTGGGCGTGGGCATCGCCTGGCAGCAGCTCGAGGCTCTTGGGCTCTGGAGCGCGCTGGTACTGATCCCGCGTCCGCTCCACCGATGGGTCGCCCTCGGCGGTGATGTAGACGATCGTGGCGGCCTTCATCTCCTCGGCCTTGGGGATCGCCGAAGGGGCCAGCAGGACCAGGCGGTCGATCTCGCCTGCGCCGCTCACCACGGCCGTCCGGGAGACCACTCCCCCACCCATGCTGGCACCGACCAGCGAGATCCGCGTGGCTCCCTGCCGTTTGAGGTACGACATGGCTGCCACCACATCCAGAAACAGCTTGCCGCCCTCCGCCCCCGCCGTCGACGATCCGTAGCCGCGGAAATCGATGGCCAGGACCCGCAGCCCTTCCCGGGCCAGACGGGGGGCCAGCGGTGCCCAGCTCTCCTTGTTGAAGACCATCCCATGAGCCAGCACCACGCCGTGCTCGCCTTCGCCGTACAGAAAGGCGTGGATCTCGCCACCATCGGCGGTCGGAAAGCTCACCTCGGTTCGCGCCACGGCCTCTTCGGCTCGCACATCGGCGGCCGGCATCGCAACCACCAGAAGGGCGATCAGGGTGACGGAAACCGTTCGAGAATCTCTGGCCAATCGTTGCATCGTACGATCCTTCCGTTGCGATTCGGATACTCGTCGAGCCGACGACGATTCCAGGGCCGGTCCAGGACCACCACCGGCGCCTCGACAATCTCGGTCAGATGGATAGCCACCTCCGCGGAATCCTCGATGGCCAGCCGGTAGCCGTTCCCGGCCAGCCGTACGAGCGGCACACCGCTGGAGGTGCCCAGGAGCTCCTCCTCCCAGGCGTACTTGTCCACATGAATCAGGGAGTGGTGCGGTATCCCCTTTTCCTGCAGCCACTTGCGAGACACCTCCTGGGTGTTGCCAGGGCGGCCGGTGACGATTTCGATCTCATAGCCCTGGTCGACCCACCCTTCGAGGGCCGCCAGTGCACCCGCCATGGGGGTCACCGATTGCAGCACTTCCGGTCGGTGCACCGCATGCATGAACTCGGTCAGCTGGGCCTCGTCCAGACCGAGCGAGACCCCCAGGTCGTAGTCGTGAATCTCGTCCCATTCGACCTCTTTGCCGAACTCCTCCTGCAGCACCCGCAAGAAGGTCCGGCCGGTCTCGGCCAGCACATCGTCCAGGTCGACGTAGATCTGGGATCTGGCGTTCACTGAATCCCTCCTATTCACGCTTCCTGGATCTGCCGAACAGCGCCTGAATGACGACACCCGCCACCACCAGAACCAGGTAGAGGGCGCTCATCTCATCCACCGGCCGCTGGAGTGCCTCCAGGATGAAGGTCGCACCCAGGACCGACGAGAGGATGATCAACGCCACCTCGAAGACCGTTCGGGTCAACAGGGAGCCAAGGACCCCGACCACCAGGGCAACGACCCAGACCCAAGGGACCTCGCTCCACCCCATCTGCTCAGCCCACCAGAGAACCGCCAGACCACCGATCACGAAGCCGGCCACCCCCAGGGCGATCTTCTGGAAGAAGACGGCCAGGGCCGAAGCCAGCAAACCCGCCGCCAGACCCGCTACCAGGGTCACCCACTCTGGACCCTCCAGAAGCTCCGCAGCAAACGTGAATCCGAGCACAAACCCGACGAGACCGACCAATAGCCAGTAAACGCGCCTGCCGGCGACCAGCAGGACTCCACCGGCGACGGCGGTCAAAAGTCGAGAGCCGAACACCATTCAGCTGCCACCCAGCTCGGTATAACGGAAGCAATCGAAGACGTGATCGTTGACCATGCCGGTGGCCTGCATGAAGGCGTAGCAGATGGTCGAGCCGACGAAATTGAATCCCGCCTTTTTCAACGTCTGGCTCATGATGTCGGATTCCGCCGTCGTCGCCGGGATGTCCGCCAGCCGGCGCCAGCGGTTGATCCGCGGCTGGCCACCGATGAACTGCCAGATGTATTCGTCGAAGGATCCGTACCGCTCCTGGATGTCGAGAAAGGCCTGCGCATTGGAGATGGCCGAGCGCACCTTGAGCCGATTGCGGATGATGCCGGGATCGCTCAGCAGCTCCGCGACCTTGGCCTCGTCGTAGGCGGCCACCTTGACGGGGTCGAAGCCGTCGAAGACCTGGCGGTACCGCTGACGCTTGTTGAGCACCGTGGACCAGCTCAGGCCCGCCTGGGCTCCCTCCAGAATCAGGAATTCGAAGAGCTGGCGATCGTCGTGCAGCGGCACTCCCCACTCGTGATCGTGATACTCGATCATCAGGGCGTTCTTCTCACCCTCGGCACCAGCCCAGGCACAGCGACCCTCGCTCACGACGCCTCCAGGGCCTGCAGCAGATCGGCCTCCAGCTCGTCGGGGTCCTCGATACCCACCGAGATGCGGATCAGCTCGTCGGTGATCCCCAGGCGTTGCCGGTCCTCTTCGCTCTGCCCCAGATGCGTGCTGCGGGAGGGTTGCACCACCAGTGTCTCCACGCCACCGAGGCTCGCCGCATGCAGCGGGATCCGCACGCTGTCGAGGAATCTCCCGGCCTGGGATGCGTCCTCGAGATAGAACGACAACATGCCGCCGTAACCCGAGAAGAGACGGCTGGCGAACGGATACCCGGGGTCCGACTCAAGACCTGGATAATTGACCCTGCGGATCTCCGGTCGCTCGGCGAGGGTCCGCGCCAAGCGCTCCGCAGTGGCCCCCTGGCGGCGCACCCGCAGCGGCAGCGTCTTCAGGCCGCGCTCCAACAGAAAACCGGCGTGGGGATCGAGAGCCCCACCCAGATGCAGCAACAGGTGGCGGACCTTCTTGACCATGTCGCGTGATCCGATAACGGCACCTGCCACGATGTCGCTGTGTCCGTTCAGATACTTGGTGGCACTGTGGACGACGAGATCGATGCCCATCTCCAGCGGCCGGAAGTTGACCGGCGTGGCGAAGGTGTTGTCGATGACCGTGATCAGATCGTGCTCACGAGCGAAGGCCACTACCGCCTCCAGATCGCCCACCTCCATCAGTGGGTTGGAGATCGCCTCCACGTAGACCAGTCGGGTCGCCGGTTGCAGGGCCTCTTGCCAGACAGTCTTTCCTCGCGGATCCGCGATGTCGATGGCGGTGGTCTCGATGCCGAATCGAGGGGCATCCTCATCGAGAAAGCTCTGGGTGCCCCCGTAGAGAGTTCGCTGCGCCAGCAAATGATCGCCCTGACCTGCGAAGGCCAGGATGGCGGCCGTGATCGCCGCCATTCCGCTGCCGGTCACCACCGCCGCTTCACCAGCCTCGAGGGCCGCCAGGCGTGCTTGCAGAAGGAGATGATTGGGCGAGTTGCTCAGCCGGATGTAGCGCACGGCATCGTAGGTGCCCTCATCGGCCATCAGGTAGTTGGCCGACTGGAATATCGGCGCGATGACCGCGCCTTCGATACTGGGCTCGGGAGCGCCGGCATGCACGGCGTTGGTATCCAGGGTCTGGAAGCGCTTGGAATAGTCGGGCATCGGCTCCTCCGTCCGCTCAGGCTACCATCCCGTCAGCGTGCTACGATCCTGCCGTCCGCCCGCCGGATCCAGGTCCCATTTCGCCGTGCCCAACCTCGTTTCAGCCAGCCGATCGAAGGGGATGCCCTGTCGAATCCGCGTCCTGTCACTCTGGCTGACGGTGACCGTCCAGCTAGGCATGTCCTTGGCTTGCAGCCCCTTTGGCGATCCGGTCGATCCTTCGGCGAGCCTGCGATTTGACGACTTTGTCGCCTTCCAAAGCCACCAGCTCACCACCGACCTGGTCGCCGTACCCGAAGGCCTCGGTCTGGCGGCAGCCGGTCACGGCTGGCAGCGGCAGGAGGGACCCGAGGGTGGAGACGCCTGGCTACTCCTCACCGGACCGATCGGTCGCTTCTCCCTGTTCTCCGGCGACGGCGACCTGCAGGAGATGGAGCTCGAGATCAGTCTTTCGGCCGCGGGCGGTGCAGGGCGGCAGGCGGTGCAGGTGTTCTTCAACGGTACGCGACTGGATCGGCTGCGCCCGGACCCGGAGTGGACCCGCCTGTCGCTGGAGATCCCGCAGAAGCTCGTCCGGCAGGGCATCAATACCCTCGATCTGGGTCTCAAGGAGCGCCGGGGACGCTCGGCCCGTCGACAGCTGCGGCTGCGCAGGCTGCGTCTGCGTTCCGCCAGCGGCCGACCCGCCTGGCCCGGCAGACCCCAGACGATTCGCCGTGATGACGGCCTGCAGCTACCGGTGGCCAGCTTTGTCGAGCTCTTCGTGCGGGTGCCACCCGATGGCCGGCTCGAAGGCCGCTACGAGTTCACGGCTCAGGATCCTGGAGGGCAGCCGGTATGGGCGTATGTGGAGCTGCTGGAGGAATCAGGGAAACGACGGACGCTCTTTCAGAAACGGCTCTATCGATCGGTGCGCCGTCCCCGAGAGGTGATGGCAGAGCTCTCGGCATGGACCGGCCAGATCGTTCGCCTGCGGGCCGGGGTGACCGGCGGGCAGAACGGTGTGCTCCGCTGGCATGATCTCCGACTCAGCGGCGCCACCGAGGGTGACCTGGCCCTGGCCCTGCCCCAGATCCGCCGCCGTATCCCACCCCGCTCGGAGCGGCTGGGCCGACCGGATGTGCTGGTCATCCTCATCGATGCGGCCAGGGCGGACGCCTTCTCACCCTGGGGTGGCGCTCACCCGACACCGGCCATCGAGCGCCTTGCCGCCTCGGGAAGCGTCTTCTCCCGGGCCCTGTCGCCGTCGCCTTGGACCGGGCAATCGGTACCATCGATCCTGACCGGTCTCTACCCCGACACTCTCGGCGTCGGCGGATGGGGAAGTCGAGTCCCCGCAGGGGTGCCGACACTGGCCGGGCTGATGGCCGCGGCGGGTTACCGTACGGTCCTCTGGAGCCAGCACCCGTTCTACTCCAACCACGATACGTTTCGCCGCGGCTTCGAGGAGTTCTACCGCGGACCGAGGGGCGTCTACGACTCTCTGCCCTCTGCGGACCTCCTGATGACCGAAGACCGGCCGACGTTCGCCATGGTGCATCTGATTCCCCCACACGCGCCCTACGAGCCACCAAATCCCTTTCGAGGCGCCTACAGCAGCTGGTACACCGGCGACATGTCGGTCGACGCCCACCACCTCAACTCGTTTCCACGGCGCTCGGACCCGGCGGACCTGACGGCAGACGACATCCGCTATGTCCGCGACCGCTATCTGGAGAACGCCGCCTTCGCCGATACGCTGATCGGCAGGATCCTGCGCCGGCTCGACAGCGCCGGCCGCTACGACGACAGCCTGGTGGTGGTGCTGTCGGACCACGGCGAGGCCTTTATGGAGCACGGCCGCTTCCTGCACACCAACTCGGTCCACAGCGAGTTTCTGCACGTGCCCCTGGTCATCAAGTGGCCCTCTGGAATCGAGGCTCGGGCAGCCGAGGTGGGCGGGCTGGTGAGTCTCGTCGATCTGGTTCCGACGCTGGCCGACGGCCTGGGTCTGGCGACCGACGGCCACGGATTCCAAGGGATCAGCCTCCTTCCTGCGGCCCTCGATGGCCAAGAGGCGCCACGACCCATCTACGCGATCACCCGAGGCCGACACGATGCACGGCGTCCCCCCAGGACCCGCCTGATGCTCGACACGGGCGGCTGGCGAATCCTCATGGGGCCCGAGGATCATGAAACCCGGCTCTACCGCTCCGACACCGATCCGGGAGAGAGCCACGATCTGGCTCTCGACCATACCCTGCAGACCCTGGTGCTGCGACAGGCCGCGCTCCACCAATGGCACTGGAACCGCCGACTTCTGGGCGGCGATGGGCAGCCGGCAGAAGCCCAGGAGCTCGATCCAGAGCTCCTCGAACAACTCGAAGCGCTGGGATATCTCAACTGAGTCGCGAACCGTCGATGAGCGGCGAGACGCCGGCCGGCAAGGGGCGTTCGACGGCTCCAGGTGTGGGTTCCGGTGCCGACGGCGTCAGCCCGATGAAGAGCCCACCTGTAGCGCCCGCAGATCTCTGACCAGGCGCTCCAGCTCACCACCCTGGACGACGTCGTAGTAGCCACGGATGGCGCCTGCGGCATCGACCAGGACGAAGCGGGTGCTATGCAGGATGGGCTCCCCCGGACTGGCCATACCAGGCGGTGGGTTCATCTCCACCGCCAGCTTGAAACCCTCCATGACGATGGACTTCATGATGTCGCGATCGCCGGTCAGGAAATACCAACGGGAGTCCTCGATGTTCCACGACTCGGCATAGGCCTGCAGTACCTCCTGAGTGTCGAACTCTGGATCGACGCTGAAAGAGACCCGAGCCACCTCTCCACCGGCTGGGAGGAGGTTGCCCAGCTGAAGCATGCGGGAGGTCATGCGAGGACAGCTGATGGCGCAACGGGTGAAGATGAAGTTGGCGACCCAGGGACGACCCAGCAGCTCGGTCTTGGTGAGGGTCCTGCCATCTCGATTGAGGAAGTCGAAGTCGGGTGCTTCGCCCACGACCATCGGCGGTTCAACCGGCGGCGGGGCCGCCCACCGTGGAGCCATCACCGCGGTGAATGCGATGGCCAGCATCACCGCCGCCAGAATTCCCCAGAGGAGTCGCCGTCGAAAGACCTCGGCTGCCAGAGGCTCACTCGTCAAGACTCGATCCCCCGCTTCACCACCCAGAGATCCGCCACCAGACAAAGAAGACACCAGAATCCCAGCACGGTCAAGCTGAACCCCAGCGACGGCAACCCTTCACCCATCGGCCCCGAGCCCGGATAGAGCACCGTTCGGAAGGCCACGGTGCCATAGGAGAGTGGATTCAATCGCATGATCCACTCGAGCCAGACTGGCGCCCCCGCCACCGGGAAGAAAGCCCCGGAGAGGAACCACATGGGTAGCAGCACCACGTTCATGACGGCGTGATATCCCTGGGTCGAGTCGATCTTCCAGGCAAAAGCGAAACCCAGGCTGGTCATGGCCACCGCCAACAGCGCCAGCACTCCGGCGGCCGCCAGAACGGACATGGGCGTCAGAGCGATCCCCGCCAACGGAGCCAGCAGCAGGACCAGCACTCCCTGGAGCCAGGCCAGGGTGGCACCTCCCAGAACCTTCCCCAGGACGATGGCGAATCGGCTGATCGGCGCCACCATGACGCCCTGGAGAAACCCGGCGTTGCGGTCGTCGATCACCGAAAAGGTCGAGAAGATCGCCCCGAACAACACCAGCAGCACCACCGTGCCGGGAAAGAAGTACTCCAGATAATCCACCGACTCGGGACTCCCAGGGAGCCTGAACGAGCTGGACAGACCGGTACCGATCAGGAACCAGAAGATCAAGGGCATGGCGAAGGCACCGGCCAGCCGGCTGGGCTGCCGCAGAAACCTGATCAGCTCCCGCCACCAGAGCGAGTAGACCGCCAGCGCGCTGCTCATTCCCGACCCTCCCAGAGCCCGTGACCGGTCTTCTGCAGGAAGACGTCCTCCAGGGTCGGTCGCGAGATGGTCAGCGCCTCGATCTGCCCCACCGAGAGCTCGGCCAGCTGCCCCACGAACTGATGCGCCTGGTCGTGCTCGAAGCGCAGGACATCCTCGTGAACCGTCACGGACAAGCCGAACCGATTCTCCAGATGCTCGGCCATCTCGACCGCCGCTGGGCACCGCAGAGTCACCACATCACCGCCGATGCCGCTCTTCAGAGTCTCGGGATCGCCATCGGCCACGACGCGGCCGGAATCGATCAGCACCAGCTGGCTGCACCGATCACCCTCCTCGATGAAATGGGTGGTCAGAAGCACGGTCACCTCGTGTCGGGAGCGGAGCTCTTCGAGCACCGCCCATAGATCGCGACGGGCCCCCGGGTCCAGCCCGGTACTCGGCTCATCCAGGAGCAGCAGCCGCGGTCGATGCAGTAGGGCCTTGCAGATCTCGACCCGCCGTTTCATGCCGCCTGACAGGGTGTCGACCCGGTCGTCGCAGCGATCAGACAGCTCGAATCGCTCCAACAGCTCAGCGGCCCGACGCCGCAACTCCCTCCCACGAAGACCGTAGAGGTTCCCTTGGCGCACGAGATTCTCTATAGGTGTCAGTTGCAGATCGAGGCTGGGTGACTGGAAAACCACCCCGATCTGCAGCCGGACCAGATCCGCTTCCGTCGCCAGATCGGCACCGAGAACGCGTATCGAGCCCGTGCGGCAGGGCAGCAGGGTGGCAAGAATCCTGAACAGGGTCGTCTTGCCGCCTCCGTTGGGTCCAAGGAAACCGAAGACCTGACCGGTGTCAACCTGGAAGTCTACTCCGGACAGCGCCTGCCTCTCGCCGTAGGAAAAGGTCACTTCGCGCGCCGCGACGGCGGGCTGGGTAGGCGAATCCGTCAGCGCCAAGTCAGACGACCCTATCGAGGACCATCACGGCCAGCACGGCCGGCAGATACAGAACCGAGACCAGCAGGACCCGACGGGCGGCCTGGGTGGAGAAGCTCAGGGCGAAGGTCACGCAGACCCCGAGGAAGAAACAGCCCAGCGTCAGGGTACCCAGGAAGTAGGTCATGCCGGTGAGCCCAAGAATGGTCGGCAGCAGACTTACCGGCAACAGCGCCGCTCCCCACAGCACCATCTGTCGGGCGGTGCTCCGCCCATCCGGCTCGACCACCGGCAGCATGGGCAGTCCCGCCCGAGCGTAGTCTTCGCGGCACATCCAGGCGATGGCCAGGAAGTGCGGCAGCTGCCAGAGAAAGAGGATGCCGAACAGCACCCAGGCGCCCAGACCGATCTCGTTGGTCACCGCGGTCCAACCCATCAGTGGTGGGATGGCCCCGGGAATGGCGCCGATGACCGTCGCCAACGAGCTGATCCGCTTCAGCGGTGTATAGAGGAAGACGTAGCTCGCCAACGCCAGGGTACCGAGTAGAGCGGTCAACAGGTTGACGAAGACGGTCAGCTCGAGGAGTCCGACAATCGCCAGGCTGACACCGAACAGGAGAGCCGCATCGGGATGCATTCTGCCTGCGGGCAGCGGGCGTTGGGCGGTCCGATCCATCAACGCGTCAAGGTCCCTCTCGAGCACCTGGTTGAGGGCCGAGGAGCCGGCGGCCAGAAGCCCGGTACCGAGCAGGGTATGGAAGACGCCGGCCAGGCCGATCTCGCCATCGGATGCCAGCAACATGCCGATGCCGGCCGTCAGCACCACCATCAGGGTGATCCGCGGCTTGGTCAGCTCGACCAGATCCGCAAAGACGACTCCCAGATCCAGCCGCTTGCTGTCGATGGCGGCCGGAGACCTCACGTGGTGGCCTGCTCCGCTCCCAGGATCTCCATTGGCTGGGCCTGCGGGATGACGGACTGTTGCTGCTCCAGCCAGCTCAGCCGACGGCAAGCAACCGTCAACACCACGCTGGTCGCAAGCAGCAGAGCACCGGTCCCGACGTGCAGGGTGTTGGGCAGCACCGCCTTGCTCGTCCAGACCACCAGGCCGCCGAGGGTCCCCTGCAACAGGACGACCAGGGCCAGGGCCTTGGCCGGTCGAGCGAGCGCCGGCTCCCGGGCCGCCAGCCGTAGCACCCGGCCCAGAGTCCAGAAGACCAGGGTCGCCACCAGCAGGGCACCGATCCGGTGGGTGTAGTGGATGCCGATGGCGAAGTCGAGCTTGGGAGGAATCAGACCGCCGAAGACCAGCGGGAAATCCGGTATCGCCAGTCCCGCCCCCGTGTGCCGCATGACCGCACCGACGAGGATCTGTACATAGATGGCCACCGTCGTCAAGCTGGCCAGGGCGACCACTCTACCGGCATCCGCTCCGGCAGCGGGTCGCCGCTCGGAAAACCAGAATCGGGAGGTCGCCACCGCCAGCGTCACGATCATCACCAGGAACAGCTGGGCCAGACCGGCATGCGCAACCGAGATCGCCGTCGGCAGGAAAAAGAGGACCGTGATGCCGCCCAGCGCCGCCTGGGCCAGGACCGCGAAGAGGGCTACGTAGGCGAGCTTGCGAACCCAGGGCCGCTCTTCCCTTCTGGCGATCCAGACAGTGAGGATCACGGTGAGGATCAGCGCCACACCGGCGATCAGCCGGTGTCCGTGCTCGGCGCGGACCGTCTCGATCTGCCACCAGCGCGGGGGATTGAGCATGCCGTAGGACAACGGCCAATCGGGCACCGAGAGACCGGCCTCGAGGCTCTTGACCAGGCCTCCCGCGGTGATCAGCAGGACTACGTAGCCGGCGAGAAACACCGCCAGGCGGTGGATCCCGCGGGGATAGGGAGGGGAATTCGACATCGTTTTCAAAAGTCTCCGCTGCGGGCCGAACGGTTGTGAAGTCTATCGCGAATGGTCCGCAACAAGTACGGGCGCCCGGAAGGGCGCCCGTACGAAGGTCCTGCTGTGGATCGAACCGTCTCTAGCCCGCCGGTGAGAAGTCGAAGCTGACCTCTGCGGTACCACCATCGTCGACGGTGACCGTCTGGGTCTGCGTGCCGAGCTCCTCGTGCCAGGCCTCGAGGACATACTCGCCCGCCGGCAGGTCGCCGATGGAATAGACGCCGTCGTCGCCGCTGACGCTGAAGTATGGATGATCCAACACACCCATGTACGATGACATCCAGGGATGCACATCACACTTGAACTTGACCATGACCTCCTGCTGGTCGAAAGTGTGCTCCAACTCCATACCCTGGAACGGCTGTCCCATGTTGAACTCCTTGTTGACCGTCGGCATGGCATGGACGTTGTGAAGGGTGGGATCGCTGTTGCGGATCACCAGCTTCTGATTCACCTGCATGCCAGAGATGTGCGGCTTGTACTGGCAGCCGACCTGGTCGAGAACATGGGCGACGGAAGGCGCCGAGTAGCTGCCGGTCAGACCCTCCTTCACATAGACGAAGACGTTGGCCAGGTTGCCCGCCTCGTCGTGAACCACCTTCTCGGTGTGCACCGCGTCGCCATGCAGCGAAGCACAGACCGGATCGGCATCCATCTTGATCTCGGTATCGGGATCGCCATTGGTGTAGGTAGCGCTGCCGGAAATGGTGGCGCTGCCACTGGTCGCCGTCGGTGCTGCCGCTGGTGCGGTCTCGGTACTGGCCTCGGGTGCCGCGGTCTCGCCCCCTCCTCCACCGCAAGCCACCACCAGGGCCAATGCCGCAACGGCCAACATCAGGCCGAGATAATTCCTCTTCATGGGTAACTCCTCCTCTTAATCCAGATTCCACCAGATATGGTCCCGGAGGACCTTGGTCACGTACTCGGGATCCGAGAGATGATTCTTGAGATCCTCCTCGGAGTCGAAATAGGCCGCCACCTGTCTCTTCTGATCCTTGAACATCGGAGCGTCGATGGCCATGGCCAGGGGTGACGAATACTCACCGTCTGCTGATTTTGGAAAGTTCGCCGGCATCTTCGTACCCGGCATCCAGCTCTGTGGATCCTCGATCCAGGAGGGCACCCAGTCGTGACGGAGTCTTCCTGGAGCCAGCAGCAGTGATGGCGCCAGCTCACCGGCGCTGACACCCTCGGCAGCCGCCTGAGGACCGGCTGGGTGACACTTGGCGCACTGAAACATGTTGAAGGCCACCCGGCCGACCGTCAAATCGCGATCGTCGGGACGCCCGGGAGGCGACAGAAACGAGTCGCGCTCATTCTCGGCCGCAAAGTAGTCGACCAGTTTGTTGACCTGATCATCGGCGAAACCGAAGCTGGGCATCCGCACATTGAGCCACGGACGCAGGCTGATCTCGCCCGGGTCGTGGAGATACTCGAACAGCCAGTTGCTCTGCACTCGGGCGCCCTCGGACGCCAGGTTCGGGGGCAGCATCGCAACATCCTCGATCGAGGTGCGGATCGCGTGCCCCCGTCCCTCCACCAGATGGCATCCTTGGCAATTGTACGTGGTGATGAGCTTGCGCCCTGCGGCCAGAGCTGCGGAACGGGCGGACTGACCGGCTCGTTTTCCAGCCACCGCCGACTCCTTGGTGAATCCCAGAACCAGACTGACGATCGCCTGGGCCTCCTGTTCGGACATGCCAAAATGAGGCATCTTCAGGAGCTCGTCGTAGTTCTTCACCGCCTCCTTGCCCTCGTCGTAGGAGCGCGGGTCCAGCATCTTGTTGAGGATCCAGTCCTGGCGAGTGTGCCCGATATCGTGCAGGTGACCGAAATCGAACTGGTGCAGGGGTTTGGAGCCCTCTTCGGTCAGCTCGACGCCGATGGGCTTGGCATCTTCGAAACCCGACAGATCGTGACATCCCCAGCAGCCGTACTTCTGGATGGTCTGGCCGCCCAGAAAGACGTCCCTCTCTTGAGGGCTCATGGCTTCCAGACTGGCGACGCTCTGCTCGATGGTCTGCACATTCTGCAGATACGCCAGTACCAGCTGGTCTCTGACCTCCGCATCGACGGCCGGTAGCTCGAGCTCCTCGAATCCCGGGTCGCGACTGGCCATCAAATAGGCGGTGAGGTCGGCGGCCTCCTGATCGGTCAGACGAAGACTGGGCATCCTCGAGTCGGCAGCATACTGTTGCGGGTCCTTGATCCAGGCATACAGCCAACCGGCCGAGACCTTGCTGCCGGTGCGTACCAGATTCGGCCCGTGGAGACGATTGATCTGCGGAAAGTACTGATCCCGGGAAGCCTCCGGATCCATCAGATGACAACCGGTGCAGCCGATGGTGTTGAAGAGCTCCTCACCCCGGGCTGCATCGCCGGCCGGCGGTTCCGGGTACTCGGGGGTCAGCGACCTTTCCCAGAGGTACGACACGATGCCGACGATCTCCGCCTTCTGGCGTGCCAGATTGAGGTCGGAGGTGGTGTTGTCCTGGAAAAAGAAGTGCGGCATCCAGGTTGATTGACGGAACTCCCGGGGAGCCTCGATCCATCTGTAGGCCCATCCCTTGGTGATCTTGCCGGCCACCGATGCCAGGTTAGGTCCCGGCCGCGGCAGATTCTGAAAGGCCGGATAGTCGATCTTGTGGCAGACGAAGCAACCCATCTTGGAGGCCAGCTCGCGGCCGGTCTCCACCATCTTCGACTCGGGTGTCCAAACCTCGGCCGCGTGACAGGTGACGCACCCGGCCTCGGAATACTCCGCCGGGTAGATAGGGGTCTCGAGATAGGGCTGGGTCTCCCAATCGAGCTCGTGTGACCACTTCTCCAGCTCGGCGTGATCCGATGGGCTGTGGCCGGCGCGAGCGAAGTTGGTGGCCCGATCCAGGCCGCCATGGCAGGAGGAGCAACCGAACTCGCTGTACGGATGGGGGGAGCCGGCGCCCACGAACAGATCCATGCGGGGGTGGCTGCGGTAGGGGGCCTGCCAGTCCTCGCCATCGAAACCCGACCGATTGGCGGCCACGTGGCAGGTGACGCAGCGATCCACCCGCTCCACCTTGGTGAAGTTGATGTCGTGGTAGAGCCCCGAAACCATCACCTGCTCGATCTTCAAGTCGGGCTCGAAGATGTCCATCAGTGGCGCGTTCAGCAGGTAGTAGGCGAACCCCTTGTCCAGGTTGGCGGCCCGTTGCTCGAGGTTCGAGACGCCCTTACGCAACGCGGCCAATCGCTCTTCCGCCGCCTCCTGGGCAGCTCGCATCTCGGCCAATCTGGCAACCGTCTGGTCCCTCTCGTCGGTGAACAGCTCCAGCTCCTTGCGGTCCTCACGCCACTCCATGTCCAGGCGCTCGGCCTCCAGACGGGTGGCCTCGATATCGCTCTCCCCCAGCTCCTGCAAGGCGTGGTCGTACTCGTAGCGGGCCGTGTCGAGAAGCGACTTGGTTGTCCGCATCTTGGCGTCGGCGGCATAGATCTTCTTGTTCAGCTTGGTGAGGGCCTTCTCGAGCTCCTTGACCTCGGCGCGCCGTTCCTCGAGCTTGGCCTGTTCCTGGGTGACGTCCTCACGCAGCTGGGTCAACTCGGTCTCGTTGATCCGTTGCCGCTCCGCATCGGCCTGGCGGCTCAGCTCCTGACGCTCCAGATCGCGGAACTCGGCCTGATAACGCTTCCACGGTTTGGCGTAGTCCTCGACGACCATCCACACCGTGATGGCCAACAGCGCGAAGGCGCTGAAGGCGAAGACCACATTCAGGCTCTTGAAGCTGTAATGCCGGTCGGGTTTCTTGTCGGGAGGCTGCGCCATGGATGAGATCTCAGATATTGAAGAAGAACTCCTGGATGTGAACGATGTACTTGAGGTTGAACAGCCAACGCAGATACATCTTGATGGGCATCAGCATCATGATGAGAAAGAGCGACACCCCGACATAGTAGCGGGCGGGCCCCATCTTCTCGTAGTAGTGCTTGAAGTACTTCATCTTGCCCATGACCACCGGCAGGACGAACAGATACAGAATCATCAGAACGATGCCGAAGATCTCACGTGGCAACCAGTGACCGGGCAGACCGACACCGAGCATCTTGATCCAGATGATCTCTGACAGATCGACATTGACCAGCGGCTCGATCTTGTTGACATCCCAGAACTCGTAGGGTCCGAAGAAGTTCCAGTTGGGACCGCGGAGAAAGGTGCCGATGACGATCAGCTGGCACCAGAGGATCAAGAAGCCAAAGAGGAAGAGGATTACCTCGGGCTTGCGCTCCTTGTAGGTGAAGTAGCCGTTGCCCTTCGGGTTGGTGTCGATGTATGGGATGGCCATCAGACCGAGAATGATCAGACCCGGCAGCACCACCCCGGCCATCCAGGGATCGAAGTAGACCAGCATCTCCTGCAAGCCCAGGAAGTACCAGGGTGCCTTGGAAGGGTTCGGTGCTACCGCGGTGTTGGCTGGCTCTTCCAACGGTGCCTTCAGCGCGATGGACCAGAGGACCATCACCACCGTCAGGATCACCATGCAGATGAACTCCGAGAAGACCAGATCGGGCCAGGTGAAGATCTTGTCCTCCACCTCGCTCTTCTCGAACGTCGGCTCGCCGGCCTCGATCAGCTGGTCGTTCCGAATCGCCTTGTACATGGACAGCCAGACGAAGTAGCCCACCAGGAAGACCATCATGACGATGGGCACGTTGTCCGGCTTGGTGACGATGACCCGGAAGTTCGGATCCAGCATGCTCAAGCCGAGGAAGGCCGTACCGATGAACAGCATGGCCCAGCCCCCGGCCTTGGACCAGGCGCGTTTCGTGGCCACCAGCCCGCCGAAAGCCACCAACGACAGGGTGAACGACCACTGCGGGTACGACAGGAAATTGACGAAAGTCTTGAGCGCTTCCATGTCCGGTTCCGGCTCGACCCGATCAGACGGGACCCGAGATGCCTCCGTCTTTGCGCACCCGCCAGAAATGGACGGCGATCAGACAGGCCGCGGCAAAGGGAATCCCCACACAGTGCAGCACATAGAAGCGGATCAGCGTGCCACCGCCGATGGTGCGACCGGCAATCAGGGCGAAGCGGGCGTCACTGCCCACATGCACCAGCTTGGTGCCGCCTATCGCCAAGAGGGCAGAGCCCGGTCCCTCCGTTCCCAGAAACGGCGTCGCTCGCGCCATGTTGGAGCCGACGGTGATGGCCCAGATGGCCAGCTGGTCCCACGGCAGGAGGTAGCCGGTAAACGACAGCAGCAGCGTCAGGACGAGAAGGATGACACCAACGTTCCAATTGAACTCACGGGGCGGCTTGTAGGAGCCGGTCATGAAGACCCGAAACATGTGCAGCCAGACGGCGATGACCATGGCGTGCGCACCCCACCTGTGGAGCTCGCGCATGATGCCGAAGGCGGCGGCTTCGCGCAGATCCACCATGTCGAAGTAGGCGTACTCGACCGTCGGCCGGTAGTAGAACATCAGCAACAGACCGGTGATGGTCTCGACCAGGAAGAGAAAGAAGGCCGTTCCCCCCATGCACCAGGTGTAGCTCATTCGCAGGCCCGACTTCTTCACCTTGATGGGGTGTAGATGCAGCACCACATTGCCCAGCATGGCCAGGGCCCGTTTGCGATTGTCGGTGGGGATCCCCACCCGGAAGATGGACTTCCAGATCTGGGACTTGGTGATGCTCTTCTGCAGATCCTTGAGCTTACCCAAAGTATTCAGCTCCCCCCGGTCCTAGCCGATCTGAATGAAGGAATCGGGATCGTCCCACTGCCCGAGCTCCCACTGGTATCGCTGTGCTTTGTCGACGACCACCTGACCGTCATCAGGATCCAGATAGATCCTGGCACGCTCCAGGGGTCTCGGTGTGGGTCCCTCGAAGTTGATGCCATTCTTGTAGTAGCCACTGCCGTGGCAGGGGCATTTGAATTTGTTCTGCGCCTCCAGCCAGTTGGGTGGACAGCCCAGGTGGGTGCAGACCGCCACCAGGGCGGTGAGCTTGCTCTCGTTGTTGACGATCCAGACGCCGTTGGACTCCTTGAATCGCTCATCGACCATGCCGGAGCCGAATTCCTCCGGCGGCCCGACTTTGAAGGTCGTCGGCGGCTCGTAGAGCACGTTGGGAAACAGGAAGCGATTGAAGGCCGTGACACAACCGCCGATGGCGGCGGTGAATCCCACCCAGGCCACCGCGGCCCAGGAGAAGAAGCCTCGTCTGGAGACCTTGTTTTCCTGATCACTCATACCCGTCTTCCGTCGTCCAACCCGCGGCGGAGAAGTTCGGACCCGGCCGGTCCTCATGCAAATTGGTGTGCACTTTCTAGTCGATGGCAGGTGACGTGTCAAGTCTGACCGCGTCCAGGCCCCCGGCCGTCCCTCACTGCGCTAGCAGGATCAAATCCCTCGACTCCTGGGGATCGAACTCTCGACCGGCGAAGTCTCCCAGGAGTCGAAAGCTGTCGAAGCCGGCCCTTTCGAGACCGCTGCGCAGCTCCTCCACCCGCCATCCGTGCAACCGCACCTCTTTGGCAGCCTTGACCTCCAGGGGTGGGTCGCCGCCGGGCACCAGTCGAAGGGTGCTGGGATAGAAACTCACCTCGCCATCGTCCTGCAACTCCATCAGACGCAGAAAGATGATCTCTTCTTCGCCATCGGAGCGGAAGTTCAGCGGCAGATGCCTCTCTTGCCGGCTGAAGATGCGCTCGTAGTTGAGCAGCTGAATCAGCAGTGGAGCCGCCGGCAGAAGCAGCTGGCGGAGCGCCGACCATAGGCTGAGCAGCTCCCCCTCCCGACGGATATGGGGCAGCGTGTTACCGAGGCAGATTGCGCCGCCGAACGGACCCTCGGTGATCGCTGCGAGAGCCGCCAGATCTCCCTGCACGAACAGGAGATTCTCGGGCATGGGCTCGTCGCGGGCGCTGGCGATCATGGACTCCGAGGCGTCCACACCCACCACCTCGAAACCCTGCTCGGCGAGGAAACGGGCGTGCTCGCCGGTACCGCAACCCAGATCCAGGACCCGTTTCGAGGGCCCGCGACCCAAGGTCTCCAGGAGCAACGGTGCCTCGCGCTGCAGTCGGCGCGGCCAGGCGATCAGCCGTCGGTACTCGAGGCGCGAATACTTGTCGGTGAGTCGGCTCAGCTCAGGCTCCGCAGATAGGCAACTACCTGGCGGAGGTCGTCGTCGCTGAGACCCGGATTACCGCCCTTGGGCGGCATATCGACGCCGCGGTCGTTCAAGGGGTGGTCGGCCCGCCGGCCCTGCTTGAGGAACTCCACGACCTCTTCATCGCTCATCCCGGCGATGAACTGGTTATCGCGCAGGTCCTTACCCAGGGCCGGTTTACCGATACCACCCTGGCCATGGCAGAGCGCGCAGTTGGCGTTGTAGACCCGTGCACCGTCGGCGGCTTCGCCGCTGACGGCTCCACCGCCCCCAGCGCCACAGCCCACCAGGATCAGGCTCGCAAAGAAGACACCGCAACTCAGAAGTAGTTTTCCGCTCATAGTGCCGCCTACTCTAGCTCGATCGTGGCTCAGAGACTCTGCCGACGAAAAATCCGCATGGCCACCAGCACCGGGATCACTCTCCGGGCAAGAGCCACGAGAGATCGGTTCAATTGAAGGAGAGCCGCTCGAGGGCCTCGACATCCGCCACCAGAAAGCCCTCCTTCTCGGTCTGGACGATGCCGGTCTTGCCCCAGCGGCTCATGATGCGGATCGAAGTCTCGACGGTGGTTCCCAACAGATCCGCCAACTCCTGTCGAGCCAGCGGCATGGGGATGAAGACACCGTTCTCGTGCGGCCTGCCGATGTCGTCCGAGAGCTTGAGAAACAGACGGGCGAATCGGGTCTCGACCCGGCCACCGGTGCGCTCGGCCAGTCGGCTGGTCAGCAGGACGAGTCGATGGGTCAGAGCCATGAGCAGGCCCCGAACCAGGGACGGACGGTCCTCGAGAAGATCGTAGAAGTCGGTGCGCGTCACCCGCAGGCAGGTAGTAGGTTCGAGAGCTACAGCCGTAGCCGGATAGGGCAGCTCCTCGTATACCGCCACGGCACCCACCGGGTCCCCGGGGCCGAAGATCTCGAGGATCACGATCTTGCCGTCGGGTGTCCCCTTGATGACCTTGATCCGCCCCTCCACCACCGTGAAGAAGTCGCTGGCCGGGTCCCCCTCGGCAAAGACCACGTCGCCTTTGTCGTACTCCTCCAGGTGGCACACCGCCGCCAGAGCCGCCTGGTCCTGCGCCGAAAGGCGCCGGTAGACCGGCACCTCGAGGATCAACTCGCTGACGGGGGAACTCACGAGGGCATTCTAGCCAAGGACCTTGAGAGCCTCCAAGGCTGCCTGCCGTACCTTCAGACTGGGGTCCTCCGCTGCCAGAACCTCGAGAGTCGGTCGGGCATCCGAGGCGCCGGTGAATCCGAGGGCGACGATGGCGCCGACCATGGCTTCCTCGGCCTGTGCCGGAGTGATCCCCGGAACCTGCCGGAGAGATTCGCGATCCACCATCTCGAGCAGCACCGGCAAACCGGCTTCGCTCCCCAGGCGACTGACGGAGAGCGCGGCATTCCACCGAACATCGGCCACCGGGTCCGCCAGCAGCGGTTCGAGGCTCGCCACCGCTGCCACCTCTCCCAACTCCCCGAGGGCATGCGCCGCCGTCTTACGGATCCCCGGATCGGCATCCTCCAGGGCTGCGGTGAGAGTCGGCAAAGCTGCAGGGTCACCCAGTGAACCCAGCGCCATCAGAGCGTAGATCCGCGTTTCGGAGTCCTCTTCGGTCGCCGCGGCGATCAACAGGGGCGTGGACTCGTAATCTTGCGTGTAGCCCAGCACCAGAGCCAGGTAGCGCTTCATCTCGCCCTTGTCGGCCTGCTCGAACATGGAGCGGAGCTCGGCCCGCGCCCCTGGGTCATCGGCCAGGGCCGAGGGATCGGCCACCAGAATCTTGGAAAGCTCATAGGCGGCCTGGGCCCGCCGCGGCCGCCACCCGGATCTCAGATCGTTGAGGTAGTCGCTGGTGGTCTGGTGGTCGTAGGCGATCCAGCCGAAGCCGATGAACACGGCGACACACAACAGCACCACCATGAGCGGCACGAAGAAGAGGCCGACAAAGGTCCGCAGGGGTCCGTCGCCTGTCGGCTCGGCCGGTTCCGGGGTCTCGTTCATCGGTTCAGCTTACCGCGATTTCGGCGACCCGTAACCTCGACCTAGCAGCTCCGCAAAGCCGATTTCTTGTCGGCCAACTACCGAAATTTGTCACCGGGCGGCCGACAAATAGCTCAGATTCAATGACTTCCAGGGCTTCCCACTTGGCATAGATCGTGCTCATATGGATGTTGTCAGAGGTCCCTGAACTCACTGGAAAGAGAGTCCTAATGCTCCTCAAGATCCACAACCATCGTTCCCACGGCAGGGGCTTCACGCTCATCGAGCTCATCATCGTGGTGGCGATCATCGGCATCATCGCCGCGATCCTCATCCCCAACCTGCTGGACGCGCTGCAGAAGACCAAGCAGAAACGCACCATGGCCGACATGCGAGACCTTGGAACCGCCTGGTTCTCCTGGCTCACCGACCAGGTATCGGCGGCTGCCGCAGGCTCCAGCACCCAGACCTACGACTTCAGCCAGCTGACCGAAGAGCTCACCGCCGATGAGTTGATCTCCAGCCTGTACATCGATTCCGACATGTTCTATACACGTTCGGTTCCCGATCGGGACGGTTGGGGGCGGAACTACGACTATCGCTGGTCCGGCAATCCTGCCACCACTCCGGTCATCGGCATTCGCAGTCTCGGACGCGACGGTGTCGAGGGGCCCAACGGCAGCGGTGCGACCTATACCATGGGTCCCTTCCTGGCCTCCGATTACGATCAGGACATCATCTGGGCAGACGGCTTCTTCGTGGTCTATCCGGCCGGCGCCCAGACCCAATAGATCCCCATCCAACGCCACCTCCAACCCACTTGACAAGGTGGGCGACAGAGGTATCCTTGCGAACCCCGCAATGCTTGCGCGGGGACCTTGAGTCGGATAAGTTTTCGGCCGGCCGAGTGGCGAGCCGGGGATTCTAGATGTCGCAGATCTTCAAGCCCAGCACCAACACGCTGGCCCGTGTCAGTCTATTTGGCGCGATCTTCTTCGTCGCCGCCTCGCTGTGGGTGATCGCCGAGCTCAATCGCTCCGCCTGGGCGACCCGTGAAGGCGTGATTCGCAACCAACCGATTCCCTTCAGCCACGACCACCACACCGCAGGTCTGGGTATCGACTGTCTCTACTGCCACACGTCGGTGGAGGAGTCCGCGTTCGCCGGCATCCCGCCCACCGCCACCTGCATCAACTGTCACAAGCTGATCTGGAACGACAGTCCGATGCTGGAGCCGGTGCGCGAGAGCTATCGCACGGGTGAGCCCATCGAGTGGGTGCGGGTCAATGACCTACCCGACTACGTGTACTTCAATCACAGTATCCACGTCGCCAAGGGGATGGGTTGCGCCACCTGTCATGGCAGGGTCGATCGCATGCCCCTGATTAAGCAGGTCAATTCGCTGCAGATGGAGTGGTGCCTGGACTGTCACCGTTCGCCGGAGCAATACGTGCGACCCCGTTCCGAGATCTACAACATGGCTTGGGTCGCCGAGGACCAGGAGACGCTCGGCGCGCAATTGGTGGCCGAGTACGAGATCGAAAGCCGGCTGAGCTGCTCGGCCTGTCATCGCTAGAACCGAATCGAGGCACCGAACGAGATGAAGACCGCACCCGACCGCCCCGACACACCTGTGCCCAGCGCCACCGGCAGGGTCCTCGAGCTCAGCGAGGTGCGAGCGAAACTGGCCGCGACCCATGGGCCCGAATACTGGCGAAGTCTCGAGGAGCTGGCCCAGACTCCGGAGTTCGAAGAGCTCCTCTACCGGGAGTTTCCCCAGCAGGCCAGCGAGCTTCCGGAGGGGGTCGATCGCCGCCGATTCCTGCAACTCGCCGCCGCGTCCCTCGCTTTGGGAGGGCTGACGGCGTGCACCCGGCAACCGTTCGAGAAAATCGTGCCCTACATCGATCAACCGGAAAACCTGATACCCGGCAAGCCGCTGTACTTCGCTTCGTCGATGACTCGCGACGGCTTCGCGCGACCGGTGCTCGTCGAAAGCCATATGGGCCGACCGACCAAGATCGAGGGCAATCCCTCGCATCCCGCCAGCCGCGGCGCAGCCGATCTTTTCTCACAGGCCTCGATTCTCGACCTCTACGACCCGGAGCGGTCGCAGGTGGTCAGCAACCTGGGACGCATCCGCACCTGGCAGGCCTTCGCCGATGAGACACGTAACACCCTGCGGGCTCTCGAGGCTCTCGGTGGCGCCCGCATCCGAGTCCTGACCCACACGGTCACCTCACCGTCCCTCGGTCACGCGATCGATCAGGTGCTGACCCAACACCCCAAGGCTCGCTGGCATCAGTACACGCCGGTGTCCCGCGACAACCAGCGCCGTGGCCTGCGCGATCTCTTCGGGCAGTTCGTCACCCCGCGCTACAGGCTCGAGAACGCCGACGTGGTCGTGGCGCTCGATGCCGACTTTCTCACCGCCGGCCCCGACAGTATCGCCAACGCACGCGACTTCGCCGATCGGCGGCGTGTCCACGACGAGCCTACCGAGATGTCACGGCTCTACTGCATCGAAAGCTCGCCGAGCAACACCGGCACCCTCGCCGACCACCGGCTGACGGCGAGCACCGCCGCGCTCGGTCGAATGGTCGCCGCCCTGGCCGAGAAGCTGGGCGTGCCGGGTGCCGTCGCCCAGGGATCTCTCAGCGAGAAACAGAGCGCCTGGATCACGGCCATCGCCGAGGATCTCCAGACCCATCGCGGCCGCTCGCTGGTGATCCCCGGTGAGTATGCTGCCAGCGCCATCCACACCCTGGCGCATGCCATCAACCATTCGCTCGGATCTGTCGGCCAGACCGTCGAGTACCTGGAACCGGTGGAGTACAAGCCCGAGCTCGAGATCGATTCCCTGCGCGAGTTGGTCGCTGATATGCAGGCGGGAGAAGTCGACCTCCTGCTGATTCTCGGCTGTAATCCGGCCTTCGACGCGCCGGCCGACCTCGACTTCATGGCCGCGATGAACAGCGTCTCGAATCGTGTCCACCTGGGGCTGTATCGAGACGAGACGGCCGAGTTCTGTCACTGGCACCTGCCCCAGGCCCACGATCTGGAAAGTTGGGCCGACGGCCGAGCCTTCGACGGCAGCGTCTGCTTCAGTCAGCCCCTGATCGAGCCTCTATACAACGGCAAGACCGCCCTCGAGTTACTCAGTTTCTACGTCGACGACGTCCCGAAGAGCGCACTCGAGATGCTGCAGAACTTCTGGAGCCAGGCCAGGCCGGCCGCGGCCTTCGCCGCGACCTGGCGAGAGTGGCTGCACGACGGCTTCATCCCGGAGTCCTCGGCGAGCCCGGCTGCGGTCACCATGGTGGAGGCAGCCATCGGGGGTGCCTGCGGTCGGATTGGCGAAATGCCCACCGCAGCCCTCGAGATCGTCTTCCGTCCCGATCCGACCCTGTACGACGGACGGTACGCGAACAACGGCTGGCTCCAGGAGTGTCCCAAGCCGCTGACCAAGCTCACCTGGGACAACGCTCTACTGGTAGCACCCGCAACCGCCGAGTCGCTTGGCGTCGTCAATACCCAGAGGGTCGACATCGAGCTCGACGGACGCTCGCTGACGCTGCCGGTATGGGTCCTCCCGGGCCATCCCGCGGACACGGCGACCCTTCATCTGGGCTACGGCCGCCGAACCACCGGCAATGTCGGCACGGGCACCGGTTTCAACGCCTATCTGTTGCGCGGCTCGGATTCGATCTGGTCGACCGCCACGGCCACGGTTCGTCCCGGCCAGGGTCGCGTCAGCCTGGTCAGCACCCAGCTGCACAACAACATCGAGCTGGAGACGCGCGAGGCCGAGAAACGCCACCTGGTGCGGGTCGGCACCCTGCACGAGTTCGAGGAAGAGCCCGAATTCGTCCAGCACATGGGCCACTCCCCCGGACCGGAGATCTCCATGTTCCCAATGTGGGAGTACGAGGGCCACGCCTGGGGTCTCAATATCGATCTGACCGCCTGTACCGGCTGCAACGCCTGCGTCATCGCCTGTCAAGCCGAGAACAACATCCCGATTGTCGGCAAAGCACAGGTCGAGGCCGGTCGTGAAATGCACTGGATCCGCATCGATCGCTATTTTCAGGGCGATCTGGAGGACCCCCAGATCCACCACCAGCCGGTGATGTGTATGCACTGCGAGCAGGCACCCTGTGAGCCAGTCTGCCCCGTCCAGGCCACCGTGCACAGTGACGAGGGGCTCAATGACATGGTCTACAACCGCTGTGTCGGCACCCGCTACTGCTCGAACAACTGTCCCTACAAGGTTCGCCGATTCAATTTCCTCAAGTACAACGACACCGAGACTCCGGTCTTGAAGATGCTGCGCAATCCGGACGTCACCGTGCGAACTCGGGGCGTGATGGAGAAATGCACCTACTGCGTGCAACGCATCAATCATGTGCGGATCGAAGCCGGGAAAGAGCAGCGCCCAGTCCAGGACGGCGAGATCCAGACCGCCTGCCAGCAGACCTGTCCCAGCCAAGCCATCGTCTTCGGCGACATCAACGACGAGGGTGCGGCGGTGACCAAGCTCAAGAGCGGGCCGCTCAATTACGGCATTCTCGAGGAAGTCGGAACCCGGCCCCGAACCAGCTATCTGGCCAAGATCCGCAATCCCAACCCGAAACTGGAGAAGGCCTGACATGACACCGCCTGAAGGAACCGCCGGCTCCGGTCGCCTGCCCATGAAGCCACCCATCGTGGCGCCGGGGCATTCGCCGGGATCGGTCACCGACCAGATCACTTCGGTGGTTCTGAGCCGGACCCCGAAGTGGTGGTGGGCGGCCTTCGGGGCCTCGTTCCTGCTCGTCCTGCTACTCCTCCAGGCACTGACCAAACTGCTGCTCGAGGGCACCGGAATCTGGGGTCTCAACATCCCGGTGGGCTGGGGTTTTGCCATCATCAACTTCGTCTGGTGGATCGGTATCGGTCACGCCGGCACCCTGATCTCGGCGATTCTGTTGCTGTTGCGTCAGGAATGGCGAACCTCCATCAATCGATTCGCCGAGGCCATGACACTTTTCGCCGTCGCCTGTGCCGGAATCTTCCCGCTGATCCACGTCGGTCGACCATGGCTGGCTTACTGGCTGCTGCCTTATCCCAACACCATGGATCTGTGGCCCCAGTTTCGCAGCCCCCTGGTCTGGGACGTCTTCGCGGTGTCCACCTATGCGACGGTCTCGGCCCTGTTCTGGTACGTCGGCCTGATTCCGGATCTGGCGACCCTGCGAGATCGCACCCAGAATCGCTTCAAGAAGATCACCTACGGCTTCATGGCCATGGGTTGGCGGGGATCCGCCACCCACTGGCACAACTACGAGACCGCCTATCTGCTGCTGGCGGGCCTGGCCACCCCGCTGGTGCTGTCGGTACACACGGTGGTCAGCTTCGACTTCGCGGTGAGCGTCATCCCGGGTTGGCACGCCACCATCTTTCCGCCCTACTTCGTCGCCGGCGCCATCTTCGCCGGCTTCGCCATGGTGATCACCCTGGCGGTGCCGTTACGTGCCGTCTTCGGCCTCAAGGACTTCATCACCACCCGCCATCTCCAGAACATGGGCAAGGTGCTGCTCGCGACCGGTTTGATCGTGGCCTACGGCTATCTGATAGAGATCTTTCTGGCCTGGTACAGCGGCAACTGGTTCGAGGAGTTCATGATCCTCAACCGGATCACCGGCCCCTACCGCGTGCAGTGGTGGTCGCTGCTGCTCTGCAACGTGCTGGCGCCACAGCTCCTCTGGATCAAGAAGTTTCGTACCACACCGGTGTTGCTGTTCCTGGTGGCCATGTTCGTCAATGTCGGTATGTGGCTCGAGCGGTTCATCATCGTGGTCACCAGCCTGCACCGTGATTTCCTGCCGTCCTCCTGGGGCATGTACTCCGGCACCGTCTGGGACTGGGCCACTTTCGTCGGCACCATCGGCTTGTTCCTGGCGCTGCTGTTCCTGTTCATCCGTTTTCTGCCCATGATCTCCATCTTCGAGATGCGGACCATCGTTCCCAAACCGGCCAACGCACCCGAGGAGAAGTCGTCATGACCGATCCGGCGCGCAAGCCGCCGTTCGCCCTGATGGCCGAGTTCCACTCTTCGAAGGAGCTGATCAACGCCATCCGCGAATCGCACAAGGCGGGCTACAAACAAATGGAGGCCTACACGCCCTACCCCATCGAGGAGGTTTGGGAAGAGCTCGGACACCATCGCTCCTGGCTACCCCTGATCGTGCTCATCGGCGGCATTCTCGGCTGTCTCGGAGGTTTCTTCCTCCAGTACTGGGCCTCCGTCATCAACTATCCGCTCAATGTCGGGGGGCGACCGTTGAACAGCTGGATCGCCTTCATCCCGGTGACTTTCGAGACCACCGTGCTGTTCGCCGCCGGCGCCGCGGTGCTGGGGATGTTTGCGCTCAACAAGCTGCCGATGCCCTATCATCCGGTCTTCGGGGTTGAACGATTCGCCCTGGCCTCGCGCGACCGCTACTTCCTGGCCATCGCCGCCTGGGACGAGAAATTCGATCGGGTCGAGACCGAACAGTTCCTGCAATCCCTCAACCCCCACGAGGTGGCACTTGTCGAGAGTTGAGCTGCGGCGCCTCGTCGAATCGCTGGCCCTGGCCATGCTCGGCCTGGTGATGACGGGCTGTCGGCAGGACATGCACGACCAGCCCAAGCTCGAGCCGCTCGAGGCGTCGACCGTCTTCGATAACGGTGCCGGATCACGACCGCTGGTCGAGGGCACCGTGGCGCGCGGCCAGCTGCGAAACGACAAACTGTTCTATACGGGTCGGACCCCGACCGACGAGTTCGTCACCGAGCTGCCCGTGGAGCTCGATCACGAGCTCCTGAACCGCGGTCAGAGCCGCTTCAATGCCTACTGTTCGCCCTGTCATGGGCGGGTGGGCGACGGCGACGGCATGGTCGTCCAACGCGGCTTCAAACATCCGAAGAGCTTTCACGAGGCCCGGCTGCGCGAGAGTCCCGTCGGCTATTTCTTTCACGTCATCACGAACGGCTTTGGTGAAATGTCGAGCTACGCCGCCCAGATCCCGCCTGATGACCGATGGGCCGTTGTCGCCTACATCCGGGCCCTGCAGCTGAGTCAGAACGTCCCCGTCGAAGACCTCGCCGCCGAGGCCATCGCCAAGATCGAAAGCCACGACGAGACGGCGACCGAGTCGCCAGCAGAGGCACACTGAGCATGAACGACGCCAACTGGTCACCTCCGGACAGTCTCGACTCCATCAAGTCCAAGGCGTGGATCGTCGGCGTCGCGGGCGCGGTTGCATCGATCGCCGGTCTGTTTGTGCAACGTCAGCAGTTCTTCCAGTCGTATCTCGTCTCCTGGCTCTTCTGGATCAGCATCACCCTCGGCTGCCTGGCGATCATGATGCTGCACCACCTGTCCCGCGGCGGTTGGGGTCTGATGGTCCGCCGTACGCTGGAGGCCGCCACCCGCACACTGCCTTGGCTCGCGGTGCTCTTCGTTCCCATCTTGCTCGGCCTTCAGAGCCTCTATGTGTGGGCTCGTCCCGAGGCCGCCGACGACGCGTTGATCCAGCACAAGGCCAGCTACCTCAATCCGACGGCCTTCACGATTCGCGCGGTGCTCTATCTGGCGATCTGGACCTTGCTTGCCTGGGCGCTGAGCCGCTTGTCCTGGCGTCAGGACGATTCCGATGATGGCGGGCTCTTCCGGCGTATGCAGGTGGTGGCGGCACCTGGTCTGGTGGTTTTCTGCCTGCTGGCAACTTTCGCGTCCATCGATTGGCTGATGTCGCTGGATCCGCACTGGTACTCCAGTATCTTCGGCGTCTACTTCATCGTCGGCACTGGCGTCGCGGGCTTCGCCTTCGTCAGCATCGTGGCGCTCTACTTGTCCCGGCGGGCGCCGCTCGAGGGCGTCATCAAGCCCAAGCACTTCCACGACTACGGCAAACTTTTGCTGGCCTTCGTCATGCTGTGGGCCTATATGGGTGTCTCGCAACTCCTGATCATCTGGTCGGGCAACCTGCCCGAAGAGGTCCCCTGGTATCTCCACCGCGTCCAGGGCGGCTGGAAGTATGTGTCGATCGCTCTGGTATTGCTGCACTTTGTGCTGCCGTTCGTGCTGCTGCTCTCGCGAGATTTCAAACGCAACGCGCGGCTGCTGGCTGGAGTCTGTCTGCTGGTTCTGTTCATGCGCTGGGTCGATCTGTTCTGGCTCGCCGCACCGACCTTCCATCATCATCTGGCAGGTCATTGGCTCGATGTCACCACCATGGCCGGTATTGGCGGAATCTGGGTCGCTGTGTTCATCGGCCAGCTGCAGAAGAGACCGCTTCTGCCGATCCACGACCCGTATCTCGAGGAGGCCCTCGCCGATGACTAGCGAGAAGCAGCGACTCGATGGTGAGATCAACTATCGCGTGGTCGTCCAGCTGACGATTGGCTTGGTAGCTCTGGTGGCCATTGCCATGGTACTGATGTGGTACCTGGCCGGCTCGCTCTACCAACAGGAGAGGGCTCAGGATCCGCCGCCACCTCTCATGATCGAAGCCCGGGTTCAGCACCTACCCCCCGAACCTCGCCTTCAATCCCTTCCGTTTGCCGATTACGATGCGCTGCTCGCCCGCCACAGCGAGAGGCTACAGTCCTACGGCTGGGTCGACGAGACCGCCGGCGTCGCCCACATACCTATCGAGCAGGCCATCGATCTGTTGCTGGAGCATGGGCTTCCCGCCACCTCCGCATCTGTGGAGCCGACGCCGGAGCCGGTCGGAGACTGATCATGGGCCGTGCTCGGACGACAACGCTGCTGGTGATTGCGGGCCTCGCGCTCGCAATGATGCCCGCCAGGGCCTCCGATTCCAGCCTGCCACCGGAGCTCGAGGAGGTGGGCTTCGATCAACGGTTGGGCGAAACCCTGCCCCTCGATCTGATCTTCACCGACGAGAGCGGCGAGAGCCGACCGCTCGGTAGCTGGTTCGGCGATCGACCGGTACTGCTGGCGCTGGTCTACTACGACTGTCCCATGCTCTGCCCGATGATCCTCAATGGTCTGACCACCGCGCTGCGGCCGCTGCCCTTCGACGCCGGCGAGGAGTTCGATGTGATGGTGGTGAGCTTCGACGCCCGCGAGACACCGGAGATGGCCGCCACCACCAAGGCGATCTTTGTCGAGCGCTACGACCGACCGGGGACCGAAGCGGGCTGGCACTTTCTCACCGGCAGCGAAGAGAGCATCGCGGCGCTGACCGACACCGTCGGTTTTCGTTTCAGCTACATGGAAGACGCCGACCAGTTCGCGCACACCGCCGGGGTGGTCGCGCTGACGCCCGAGGGACAGATCGCCAGGTACTTCTACGGCGTGGAGTACCCCCCGAAGAGTCTCCGACTCGGGCTGGTGGAGGCGGCGGACAACAAGATCGGTTCGGTGGTGGACCAGGTGCTCCTCTACTGCTTTCACTACGACCCCGAAACCGGCACCTACACCGCCGTCGCCATGAACATCATGCGCCTGGGAGCCCTGATCACCGTGGCCCTGATCGGACTCTTTCTGATGATCCAGTTCAAGCGTGAGCGGCGGACCGCCGCTGCCGAGGTTTAGCCAGAACCATGTGGAAAGACTTTCCCCTGTTCCCCGACAAGGCGACCGAGCTCGCCGGCCAGGTTGATGCGCTCTATTTCACCTTTCTCGGCATCTCGGCCTTCTTCTCCCTGCTCATCGCGGTGCTGGTCGTCTACTTTGCGGTCCGCTACCGTCGAAGGTCCGAGGACGAGGTTGGACAGCCCGAAAAGGCGGGCATGTGGCTGGAGCTGACCTGGTCGATCATTCCGTTGGTGATCCTGATGATCATGTTCACCTGGGGAACCAAGGTCTATATCACCGCCTACCGTCCACCGGCTGACGCCAAGGAGTACTTCGTCACCGCCAAGCAGTGGATGTGGAAGTTCCAGCATCCGGAGGGCCAACGGGAAATCAATCATCTGCACGTGCCCATGGGTCAGCCCATCAAACTGACCATGACATCGGAGGACGTGATCCACTCCTTCTTCGTACCGGCCTTCCGGGTCAAGTCGGATGTGCTGCCCGGGCGCTACACCTCGATCTGGTTCGAGGGCGAGAAGACCGGCACCTTCAGGCTCTTCTGTGCCGAGTACTGCGGCGCCGAGCACTCCCTGATGATCGGCAGCATCACCATCATGGAGCCGGGCAACTACGAAGCCTGGCTGGCCGGCGCCAAGAAGGGACCGTCGGTCACCGCGTCGGGTGAAGAGCTCTTCCAGGCCAAGGCCTGCAATACCTGCCACCGCCCGGACACAGCGGTCCAGGCTCCCATCCTGAACGGTGCCTTCGGCGAAGAGGTCGAGCTCGAGACCGGCAGGACGGTGCTCATCGATGCAGAGTACATTCGCGAATCGATCCTGAACCCGACGGCCAAGGTGGTCAAAGGGTACAAGCCCCTGATGCCCACCTACCAGGGGCAACTCACTGAAGAAGAGATCCTGCAACTCATCAGCTATATCAAGTCTCTGGCCAGCGAGCCGGCGGCCGAGGAAACAGCTGCTCCCGAGAGCGAAGAATCATGAGTACGACCGCCACCCCCACCGCCAGGCGCTTGAACTACCTGAACGTCGAGCACGGCGTGAAATCGTGGTTGCTGACCAAGGACCACAAGCGCATCGCCATCCTGTATCTGATCTCCATCAGCCTCTTCTTCCTCATCGGTGGGCTCATGGCGGTGGCGATCCGCGTCGAGCTGGCCACTCCCGCCGGCGATCTGGTGGAGCCCGACACCTACAACCGGCTGTTCACTCTGCATGGCGTGCTGATGGTCTTTCTCTTCCTCATCCCGGGTGTGCCCGCGGTCCTGGGGAATTTCTTGATCCCCATCATGATCGGTGCCAAGGACCTGGCCTTTCCCAAGCTCAACCTGGCCAGCTGGTATGTCTTCAACGTCGGCGGATTGTTCATGATCTGGGCCATGATCCAGGGCGGGGTCGATACCGGTTGGACCTTCTACACGCCTTTCAGCACGACCTTTACCGACACCAATGTGATCGCCACGGCGCTGGGGGCGTTCATCGCCGGCTTCGCCTCCATCATGACGGGGCTCAACTTCATCGTCACCATCCACCGGATGCGGGCTCCCGGGCTGACCTGGTTTCGTCTGCCCCTGTTCGTCTGGGCCCACTACGCCACGGCCATAATCCAGATCCTCGGTACCCCGGTCGTGGCCATCACCATCGTCCTGGTGGCGATCGAGCGGCTCTTCCATATCGGTATTTTCGATCCGGCGCTGGGCGGCGATCCGGTGCTCTTCCAACATCTGTTCTGGTTCTATTCGCACCCGGCGGTCTACATCATGATCCTGCCGCCCATGGGCATCATCAGCGAGATCATCTCGGCCTTCGCCCGCAAACGCATCTTCGGCTATAAGTTCGTCGCCTTCTCGAGCCTGGCCATCGCGGTCCTGGGCTTCCTCGTCTGGGGCCACCACATGTTCGTCAGCAGCCAATCGGTGTATGCGGGTATCGTGTTCTCTGTTCTCACCATGCTGGTGGCGGTCCCGTCGGCGGTCAAGACATTCAACTGGACGGCCACGCTTTATCAGGGCTCTATCGAATGGTCCACACCGATGATCTATGCCCTGGGCTTTCTCGGACTGTTTGTCATCGGTGGGCTGACCGGCACCATGCTGGCGACCCTGGGGATCGACATCCACGTCCACGACACCTACTTCATCGTCGCCCATTTCCACTACATCATGGTGGGGGGCGCCATCATGGCCTATCTCGGAGGTCTGCACTTCTGGTGGCCCAAGATGACCGGCAGGCTCTACCCGAAGTTCTGGTCGCTGATCTCGGCCGGTTTGGTCTTCTTCGGTTTCAACCTGACCTTCTTTCCCCAGTTCATCCTCGGCTACATGGGCATGCCGCGGCGCTATCACGCCTATCCGGAAGAGTTCCAGGTGCTCAACGTGTTCTCTTCCGCCGGCGCCACGATCCTGGGTCTGGGGTACCTGATTCCCATCATCTACTTCATCTGGTCGATGCGCTACGGCGAGCGGGCCTCGGCCAACCCATGGGGGGCCTACGGCCTCGAGTGGGAGATCCCGTCACCACCGCCGACGCACAATTTCGAAGAGACACCGGTGGTCACCCGCGAGGCCTACGACTACACCGGCGAGGAGAAGAGAGTTGCCTGATCCGCAGAGCAGCCAAGCCTGGGGCCTGCAGCACCACTTCGACAGCTTCGAGCAGCAGCGCGAGGCTTCGTTCCTGGGAATGTGGGTCTTCCTGGTCACCGAGATCATGTTCTTCGGTGGCGTTTTTACGGCCTATGTGGTCTATCGGCTCGCCCACCCGTATGCCTTCGCCCTGGGCAGTCACGAGCTGGACATCACCCTGGGAGCGGTCAATACCGCTGTCCTCATCGGCAGCAGCCTGACCATGGCCATGGCGGTCTGGGCAGCCCAGACCGGCCGGCGCAAGGGGATCGTGGCGTGGATTCTGGCCACCATACTGCTCGGTGGTGTGTTTCTCGGTATCAAATACGTGGAGTACAGCGCCAAATTCGAGCATCACCTCTTCCCAGGGCCCAACTTCCAGTGGCCCGGACCGGACGCGCCCCATGTGGAGATGTTCTTCAACCTCTACTTCGCGCTGACTGGTCTGCATGCCCTGCACATGGTGATCGGCATGGGAATCCTGTTGGTGGTAGCGATACTGGCCTGGAGAGGCCGGTTCTCGCCCCAGAACCACAATCTGGTGGAGGGCATCGGACTCTATTGGCACTTCGTCGATATCGTCTGGATCTTCCTCTTCCCATTGCTCTATCTGTTGGGGCGCAATATCCAGGTCTAGGAAGGATCGTTCATGTCCGAGCACATCACCTCTCCCAAGCTATACCTGACGATCTTCCTGGCTCTGATGGTCCTGACCGCCATCACCGTCTGGGTGGCTTTCCAGAACCTGGGTCCATACAACGACATCGCGGCCCTCGGTATCGCCATCACCAAAGCCAGCCTGGTGGTGCTCTTCTTCATGCACGTTCGCCACAGCACCCCATTCACCAAGCTGGTGGTGGTCTCCGGTTTTCTCTGGCTCGTCTTCCTGATCGTTCTGACCCTGGCCGACTACTTAACCAGGGGTTGGATCCATCCACAGCTCGGCTGAGCCTCGCTTCGATCGCAGTCGGCGCTCCCGGAGCGGGGACCCAGCTGTCGGCCGGGTGTTAGGTTGTCCCCATGGATCTCCTGCTGATGGGTCTCGGCCTGGGTCTGGCCGCAGGCGTCAGTCCCGGCCCTCTGCTGACCCTGGTGGTGGCTTCCACCCTGTCCAGGGGGTTCGGTGCCGGACTGCGTGTGGCACTGGCACCGATCCTCACCGATGCGCCCATCATTCTCCTCGCTCTGCTGGTGTTGCGGGATCTGCCGACGTCGTGGCTCAACCTGATCGGTGCCCTCGGCGGCTGCGTTATCGTCTACCTGGGCGTCGGCACCCTGCGAGACCCCTCCTATGGGGAGGAGCCTGGAACCGACGGCGGCGATGCCAGGGATCTGTTGCGAGGGGCACTGGTCAACCTTCTCAACCCCCATCCGTGGGTTTTTTGGATCACGGTCCAGGGCCCTTTGGTGCTGCAGGGCTGGCGACGCAGCCCCTGGACTGCTGCCCTGTTCGTGACCGCCTTCTACACCGCCATCGTGGGCAGCAAGGTGGCCATCGCCTGGCTGGTCGCCCGGGGACGCCGCAGCCTGGCGGGCCGCTGGTCCCAACGCCTGCTGATCGCCTGTGGTCTGCTGCTGATCGGCATGGGCCTTTATCTGTTGGTCCGCTCTATCGCCGCCTGGGTTGGCGGCGGTACCTGATCGGCGGCAGGTAGTCACCCCGCACCAGATAGTCGAGCAAGCCGTCGGCGGTCAAACGGTGGGCCAGCTCCGTGGGGTGGGCGTTGGTGAACGGCACTACGGCCAGACGGCGGGTGTCCACGCCCTCGAACACGGCTGGCAGCAGATCCAGCACCGGCAGATTCAGTGCCTCGCCCTCCTGCCGGATCCGGTCGTGCAGATCCGCGTAGGGGTATCTGTGGTCCATGGGGCTGTCGAAGACCGGAAAGATCATCAGGATCATCGGTATCCCCTGCTGCCGCGCCAGTCTCCGCAGGCGCCGCAGGGATCGCCGACAGGTCTCCCAGTGATCGCCGGAATAGAGCCGATGATAGAAGTTGCTCAGTTCCCGGTGCGTGCGCGAGTTCTCCAAGCGGCTCCAGACGAGGGCGTAGAGACGGCTGTTGTGGAACAGCCAGGAGCTCAGTCCCGTCGATGGCTGTCGCCCCTCCGCCTTCAGCAGCATGCTCTCCAGGGCGGGCCTTTCCAGCGGCTCGGGGTCGTTCAAGACGAAGGCCAGCACCAGGACATCGGGATCGAGCTCGGCCATCCTGGGCTCGAGGCTTCTGAGCTGGCGGACCGTGTTCCAGCCTGGCCGGCTCCAGTTGATCACCTCGAAGCGGAACTTCCTCGACAGATCGTTGAGCCGGCTCTCCAGACGATACGGGAAGGTGTCCTGGTAGTAGACGCCATCGCCCCAGGAGAAGGAATCGCCGAGCACCAGGATCCGAAAGGTGCCCGCTTTGGGTCCCGGTTCGTACCCGGGCTGGCGGAAGTCCGGTTCCGACATCCTGGATCTCGGGCGCTCGGTGACCAGCGTACGGCGTGCCTCCTTCTCCTGCAGAAGCCCGTTCCGCAGCAGGACCTCGGCGCCCAGTAGGGTGAGGAGGAGAGAGACGCTGAAGAGCGCCAATCCAACAAGAATCGACCGCACGCTTTCCATGGACAGGCAATCCTACTAGACCCCCTTGCCCCGGTGACAAGGCTTCCTCTACCATCGGGCCATGCCCTCCACCGGTCCCAGCTCCAAACCCCTGACGTACGCACACTATCTGAAGATCGACGAGCTTCTGGGGCTGCAGCAGCCCCTTTCGGACGGACCCGAGCACGATGAGATGCTCTTTATCGTCATCCATCAGGTCTACGAGCTGTGGTTCAAGCAGGTGCTGCATGAAATGGGCGCCCTGGCGGCGGCGCTGGAGGCCAACGACACGCCAGGAGCGCTGGCGGGCTTCAACCGAATCTTGACTATTCTCAAGACCTTGGTGGCACAGGTCGATGTGCTGGAGACCATGACACCGGTCGCTTTCAGCTCCTTCCGCACCCGACTCGAGTCGGCCAGCGGCTTCCAGTCGGCCCAGTTCCGCGAGGTCGAGTTCCTGCTGGGTTACAAGAACGTCCGAATGGCCCGCCACCACCCCGCCGACAGCCCTGGAGGCCGTCGACTCCAGGAGCTCCTCCACCGACCCACTCTCTACGATTCGTTCCTGCGTTTTCTGACGACCAACGGCTACGAGGTACCGGCCGACCTGCTGGATCGAGACGTCAGTCAACTGATTCCCAGCTCGCCGGCGCTGCAGGCAGTTCTGCTACAGGTCTACCGATCGGACCCCTCCTGCGCCATGGTCTGCGAACGTCTGGTGGATCTGGACGAGGGTGTGCAGGAGTGGCGGTACCGGCATGTCAAGATGGTCGAGCGGACCATCGGCTCCAAGATCGGTACCGGCGGCTCGGAGGGTGCCGAGTACCTGAAAAAGACCCTGTTTCGACCCCTCTACGCCGATCTCTGGGCCATCCGAAGCGAGCTCTAGACCGTGTCCCACGATCTGCAGAGATTTCGGGGTGAACCCAACTGTCTGGCTCCCCACTACCGGCAGTTTCGCGTCGACGAACGTTTGCTGCTCACCGGCCACTCGCACCAGGCTTGGCCCGATCGGGCCCGCGAGGGGCAACTCCGCGCCTGGCAGGATGCCGCCGACTGGGTGGATGGCAAATGGGAGAAGGCCTTTGCCCAGGCCGATCGGGTGCGCGAAGGCTATCGACGGCTGTTGGGGGATCCCTCCGGTCTGTACTCTCTGGCCGCCAACACCTTCGAGCTGCTGGTGCGGCTCTTCTCCGCCCTGCCGCTGGCCAAGCGACCCCGTATGGTGACCACCGACTGCGAGTTCTACTCTCTGCGCCGACTGACCACCAGGATGGAAGAGGAGGGCATCGAGATCCAGCGGGTCGCCGCTCACCCGGCAGCGAGCGTCGGCCAGCGCCTGGCGGCAGCTACCGACGACCGGACCGCGGCGGTCTTGACCTCCACCGTCTTCTTCAACAGCGCGCATATCGCCGGAGCCCTGGACGAGGCGGCGGTCGCTTGCCGACGGCACGGAGCCATTCTGGTCCTCGACGCCTATCACCAGCTCAACGTGGTACCGATCTCTCTCCAAGGATTAGGTCTCGAGGATGCCTTCGTGGTCGGCGCCGGCTACAAGTACTGCCAGTTGGGCGAGGGCAACGGCTTCCTCCGCTTCCCTGCCGACTGCGCGCTGCGGCCAGTGGCCACCGGTTGGTTCGCCGAGTTCGGCGAGCTCACCCATGAGCCCGACCCGAATCGGGTGCGCTATCAGGCCGGTCATGATCGTTTCGCCGGTGCCACCTACGATCCCACCAGCCACTACCGGGCAGCCGAGGTCTTCGCCTTTTTCGCCGAGCAGCATCTGGATGCCCAACTCCTGCGCGAGATCAGTCAGCACCAGATCGGCCGTCTGCAGAGTCGGTTCGACGCTCTGGGTCTCGACCCGGAGATCATCGATCGCGACCGTCAGATCGAGCTCGCCAGCCTGGGTGGCTTCCTGCCGCTGAGCACACCTCGGGCGGAGACCATTTGGCGAAGGCTCAAGAATCAGGGCGTCGTGACGGACCAGCGGGGCGACATTGTTCGCTTCGGGCCGGCCCCCTATCTTTCGGATCGTCAGCTGGACGAAGCCATGGATATCCTCGGCCGAGTCGTTCGAGCTCTCTAGACCGATGCATCCCAACGAGACCCTGCTCGATCTGCTACTCGAGACCCAGGCACTGGACCGGGTGCCACGGTTCGGCTATCTGATCCGGGGTGTCGAGAATCCGGAAAGCGTTACCGAGCACAGCTGGCATGTGCTGTTCCTGGTCTGGGTGCTGGCCGACCACCTTCCCGAGGTGGATCGAGGTCGCGCCCTCGACATCGCCGTCGTCCACGATCTGGCGGAGTTGCGGCTGGGCGACCTGGCCCGTACGGCTTCCCGCTACTTCCCCGAAGGCGCCAAAAAACAGGCCGAATCGGCCGCCATGGCGGAGATCCTGGCGCCGCTGCCCGACCGATCGAGGGGTCTGCTGGACGAGTACAACGAGGCCCGCACGCCGGCAGCCCGGCTGGTGAAGGCCTGCGACAAGCTGCAGCTGATGCTCAAGGTCGCCGTCTACGAGAGCTGGGGCTCCACCGGCATGAGCCGATTCTGGGACAACCCGGGCAACTTCTACGACGGCGGCTTCGACCTGGTGCGAGATCTCTACGCGGAGCTCAGGCAGAGGCGACAGCAGGGAATCAATCTAACCTGATGCCCCGTCGGGCCAGCAGCCGCTGCAGACGGGCGTAGAGGTTTTTTCCCAGCACGTTGTAGGCCACCTCAGCGACATCTCCCAAGACCTCCCGCAATCTTCGGGAACCGTTCCAGTAGCGTTCGGCCATGGGCTCCAGATCGGGTCCCAGCGCCACACTCAGCAGCGCCGCCGCCAGGACCACGTCCTCCAGATATCCGGTGGGTCCGACAAAGGCCTCGGGTAGCAGATCGACCGGGGTAAGGAAGTAGACCGTGGCACCGACGATGAACCGCCTCGCTTCGGCCGGCACCTGGGGATCGAGGGACAACCGCGCCAGCAGCATGAACAGGTCCGGGGCCAGAAAGAGGACCTCGGAGACGGCCCTGCCGGCGCGCGACTCCGCACGGCCCGTCAATCGGCTGCGAAGACGGTCGTAGAAGCTCAGCAGACCGGTGGAGGCGAGGCCATCGGTGGGCTGCAGACTGGGTGTCGCCTCGCTCATGCGCCTATCATCCCACGAACCGAACCCAGGCCACCGCCAGGAGAGCGGCCAGCAGGGTGTTGACCAGATTCACCCCGTGGTTGTCCAGCAGACCGCGTCGTTCGACGGTGGCACCCACCAGGCTCTCGACCAGCGTCGCCAGGAACCCCGCCAGCGCCACCGGCAGGATCGAGATCGGCGAGTAGAGTCCCAGCAGGCTGCCAGCGGCGGCGGTTGCCAGACCAGCGACCAGACCGGCCACGGAACCGACGAGCGAGATACCACCATCGGTGCCCGGCGCCACCGGCTCGAAGCTCGTGATCAGCACGGTCCGCCCTCCCCAGACCTGACCGATCTCGCTCTCCACGGTATCGGCCGCTGCGGCTGCCAACGAGGCCGCGTAGGCCAGCACGAAGATCGAGTCGTGCGGTGTCAGGCCCGCGAATACCGCGCAGGCGGCGGCCACTCCTCCGTTCGCCAGGACGTTGGCGGCCTGTCGCCGCCCACCTTCCGCCTGGGCCAGCCGCCGTCGGTCCTTGGTCGCAAATCCCAATCTTGTCGAGACCGAACCGAGAACGAAAAAGACCAGCAACACTCCGTAGCCGGGCCAGGAGAGAAAAGCGAAGATCGTGCTCCCGATACAGCACGCCGCCACTGCGCCGGCTCGATCCAAGGTCCCCAGACCATAGGCCGCGATGACCAGCAGCGCGTTGATCGCCAGCCCCACGGCCACGGCGGTGAAAAACTCCGGCTCGTTCAGCTTCACCCAATGGCCTTCGGTCTCCAAGAGACACCACAGGAGGAGAGCCGCCAGCAGAGGAACCCGCAGATTGTCATCGAGACGCTGCGGCGCCGACTCGAGCAATGCTGCCATCAGGGCCACCGCCGCTGTCACCCAGAGCACCAGATCGGGCGGATACCGCCCCGGTGCCACCCAGCCGATCAGCGCCCACGACGACAGCCAACCCACCCCCAGATACGCCAGACTGCCGAGCCATGTCTTGGCCGGGTTCCAGGGGAGTACCGGTCCTCGGCCCCACAGGCCCGCCAGAGTCGCCGCGCCATCGGCGAAGGCCAGCAGGCCCCAGCCCACCGCGGCGATCTCCGGTCGTGCGTAGAAGATCGACAGGAGGGTCAGCACGGACAGCGGATAGAGCACGACCCCCGGTGCCCGGCCAACCTCCAGCTCTGGCCGTCTCCAGAGCCAGCGCCCCCCCAGCCGGGGCAGCCCCCACTGATTGAACAGCGTGGCGGCCAGGGCCAGCAGCATCAGCGGCCAGGGCTCGATCCAACGCAGCAGCAAGGCCCACGCCCCGGAGACGATGTGGATGCCCTGACGGGTGAGCTCGGCGAGTTGCCGGTGAGCTCGACTCGAGCCTGCACCGTCGACGGTCACGATCAGACCGAGGCGGAGATGTGGATCCCGGGCTCTCCAGCGGCCAGCGCCTGCGTGGTCTGCCAGAGATCGGTCAGGGCGCCGTCGAGGCTCCCGGATTGCGACCAGTCCAGCGACAGCAGCCGTCCGTTGTTCGCCCGTAGCAAAGGTAGATCGACCGGCCGACAGCGGGCGGGATCCTCTTCGATCCGAGTCTCGACACCGGAAATGGCGATCAGTCGGTCCAAGATCTCGGCGATGCTGTGGGCGACGCCCGATCCCAGGTTGTAGCAGGTGCCAGGCTCACCCTCGAGGAGCAGGGTCTCGATGGCCGAGACCGCATCGCCGACGGGAACAAAGTCCCGGCGGGCGGTGAGATTGCCGACCTGCAGGACCGGCTCCTGCCGGCCGGCCGCCATCTCCGCCAACTGCCCGGCGAAGGCCGGCAGGGCGAAGCTCCTCGCCTGCCCCGGACCGATGATGTTGAAGGAGCGCATGATCACACCGCCGGCGGCGAGGACCAACCTCTCCATGGCCGCCTTGGTCAGGGCATAAGGACTTCGCGGTGAAAGCGGACTGGTTTCCGGGATCGGCTGGCTCTCCTCCGGCACCAGGCCGTAGACCTCGGCGCTCGAGGCGGCCAGTACCGGCAGTCCCGCAGTGACCCGCATGAGGTTCTCCGACCCCAGCACATTGACCCGAAAGTAGTCGGCCATCCGGGTCCAGGACTCTCCTACATGACTGAGGCCGGCGAGATGAACCACCCGCTCGGGAGAGGCGCGATGCACGGCTTCTCTCAACGCCTCGAGATCGAGCAGATCGACGTCGAAGAGCTCGATCCCGGTCAGCGGTGGTCGATCTCGCAGGTAGGTTCCTGCCACTTCGTGACCCCGCGCCAGCAGGTGTTGGGCGAGTCGGAAGCCGACAAACCCCGAGACGCCGGTGACCAGGATGCGCATGGCAATCAGGAGACTTCGACTTTGGCCCGGCGACCCAGGCGTTCTCGCCAGTACTCCAGCAGGTCGGCAACCGTCTGCGTCAGCGGAATCTGCGGCTCCCAGCCGGTGTCGGTGTGGAACTTCGAGTAGTCGCCCAGGAGGATCTCCACATCGGAGGGCCGCAGTCGATCCGGGTCCACCGTCACCTCGACCTGGCACTCGCTCAACTCCAGAAGCATGTCGAGAAGCTGGCGGATCGTCACCGCCTTGCCGCTGGCCAGGTTGTAGACCTCGCCGGGCCGGCCCTTCTCCAAGGCCGCCCAATAGGCGCGCACGGTGTCCCGGACATCGGTGAAGTCACGCTGGGCGCTCAGATTCCCCACCCGGATGATGGCCTCCTGGAGACCCGCTTCGATGGAGGCGATCTGCTTGGCGAAGTTCGAGGTCACGAAGACCTCACCCCGCCGGGGTCCTGTGTGGTTGAAACCCCTGGTGCGCACCACATCGAGCCCGTAGCTGCGGTGGTACTGGTAGGCCAGCAGGTCCTGGGCTACTTTCGACACCGCATAGGGAGACAGGGGGCGCAGGGGATTGGACTCCTTGATGGGCACCTCGTTCGGATGCACCAACCCGTACTCCTCGCTCGAACCGGCGATCTGGATTCTTGCCTCCAACTCCAACGATCGCATGGCTTCGAAGACATTGGTCTGGGAGATGATGTTGTTGTCCAGCGTCTCGGACGGAGCCGTCCAGCTGGCCGGTACGAAGCTCTGTGCCGCCAGATGAAAGATCCGCTGCGGCCGAACCGTGGCCAGAGTGTGTCGCACGGCGTTGGCGTCCTTCAGATCGCACTCGACCAACTCGATCTTGCCAGCCAGGTGATCGATGTTCTCCGTCCGGCTGCGCCACCTCTTGGTGCCGAAGATCTCCACTCCCGGCACCTCTGCCAGCAGATAGTCCGCCAGATGGGAACCGGCAAAACCTGTGATTCCGGTGATGAGTACTCGCATGACTGTTCTCCTGCAAACCAAAGAGCCCGGCTCCGGCGGGCCCGGGGATCCCTCGTGGGTCAGAAACCCGGATTGAACCCAGTGCGGGTCCCACCCGTCAGATCGAGAAACGTACCGATGTTCTTCAGGGTGATGGCGAATCGAAACTCGCGGTCCTCACGGGTCGTCGACTGCCACTGCTGGAACTCGAACCGCAGCCCGAAACACTGGGAGAAGTACTGAAAGATGTAGCGCTGACTCTGCAGCAGCGACAACTGGAAGTCGTAGTTGACCTGGGCATCCAGACGGAGCCGGTTCGGCCACAGCGCGATGCCGGTGAAGAAACGGATCTGGTTGCCGGTCGTCGACTCCAGCTCGGGGTTGAAGCGCGTGAACCAGGTCAGACCGACGCCGTGCGGGCCGACCCCCAGAGCACCGCTCAACGAGGCGTTGTCGAGCCCCGCGAAGAGCGTGTTGTAGCGCACCTTGGCTTCCAGCGAGGTGGTCTGCGATGGATTGAATCGATAGCGGAAGTCGACCGGTCCGGTCGTCGTCTCTTCGAGCTCTCCGTTCTCGTCCTCTACCCTGCCCCTCTGCAGCGGGCGCTCGTCATCGAGGCTGAAGAGCTGGCTGATCTCCAGCGACATGATCTCGCGGGCACTGTCACCCCGCGGATCGCCCTCTTCGGGCTTGGCCAGCAGCCGGTTGATGAACCGGTAGGAGACGGCATGGAACGGCGAGATACGATCCACCTGGTCGAATCTCGGAATCAGCGACTGGTCCTCGAAATCGCTGGCGAAGGCGTAGTTCCAGCGTGGCTCGACGATGTGCTTGAACTTGGCGAATCGCCCGACGCTGCCGTTGTAGACCCGTGAGAAGGAGGGACCGACGATGGCGGAGCTGGCGGTACCGAAGGTGCGGGTCAGCGCACCGCCGTCGAGCTTTCCCGTCTCTTCGCTGATCGAGTCCGTGTAGTAGGTCACCCGGCCGCCACCCGAGACCGACACCGATAGCCACGGCAGGGTACTGAGCGAAGCCGTGATGTTGGGGAAGACGTCGGCCCTGCCCCACTTGTTATCAAAGGTATTGGTGCGCGCCGAGTTCAGATAATCCACCGATCCCAGGATGTCGAGGTAGACCGGCAGTCGACCGATCTGGGTCGAGCGGAGTCGGTATTCGGCCTCCGGCATATACCTTTGGGTGGTGACCGTTTCTGCCTCATCCCCGACGAAGGTCTCGGTCTGGTCGAGGAGCAGGGTGAACGACTGCTGACCCCAGCTGCCGGTGAGAAAGCCGGAGGACTCCAGACGACGAATCGACTGGTTGTTGAAGTCGCGCTCGAAGTCCTGGAAGAAGTTGAAGTCGGAGAAGTCCTGATAGCGGATGACGCCCTGCAGTCCCAGGGGCAGGTTATTGCTCTTGTGGGTCCAGAAGGCCTTCCAGCGGAGCTCGTCGTTCTCGGTGGGGTCGCGGATCACATACCCTTCGAAAAAGCCGGTGGTGTTCTCGCTGGGCTGATAGCGCCACTCGTTGCCAACCCCCAGGTAGTCCTCGCCGTAGAGATCCAGATACAAGGTGGTGTCGTAACTGTCGCCCAGGGTCTGGAAGTAGGCCAGGCCGAGATAGCCGCCCCGGCGCTCGCTGTAACCCATGTTGGGAAACAGGAGGCCCGACGCTCGCTCGGTCTGGGCCGGATAGAGGATCTGCGGCCAATAGAAGATAGGCATCTTCTTGATCCGGAAGCGAGCGTTCTTGACGGTAGCGTAGCCGCCGAGCTCCACCTCGCCGCGACTCATACGGAAGTTCCAGTCGGGCGAGTCGTCGATACACGAGGTGACCATGCCGTCCACCACCCGGTATCGCTCTTCAGACAGACGGGTGATCTCACGGCCTTCGAAGAAGATGTCGGGATCGACGTAGGCCTTGGCATTGGCCAGGGTGCCACTCTCGGTGTTGAGATCGAAGAAGAGCGTATCTCCCACCAGCCGGCGGGGACCCTGGTCGAGAATCACATCGCCCTCGGCGCTGATCTGCTCCATCTTGAGGTCGATGATGACCTTCTCACCCTGGAAGGTGAAGTCGCGAAACCGCACCTCCACACCCCCGCTGGCCACCACATAGTCCTCCCGTTCGTAGTGCAGATCCCCGGCGGTGCCGACGGCGACGCCACCGCCCTTCTCCGGCGGGAACGGCACCTGGAAGCTGATGCGATCGAGGCGATCGGTCGCCGGCTGGGGTGTCTCGTCCGCCGGAGTCTCCTCGGGATCGCTCTCTTCGGTCGGCTCCTCGGTCGGCACCTCTTCCCAAGGGAGCGGCGGCTCATCGGTCTGCCGGGTGTCGATCTGCCCCCAGGTGGGCAGTGGCAGCGACAGACCTGCGATCAGCAGGGCCGCTATGGCAGTGGCGAGTAGGGTCCGACGGCTCAAACTCTCTCCACGATCAGGGCTGTCGCCTCACCACCACCCAGGCAGATGGCCGCGCAGCCCCGACGGGCATCGCGTTCGGCCATGGCGTGCAGCAGGGTGACGACGATGCGTGCTCCGGAGGCACCGATCGGATGCCCCATGGCCACGGCACCACCACGGACATTCACCCGATCCTCAGCCAACTGCAGCTCCTTGATGAAAGCCATGGCCACCACCGCGAAGGCCTCGTTGACCTCCCAGAGATCGATATCTTCGGTCGATAGATCCGCCCGCTTCAGCGCTCTCCGCGCGGCTTCGACCGGAGCCGTGGTGAACCACTCCGGTTCCTGGGCGAACGAAGCCTGGGCCACCAGCCGCGCCATGGGCTTCGCCCCCAGCTCTCGGGCCTTCTCCTCGGTGGTCAGTACCAACGCTGCGGCACCATCGTTGATCTTGCTGGCATTGGCAGCTGTGACCGTACCATCCTTCTGAAAGGCGGGGCGCAGACTGCCCATCTTCTCCAGATCGACCCTGAAGGGCTCTTCGTCGCGATCGACCAGGACCGGATCGCCTTTGCGCTGCGGTACGGCGACCGGCACGATCTCCTGAGCGGCGCCACCGGACTCGGTCGTGGCTCGCGCTCGGGCGTAGCTCTGGCGCGAGAAAGCGTCCTGCTCCTGGCGCGTGAACTCGTAGTGACGGGCGCAGGTCTCGGCGCAGTTGCCCATGTGGACGTCACCGTAGGGGTCCCAGAGCCCGTCGTGGATCATGGCATCCAGTAGCTTGCTGTGGCCGAGACGCATTCCGTCGCGGGCCCCGGGCATCAAATACGGTGCCTTCGTCATGCTCTCCATACCACCGGCCGCTACCAGGTCGAAATCGCCGCAGCGCAGATCGTTGGCGGCGGTCATGATCGCCCGCATGGCCGACCCGCAGACCTTGCCGACCGTCACGGCGCCGGTCGACACAGGGCAACCCGCCGCCAGCGCCGCTTGGCGCGCCGGGGCCTGGCCAACGCCCGCCGTCAGTACACAGCCCAGATAGACCTGCTCCAGGTCCGCCGCGGCGATCCCGGCGCGTTCGATGGCACCCGCTAGCGCCACCGATCCCAACTCGGGTGCGACCATCTTCTTGTAGGCACCCTGGAACGATCCGATAGGCGTACGAGCAGCACTCAGAATGACGATGTCTTGCATGAACACCTCGCTCTGGTTCGGGCCGAATTGCGCAATGAATCGTTGACTTCCGGCGTCGCCACGGGGTCTCTCGAGAAGGTCGCGAAGTCGCGAGGAGACACCTCCGCCGACGCCATTCAGGACCGCCTGATCGTAGCACAGCAGCAGCCTGCCAAAGCGGTCCAAAACGACCCTCCCAACGGGGCTCGGGTGCCGATGGTAAGGTCCTCGTCAGCGCCGCGCCGCAGGCCCTGAACGGATCTGTCATGAGAGTTCTCGCCATCGACTTCGGAGAGGCCCGCATCGGTCTTGCCATCTCCGATCCGCAGGGCCGGCTGGCCATTCCCCTGACCACCCTGCAGAGGTCCAGCGATGGGGACGCCATCTCGCAGATCGCCGCCATCGCTTCGCAGGAGAGTGTCGAGAGGCTGATCCTTGGCGAGCCGCACAATCTCGATGGCAGTCCCGGTGAGGCGGTCCGCAGAGTGCTGAGCTTCGCCAGCAAGCTGAGGTCCGAGATCGACCTGCCCTGCGAGCTGGTGGACGAGCGTCTGACCTCGGTCGAAGCTCGAGATCGCCTGCGGGACGCCGGCGTCGATCTGCGCCGGAATCCTGAGAGGATCGATGCCGTGGCCGCGCAGATTCTCCTCGAGCAGTTCCTCGCCTCGGTAAGGGAGGTCGACGATGGCTGAGCGCTGGAAGATCGCCGCGGCCTCCGGCGTGCTGATCCTTCTGGTGCTTCTCGGGGCGGCCGTGACTCTGTTCAGCTGGGCTTGGCGCACGGTGCACGAACCGTTCAAGGGGTACAGCTCCGCCGAGATTCTCATCGAGGTACCCAAGGGTGCCGGTGCGGCCTCGATCCTCGCCTCCCTCGAGGAAGCGGGGGTGCTGGCCAACGCCGACCTGGCGCGTCTCTATCTCATCCACGAGCTGCAGGATCCCTATCTGCGAGCCGGGGAGTACCGGTTCGACGAGCCGCTCTCCACCCCCGAGGTTCTGGCCAGGCTAATCAGCGGTGACATAGTCACCTATCCGGTGACCATCATCGAGGGTCTCTCCCTGCCGGAGACCGCCGAGTCCCTGGCCACCGCGGGATTTGGCGACCGCGAGGCCTTTCTGGCCACCATGGGGAGACCCGACCGCATCGCCGACCTGGATCCCCAGGCCACCGATCTCGAGGGCTACCTCTTTCCCGATACCTACAGCTTCGCCAAGGGAACGAACGAAGAGCAGATCGTCGACGCCATGGTGGCGACCTTTCGCCGGCTGTACGAAACCTCGGCAAAGCCGCTGCGGGGCGAGGAGGACGAGCGGTCGGTACGGGATCTGGTGACCCTGGCTTCGATCGTCGAGAAGGAGGCCCAACTCGACGAAGAGCGCGGCACCATAGCCGGAGTCTACGCCCATCGTCTGCGTCGCCGCATGCCCCTGCAGGCCGACCCGACCGTAATCTACGCTCTGACTCTGGACGGCAGCTACGACGGCAATCTCAGAAGGGACGATCTGAAATTCGACTCACCGTACAACACCTACGTCTACCCTGGACTGCCTCCCGGGCCCATCGCCTCACCGGGGCTCAAGAGCCTGCAGGCCGCGGCGGCGCCGGAGGACGTCCCCTACCTGTATTTCGTCAGCCGCAACGACGGCTCGCACGTCTTCGCCAGGACTCTGCGGGAGCACAACCGCAACGTCAACGAGTGGCAGAAGGTCTATTGGCGCAAGAAGTGGGCCGAAGAGCGGCGGCAGAAGCAGGCCGAGGAGGGGTCGAAGGAGTAGAGGCATGAAGCGGCTGGCCTCCGCTCCGGACCCTCACTGCCCACTCCGAAAGGAGCCGGGCACGCCCCATTGCTCCACTACCTCAGGGCAGCTGCACCCGCATACCGCGCTCGATGGCGGCGGCATCGCCCGAGACCACCGAACAGATCGACAGCTTCTCCTTGACCGAGTCGACCTGCAGCCTCGCCAGCTCTTCGACGCTCTCGTCGAGAATCTCACCGGTGTCCGGATCGCGGATGACATCCGAGAAGCCGACGATGAAGGTCTGACCGGTGGAGACGCCTTCACGACTTCCGCGATTGACATAGACTTTGCCGTTCTTGATCATGGCGACGGTGCCGGTCCAAGGCATGTCGGGAAGCTGTTCGATCATCCATTCCACCGAGTCGGAGATGGCCGCCTCCATGGCCTTGCCCACGTTGTCGTTCTTGAAACCTCCAAGATCGGCACCCCAGTCGTAGCTGGAGTAGCCGATGGTGCCGCCCTTGCGGTCGGAGACTCCGACCACATCGGTGGAGGCCACCACCTGGCCGGTAGTGGAATCGACGATGTAGATCGAGGCGTTGAGCTCCGCCTTGGCCTTCTTGCCACCGATCTTGAATCCCTTGACGCGCACTCCGCCGCCACCACCCTTGGTGGGACCCTGAACATGGGTGATGGCGCCCCTGACGAGGAGCTGGGCGGGCGTCATCTGCCCCATCTGGGGCGTCTTGGCTCCCTGGGCGGTGCGACCCGACTCGGCGAAGTCCTGCTCCGCCAGGGCCTCGTCGCGCATCCCTGTCTCACCCAGGACGATGAAGTAGCCCGACTGATTCAGCACATCCGTCATCACCGTGCCCCAGGCGTGACCCAGATCCCACTGACCATACCAACCCGAGCGATTCTCGAAGGAGCTCACCGTGATGGTGTAGCGCAGACCTCCCGATGGCCCGTCCTGGGCCGCGAGCTGGGCAGGGACTACCAGCAGGGTGAGCAGAGTCAAGAGCGTTGCAGTTCTCGTCATCGGACGCCTCCTTGCCGAATACGAATCCTTGTTCAAGCGACGGTGATGGCTGATCCTACCTCTTCGAAGCGCGCTGTGAAATGGCGTAGTACACGGGCCTCGTAGGTCATACGCAGTCCCCGGAGCGTCTCCCGCCGGTCGCGAATCTCCTCGAGGGCATCACAGACATAGCGCAAATGCGTGTTGGTGTAGACCCTCCGAGGTACGGCCAGACGCACCAGCTCCAGATCCGGATAGATGTTCTCTCCGGTCTCGGCGTCGCGCTTGCCGAACATGACGCTGCCCACCTCGACTCCACGAATGGCCCCGGCCCGATAGAGGGCCACGACCAGGGCCTGGGCGGGAAAATCCTCTTGCGGGATGTGCGACAGGAACTCCTTGGCGTCGATGTAGACAGCGTGGCCGCCCACAGGGCGAATGATGGGGATACCCAGGGAGGAGAGCCGGTTCCCGAAAGCCGCCACCTGGGAGACCCGAAAGCTCAGGTACTCCTGATCCATGACCTCGCGCAGACCGCGAGCCACGACTTCGAGGTCCCGACCCGCCAGACCGCCGTAGGTGGGGAATCCCTCGATCAGGATCAGGCGCTGTTTGATGGTCTCGATGAGCTCACCGTTGCGGCTGGCCAGGAATCCACCCATATTCGAGAGTCCGTCCTTCTTGGCGCTCATGGTGCAGCCGTCGGCCAGCTCGAACATGTCACGGACGATCTCCGGGATACTCCGGTCGGCCTGACCCTCTTCGCGCTGCTGGATGAAGTAGGCGTTCTCGGCGAACCGGCAGGCATCGATGTAGAAGGGGATGCCGAACTCGCGACAGAGCTCGGCGTAGGCCCGGATGTTGGCCAGGGATACCGGTTGCCCACCTCCGGAGTTGTTGGTCAGGGTCAACATCGCCAGGGGAATCTGCTCCTTGGGGGTACTCTCGAACAGATCCCTCACCTTGCGCAGATCGATGTTGCCCTTGAACGGGTGCTCCAGCGAGGGTCTCTTGCCCTCCTCCACCACCAGATCCAGGGCCTCGCCGTCGTGGATCTCGACGTTGGCGCGGGTGGTGTCGAAGTGGTTGTTGTTGGGCACGATCATGCCTGGCTGCACCAGGGTCGAGAACAGCAGGTTTTCGGCCACCCGCCCCTGGTGGACCGGCACCAGGAAGGGAAAGCCGAAGACCTCCTTGACGCTGTCCTCGAAGTGATAGAAGTTCTTCGCTCCAGCGTACGATTCGTCACCCAGCATCAGGCCGGCCCATTGGTTGTCGGACATGGCCGAGGTTCCCGAGTCGGTCAGCAGATCGATGAAGACCTCCTCACCGGGAACATCGAAGAGGTTGAAGCCCGCCGCCACGAGGCTCGCTTCGCGCTCGTCACGGTCCGGCAACCGAATGGGTTCGACGACCTTGACTCGCCAGGGTTCGGGAAAATGAAAAGGCATTCTGTAGATCCTCCAGTCCGCTATTCTTAATCACGTCGTGATCATTGTCGATGAGATCGAGTCCCTGACCCTGATCACCCAGCCTGACCATGCCCGTCTGGCCGGCCAGATCCTGTCGCTCTGGCGGGCGGACGGACTGCCGGATCACCCCCGGCGTGACGATCTGCTCTTTGCCACCCGGGAACATGACAACGGTTGGCAGGAGGCGGATTCGGCTCCCTGGTTCGACTCGAGCCGGGACCGCCCACATGATTTCACCAGCTACCCGGATTCCGAAAGGCTGTTGATCTGGGAGCGGGGGATCTATCGCTTCGCCGCCGATAGACCACTGGTGGCACTGCTCATCGCCGAACATGCCGAGGCCCTGCACCAGCCCCTGGACGAGAGGTGGCAGGAGTTCTTCGCCCGTCTCCAACCCCACCGCCAGGCGTGGTTGGAGGCTGCCAAGGTGGACCGCCAGGCGATCCAGCAGGACTACAAGGCCCTGCACCTGGCGGACACGCTGTCGCTGGCGGTCTGCACGCGCCGGTCGGATCCCTTCCGGTTCGCCGGATACCAGGTAAGGGTCGTGGAAGAACGGCTGCTGCTCGACCCCTTCCCGCTGGCCGGAACCACGACATTTCGCCTACCGTGCCGGAGAATCCCCAATCGACCCTACGGAAGCGACACCGAGATCGGCAGCGCATTGGCCCGAGCCCGCTGGGAGCAGTCCGAGGTGAAGATCGGACCCGAGGGCCAGGCCGACGCGTGATAGTCTCCATAGCATGTCGGACACCCTGCCCGGGTCCGGTCTGGTTACCGCTGAACCCGCCCTCGAGACCACGAGAATCCGGATCCCGTCTCCGCTGGGAAACCTCGGGATCGAGTTGACCGGTGAGGTTCTCACCAGCATCGTCATCGTCCCCAAGGGTAGGGAACGGAACAGTTTTCGTGCCTTTGCCGATCTGAAGCGGTCCGAGCGTTCGGATTTCCTGGACGAGGTCCTGGGACGCTTCTCAGAGTACTTCGCCGGGGCGCGCAAGAATCTCGCGCTGGACTACGACCTCAAGGCGACCGGAGTCACCGGATTCGCCCGCCGGGTCCTCCGACAGACCGCCAAGATCCCCTATGGTCGGACGCGAACCTATCGCGAGATCGCCGAGTCGGCGGGAATGCCCGATGCCTACCGCCAGGTCCTCTCGACGCTGACAGCCAACCCCTTGCCGCTGATCATCCCCTGTCACCGCGTCACCACGAGCAAGTCGGGCGTCGGCAGCTATATCGCCGGCGAGAAGAAGAAGATCTGGTTGCTACGCATGGAAGAGCGGACCCTGGCCGCCGACGAGCTCTAGTTCAGCGGCCCAGGAGTCTACGGACCCGTAGTCGCAGCACATCCCAGAACATGCTCAGCGAGTCCCTGATGGGATGAACGCGCGAGTTGGGGGAATCCTCCCAGCTCACTCCCTGCTCGACGACGCCAAAGCCCTGGTCGCGAGCCAGACAGACCAGCTCCACATCGAAGGCGAAGCGTTCGATGGAGAGCTCGGAGAAGAGTTGACGCGCCACGTCACCACGGAGCAGCTTGAAGCCGCACTGAGTGTCGCGCTCTTCCACCAGGGACAGCAGACGCAGGATGCGATTGAAGGTCTTGCCCATCAGCTCGCGGTAGATCGGCTGGTGCTTGGTGACCTTGGATTCGGTGGTCGCCCGGCTGCCGAGAACCACTTCGCCTTCGGTGGTCCGAGCCTCGAGGGTTTCCAGGTCCTCGATCGGAGTCGAGAGATCGGCATCGCAGAGCAGCACCCAGTCTCCACGGCTCCGCAGGACGCCGGTCTTCAGAGCCGCCCCCTTGCCCCGGTTCTCGGGTAGCCGCACCAGACCCACCGGTGGACTGGGAAAGGTGGCGGCTACCGCAGCGGTGTCGTCACGGCTGCCGTCGTCCACCACGATGACTTCGAAGGTCTCGTGGCGAGTCCCGAGGTAGCTCAGGATCCGCTGCAGGGTGCTGCCCAGACGTTGCTCCTCGTCGTAGGCGGGAATGACAACGGAGAGAGCAATCGAGTCCAAGCGCCGGATTCCTCGAGGTCAGCGGCTGGCGCCGTCCAGGGATCGCACTTCGAGGGGCTGACCAGCCGGGTCGGTGGACAGGACACGGGCTCCGCGCCGGCTCAAGGCCTCTGCCACCTGGTCTCGGGCCACCGGCGGGCAGAGCATCACCAGACACCCACCGCCCCCTGCCCCGCAAACCTTGCCACCCCAGGCGCCGGCCTCGTTGGCGGCAGCCAGCAATTCTTCGATCATCGGCGTCGAGATACCGTCGGCCAGGCGTCGGCGCCAACCCCACTCCTGACTCATCAGGGCACCCACCTCGGCCAGTCGGCCCGCCTCCAGCGCTTCCACCACCCCCAGCGCGGCGTCGCGAATCCCATCCAGGCATTCCGTGGTCTGCCGGTCTCCCTCGAGCCGATTGCGGATCACTTGCCAGTTGTGCCCGGCAGAGAAGTGACTCTGGCCCGAGTAGACCACCAGGAGTGAGTCGGTCAGCGCCTGCACATCGATCTCGAGCCGCCGAATCCGCTCGCCGCCAGGCTTGTGGCAGACCTCCAACACTCCGCCGAGCTGCGCCGGAAAGTGGTCCTGCCGCCCGGTTGGCAGACTCATCAGTCTGGCCTCCAGATCCCTCGCCAGAGCAGCTCTCTCCTGGGCAGTTCTGGGGACTCGTCCGCGTAGCTCCTCGGCCGCCGCGATCGTCGCCACCGTCAGGGCCGAGCTCGCACCCAGACCGCCACCCCGAGGCGAGGCGCTGCTGATCGAGACCTCCACCGGTGCAGTCTCGAGCTCTTCCAGAATCAACCCGATCAGGGCGGTCTCTTCGACATTCGCCAATTCGGCCGCTGACCGCCGCTCCACGACGGAGTCTCCCTGCCGGACCTTGAAGCTCTCGACTCGGGGCTCCATCTCGACCTCGACGGCCAGATCGAGGGCAACGTTGATGGTCCGGGCGCCCCGATGCAAGAGACCCAGAGGCCAGATGTCCAGAGTGCCGCCTGCCAGGTCCGCCCGGCACCAGGCCCGGGCCACGACCCTGGAATCGCCGAAGACGCTATCGGACATCGATCTCTCCTCCCACCGCGGTCGACGTCGCCAGCCCGGCGATCCGCTCACCTGTCCCGGTCGACTCGGACTCCACAAAGACTCCGCTCTGCAAGGCGGCACGGAAACGGTCCCGGGCGATCTCGAACTCGCTCAGCCTCTCCTCCGGGATCGGTGGTGCCGGCTCGCTCTTGAAGGCCTGGGGATTGATCCAACGCCCCTCTTTCTGCATTCGATAGTCCAGGTGCGGGCCGGTCGACAAGCCGGTCGAACCCACGTAGCCGATGACATCGCCCTGGGCGACCCGGGTGCCCTGCCGGACCCCGTCGGCGAAGCGAGAGAGGTGGAGATAGGCGGTCACATAGCCATTCGGGTGTCTAACCTTGACCGTCTTGCCGCCACCCCGGTCCCAGCCGGCAAACCGCACCACGCCGCCGCCCGTGACCCGTACCGGGGTGCCGACAGGGGCGCCATAGTCGACTCCGTAGTGGGGTCGGTAGCTCTTCAGGACCGGGTGAAAGCGACGCGAGCTGAAACCCGAGGTGACTCGCGAGTAGCGCAGCGGCGATTTCAGAAAGAGCTTGCGCAGGGGTCGCCCCTCGCCATCGTAGTGCCCCCTGTCCTCACCGAATTGATAGGCCTCCAGCAGGCGATTCTGATTGCGGTAGGTCAGAGCCAGGATGCGTCCCACCCGATGGAATTCACCATCGAGATAGACCCGCTCATAGAGCACCTCGAAACGATCCTCGAGCTGCAGATCGCGATTGAAGTCCAAATCCCACTGCAGGACGTCAGCCATGGCATAGGCCACCACCGCCTCGCCACCTGCCCGGCGGATGCTCGCTTCCAGGGAGCCCTCGAGCTCTCCCCGGACCACCCGGTACTCGGAGACCTCTGCAAACTCCCGCCAGGTGCTCTGCCAGTCACCGTCCAGACGGCGCACCTCTGCCCGACCCTTGCCGTTGAGGATTATCCGCAGACCGTCCATTCGGCCCTGGTCGTCGACCAGGACGGCATAGCGGTCCTGGGGCCGCAGCCGACGCACATCGACGTGCTGCGACAGCTCGGCCAGCATGGCCTGCGACTCCGTAGGCTCCAGTCCGAGATTGCTCAGCACCTCTCCCAGTGTCTGGCCCCGCTCGAAGGCCAACTCCAACGGCAGGTCCAGACTGGCCAGGGGACGCTCACCTGGCGGCGCCCCGACCGCCAGCGCCATCCTTTCCAGATCGAATCTCTCGGCCGTGCCGATCGGATACGGCGAGGCCAGCGAACGCTCCAGGTTCCGGGTTTGCAGGTGGACTCCCAGGCCGATGGCCAACAGCGTCAACGGGATCGCGGCTCTCAAGTACCGCAATCTGGAGTGCTTGCCGGCAGCGGTCATGGGAAAGGGGAAGCCAGGATTGGTGGGACAGGCCCCTCGGACAGAGGCAAGATACCACAGCCTCGAGGCTCCGACGCCGTCGGAATGGGGCTCAACCGAGGGTCTGGGAGATGATGGAATCGGGATTCCGGGAGAGCTTGCCGGAGAACGCGGCGGTTCCGTCCTTGAAGATCACCAGTCCGGGGAGATTGGTGACCGAGTGCTTCTTGGAGAAGGCGCCGCTCTGATCCAGATAGACCGCAGCCTTGGGCCGTTGGCCGCTGAGAAAAGCCTCGACATCGGCCCGGTCCTCCTGGAAGTCGACCATGATGACCCTGGCCTGCGAGCCCCAGCGGTCGGCGACGGCATTCACCTGCTGCACGATATTCCGGCAGTGGGGAGACCAGGAAGCCCAGACCACGGCGATCACCACACCCTGATCGAAATCGGCCGGTCCGAGACTGCCACCCTGAAGGCCCTCGAGCCTGAACGGGCGACCCTGCGACTGACCCGGCACTGCCACCAACAGGGCCAGGACGACCAGCAGAACGGCAGCTGTAGCTCGTATGGGGTTCATCATTGTGCGCTCCAGGCTAGAGATCGAAGGGGCTGCTGCGTAGTCTCGAGATGATCCGGCGGCGCAGGCTTTCCGGGGCCTGAACTCGCAAACAGCGTCTCTTGACCAGCGTCAGCCATTGTCGGGTGTATTCGATCCGACGGGCACAGTGTGGACAGGACGACGTGTGCTCCTCGAAGGCCACATGGAGCTCATCTCCCATCTCGTTGTCCACGTAGAGGAAAATGACCTTCTTTGCGCCGTTGCAGTCCATTTTCCGCTTCCGATTCCTGTTCTCGCACCGACAGGCAGCACCGCCCATGGCGCTTGCCCCGTTGATTCTAACTGACGGACTTTCCCGGAAATTCCTGATCCGGCGACTCCTCCGGCTCATCCGAGCCCTCGAACAGCTCCTTGTCCCGGTACCTCCGCGGCGCCGACCCCTCGCCTCCATAGCGGTCATCCCGGAGCTCCTTCATTCGCTTCTCCAGGTTCTTGCGACCCCGATAGAGACGACTCATGACGGTTCCCAGGGGAATCTCCAGGATCTCGGCGATCTCCTTGTATGAGAAGTCTTCGAGATCGGCCAGGATCACCGGCAGCTTGTAGGTCGGATCCAGGGCCTCCAGGGCCTCTTTCAGGTCCTCGCCGAGAGCCTTGTCCAGCAGCAGCTCGTTCTTTTCGTTGAGCTCCTTCAGAATCTCACCGTCGGGCTCCGCTTCGTCGATGGCGGCCCGGGCGGCCTCGGTCAGGACATTCTCGAAGAACTCGTCCTCGGGGCCCTTGACCTGGGCCGACAGCTCCTCGCTGACCTGATTCTCGAAGGCATCCTCGATATCGGCGAAATCGCTCTGCGGTGGTGTCTTCTGCCGCTTGCGATAGTTGTTGATGAAGGTGTTCTTGAGAATCTTGAAGAGCCAGGCCTTGAAGTTGGTTCCTTCCTGGAACTTGTCGTAGTAGCGGTAGGCCTTGAGATAGGTCTCCTGGACCAGGTCCTCGGCATCCTGGGCATTGCGTGTCATCCGATACGCCGTGTTGTACAACGAATCGACGAACGGCATCGCCACCGCCTCGAAATCCCAACCCTTCTGCTGATTCACGCTACTCTCGCTCATGGTTCGGCTCCACGTCTGACACTCCCACTACCAGGAGCTACGCAGGGATCGTGCCAGTAGTTTACCGCCCTCGACAGAGAGCGTAAACCGGGCGGAAAATCTAGAACAGATTCCAGGCGATGGGCAGGACGCTCGACTTGGCGAATTCCACGAAAAATCCCGGGAAGATGCCGAGAATCACAGTGGCCACGGCGCAGAGAACCAGCGTCGCCCCGAGGACCGGCGCCCGCAGAGGAATCGGCGTATCGTCCTCTGAGTCCTTCAGATACATCTGTACCACGATGCCCATGTAGTAGTACAACGAGATGGCGCTGGTGAGGACACCGACGACCGCCACCCAGGTCCACCCCGCCTCCACCGCGGCGGCGAAGAGATAGACCTTGCCGAAGAACCCACCCGTCGGCGGAATGCCGGTCAGGGCGAGCATGAAGATCAGCATCAAGGATGCCAAAAGCGGCGCCCGTTGAGCCAAACCGGCATAGTCGCTGATGGTCTCTCCCGCATACTCGCGCCGCTCGAGCAGGATGACCGTGCCAAAGGCACCGAGTGTGAAGAAGGTGTAGGCCAGCGAATAGAACATGGCGGACCAGAGCCCCGTAGCGCTGGCCGCCAGGACGCCCATGAGGATGTAACCGGCGTGGGCGATGGAGCTGTAGGCCAGCATCCTCTTGACATTGGTCTGGGTCAGGGCTGCGATGTTGCCCCAGATCATCGACAGCGAGGCCACCGCAGCGACGATGACCTGCCAATCGACCACCACCGGTCCCAGCCCCTGGATGAAGATGCGTATCAGGATGGCGAACGAGGCCGCCTTGGAGGCTGCCGCCAGATAACCCGTGACCGGCGTCGGGGCCCCGACATAGACGTCCGGCGTCCAGACGTGGAATGGCACCGCGGCAACCTTGAAGAACAGCCCGGCCGCCATGAGGATCCAACCGACGCCGACGAGCAGGCTGCCCTCGGCGGTAGCCACGGCCAGACGCTGGGGTAGATCGGTCAGCGCCAGTGTCCTGGTGCTGCCGTAGATCAGCGACATGCCGTAGAGGAGGATGCCACTCGACAGGGCGCCGAGCACGAAGTACTTGAGCGCCGCCTCGTTGGATGCCTTCTCGTGTTTGAAATAGCCGGCCAGAATGTAGCTCGACAGGGCCATGAGCTCGAGCGAGATCCAGATGGAGAGGAGATGGAAACCGCTGGCCATGAAGAGCATGCCGGTAGTCGCCAACAGGATCAGCGAATAGTACTCCCCGGCGCGGTAGCCGCCTTCATCCATGAAACGAACGGACAGCAGGACCGTCAGGGCCGTGGCCAGCAGAAAGACCACCTTCCAGAACAGCGCGTACCCGTCCAGGACGAACATTCCCGCCAGAATCGGCTGACCCACCGGGGCCCGACCCTGCGCCCAAAAGACGAGCACTGCGGTGATCGCCAGGGCGATCAGCGAACCGGTGGCTGCCGCCCGATTGTTGATGCCCCGATCCAACGACCCGAGGATCAAGAGCACCATGCCGCAGACTGCCAGCACGATCTCCGGCAGCAGCAGCAGGAATTCCTGTGGGGGAACAGGGCTCATGGAGTCAATCCTCGATCTCCGCGACCTGTTTCGCTTTCTGCAGCACAGCGGGCAGCTCGGCGGCTCGCGCGTACTCGGGATCGACCTGCCGGACCACATAGTCCACCGGCTTCTCCAGAATCTCGAAGAACGGTTTCGGGTAGAGACCGATCCAGAAACAGAGCACCACGATAGGCATCAGATAGAGGAGCTCGCGACGATTCAGATCGGGCAAGTCCTTGTTCTCCGGATTGCTCAGCGGACCGAAGAAGACCCGCTGATACATCCACAACATGTAGGCCGCCCCGAGCACGATACCGATGACGCCGGCCAGACCCCACCACCAGACGCGGTTGAAGGCGCCCACCAGAATGGTGAATTCGCCGATGAATCCGTTCAGCACCGGCAGTCCGATGGAAGACATGGTGATGATCAGAAAGACGGTGGCGAAGACCGGCATCTCGCTGGAGATGCCACCGTACTCGGCAATCAATCGGGTATGCCGGCGCTCGTAGATGACGCCGACCAGAAGGAAGAGGGCGCCGGTCGACAGACCGTGATTGATCATCTGCAAGACGCTACCGTTGATACCCGCCGGGTTGAGCGCGAAGAGCCCCAGCATGACGAACCCCAGGTGGCTCACCGACGAGTAGGCCACCAGCTTCTTGATGTCCTTCTGGGCCATGGCCACCAGGGCACCATAGATGATGCCGATGATGGACAGACCCACCATCCACGGCAACAGCTGAATGGTGGCGTCGGGCAGAATGGGCAGCGAGAAGCGGACGAAACCGTAGGTGCCCATCTTCAAGAGCACACCGGCAAGGATCACCGAGCCCGCGGTAGGCGCCTCCACATGCGCATCGGGTAACCAGGTATGGAACGGAAACATCGGCACCTTGATGGCGAAGCCGACAAAGAAGACGATGAAGACCCAGAATTGCAGGTCGGGCGGTATCGCCCCGGAAATCTCGTGGAACTGCGGGATGAAGAAGGACTTCGGATTGCCCAGGCCGCCCCAGCCGAAGAGACCGGAGCTGTTGTAGAAGTAGAGGGCCAGGATACCGAGCAGCATCAGCACCGAACCGACCAGGGTGTAGAGAAAGAACTTGATGGCCGCGTAGAGCTTGCGAGGACCTCCCCAGATGCCGATGAGGAAGTACATGGGCACCAGCATGACTTCCCAGAAGACGTAGAAGAGGAAGAAATCCATGGCCATGAAGACACCCATCATCCCCGTCTGGAGCAGCAGCAGGAAGATGTAGTACTCCTTCTCCCGAGTCTGGATGGCGGTCCAGGAGGAGAGAAACGCCAGCACCCCGAGAAAGGTCGTCAGCAGAACCAGCAGCAGGGCAATCCCATCCACACCGAACTCGTACCGGGCTCCGATGGCTTCGATCCAGGCGGCGCTCTCACGGAACTGGAACAGGTCTCCCTGTCTGTCGAAGGCGAACCACAGGGGGATCGAGATGACGAAGTCGACGGCCGCGACCAGGGTGGCGAAATTCCGGATCGACGTGGCGTTCTTCATGAAGAAGACGACGAACAGGGCCCCCAGCAGAGGCAGATAGCAGATGATGCTCAGTATCGGTATTCCGTGTACCCAGTCGAACATGTCTCCCCCTTGCTAACCCCGCAAGGCCACTACTACGTAGAAAAACGCCAGCACGAACATGCCCACCACCAAGACCAGGGCATACTGCGAGACCAGGCCCGTCTGAAGTCGGCGGAAGAAGAAGGATCCCCGTTGCATCACCCAGCCGATGAGATTCACCAGTCCATCAACCACGTATTTGTCGAAGAATCCCGACAGGAACGAGGTCCCGACGGTGACGTTGCGGCTGCCGTTGACGGCTCCGTCCACCACCTTGACATCGAATCGATAGAGCCCCCGGGCCGTTCTCCAGGTTCCCAGGACGACCGTGGCATCGTAGAGCTCGTCGACGTAGTACTTGTTGACCAGCAGGCGATGCAGTGCCGGGAACCGGTCTACCCAGGTCTGACCGACGGCCAACCCCTTGTCGTCGCCATAGTTCCTCCAGGCGATGAAGATCCCCAGACCCGCCACCACCACGGACAGCGCCATGAGGGCCAGCTCCACCCCCACACTGGGGTGGTGAGCCTCACCATGACCGCCGACGACCTTCGTCACCGGCTCCAGATAGTGGCTGAACAGATTCCAGTCCCAGTGTCCCAGCTTCGGCAGACCGATCCAGCCCGAGACCACGGCTCCCACGGCCAGCACCACCAACGGCACCGTCATCACCGGCGGCGACTCGTGCAGGTGCGAGCGCTGCTCCTCGGTGCCGCGGAACTCGCCCCAGAAGGTCATGAACAGCAGCCGGAACATGTAGAGGGCGGTCAGACCTGCCGTCAGCAGACCGACGATCCAGAGGACCTTGTGACCGACAAAGGTCGAGGCCAGGATCTGGTCCTTACTGAAAAAGCCGGCAAATCCCGGTACTCCGGCGATGGCCAGGGTGCCGACCAGGAAGGTCCAATACGTCGTCGACATGTATTTGCGCAATCCGCCCATCTTGCGCATGTCCTGCTCACCACCCATGGCGTGGATCACCGAACCCGAACCGAGAAACATCAGACCCTTGAAGAAGGCATGGGTGGCGAGGTGGAAGACGGCCACCCAATACGCTCCCACGCCTGCGGCCAGGAACATGTAGCCGAGCTGCGAGACGGTGGAGTACGCCAGCACCTTCTTGATATCGGTCTGGGCCAGCGCCATGGTGGCGGCGAAGATGGCCGTTACGGCACCGACCACCGCCACCAGGGTCGAGACGCCCGGTGCCAGTTGGTAGAGCACGTTGGACCGCGCCACCATGTAGACGCCGGCGGTGACCATGGTGGCCGCGTGGATCAGGGCCGAGACCGGCGTCGGGCCGGCCATGGCGTCAGGCAACCAGACGTAAAGGGGTATCTGGGCACTCTTGCCCACGGCGCCGATGAACAGGCAGAGGGCCACGAAACTGGCCAGACTCAACCCCAGGACAAAGTCCCCCTCCACCAGCTGGGGGTCGGCGGCGATTCGGTCGAAGATCTGACGAAAGTTCAGCGTGCCGAAGGCCGAGGCGAGGGCGAACAGCCCCGCCAGGAAACCCGCATCGCCGATCCGGTTGACGATAAAGGCCTTGCGCCCGGCATAAGGAGGAAACTCCTCCTTGTACCAGAACCCGATCAGCAGGTAGGAGCACAAGCCCACCCCTTCCCAACCGACGAAGAGCACCAGGAAGTTGTTGCCCAGGACGAGCATCAGCATGGCACCCATGAAGAGGTTCAGATAGGTGAAGTATCTCTGGAACCCAGGGTCGTCATGCATGTACCCAACTGAATAGACATGGATCCAGAAGCCGACGAAGGTCACCACGAAGAGCATGACCGCCGACAGCGGATCGAGCAGAAAACCCATCTCGATCTGGAAGTCGGCGAAGCTGCCATCCAGCAGATGCAGGGCACCGGCGGGAATCCAGACATACAGGGTCTGCTCGAAGGGCTCCCCCGCCGCGTACTCCGGTGAGGCCATATAGCTGGCGATGGCGCCGACACCGATCAGACAGGCCAGCCCGACCGTCCCACAGGCGATCAGGGCCACGGTCTTCTTCGGGATCCTCTTCCAGAGCAGGACGCCGTTGAGCAGCACACCCAGGAAGGGCAGAACCGGTACGAGCCAGAGGGCGTCTTTCATCGGCTAACCCTTCAGCTCCATGGCTCGATCCAGATCGGTGGTGGCCCTTAGACGAAACAGCGCCACCAGGATGCCCAGACCCACCGCGGCCTCACCGGCGGCCACGGCGATCGTGAAGACGGTGAACACCTGTCCAGTGAGATCGGAGAACTGGTACGAGAAGGCGATCAGGTTGAGATTGACCGAGTTGAGCACCAGCTCGATGGACATGAGAACGATGATCATGTTGCGCCGCGTGACGATGCCAACAACGCCGACAGCGAACAGAATGGCGCTCAAGACCAGATAGTGCGAGGTTCCGATGTCCATCATCCGCTCACTCCTTTCTGGCCAGAACCACGGCCCCGATCATCGCCACCAGGAGAAACAGGGAGGCGATCTCGAAGGGCACGAAGTATTCACGGAACAGGAGCCAGGCCACCGCCTGGGAATTGCCCAGGGCCTCTCCCTCGACTCCCACCAGCTGGTCGGGGATCGGATTGGTGGGTCCGAAGGAGGTCGCCAGACCCAGCAGACCGATTAGCACCACGAACAGGAAGCCGATGGCCACAGCCATGGGCCACTGCACGCCAAACAGCTGGACCTCTCGCAGCCGGTGCAGATTGACCAGCATGATGACGAAGAGAAACAGCACCATGATGCCACCGCCGTAGACGAAGATCTGCACGATGGCCACGAACTCCGCGTGACGCAACAGAAACAGCGCCGCCACCGACAGGAAGGTGACCAGCAGACAGATGGCCGAATAGACGGGGTTGCGCAGGGTGACGACCGCCACCGCTGCCGCGACCGCCAGGGTGGCGAAGAGGTAGAAGAGTAGCGCGGGGCCGTTGGCAACCAGGGATTCCATCGTCGGTGTCCGCTCAGGCGACCTCTTCGTCGGTGTACTCGGGCCGGATCTTCCAGTCCTCGAGCTCTTCCATATCCACGTACAGGTTCTGCCACCGCTCGTAGCTTGCCAGCTCATAGGTCTTGGTGGTCAACCAGATCGACTTCGGCTTGGTCGGACAGGCCTCCTCGCAGAGTCCGCAGAACATGCAACGCTGCACGTCGATATCGAATCGATCCAGCAGCTTTTCCTTCTTCTCCGTTTCCGGATTCACTTCCTGGTGCCAGTCGATATAGATGATGTCGATGGGGCAGTCCCGGGCACAGAGTGTGCACTTGATGCAGCGCTCCTCGTCCAGACGGAACATGCCGCGGAACCGGTGTGCCGGCTCCATCCTCTCCTCCGGGTACTGGATGGTGACCTTGCGCTTCCAGATGTGCCGAAAGGTGATCCCCAGCCCGGCAAACAGGTCCAGCAGCATGATCTTGTCCAGAAATCGCTTCATTCTCGTCACGCCCCTTCTAGGCCAGCAAGATCTTCAGCAGTCCCGTACCCGCCACGGCGATCAGCGAGGCGGGGATCATCCACTTCCAGCCGAGATCCATCAGCTGATCGAACCGATAGCGCGGAAAGGTTCCACGGAACCAGATATAGACAAACAGAAAGCAGAGCAGCTTCACCGCGAACCAGAGAAACCCGACGACACCCGCCGGCAGAAAACCCAGGTTCAGAAACGACAGCGCCTCGACATTGGGGAAGGGACGGTGCCACCCCCCCAGGAACAGGGTCACTGCCACCGCCGAGATGACGATCATATTGGCGTATTCGCCGAGGAAGAACAGGGCGAATCGCATGCCGCTGTACTCGGTGTGGAAGCCAGCCACCAGCTCGGACTCGGCCTCGGGCAGATCGAAGGGATTGCGGTTCGACTCCGCCACACCCGCCACGAAGTAGATGAAGAAGGCCAGGAGCCCGAAGGGGAAGAAGCCGAAGACGAACCATCGCCCCTGCTCGAACTGGGTGTCGACGATGCCGGTCAGCGACAGCGTGCCGGCCATCAGCAGGGGTACCACCAGGGCGAATCCCTGCGGCACCTCGTAGGAGATCATCTGCGCTGCCGAGCGCAGACCACCCAGTAGCGAGAACTTGTTGTTCGAAGCCCAGCCGCCGAGGATGATGCCGTAGACACCGATGGTGGCCATGGCCACGACGAAGAGCAGCCCGACATTCACATCGGTGATGAACCAGTTGAAGGTGCCGGTCATGGCCGAGGACGGACCGAACGGAATCACCGAGAAGATGACCAGCGCCGGTCCCACCACCAGGCAGGGCGCCAGGACGAAGGCCCAACGGACGGCTCGATTCGGAATGATGTCCTGCTTGACCAGCAGCTTGGCCACATCGGCCAGCGGCTGTAGCACTCCCCAGGGCCCGACGCGGTTGGGTCCGGTCCGAACCTGCAGGAAACCGAGGATCTTGCGCTCGGCGAACGTCGTGTAGGCGATCAGGGTCAGCACCAGAATCAGCAGGACGGCGATCTTCAGCGCCGGCGACAGGACGTAGTAGAAGAGCGTCTCGCCGAGAGCGTCGAGCATGGCCGTCAGCATTCCCGGCATCAGCGATCCACCTCACCCAGAACGATATCGGTGGTACCGATCACCGCAATCAGATCGGCGATCAGACCGCCGCGCACCATCTCCGGCAGAACCTCGATGTTGTAGAACGACGGCGGACGAACACGGCACCGGTGGGGATTGGGAGTGCCGTCACCGACGATATAGAAGCCGATCTCGCCTTTCGGACCCTCCACCGAAAAATAGACTTCGCTCTCTTTCGGGGCCTTGAGGACCCTGGGGCGTTTGGCCATGAGAGGTCCATCGGGGAGCTTCTCCAGACACTGTTCGAGAATGCGCACCGACTGCCGCATCTCTTCCATGCGCACCAGATAGCGGTCGTAGGTATCGCAGTTGTGGAAGACGGGCACCTCGAACTCCACCTCGCCATAGGCCTCGTAGGGCATGGCCTTGCGGATGTCCCACTGGATGCCACTGCCCCGCAGCATCGGTCCGGTCACCCCGTACTCCAGAGCCACCTCCGGTGGCAGGACACCGATGCCGATGGTGCGCTTCTTCCAGATCCGATTCTCGGTCAGCAGTCCCTCGTATTGGTCGATCTTGGAGGGGAAATCCGCGATGAACGCAGCGGTCTTCTCCACCCAGCCCACCGGCAGATCATAGGGCTGCCCGCCCGGTCGCATGCAATTCAGCGTCAATCTGGCGCCGCAGTATTCCTCGAACAGATCGAGGACCTGCTCGCGTTCACGAAAGGTGTAGAAGAACGGCGTCATGGCGCCGATGTCGATGGCGTGAGTGGCCAGCCAGAGAAGATGGCTCGAAATCCGCTGCAGCTCGGAGAGAATCGTCCGGATATAGCTGGCCCGCGGAGGCACGGTCAAGCCCAGCAGCTTCTCCACCGCGCCGACATAGGCCAGGTTGTTGGTGGCCGCCGCCACGTAGTCCATGCGATCGGTGTGCGGCACGTTCTGAAAGAACGGGTGCAGCTCGAAGAGCTTCTCGGTGCCGCGATGGAGATAGCCGATGATCGGATAGCAGTCGACGATCCGTTCGCCATCGATGCTCATCTTGAGTCTCAGCACGCCGTGGGTCGCCGGATGCTGGGGCCCGAAGTTGAGCTCCATCTCCTCGACCCCGAAGAGGGTCTCGGCCGGCTGCTGGCTATCGAGCTCTTGATCGGTCATCGCGTCGACGGCCCCTTCAGGCCTCGTCCCCGGTCGATTCTGTCGTCTCGGTCTCGGCTTCGGGCTCTGTCGGCGGCTCTGGAGGCCTCCAACCCGTACCGGTGCCGGCCACCGGCCCGGCGGTCTCTTCGTAGTACTCCGGGTAGATGGCCGCTCCGGTGTCGATCCCTTCGATCGGGAAGTCCTTGCGCAGCGGATAGCCGTTGAACCCCTCCCAAAGCAGGATCCGGGTCATGTCGGGGTGCTGCTCGAAGCGGATGCCATACATGTCGTAGGCCTCACGCTCGGGCCAGTTGGCGCCGGCGAAGACAGGGGTTACCGTTGGCACCTCCACCTCTTCGGCGATGCGCACCTTCAATCTCACCCGCCGGTTGGCCTCCAGGCTGTAGAGGATGTAGACCACTTCGAAGGGCTCCTCCTCGCGATCGGGGAAATGCACCCCCAGGATGTCGACCAGTAGGGTGTAACCGTGCTCCTCCTTCAGCTCGCGGCAGACATCCCGGATCTGATCCCGAGCCACCTCGAGCACCAGATCTCAGGCAAAGGAGGTGGCCGAGAGCAAAGCTCCCTGCTCGGCGCCTCGCATCGCCGCGACCAGGGGATCCTCCTCGGCCGCCGCCCATTCCGGGGTGTTCGGGTCCCGCTCCCAGGGAGGCTTGGCCGCCTCCGCGGCGGCCTTCTTGGCGGCCGCCTCCGCCTTGGCCTTGGCGGCGGCTTCCGCTTTCGCCTTGGCCGCAGCCTCGGCCTCTTCCGCCGACGGCTCGCTGGCGGCGGCGGCTTGCGGCTGAGCCTCCTTCTCCGATCCGGAATCGTCGGCAGTCTCGGCGCCCGGCGTCTCGGCCGCGGACTCGGGCGGTAGACCGCTTTCGGGTTTGCCGTTTTCGGAGTCGGTCATGACTGCTATCCGGTAGCCGCTTCTCTGTCAGCGGTCTTGGCAACGGTCATCCGATCGATCTTGCGCTGCAGGTGCATCAGTCCCCAGAGCAGGGCCTCGGGGCGGGGCGGGCAACCGGGGACATAGACATCCACCGGCACCACCCGGTCGACTCCCTGGGTCACGGCATAGGTTCGATACGGACCACCGCAGGTGGCGCAGGCGCCCATGGCCAGCGCCCATTTCGGATCGGGCATCTGATCCCAGAGCCGGCGGACGATGGGTGCCATCTTCTCGGTGACGGTGCCGGCGACGATCATCAGATCGCTCTGCCTGGGAGTGGCTCGGAAGACCTCGGCCCCGAACCTCGACATATCGTGCCGTGGATCCAGGACGGCCATCATCTCGATGGCGCAGCAGGCCAATCCGAACTGCATGGGCCAGATGGCCGACCGCCGGGCCCAGTTGAAGATCTTGTCGTAGGTCGTCGTGAGGACGTTGGCCTCGACGTTGTCCATCAAGCCCAATCCAGTGCCCCCCGATTCCAGACGAAGATGTAACCGATCACCAGGATGCCCAGGAAGATCATCATCTCGATGAAGCCGAATAGAGCCAGCTTGTCGAACATGACCGCCCAGGGGAAGAGGAAGATCGTCTCCACATCGAAGACCACGAACAGCACCGCGATCAGGTAGTAACGGATGGAGAAGGGCTGGTCGTGGGCAAAGCTCTGTGCCTCGTTGCCACACTCATAGGGCTCTCGGTTGGTGTGGGCGCCCCCGGCATGGCGCATCAGCCGGGCCACGATGAGGGTAGCCGCCAAGAACAGGATGGCGATGATCACGAAGACCAGGATCGGCAGGTAGTGTTCCAAGATCTATCTCCGCAAGAGCCCCTAGCCCGGGACGCAACTGGAAGTTCGGCGCGGCCGGAAGCGATGACCGATTCCGGACCGGTTGGTCGGCAACACCGTTGGATCGAAAAGAGCGAAACCCTTCGAGATTCGCGAAACTTCCTTGCTTAGCGGCAGCTATTGTGTCCGGCAGGCTGGAGCCTGTCAAGACGATCCTGGATCCTCGGTGGCCGCGGCCGACCCACCCAGGACCATCGGGTCGAAGAGGGCGTCCCCGGCGAGCGCCCTCGCCTGGACCAGCACCCTGATCTCCTCGCCCATACCAGCCGGCGAGAGCAGATCCGAAGCCTCGAGCCGAGTCTGTGGATCGGCGTCCCGAAGCTCGTCGAAGAGCCCGCAGGCCATGAGCCAGCGCGCCTGGCGAGTGAAGGCGACCGTCTCGAGACCGGTTGCGGTGCCGGTCTGCGCGAGCGTGGTGAAGTCGACATGAGCGGTCAGATCCTGCTGCCCAGGATCGCGCAGGGCGTCACGGTGGACTCTCTGACCCCGGTAGCAGGCCAGGGTACCGTTTCGGCGAACCCGCAGATCGAACAGTTTCTGGCGCTCGAAACCGTAATCGCAGGTGACCAGAATTCCCCGTCCCAGAGCTACCGCCAGGGCGCTGTAGAGGGTGGCCCACTCAGTCGTCACATCGGCGATCTGCCCGGGTGACAGACCGATCTCGCCTGGACCCAGACACTGCAGCAGCTCCGGCCGCGAGAGCTCGCCCGGCAGATAGGTGAATCTGCCATCGCTCTCCAGATCCACCCAGAGCTCGCCGACACCGTCCTCTGGGGTGCCGACCAATCGATGGACCGGCAGGGCGTCGAAAAGCTCGTAGGAGAAGACCAGACCCTGGAGACCTTCCTTCGGCAGGTCCTCCAGCCTGCGTAGAGACCTTACTCCGTCCGGCAGCTCTCGCTCCACGGTGTCCAGGGCCAGGACGACTCGGTCCTCCACTCCACCAAGAGCCGCCACCACATTGCCGAGATGCCGACCGGAGCCGTACCCTACCTCGAGCAGGTCTGCCGGTCGGCCCAGCGCGGAATCGAGCCGCCGCAGCAGCCGCGCCGTGGCGCGCCCGAAGAGGGCCGAATGCGAGGAACCGGTGACGAAATCGCCATCGACACCGATGGCGAGCTCGTGCCGCCGGTAGTAGCCCCCCTCGCCATAGAGGGCCTCGGCCATGAACTCGGCGAACGGGATCGGACCGGATTCGAGGATCCGCGACCGCAGACGCTCTACCGGGGTAGACATGGGCAAAGTATAGGTCGTAGGGTCGGTTGACCAGCCGACTCCCAACTCTCGGGTTCCACATCCGGCCCCGAAGCTCGGCTCGCCAAGGAGGGTATCCATGTCGTTCCGCATCCGCTTCGCATCAGGCCTCGCACTCGTGCTCGGCCTGACATTCGCCTTCGCCTGCGGCGAATCGCCGCCGTCCTCGGGACCGACTCTGGTCTATCCCGAGACCGCCACGGTCGATCAGATCGACTACCACCACGGCACGCCGGTTCCGGATCCCTACCGCTGGTTGGAGGAGGATGTCCGGGAGAGCTCCCAGGTCCAGGATTGGGTCGACGCCCAGAACGAGGTGACCTTCGCCTATCTCGACACCATCCCCGAGCGCCAGACCATCCGCACTCGACTGGCGGAGCTCTGGGACTACGAGAAGTACACCGTCCCCACCAAGGAGGGGGGCCGGTACTTCTTCGAGCACAACGACGGGCTGCAGAACCAGTACGTCCTCTTCATGCAGGAGTCGCTCGACAGCGAGCCGGTGCTGCTGATCGACCCCAACTCCTGGGCCCAAGACGCCACGGTGGCGCTTTCGGCCTACTACCCCAGTCCCGATGGCCGTTTCCTCGCCTACACCGTCCAGGACGGCGGCTCTGATTGGCGAACGGCGCGGGTGATGGATCTGGCCAGCCTCGAAACTCTCGAGGATGAGCTCGAGTGGCTCAAATTCACCAGCCTGGCCTGGGCTCCCGACGGGTCCGGCTTCTACTACACCCGGTATCCGGAGCCGCAAGAAGGATCCAAACATCAGGAGTCCGCTCTGAACAGCCGGGTCTACTTCCACCGCGTAGGTAGCGCGCAAGCCGACGATGAGCTGGTCTACGCCCGTCCGGAAGAGCCCGGCTGGAGCTTTTTTCCCTACGTCAGCGAAGACGGCCGCTATCTGGTCCTTTTCGTCTGGCAGCAGGGCCACAAGAATCTGGTGGCGGTCCTCGATCGAGAGGGAGAGAGCACCGAGCCGACCTTCCTGATCGATGAGTTCGAAGACTCCTGGTCCCCTCTCGGCAACCTCGGCTCGAAGCTCCTCTTCCTCACCAATCACTCGGCGCCCAACTATCGGATCGTGGCCATCGATGCGGAGAATCCGGCCAGAGAGAACTGGCGCGAGGTGATCCCCGAGGGCGAGAGTGTGTTGTCCGGGGCCAGCCTCGTGGGAGGTCACCTGATCGCCGGGTATCTGGTGGACGCCCGCTTTCTGGGCAAGGTGTTCGATCTCGAGGGCAACCAGGTGCGGACGATCTCGACGCCCGGGATCGGCAGCGCCTTTGGATTCGGCGGCAGGAGCGACGACACCGAGACCTTCTACAGCTATTCGAGCTACAACCGGCCGACGACGATCTACCGATACGATGTCGAGACGGGTGAGGCGACCGTCTTCAAGCAGACCGAGGTCGACTTCGAACCGGACGACTACCTGGTGGAACAGGTCTTCTTCGAGTCCAAAGACGGCACCCGGGTTCCCATGTTCATCGCCCATCGCGCCGATCTCCAGCGCGATGGCCAGCGACCGACCTTGCTCTACGGATACGGTGGCTTCAACAGCGCCCAGAAGCCATACTTCAGAATCACCCGCCTGGCCTGGATGGAGATGGGAGGGGTCTTCGCAGTGGCCAATCTGAGGGGTGGCGGCGAGTACGGCGAGGAGTGGCACCGTGCCGGGACAAAGCTACAGAAACAGAATGTCTTCGACGACTTCATCGCCGCGGCGGAGTACCTGATCTCTTCAGGATTCACCCGTCCCGACAGACTGGCCATCATGGGAGGGAGCAACGGTGGCCTACTGGTGGGAGCGGTCACCAATCAGCGCCCCGACCTCTTCGGCGCGGCTCTGCCGGCGGTCGGGGTCATGGACATGCTGCGCTTCCACCAGTTCACCGCCGGCCGCTTCTGGGTCGAGGACTACGGATCCGCCGAGGAGCCGGCCGAGTTCGAGGCGCTGCTCGCCTACTCGCCCTACCACAACATCGAGCCGGGGATCGAGTACCCGGCGGTGCTGGCCACCACCGCCGACACCGACGACCGGGTGGTGCCCGGACACAGCTTCAAGTACATGGCCGCCCTCCAGGCAGCGCAAGGTGGTGACGCCCCGGTGCTGATTCGCATCGAGACTCGTGCCGGCCACGGCGCCGGCAAGCCCACCGACAAATCCATTCAGGAGTATGCCGACCGCTGGGCTTTCCTGGTCGAGGCCCTCGATATGCAGCTGCCGACCGACTACTGATCGGCGGCGGTCACCCGAGGATCTCCTGCTAAGCTGCTGCCCCGAGATGAGCGAACCCCGCACCGCCCCCACCGCCGACCGGCTCCTGGAGCTGTCCTGGGCGATGAGCGACCAACCGATCCTGATGCCGGTCGATCTGGTGGCCGATCGCTTCGTCTCGGGCAGTCCCAAGCGGATCAGCCGGGAGGCCCCGGTCCTGATCCTCAGCTACGAAGGCGAGACCCTGACGCCCGGCGGGGGGGCCAACGCGGTGGCCAACGTCGCCGCCCTGGGTGGCCAGCCGTTACCTCTGGGCGTGGTGGGCGACGACGAGAGCGGCGAGAAGCTGATCTCCGTGCTGCAGGATTCCGGGATCGTCACCGACGGCGTGCTCGTGCGCCCCGGCTACCGCACGCCGACCAAGACCCGCATCCTCGGTGGCGGGCACCACTCCATCAAACAGCAGATCGTGCGCTTCGATATCGAGCAAAAGCAGGATCTCTCCGCCACCGAGAGTGAAGCCCTGGGCGCCCAGCTCCAGAAGTGGCGGCAACGCGCTCGGGTGGCCATCATGAGCGACTACGGATACGGTGCGGTGCCACCTTCCCTGGTCGAGCCAGTGCGGCGGACGGTCGGCGAAGAGGGCATTATCCTCTGCGACAGCCGCTATCGCCTGGCCGAGTTCGCCGGGTTGGACGGCGCCACACCCAATGAAGAGGAGGCCGAGGCGCTGTTGGGGGGACCGATCTCCGAGAGCCCGGAGCAGCTGCTGGCCGCTGGGACCCGACTGCTCGAGATCCTCGGCGCCCGCTTCCTGCTCATCACCCGAGGCAGTTTCGGCATGTGTCTCTTCGACCAGGAAGGGATGGTCCAGATCCCGGTTCACGGCACCGACCAGGTCGCCGACGTAACCGGTGCCGGGGACACGGTCATCGGCACCTTCGCTCTGGCCATGGCGGCGGGGGCCTCGCCACTCGAAGCCGCCCTGCTGGCCGACTTCGCCGGCGGCATCGTGGTGATGAAGCGGGGCACGGCCACTCTCTCGCGACGCGAGCTGGAGTTGGCCATTACCACCGATCCGAGGCCCCTGGCGGAGATCCAATGGGCGAAATACTAGAACCCGCAGCCCTGGCCCTGCGCGTCTCCGAGCTCAAGGCTGCCGGTCGGCGGATCGCCTTCGCCAACGGTCACTTCGACATGTTGCACGTCGGGCACCTGCGCTATCTCCAGGGTGCCCGCGACGAGGGCGATATCCTGATCGTCGGTCTCAACGACGACGACTCGGTCCGGCGGCTGAAAGGAGCCGGTCGTCCCATCATGCCCGCCGCCGAGCGTGCCGAGCTGGTAGCGGCCCTGGAACCGGTGGACTTCGTCGTCGTTTTCAGCGGTGACTCGCCCGGCTCCTTGCTGGCGGAGCTCGAGCCCCATGTTCACTGCAAGGGTCCGGACTACGGTTCGCCAGCGGGAGTTCCGGAGTACGAGATCGTCCGCGCCTACGGCGGGGAGACCGCCCTGGTAGGAGACCCCAAGGACCACTCGACTACGGATCTGATCGCCAGGGTCAGGAATCTGCCCGATTGAAAGAGACCACGCCGAGCCTCGGTACCAGCAGAATCCTCATCGTGCGAACCAGCTCGATGGGGGACATCGTGCAGGCCCTTCCCGTGCTGCGCGCCCTGCGGCGGCACGCACCCGCAGCCCGCATCGCCTGGCTGGTAGAGCAGAGCTTCGCACCGCTGCTCGAGGAGCATCCCGACCTGGACGAGTTGATACCGGTACGGCTCAAGGCCTGGCGACGGCGTCCCCTGGCTCCACGGACCCTGCGAGAGATCGGACGATTCCTCACCGCCTTGCAGGAATTCTCGGCCGAGGTGGTGCTGGATTTGATGGGCAATCACAAGGCCGGGGCGCTGGCCGCCCTGACTCTGGCAGATCGCCGGATCGGTGTCGCCCGGGACTATCGACGGGAACCCTCCAGCGCACTCTGGCTCTCCGAGAGCGTCCAGCCCCGCACCCATCACAGTGTCGACAAGATGTTGGCCACCCTCGATGCCCTGGGGCTGCCAACGGAGCCGGCCGAATTCGGGCCCGAGAGCCTTCCGGCCCCCGGCGACGATACCGCCGCCGAGACGCCCGCGCAGCCCCTGGTGCTGATCCACCCGGGAGCCGGTTGGGATAACAAGCGCTATCCGCCCGCCGCCTGGGGTCGGGTGGCCCATCTGATCCGGCAGACGAATGACGCCGAGTGTGCCGTCGTCGTAGCCCGGGGCGAAGAGGATCTGGCCCGGCAGGCCGTCGAGGCGAGCCAGGGAGCCGCCCAGGCCATCGAAGCCCTCGACCTGGTGGAGCTGACCGGTCTTCTCCGCCGGGCCCATCTGGTGCTGGGCGGCGACACCGGTCCCCTACATCTGGCCCATGCCCTGGGAAGACCGGTGCTTTGCCTGATGGGACCCACCGACCCGATGACCTGCGGTCCCTACTCCACCCCCGAAAACGCCATCTGGCGCCGACAACCTTGCAGCTTTTGTCACAAGCGCTTCACCAAAATCATGCCCTGCCTGGAATCGATTCCGCCGGAAGAGGTCGCCGAGCGGGCCGGAAGAATCCTCTCGGGTGTCCCATTGCCTCCCGCCGGGCCCTTCGCCGACGGGGATTCGGGGTGTCTCATACTCCATTGACCCTTTTTCCGGCCGATTGCTACACTCCCTCACCGTGACTCGATGCTAGCGAGCCGCAGGTGCCTGCCAGGCACCAGAAACGCGCAAGGAGATCAAACGTGACACGCCTCGGCGAGTTATTGGTCAAATCAGGCAAGATCACCCCGGACCAGTTGGAGGAGGCCCTCTCCGCCCAGCAGGCCGAGGGCGGTCGGGTGGGAACTCATCTGGTGAAGATGGGCTTCATCGACGACGACGATCTGGTCGAGTTCCTCTCCCAGCGCTACGGTGTACCGGCCATCAACCTCGGAGAGGTCGAGGTCGACGAGTCGATCATCAGCATCATCCCAGCCGAGGTCGCCCGAAAGTACACCATCCTGCCGGTCTCCAAGGCCGGAGCCAAGCTGACCATCGCCATGGTGGATCCCACCAACGTCTTCGCCATGGACGATGTGAAGTTCATGACCGGCTACAACGTGGAGCCGGTGGTGGCATCCGACTCCTCACTGCGGGCCTCCATCGACCAGTACTACGGCAGCACCCATTCCATCGAGCTCAAGAAGGTGATGGAGGACCTGACCGACACCGAGGATGCCGATCTCGAGGTCCTGGAAGAAGAGGAAGACCTGGATCTGGAGGCTCTCGAGGCCGAATCGGAAGAGGCTCCCGTGGTCCGGCTGGTCAACATCATCATGACCGATGCCATCAAGAAGGGCGCCTCCGATATCCACATCGAGCCCTATGAGAAGGAGTTCCGGGTCCGCTACCGGGTGGACGGTCTGCTGTACGAAATGATGCGCCCGCCGCTGCGTCTCAAGGAGGCCATCACCAGCCGTCTGAAGATCATGTCGAAGCTCGACATCGCCGAGAAACGGTTGCCCCAGGACGGTCGCATCAAGATCAAGACTCGAGTCGGTGGTCAGGTCAAGGATCTCGACTTCCGCGTCTCGGTTCTGCCGACCATCTTCGGCGAGAAGATCGTGCTGCGGCTGCTCGACAAAGACAATCTCATGCTGGACATGCGGAAGCTCGGTTTCGAGGCCGAGTCTCTGCGTACCTTCGAGCAGGCGATTCTGAAGCCCTTTGGGATGGTGCTGGTCACCGGACCCACCGGATCGGGCAAGACCAACACCCTCTACTCGGCCCTGCAGCGGATCAACACACCCGAGACCAACATCATGACCGCCGAGGACCCGGTGGAGTTCAACCTGGTCGGTGTCAACCAGGTGCAGATGAAGGAGCAGATCGGTCTCAACTTCGCCGCCGCTCTGCGGTCCTTTCTGCGGCAGGATCCCAACATCATCCTGGTCGGTGAGATCCGCGACTTCGAGACCGCCGAGGTGGCCATCAAGGCCGCGCTGACGGGCCATCTGGTTCTGTCAACTCTGCACACCAACGACGCTCCGTCCTCCATCAACCGTCTGATGAACATGGGGATCGAGCCCTTCCTGGTGGCCAGCTCGGTCAACCTGATCGCCGCTCAGCGTCTCGTGCGGCGGATCTGCACCAGCTGCAAGGAGCCTATCGAGGTACCGGACCAGGCGCTGATCGACGTGGGGATCCCGGCGCCGGAGGTCAAGTCCGTCAAGCTGTTTCGCGGCAAGGGCTGCGAGCGCTGCAACGGCACCGGCTTCAAGGGTCGTGTAGCCCTCTTCGAGGTCATGGATGTGGACGAGGAGATCCGCGAGATGATCCTCTCCGGCGGTAGCGCCAATGAGCTGCGTCAGCAGTCGCTGGAGAATGGCATGATCAGTCTGCGTGAGAGCGGTCTGCAGAAGATCCGTGAGGGCGTCACCACCATGGAAGAGGTCATCCGCGAGACCATCGCCTAGCGGTCGGGTCAGGCCCGGCTGTCCCAGAGAACATCCGCAACGCCCTTCTTGACGTTCTCGTAACGTGCCATGACGAAGAGCGCGTCGGAGAGCCGGTTCAGATACCGAACGGTGTAGGCACCCACCGTCTCGTGGTCGGCCAGCGTCACCAGGTCGCGCTCCGCCCGCCGGCAGACGGTTCTCGCCACATGCAGGTGAGCCGCACCGGCGGCTCCCCCTGGCAGAACGAAGTTCTGTAACGGCTCGAGCTCGGCCGAGAGCTCGTCCATGGTCTGCTCGAGAGCCAGCACATGGCGGTCCTCTATCGTCGGCACCGGCAGGGCCTCCTTGTCCTCCTCCAGCACGCACAGATCGGAGCCGAGGTGGAAGAGCTCGTTCTGGATCCGCGTCAATTCGCTGGCGATGCGGGGCTCGAGCGGGTCGATCAGCGCCACACCGAGGAGGGAGTTGAGCTCGTCGACCGAGCCGTAGGCCCGGATCCTGGCCGAGTCTTTGCCGACTCGTTGACCGCCGCCGAGGCCGGTGGTCCCGTCGTCGCCGGTTCGCGTGTAGACTTTCGTGATCCTAGGCATATTCGTCGGTCCCCTGCGAAGAGCACCGAGTCTAACCCAAGCTGCGGAGAGCGCCCGTTGTCCCCATTTCATCGATCGGTGGCCAGGCCCCAATGGAAGAATCGATGAACGGGCCCGTGAGATCCCGTTGAGTAGCGGACACCCCCGGGTCGTGCTCCAGGCCATCGTGGACGAGACCCTCCGGTGGGTGTCGCTCGATTCGCCACTGGAGATTCTCCAGACCTTCGATCTCGACGAGGTGCGGCCACTCCTGCGGCGAGTCGAGGCGGCCGCTGGCGACGGCAAGCTGGCCGCCGGATACGTCGCCTACGAGGCGGCACCGGCCTTCGACTCCGCCCTTGTCGTCCACCAGCCGAAGGCGCTGCCGCTGCTCTGGTTTGGAATCTTCGACCGATCCGAGATCCTCGAGCAGCTGCCGGAACCGTCCATCGAAGGACTCGCCGAGCTGGACTGGCGCCCCTCGCTGAGCGCCGCAGAGCACCGCCGGGGAATCGAGGCCGTTCATCGTTGCATCGCCCGCGGAGACACCTATCAGGTCAACTACACCTTCCAATTGGTGTCTCCTTTCGATGCCCCCGCCTGGCGGCTATTTCTGGCGCTCTGCCAGGGTCAACCATCGCGCTTCGGCACCTTTGTCGATACCGGTGAGCGGGTTCTCTGCTCGGCCTCGCCGGAGCTCTTCTTCCGGCTGGAAGGGGAGCGCATCTGGAGCCGTCCCATGAAGGGGACGGCACCGCGTGGACGTTCGGCGGACGAAGACGAGCAGCAGGCCCGATGGCTCCTCGGCTCGGCGAAGAATCGGGCCGAGAACGTCATGATCGTCGACATGGTGCGCAACGATCTGGGGCGCATCGCTTCCCCGGAGACCGTCGAGGTGTCGCAGCTGTGGCAGCTGGAAAAGTACCCTTCTCTCTATCAGCTCACCTCCACCGTCGAGGCCCGTACGCAGGCGCCGCTGGAGGAGATCTTCCGGGCGCTCTTTCCCTGTGCCTCGGTGACCGGAGCCCCCAAGATCCGGGCCATGGAGATTATTCACGAGCTCGAGCCTCATCCCCGGGGCGCCTATACCGGTGCTATCGGCCTGGTAGGGCCTGGCCGCCGGGCGCGATTCAGCGTCGGCATTCGAACCGTCGAGGTCGATCCCGCGACCCGGCAGGCGATCTACGGTACCGGCAGCGGTGTCGTCTGGGACTCGGTGGCGGCTGAAGAGTGGCAGGAGTGTCGCACCAAGACGAGGATTCTGCGCCCCCCGAGTCCCGCATTCGATCTGCTGGAGACCGTCCTCTGGGATCCGGAGAAGGGATTCTGGCTGCTGGATGGACACCTGCGGCGGCTGGCGGCCTCGGCCCGCTACTTCGACTTCCCCCTCGATCCGGACCGATGGCGTCGGGAGATCGAAGACCGGGAACCTGCCGACAGCCGTCAACCCCTCCGTATCCGGGTCTTGCTGCACCGGGACGGTGGCCTGTCGGTCGAACCGTCGGCCCTCGACTCGAGCTCCCGGCCCTGGCGCCTCGCGGTGGCCTCGACACCGGTCTCCGAAATGGATCCCTTCCTCTTCCACAAGACGACCCACCGGCAGATCTACGATCGTCACCGCGCCGCCTTTCCGAACCACGACGATGTGCTGCTCTGGAACCGCAGGGGAGAGGTGACCGAGTCGACCATGGCCAACGTGGTGATCCGCCGAGACGGGCGGTGGATCACACCCCCGGTGGACTGCGGTCTGCTGGCCGGTGCCTACCGGGCCCTGCTGTTGGAGAGGGATGAGATCGAGGAGGCGGTGATCGGGCTCGACCAGCTGAGCGAGTGTGACGACATCCGGCTGATCAACTCGGTTCGCGGCTGCATTGCCGTCGAGCTCGATACCACGACCCTGACTCGAAAGACTGAAACCCGCCCCTCCGAATCCGCGTAGGAATCTTCAGGAGGGCGTCGCAATGTTTGAGCTTCTGGCCTTTTTCACCATCGCTGGAGTGGGTCTGGCCGTTCTCGCCGTAGTTCTGGTCGTCGGATTCCTTCTCAAGCTCACTTTTCGCGTCCTGCTCCTACCCTTCGCCCTGCTGGGCGGACTGCTGAAGGTGACCGGCCTGGTCATCGCCACGGTGCTCGGTCTGGTGCTGATGCCGGTGTTGTTCGGAGTCTTCCTGATACTGGCGCTACCGGTCCTGGTTCTGCTGGGTCTCTTCGGTCTCGGCTGGGCGGTCGCCGCGGCCTAGCACCTCGGCCACCGGCGCTACTTCCAGGAGCTGCCGCAGAATCTCTCCTGCCTCCGCCGGGTCGACCACGTCCCGTGGCAGATAGGCCACCAGCCATGCGGTCTCGGTATCCTGGCGGATCTTGACCCGCTGGCTGCCGGTGATCGGCGCGTCACAGGGCCCCCGGCCATCCACCAGCAGCGGCTTCCCTTCCAGGTTGAAGGGTCCCTTGAGCGACTCGTAGCTCTCTCCCGGATGCCCCGCGCGCAGGAGAAAGGGTGGCTCGATGGCGTCCCTGGCCATGACGCAACAGGGCACCGCCAGACGCAGGGACAGGCAATTGTTGAGATCGACGAGCGGGCTGATGGCGGGCAGATCGGCACCTTTGAGGACCCGCCGGAGCAACGCCTCCGACGAGGGTCGATAGCGGGTCGGATCACAGCCGGCAGCGCGAAACAGCCGTCGAAGCGCCGCCACGGTCGGATGCTGGGCAAGAGACCCTAGATCGAAAAGCGCTCGCGCCTTCTCCACCGTCTGGGTCCGCAACGCCGCCAATTCATCGGCGGCCTCTCCGCTGCACCTCAGCTCTGCGAAGAACAGCGACCACCCTTCGAGCTCGAAACGGACCTGGATTTCCTTATCCACCGAATACGCCCTCGCCGGCCATCGTAGGGCTATAGTATCGACTCACCTGCCAACTACGGGAAGGGAGTGACCATGATCAGAATGCGGATCTCGGCTCTACTGGTGCTGCTGGTGCTCGGTCTGTCGACGACCGGTTGTGGCCCCTACAACAAGCTGGTAGCCCTCGAGGAGGGGGTGGACAGCGCCTGGAGTCAGGTCGAGAACGTCTATCAACGGCGAGCCGATCTCATTCCGAACCTGGTGGAGACCGTCAAGGGAGCGGCGGACTTCGAGCAGGACACGCTGACCGCGGTGGTCGAAGCCCGCGCCAAGGTGAGCCAGATCAACATCGAAGGGGTTCCCACGGCCCAGCAGCTGCAGCAGTTCCAGGGTGCCCAGGACGAGCTCTCTTCGGCCCTGTCTCGACTGCTGGTGGTGGTCGAACGCTATCCGGAGCTGCGCGCGACCCAATCCTTCCGCGATCTCCAGGCACAGCTGGAGGGCACCGAGAATCGGATCAGTGTCGAGCGCCGCCGCTTCAACGAAGCGGTGCAGTCCTACAACACTTCTCGTCGCCAGTTCCCGACCCTCCTTTATGCCAAAGCCTTCGATTTCGCCGAGAGAGCCTACTTCCAGTCCACCCCAGGGGCCGAGGAGCCGCCAAAGGTCGATTTCTCCAATTAGCCCGACCTGGTTACCCATGACCGTCCGCAGTCAATTCACCGACCCTGAGCTCGCCGCAATCCGGGCGGCCACGGTGCAGGCCGAAAAGACCACCGGTGGCGAGCTGGTCTGCGTCATCGTCAACCGGTGTGACGCCTATCTGACACCCATCTGGCAGGCGGCGACCCTGGGAGCGCTACTCGGGGCCGTCGGCGGGGCCCTGGCCTGGACCGCCGGACTCGCCTGGCTGATGACGCCGGTCGCCTGGATCCTGGCTCCGCCGGTGCTGGGGGCGGGCGTCGGTCTGCTGCTGCCCTGGCTGCCGTCGCTCCATCGGCGACTGGTGCCCACGGAGGTGCTGGACCGTCGGGTCGATCGACGAGCGGCTCTGGCCTTTCAAGCCGAAGCGATCGACGACACCCGCGACCGCACCGGAGTCCTGCTGTTCATCGCTCTCTTCGAGCATCGGGTTCGCATCCTGACCGACCGTGGCGTCGATCGACTCGTGCCGGCGGCCGGCTGGCAGGCCATCGTCGATCGGCTGACTGCCGACCTCCATCGCCGCCGGCCGACAGCACCCATCGTCACCGCGGTCGAAGCCTGTGGCGAGCTGCTGCTCGAGGCGCGCGTCGACCGTCGGGTGGACGACGAAAACGAGCTCAGCGACGAGCCGAGACTCTACGATGAATAGGTTCACTCAGTGGCTCCGGGCGTTACTGCTGCTGGCGGCCGTTCTGGGCGGCGCCATCTCCGGGGCTGCCAGAGAGGTCCCCTATCTGGGTGGGCGGGTCAACGATCTGGCGGGTCTCGTCGAAGCCTCGACGGCACAGGCGTTGGAGGAGAGGCTGGCGGCGTTGGAGGAGACCACCGGCGCCCAGGTTGCCGTCCTGACGATCCCGAGTCTCGAGGGCGAGATCCTGGAAGAGTACAGCCTGCGAGTGGCCGAGACCTGGAAACTCGGCCGCGAGGAGTTCGACAACGGGGCCCTGCTGCTCATCGCCCGCGACGATCGCAAGATGCGCCTCGAAGTAGGGTATGGCCTGGAGGGTGCCATTCCCGACGCCTATGCCAAGCGCATCCTCGATGACGTGGTGCGACCCCAATTTCGGGCCGGCGATTACGACGCCGGCATCAGCGAAGCCGTCGATGTCATCGCTCGCCTGGTAGAGGGTGAGGAGGCCCTGCCGCCACCGTCGGAGACCGATGCCTTCCCGGTGATGGATTTCGGCTGGCCGACGGCCATCGCCTTCTTGATGTTCCTGTTCGTCGTCGGCAGCTTCTCGATTCAGGCGCTGTCGACCCACGGTTGTATGGCCTGGATCCTCTACCTCTTTCTGATGCCCTTCTGGGCCACCTTTCCCCTGGCCTTTCTGGGCAGGCCGTTGGGTCTGATCCCCATCGCGCTCTGGGTCCTGGGCTTCCCTCCTCTCTGGCTGCTCATCCACAAGACCGGCATCGGTAGGAATGGGGGCGGCGGCGGTCCTTTCATCGGTACCGGCGGCGGCTGGTCTTCGTCCGGCGGTGGTTGGGGCGGAGGCTTTTCCGGCGGCGGCTTTTCCGGCGGTGGAGGCAGCTTCGGGGGTGGCGGAGCCTCCGGCAGCTGGTGACCAGACCCGATCTCCAAGCAGACCGCCGAAGCCTCCATGTGGAGCGACCCACAGCCGGTCAGCCGGGAGCACGATAGGATTCGTAGCATGAGCACCTGGATCCAGCGATCGGCGATGACGCTGCTCCTCCTGACCTTCAACGCGCCAGCGGTCTTCGCGGCCGCGGTGCGGGAGGAGGCGATCTCGTTTGCCACCCACGACGGGTTGGAGATCCAGTGCATTCTGTCGTACCCGGACACGAGAGTCGGCACCTTCCCGGGCATGTTGCTGATCGCCGGTAGCGGGCTCCACGACGCCGATGTCACGCTTGAGGTGTCGACGCTGCAGATCACCCGCGGCAGCCAGACGATCTTCAAGCCCCTGGCACGGCACTTCTCTCGACAGGGTTGGGGGGTCCTGCGCTGCAACAAACGGGGTGCGAGCTTCGGGCACACACGGGACCAGCCCGAGCTGCTGGACGGAGCGACTCTGGACGATCTGGTCGAGGACGCGCGAGTAGCCCTGGCCACCCTCTACGATCATCCGCGGGTCGCCGCCAGCCCTCTGGTGGTCCTCGGTCATTCGGAAGGCGCGCAGATCGCCGCGGAGTTGGCCCAGGAGAGACCGGAGATCGACCTGGTGGTCCTCATGGGAAGCGTCGCACGGTCCTTCGCCAGCCTGATCGAGTACCAATTGGTCGATCGCAACCTGACCTTCTTCCGTCAGGCTGCCGATGCCGATCGTGATGGAGCTCTGACGCTGGAGGAACTCGATCGTCTGGACGGCGACTTCGGCCTGGGATCGGTCTACGTGCTCAACAGTGCCTCGGTCCTCTTCGCGGCCACCCGATCGCCCACTGGCGAGCTGCAGGTCTCCGGGCTTCATCCCGGCACCGACAGCGATGGCGACGGTCGTCTGCACATCTCGCGCGAGCTCGAACCGGCGTTGCGCGAAGAAACCGAGCGCTTTCTGCAGCTGGCGCGCAGCGGCGCGCTGGGAGATTACTGGCAAAGCCTGGTGGCGGCACCGGCACCCGTCGAGGAGATCCATCGGGTGCCGACACGAATCCTCTTCGTCCACGGCGCCCTGGATGTCCAGACCCCCATCGACGAACCCCTGGCCCTGATGGCAGCCCTGGAGGCCCAGGGTCGCAAGGACTACGATGTGCTCCTGTTTTCCACCCTCGGCCACTCGTTGTCCAAACCGAACGACTTCTATCTCGAAGACGGTGGGCTGACGGTCCTGGACAACCTGACTCTCAACGCTCCCAGATCGAAGGCTCGTCGACGGCTGCTGAACAGCATCGACGACAATCTGCCACGCTAGGGCCGCGCAGGCGGCGGCCTGTCAGCGAAGTCGGTCACAGCGATCCGGGGCCTGCGCTGGCACAGTGAAAGATGCGCATGCTGAGAGCCATCATCGTCTCCTTGCTGGGAATCGTCCATTTCATCCCTCTGCCACTGCTAGCCCACATGCCGGACGAGCGTGGTGGCGCACCGATCGCCCGCGCCGCGGAGCCGACCGTCCCGGGTTTTGCCCGCCGCTACATCGACCTGGACTACGGCGGGAACGGCAAACCGGGGTGGGTGCGAGCTGGCGACATCGATCTGGATGGTGACCTCGATCTGGTGGCCGGAGGGGGCGAGGCGCTCTTCGTCTACGAGAACAACGGCCGAGCCGATGGCTGGCAGCGCTTCGGCAATCTGGACGCCGCCGGCCAGATCGGCGCCAATGGAGCGGAGCTCTACGATGTCGACGGCGACAACGATCTGGACGTGGTTTCGGCCCGGTACTCAAACGATCTGGGCTGGTGGGAGAACCCGGGTGGGCCGATCGCCGATGGCGCCTGGGAGTTCCACGTGCTCAGCGACGAGAATCGCTACCTGCACGATCTGATCCGCGTGGATATCGATGGTGACCAGGTCGCCGAGGAGTTCATCGCCAATCTGAACCAGGGTTACTGGAACGCCGACATCACCATCAAGTGGTTTCGCCCCGGTGCCGACCCGGAACAGATCTGGGAAGAGCACATCATCGAGGTCGATCGTCCCGAGGGGGCGCCCCATGGCCACGCCGGTCTCGATCTGGCCGACATCGACGGCGACGGCCACCTGGACCTGGCCTATTCGAACGGTTGGTATCGGGGACCCGCAGACCTCTCCGAGAGCTGGACCTGGTTCGAGGTGACCACCGAGTACGGTGTCTCCAACACTCTCGCCCGGGATATGGATGGTGACGACGACCTCGATCTGGTGATGGGTGCCGGTCACCATGGAGAGGGTGTCTACTGGTTCGAGCAACCGGCCAACCCGCTGACGGACCCCTGGCCGCAGCACACGATCGACGGCACTCTGTGGCACCCCGAGTGCCTGCAGACCGTCGATCTCGGTCACGACGGCGACCCCGATGTGGTGACCTGCGATCTCTTCTTCGGCGAAGATGCGGGCGAGCCCGGCTGGGACGAGGAGGTCCACAACATCTACATGTTCGAGAATCTGCCGGGGGCGGACTCCTGGAGCCGCAGCACCTTGAGCCCCAACTCCTATCCCAGCCATCAGCTGCTCCTGGACGATGTCAACCAGGACGGCCAGTGGGACATCCTCAGCGAGTCCGCCGGCTATTCGGTGATCAGCTACTACGAGAACACCTCCGAAACAGTCGGTTATCGGTTGGAGGTCGTCGATGATGCCTATCCCGGCAACGGTCGACCCGGTTGGTCCTCGACCGGTGATCTCAACGGCGACGGTCTGCCCGATGTGGTGGCCGGCGGCGGCGGTGCCATCCACTGGTACCGAGCGCCCGAATGGACCCGATTCCCCCTCGAGACCTCTTCGACCACCGGCGGCAACGGCGGCCTGATCTTCGATGTCGATCGCAACGGCACCCTGGACGTGGTGGCGGCGCTGTTCAACAACGACCTGGTCTGGTGGCAGAACCCCGGACCGGCGGCGGTCGAAGGTGGCTGGGTACGGCGCTCCATCGACACCACGGTCAACGATTTCAACCACGATCTGGCGCTGGGCAACCTCGATGGCGATGCCGACCTGGAGATCGTGGCGCTCTATGTCGATGGAGGTATCCACTGGTACGACCCGCCGGCGGATCCGACGACCGACTCCTGGCCCCGGACGACGATCCTGGCCGACATCGGAGATCCCAACGTCGGGCTGGCGATCTGTGATCTCGACGGCGACTCCGACCAGGACGTGGTCGCTTCGAATCGCTGGTACGAGCGACCGGTAGACCCCACTTCACCCGGCTGGGCCTCGCACCAACTCTTCGCCGATGCCGTCCAGAACGTCACCTGTGCCCTCGTTGACAACGATGAGCAACTCGATGTGGTCGGCGCCCAGGGCTTCGTGTACCCCGACGGTGAGATTCGCTGGGCTCGATCACCGGCCAATCCGCGCACCGACCCCTGGCCCGAGCACTTGGTGGTCGACGGGCTCGACGGCCCGGAGAACATCTGGGCCGGCGATCTGGACGGAGACGGCCTGACCGACATCGTCAGCGGCGAGATGGGTACCTCCACCGGCTTTGATGATGCGGACAGCAATCTCTTCGTCATGTACGGCCGCAGCGCCGACGGTCTGGCGTGGGAGAGGCGCGATCTCGGATGGGCGGTCGGGGTCAGCGCCCGCATCCAGCCGGCCGATATGGAGTCGGACGGCTCGATCGACTTCGTGGCCGACGGCAACGCCGAGGACCATATCTATCTCTGGCGACAGACGGCTGGCGGAGTGATTCTGGCGGACGACTTCGAAACGGGCGATACCTCCAACTGGAGTCAGGCCACCCCCTGACTCTCTTCAGCGGCTCTCTCAGGTCGCCTTCAGCCGAATTCCCGGCGGCAGAACTCCAGGCGATCCGCCAGCGACATCTCTTCGTCGGCCTGCGCCTCCACCACCCGCAGGCGGTGTCGTAGACCACCACCATTGGCGATCTGGATCGCCAGTCCGGGACGGGCATTGAGCTCGAGGATCAACGGTCCCAGATCCCGGTCGACCACGATGTCGACTCCCAGGTAGCCCAGACCGGTCATCTCGTGACAGCGGGCAGCCATCTCCAGGATACTGTCCCAGCAGGGCATGGCGATGCCCGACAGAGCATGCCCGGTATCCGGGTGTTCGTGGATCACTCGGTTCTCCTGCATGCCCTGCAACGTCATCCCCGAAGCCAGGTCGATCCCCACCCCGACAGCCCCCTGATGGAGATTCGCCCGGCCATCAGAAAGGTGGGTAGGCAGCCGGATCATGGCCATCACCGGGAATCCCAGGAAGACGATGAGCCGAATGTCCGGCACCCCACGGTAGCTGATCTCCGCCAGTCGGGGATCGCAGCACACGTAGGCCTCCACCATTACCCGATCGCGCTGACCGGCGAGGCTGTAGAGACCACTCAGCATGTTGGAAATGTGGTGGGACAGCTCATTCCCTTCGAGCCAGGCGCCCGATGCCTTGGAGAATCGATCTCCCCGACGGCCGGTGATGACCAGCACCCCGTTGCCACCACTACCGTGCGCCGGTTTGACGACGAACTGCTGCCGATCGAGAACGAGGGCTGGCAGATCGCGGATATCGTGTTGGGTCTCGATGACGCCGAAGAGCTCCGGCACGGGCATGCCGCTGTCCACGGCCAGCCGCTTGGTGAACAGCTTGTCGTCAACCCGCGGATAGAGGTGTCGCGGATTCCATCGGCGGATGATCTCGGCATTGCGCCGGTTGATTCCCAGAACCCCGCTCTTGCGGAGTCGCCGACCGGTCTCAAGCATGATCGCCACCGATCGCCTTGAATCGGCCGAGCTCCAGCAGCCGGTAGCCGGTGTACCGCCCCAGAACCAGAATCGCTGCCAACACCACCAACAGGAGCTCGGGAAAGACGAAGACCAGGTACTCGACCAGATCGAGTCCCATGATCAGATAGGCCACCGCGGCCACCAGCAGCGTGCCGAGGCTCTGCTGCAGAGCTTCGCGGGGACCGACCTCCTCCCAGAGGATCGAGACACGTTCAATGGCGATGGTCAGGATGACGATGGGAAAGAGAGCCACCGACAGTCCCATCTCGAGACCGAGGCGGTGGCTCAGAATGCTGATCCCCAGCAGGCACAGGACAACGATGACCAGGACCGCCGCCAGTCGCGGCACCATCAACAGCCGCAACCGGTCCATGAGGAAACGCAGGCTCACACCGATGGCCACCACCGAGAGGAATAGAATCAGACCCGCCACCAGACGGGTCTCACGAAAGGCCAGGGCTACCAGAACCGGCAGAAAGGTGCCGACCGTCTTCACCCCGATGACGTTTCGCAGCAGCACCATGAACAGGGCCCCGACGGGGATCAGAAGCAGGACCTGATAGACCGATTGGGTCTGGATCGGCAGCCGGAGCAATGAGTACTCCCAGACCGCCGAGCCCTCGAGATCAGCGCGCTGCTCGGCGATCTCCAGGGCGGGAAC
>CAJHZZ010000008.1_pt1 | contig 178304 bp, 139 predicted proteins | sample 9199071 | NCBI WGS metagenome assembly CAJHZZ01 (sample SAMEA7708275, study PRJEB35096) | sediment metagenome | biome: marine neritic benthic zone biome [ENVO:01000025]; feature: sediment [ENVO:00002007]; material: shallow marine sediment [ENVO:03000034] sea grass bed [ENVO_01000059] ...
GGGTAGGGGCCCACAAGATCGCGGTACATCTCGATGTATTGCGCGGTCGCCGTCAAGTACTTGGCGGCCAGAGCGTCATCCTGCTGTCGCAGAAAGACCTGCGCCTGGACGGCTCCGGCAGCCTCCTCATAGGCCACCAGCGGTCCGCCGACCACGTAGATCTCGTCCATGGCACCCCCCGACGACCAACGGGCTCGGCCATCGGAGTCCCGAGCGGCACCGTTGCCCTGGCTGATGACATACCAGTCCTCGGGGATCTCCACCTCCATCTCGAAGCGCAGCAGCTGATCGCCGAAGCTCGGGTACCAGAAGCCACTCCCCGCCAGATACACACCCTCTTCGCCGATGATCCCGGCAGTCTCACGAAATCCCCGCGTGTACTCCTCCTTCTGATCGGAGAGACCGAAATCGAAGGGGCCCTGGTAGGAGAGCCGCAGGACCGAGTCCTCGGGGTCGGCAGCGAGGCGGTAGCGAGCCAACTCGATCTCCCCAGAAAGCTCGATACTCGTTCCGTTGATGCCATAGAAACCCTCGACCTCACCCAGCGAAACCCGCTCGACTGGCGGCTCGGAATCGGTGACCTCGAGGGCGGCATTGAGGAGAAACTCGATTCCCTCCTGGGTCGACTCCAACGCGTCGAGGGCGATCTCGTCGGTGACCCTCAAGAACCCGGTGTCGGGATCCAGACCGATCTGGAGTCGATGTTCGATTGGGTCGGTGGCCCACACGGGCGAAACGCCGACCAGGAGTAGACAGATGGCGACCCTGAGACTCATGACACGGTTTCCTCTCTGCAAGGGGTGTGGCCCCGACACGGGGCTCGCTGATCCAATCAGCGGACAAACTCTATCGCGCCGACCCCGTGGTCGGAAGACCGTGTGAGAAGCAGGGGGCCTACTGGACGACCTGGTTCCAGGACGACGTATTACCGGACTCGAAATCGTCTCCGAAGACCTCTTCCGCACCGATGGCCGGCAGACAGGTCGGATAGCTCTGGGCTCGGCTGACCACGTGGCTGTTCATGACGCTCGGCACACGCCAGGCATCGACGCCGTGGGGATGCCCCTGTCCAAAGGTCAGAGAGATGTTCCCGTAGCCGCCGCTCCGTAGATGGCAGTAGCTCATGATCGTGCCGCAACGATCGCCGGGAGAGCAGCCGGCAGGCAGGGAGGGCGTGCCCTGGTAGCAGGTTGGAGGAGGCGGATCTTCGGGATTGGTGCTGTCGTAGCAGTGATCGACCGCGTCCGGATAGCCGGCGTTGGGGACGCCCTGATAGCAGTGGGTATGACTGGAGCCGAAGTTGTGACCGATCTCGTGACTCATCGCCATGATGTCCCAGAAACCGGATCCGGAGAGTGGATCGGCCGGGTCGAAGTTCCCGGAAAGTGAACCGGTCAGACCGTATCCAGAACTGCTGCTGCAGAGGACACCGACATAGGCGATACCGCAGCCGGTATTCTTGCCGCTCAGCAGATGCGCGACCGTTCGTTGGACGCCCCCCTGATTCTGGTTCCAGTAGTCGCGAAACTCAAACAGGGCCGACAAGCAGCCGGACTGGGTCCAGGGATCCGAGCTGTTGTTGGCCCCCGGCCACCACTTCAGATAGCCGATGTACAGACTCGTATCCACTTCTTCTTCGTAGATTGTCGACGAGAAGGCGAAGAGGTCGCCTACATAGTCGGTGGCGGCACCTACATCACCGCCGAACTTGTCGAGGAACTCCCAATCTGTGTCGACCGCCACCCGCGCGGTATAGGAGTAGCTCTCCAGCTGCCTCAGCGGTTCCGTAACCGCGGAGGTCTCGTCGAGCCAGGAGATCGGTTCGCCCGCGCCCAGCTGATTCGTCTGACACTCGAAGGGCCGGTCGCGGTTCTCTTCGAGAGTGTCCAACCGCCGGGCGGCAAGGCCAGCGAGCCGCAGACGGCTCGACAACTGCCAGACCTCACCCGCCACCACGATCAGTCCGTCGACGGTCCCGTCTTCCTTGATGCTCAAGACCACCCGCGAATCGAAGGTGCCGGCCAGCGAGCCTCGCAAATAGACATTGGCCGGTATCGGCTGGATCTCGTCAGCGGCCAGAATCAGCGCATCCTCGGCGAAGACCGAGAATCGAGTCAGATTGAGATCGACCATGCCGCGAAGACCCATCTCCACGCCGACAATGGTCAGACGATCACCGATCCTGGCGGCCCGTGCGGTCTCGACCAGATCACCGCTGTCGGCACCGATGGTCCCGTCGGTCTGAGCGCCTGCCACTGAGACCAGGGTTGCCAGGGCCAGAAGAGAGGCGGCCAGGTATCGAAAAAGGGGCAGTCGAGTGAGCATCGTCATCGCTCCTCAGAAGGGCAGCAGGTCGGCACTGACCAGATAGGCGGCGCCTCCCAACACTGCGCCGAGAAAGGCCAGCAGAAGCGCCACACGCAAGCCCCGACCTTGGCCCTCGAATTCCGGCTCCGCAGGGTGAGGAACCGACTCGGGGGCCGCGGGTGCAGCTGTGGGTCCGTCGAAGCCCAGCAGGTCCTCGTCCAGTACCAGCAGGTCGTCGGGGCTTCTCGGTGGCTCGGGTCGGTCCACGAGACCGAGATCGGGAGCCGGTGCGTCCGCGGCTTCGATGGCGGGCCCCGGGTCGGTCCGGGGTCTGGCCTCGTCGAGATCGAAGATCCGACCTCCCTTCTCGACGTGTTCGGTGATCACGCGCCGCACCACGGATCGGCTGTTGTCGTCGATTTTGAGAAACCGGATGCCCATCCCGGCGGGTCTGTCCGCCCGCTCGTCCTCGGGTCGCACCCATACGACTTCGCCCAAACCGTGCACCAGCTTGTGCTCCTCGCCCAACCAGATCTCGAAGATGAAGACCGATCCGGCCGGCTTGGGCGAGTCGGTCTTGATGAACATGCCGGTCAACGACACGTTGGCCGAGTACTCGATGAAGAAACCACCGAAGTGATGGAACTTGAGAATGACCTTGCGCTCCAGGGGAACCCTGCGGGAATCCGTGACCAGCGGCGTCGGGCCCCGCTGCGGAACCTGGTCTTGCAGTTGCATCTGTTTCATCGGTCTGGCCCCCTGATCGCGGTCCATCTTCGGTCAACTCGTCTGTTCGAGGGAGACCTATCGGCTCACCCGAAGGAGTGTGTGGATCTCCCCACCTCAGGCTACGCAAGGGGCGGAATCAGCGCAGTGGAAAAGCTCACAAACAGGTGTGTCGAGGCGGCCCGCTCAGCCGCCCAGATAGGACATCTCACGCCGCTCCCGCGACTCGGTCTCGGCGGTTCGCAACTCAGAGTACCGATCGTTTCGGCCAGACCAGAGTTGGCGAATCAGCCGCTCGAGCTCCCTGTCGCTGCAACCGCTGCGCAGCGGACCTCGGAGATCGAAGCCACGGGTGGCGAAGAGACAGGTGAACAGCTGCCCATCGGCCGACAGTCGGGCGCGGGTGCAGTCGGCACAGAAGGGGCGGGTGACGGAAGCGATAATGCCGACCTCCCCGCTACCGTCGCGAAATCGCCAACGGTTGGCGACCTCGCCGCGGTATCCAGCGGCCACAGGCTCCAGATCTTCGACCGATCGCAGCTGCTTCAGGATCTCGTTGGCACTGACCACCTCTTCGAGCCGCCAACCGTTGGTGGTGCCCACATCCATGTATTCGATAAAACGCAGGATGTGGCCGCTCCCGCGAAAATGGCTGACAAAGGATGCCAGATCCCCATCGTTGACTCCGCGCTTGACAACGGCGTTGATCTTGATGGGGCGCAGTCCGGCTCTGGCCGCCGCATCGATCCCCTCCAGGACCCGGGACACCGGCATGTCGGCATCGTTCATGATCCGAAAGGTCTCGTCGTCCAGGGAGTCCAAACTCACGGTGACCCGCCCCAGGCCAGCTTCCGCCAGAGCCTCCGCCTGATGGACAAGTAGCGAACCGTTGGTGGTCAGGGCCAGATCGAGCTCGGGGATGCGGGCGAGCATTTCCACCAGAACCGGCAGGTCCGCCCGCAGCAGGGGCTCACCTCCCGTCAGCCGGACCTTGCGGACTCCCAGCCGATGGCAGATCTTCACCAGACGGTGAATCTCCTCGAAGCTGAGAATCTCCCGGCGGGGTAGAAACGGGAACTCAGCGCCAAAGAAGTCTCTTGGCATGCAATACGGGCAGCGGAAGTTGCACCGATCGGTTACCGAAATCCGCAGATCGTGGAGAGGGCGGCCCAAACGATCTTCAAGTGCCGACATGGCCAAGAGAGTCTATCGAATCACCCCAGGCGGTATCTAAACCCGCTTCGAACAAGAACTTTCCGTTGAAAATGCATTGACCCTTGGAGCTTGGGAGTGTTACAAAATGGACCGTCGCCTCATTGGAGCTCGGGTATGCCACTGATACTGCTGGCTGAAGACGAAAATTCGACCATCGACCACGTGCGCTCGGCGCTGGCCTCGCAAGGTTGGCTGGTGAAGACCGTGGGCAGCAGAGATCAAGCTCTGCGCGCCGCCTCGGAGTTCGCTCCACAACTGGTGCTGGTCAACAACCGTCTGGCGGGTGCCGAGGATCTCGTACGTACCTTCTCGCGCCGCAGCGGCGGACCGGGCGTGGTCCTGCTGATTACCGAGAACGGGGGCGCAGCGGAAGCCACCCCCGCATCGGCCGACGTCGATGCGATTCTGGCCAAACCCCTGGATACCGGCGATCTCATCGAGACCATCCGCCGGGGTCTCGTGGACAGCGCTGGGAAACCGGCCGTACCACCGGTGACCGAGACCAATCAGATCTTCTCTTCGGAGGAGATCTTTGGTGATCTTCTCGACGACATCGTGGACTCCGAGGCAGAGAAGCCACCAGCTGCCGTCGAAGGTCTTGCATCGGGCTCGCAGGTAGTTGCTGAGGAGACTCCAGACCTGCAGGCCGCAGGATCCATGGAAGAGATCGAAGAGAAAGCCGATGCGCCGGCGGTAGAAGCCGCCAAAGCGAAAGAAGAAGAGGTCGAGATCGAGGCCGAGGCTGAAGTGGTCGCGGCCGAGGCGGAAGCTGAAGCGGTCGAGGCCGGTGCAGCCATCGAGAAAGAGCCTCAAATCCCCGATGCAGAGGCTCCGGAGCCACGGGCCGTAGTCTCGTCCGAGCCAGGTGTCAAGGCAGAACAGAAGCCAGCGGCTGCCCCACCTCCCGCGGAGCCCGAGGCAGCCGCGGACGAATCGGCCGAACCGGTTTCCGTAGCCGGTCTGGAGGATCTGGAAGAGGTGGTTCGCGAAGGTGTCGAGGCGTGGGCGGACAGCATCGAGCCCGAACCAATAGACGAGCCGCAGTCCGCAGACACGATCGAAGAGGTGACTGTCGGCGCCGAATCGACCGGTGATTCCGAGACGGTGCCAGAGGACGATTTCGAGTCCAAGCTCGAAGACACTCTGGCTGGGGTCTTGGCGGCCGCTCTCGACGAGGGCGGATCTCCCGAGCCCGAGTCGCCGGGCTCAGACGAGACAAGCGCCGTCGATGCCCTTCTGAGCCAGGCGCTCGGCGATCTCGACCTGGGAGCCTCAAGCCGCTCGACCGAGCCGGCTGTCGAGTCCGACAGCCGTGTCGACCGGGAGCTCGAGGCCCTGGCCGCCTCACTCGAAGTCGGTCCGATTCCCGAGATCGAGCCACCGGATGTGACCCTGGACCCGGCGGAGCTGACCGGAGAGGATGCGGCCCCTCAGCCGGCAGTTGAGCCGTCGGAGGGGCCGGACCAGGAGGCTCTGCAGGCCGACGGACCGGTCGAACCAGACGCCGAGGCAGAGCCGGTGGAAGAGGTGGTGGCCGAGGCAGAGCCACAGGCCGAGCCGCTGGAAGAGATGACTGCCGAAGCAGAGTCGCAAGCGGAGGCCGAGCCGGAACCAGCATCCACCGCCATACCCGAGACCCAGGGAATCGAGTTCGGCGAGTACACGCTGGAGAAGCGGATCGGCGTCGGCGGCATGGCCTCGGTCTGGAAGGCGCGCCGCAAGGGCGTCGAAGGCTTCGAGAAGAGGGTCGCCATCAAGAAGATCTTGCCTCAGGCCGCGGAGAACGAAGACTTCGTCGAGATGTTCATCGACGAGGCCAAGCTGGCGGCCCAGCTCAACCACAGCAACATCACTCATATCTACGACCTCGGCAAGATCGACGAGGACTACTTCATCGCCATGGAGTATGTAGAGGGGAAGAATCTTCGGCAGATCCTCGATCGTTCTCGCAAGGAGAAACAGCCGGTTCCGGTAGGAGTCGCCCTCTTTGTCACCGCTCAGATCGCCGACGCGCTCGACTACGCGCACCGCAGCAAGGACTTCGACGATGCCGAGCTCGGTCTGGTGCACCGAGACGTTTCGCCGCAGAACGTGCTGCTCAGCTACGAAGGCGACATCAAGCTGTGCGACTTCGGTATTGCCAAGGCCGTCTCCAAGATCAGCACCACCCAGATGGGGGCGCTCAAAGGCAAATTGCAGTACATGTCGCCAGAGCAAGCCTGGGGCAAGTCCATCGACCACCGCTCCGATCTCTTCTCCCTGGGCACTCTGCTGTTCGAGATGCTCACCGGCGAGCGGCTGTTCACCGGCGATAGCGAAATGGCTGTTCTCGAAGCCGTACGCGAGGCCGACGTCGGTACCCGGATCATCCAATCGTCCGAGATTCCGGCTGGCATCAAGGGAGTGCTGCTGCGCACTCTGGCCAAAGAGCCGAAAGATCGGTTCGAGTCTGCGGCGGAGCTCCAGCGAGGACTGGAGGAGCTTCTCAAGGATCAGTCACCGGTACCCGGCGCCAAGGCCCTTTCCGCCTATCTGCGCGAGCTGCTCGAGCTGCAGGTCGAGATTCCCGAGCCCGCCGAGGAGGAGCCGTCCGCCCCACCGATCGAGGTCGACGAAGGCCTCGATTGGCAGGCCGACCCGGCAGAGGTAGAAGCGGACGAGCCTCAGGACGACGAGACTCAACCCTGGCTGCGCAAGATTCTCACCAAGCTCCTGCCGGTGATTCTCGTCGTAGCAGTGGGCGGAGGCATCATTGCCGGATTGATGCAGAAGGAAGGTCCGAGCGAAGCGGTGGCCACCGATCCGACCCTCCAGCTGGCTGAGAGGATTCCGGTACCGGAGGACTCTTCTGTCGAACAGCAGACCGAGGCGGCAGTGGCCCCTCAGGGCCAGCCCCCTCCGGTCGAAGAACAGCCCGAGCCGACCCCAACTCCCCCTGCCCAGAGTCCAACCCCAGAGCCCGAGCCCCAACCCACTTCTAGCGAGTCCCCGCCGGCTACCGAGCCTGCCGTGAAGACGGCCCCCGAGTCTCGGCCCGTCGAAGCGCCCTCTACCGCGGACGCCGACCTCGAGCGACAGGTGGAGGAAGACCTGCAGCGGGTCCAGGAGCTCATGGCCAACGCCGATACGGTCCCCGAAGCCGCCGCGACTGCGGCGCCGGAGCAGGGATCCGAGCCGGACCAGGGAACGGAGCCGATCGAGACCCAACCGTTCACCCTCGAATCGCTATGGAGCGATGTCACTTCGGGCGAGCGAGGTGAAGACGAGGCCGCCAGCCAGAGCTCCGGGATCGTCGAGCCGGGACCGAATGTGGTGAAACCGAAGGTCCTCGAGTTCGAGCAACCCGCCTATACAGAAGAGGCCCGCCAGGCCGGGGCTGCCGGCACGGTCCGGGTCTCGGTCCTCGTGGACGAGAACGGGCAAGCCTTGGAGGTTCGGCTCATCGATGGCCTGCATGCCCAGGTAGGTCTGGAAGAGGCGGTCATCGAGGCGGCACGCGAAGCAACCTATCAACCGGCCAGCAAGAACGGCATCCCCGTCAAAATGTGGTACCAGCTGGCCGTACTCTTCGAACCCTGATCACCAACCAGGTCCCCACAGACCCCAGAAAGAGTTAGATTACGGAGGAGATCCATGACATTGACCGACGAACATCGCAAGTTCTACGAGCAGTCCCTGGAAGTGACCAAGAAGGAGGTCGAAGAGCTGGACCAGCAGATCGCCGCGGAGCTCGCCAAGGTGAAGGACCGATTGACGGAGCTGCAGAAAGCCAAGAAGGCGACGTTGCAGATGTACGCCGCGGCCTGCGCTCGCCTGGGGGTCCCCAACGATCTCGCCGACGCCGACCAGGAGACGCCAAGTATCGGCTGACACCCGGGGGTCAGGGGGACCACCGTGGCCAGCCAAAGGAGGTGGACGTGGCAAGCCGCATTCGCAAAGTCGAGTACTTTCATGCAACGGTTAAGGACCGCCCAGGCGAGGCTTATCAGCTGCTCGCCCAGTTGGCGGGTTCGGGGGTGGATCTACTGGCGTTCAGCGCTGTCCCGGCCGGTGTAGAGCACACTCAGCTGATGCTCTTCCCCGAGAGCGTCGAGGCCCTGCTACGCGCCGCCGCCAGCGAAGGGCTCGTGTTGTCAGGGCCCCAGCACGCTCTGCTGATACAGGGAGATGATGAGCTCGGTGCCCTGGCCGATGTCCATCGGCGGCTCGCCGATGGTCGCGTCAATGTCTACGCTTCGACCGGCGTGGCGGATGGCCAGGGCGGCTTCGGGTACGTCGTGTTCCTGCGATCCGAGGATATCGACAAAGCCGCCTCGATCCTCGATCTCTGAGTATCGACCTCTGTCGAGGAACTTTCCGTAAGCACCCTGCCGGAGACCGGCAGGTCGCCACTCCTCACGACAAGCGATCTTGCCCGGCGCAGATTCGGTTGACGCCTTTGTCATCGATTGAGGCCGATACTTGCCGCACCGTGGCATTTTGGCCGGCCGGAGGTGACGGAATCTGGCTGCAAGCCGACCTCTGGAGCCAGGAAAAGCCAAGTATTTCCTGGATAAATTCAGCGTTGGCATGGTTGTTGCTACGTATCGAGTGCGTGACCTTCCGAGCAATCCACACACGATACCTTCAGAGAATCCCACCCCAACTCAAAACCCGCCGGTGACGGCCTCCCCGCTCAGGAGGCCGGCACCTTACCCCTCCTCTTCAGCTGGCACTAGAGGCTGTGGACAGCGGCATTCGGGATCCGTCACCAGAGTAGCGATCCAACGGTCGATCCGAGTCCACCAGCCCACCAGAAACAGCCCTTCGCCGCGCCAGCCAGTGAGGAACTGATTCCACGCGCCATCCCCAGGCTCTGTCCTCGCTTCGACCTCCAGTCCCAGAGTGTCCACTCGGAGACCGATTCCGACCAGCTTGAGAAGACTCTCCTTGGCGCTCCAAAGGGAGTTGCTGCGCAGATCGATCCCTCCTCTGCTCTCCGCGCTCTCGATCCAGAGCCTCTCCCGGGGAGTGAAGTAGTCCCGAATGAAGGCTGGACTGCGGGGCTCAAGCCATTCCAGATCGCATCCAACACGCCCTCCTCCGGCGACGGAACATAGAGCTGCCCCGGCTCGATGACTGAGGGACACGGCGACGGCTAGCTCTTTCCCCCGTTGAAAAGCTCTCGGCGCACCGTTCTCCTGAGCTCGAATCTCCAGCTCGGCGGGATTTCGGCTGTCGATCTCCGCCAGGTTTGCACGCTGAAGTGCCACCTTGGCGGTCCAGCGCCCCAACAGCCATTCGGACTTGCGCTTGGGGTTTTTCAGCGCCGCCAGATGCTCCTTCTCGACAGGCCCCAGCCACTCGCTACCTGCCGGAAGATCAGCTGACGTCTGCAGGAGGCAACAGGGTGAACGCATGACCTCCGGGGGGACCTCAGCCGCTCTTCCGGTCTGGGTCTTCGGCCAGGGCCTGCCGCAGTCTGGCCAATGGCTCCTCTGCCAGGACGGTCGGTGATTCGATGGTCCGGTAGCCATTCATCTCCAACATGATGTCACCGTCTTCATCCATCACAGTCGCCGAATAGAGACCGTCATCTTCCTCCTGCACCATGGCCACGACTCCCGGTCGCTCGCCGCGCGAATCGAAGAGGCGGATCTCGTTCACTCTGTGCGGCAAACCTACGCGATCTGCAGTGGCGAACTCGATCAGACCGGCGGTCTGGAAACAGAGCTCCGCCAGCCTTGGCGAAGCCACCGTCGCCAGCTCCTCGGGCAGGTGATTGTCCGGCAGACGCTGGGAGAGCTCACCCAGAACGTTCCCTTCGTGTCGCCACGCACGATCCAGAACCTGGTAGGCCGGTCCGTGAAAATAGAGCTCGTAGATCACCTCGGCGGACAGTTCGGAAGTCACAGGTGCTGGCAGCGGGGACGCCGACCGCGGGCTGCGCGGCTTCTTGGTCAGCCGCGTTCGACCGCGGAAGTGGAGGGTCTCTTCGACCCTCTCGCCCTTGGCCAGGACCCGCCGGCCCATCAGGCGACAGTCACCGAGGATCTCGTCCCCTTCGGTGGCAAAGCTCGCTTGCACCAGGACGGAGCGGGGCTCATCGCGGTAGAACTTGAACGGGGCGAAGAACTCCACCTCCTCGACGGCGACGACCGACCAATCCGGAAACATCACTCGGGAGATCTCGGCAAAAGCCTCGATTCCCATCACACCCGGCAACACAGCGGTGCCGTCAATCCGGTGGTCGTCGAGAAACGGCTGTTGGCTGGGCTCCAGATCGACCTCGACAACCAGTCCGCCATGCAGACCGAAGCCGACTGCCCGTTGCAGCATTGGGCCCGCGCAGCGAGCATCGACTACAGTGATATCCAGCCCACCGGTCGAATCCCACTCCTCGAGCAGACCGCCCAGGCTCCCGGCCACGACGATCTCTTCGCCCGGGTTACCGGCGATCTCGTCGCCGACCAGCGGGATACCGATCGCCGGCGGCACCATGTCGATTCCGGCCTGTTCCATCATCTTGGGGATCGAGCCTCGCGATGCCATCCCAATATCCGCCCAGGCCGACCAGTCGATGGCGATGCCGCGGGTCTCGGGCCGGCTGGTTCGAAGATTGGACACCAGCTTGCAGAGCAGATCGTTGGCAGCGCTGTAGTCGGTCTGACCGGCGTTGCCAAAGCGACCGGCAATGGAAGTGAAGACCACCGCCACTCCAACTGGCATATCGACCGCCGACTTCAAGAGATGGAACCAACCGTCGGCCTTGACATCGAAGACCAGATCGAACTCTCGTCGCGACTTGTCGGGGAGCAGGTGGCTGATCTCCATCCCTGCCGCGTGCATCAGGACATCGATGCGACCGTGCAGCCGTTGGATCTCACCCACCACCTCGGCTACCGCCTGGGGATCCAGGAGGTTGACCGACCGATAGTGCCCCTGTCCCCCCCTCTCAGCTATGGCATCCAGAGCCGACTGTGCCGCTGCCGCCCTCTCCAGGGCCGCCAACTCCTTCTCCACCCTGGCCGGCGTGGCCTTCTCGCCGCTGGCTTTCAGCCGCTCGAAGAGCTGTCGCTTGAGAGCCTCGCGATCGGTATGAAAGAGCTGCAGATCTGGATTGTCACCATCGGGTTCAGGCGTCAGGTCGAGAAGGTAGAACTGACCCGGCCAGCGATCGGCCAGGTCGGCAACAATGGCCGAGACGATGCTCCCGGCGGCACCGGTGACGACGAAGATCGGATCCTCCGGCAGGGCCAGCTCCGCCAGATCCGACGTCGAGGCCCGCTCGGTCAGCCCGACCGTCCAACGCAGCCCGTCGGCATAGCCCACTTCGACGACTCCCGGGTCAGTCAGCGTCTCGTCGAGTAGCGCCTGGGCGACCCGCCTGGCACCATCCTCGGGGGCGAAGTCCACCACCTTGACGGTCGCTCGAGGCCGCTCCCGCTTGATCGTCTTGGCGAAGCCACAGACCGCCCCTCCCAATGGAGCCAACGCTCCTCTCTCGTCATACCCATGGCGCCCACCCATGCGTGTACCCACCACCAGAAAGCTCTCCTCTCGGTCGAAGAACTCGAAGAGGGCCTGCATGCTGGTATGCATCAGCTTGACTCTCTGCTCCAGGGCCTGGCGCCATCCCTCGGCGTCCAGACCCGTCACCTCGCCGACCGCGTCCAGGGCCGGTAGCCAGTAGAGGCCGTCGACCCCACCCTCGGCCATCCACGCCTCGATCTGTGCCCGCAGCGCCTGGTCATCGGGTGCCCCTTCGACCAACAGCACCTCGGCACCGAGGCTGTCGAGGCTTCTGGCCAGAGCCATCCCGACCCCTCCTTCATCGGGCATCAGGGCGATGCGTCGACCTTTCAGCTCACCCACTGGAGTGGCCTTGCACAGATCGAGAGGGGGCCGAAGGACCGCCTTCGGTACCCGGCGGGGAACGTTCACCTCCGCCCCGACGGACGGCTCAGTCTGAGGCAGCCCAGCTGCCCCGGGATCCTCTTTCAGCGCGGCGCTGTCAGCCGACGCCCCCGAGTCTGGCGACAGATCGGGGCGCCGGTCGTAGACGAACTGAATCGCATGGGCCAGGGTCGGAAAGTCCCGCAGCTGCAGATTGTCGTCCCGCGGGATTCCCCACTCCTCGCGGATGGCGGCAAACATCTCCGCCTGCTTGACCGTGTCGATCCCCAGATCCGCCTCCATATCCAGGTCCAGATCCAGCATGTCCTCCGGGTAGCCCGTCAGCTCCGCAACCAGCTGCAGGACCTGGGCGGCCACAGGATCGTCGCCGACCGCCGCTGGACCCACCTGGTCATCAGTCTGGGGAGACTCGGGTGACTCGGGCGTCTGATCCGCCGCACCCCCGTCGAGATCGGGTCTCCGGTCGTAGACGAACTGGATCGCGTGCGCCAGGGTCGGAAAGTCGCGCAACTGTAGATTGTCGTCCCGCGGAATCCCCCACTCCTCCCGTATGGCGGCGAACATCTCCGCCTGCTTGACCGTGTCGATCCCCAGATCCGCCTCCATATCCAGATCCAGCATGTCCTCCGGGTAGCCGGTCAGCTCGGCCACCAGTTGGAGGATGCGAAGACCTACCGGGTCGCCACCCTCTGCCGGAGGCGCGGCCACCGCGGTGGGAGGCTCGGGGGCCGAACTGGCCACCACCGTCGGCTGGCGATCGCTCACCAGGTCCGGCCGACGATCGTAGACGAACTGGATCGAGTGGGCCAGGGTCGGAAAGTCCCGTAGCTGTAGATTGTCGTCTCGAGGGATCCCCCACTCCTCGCGGATGGCGGCGAACATCTCCGCCTGCTTGACGGTGTCGATCCCCAGATCCGCCTCCATATCCAGATCCAGGTCCAGCATGTCCTCCGGGTAGCCGGTCATCTCGGCCACCATCTCAAGAATGCGAACCGCTACCGGATCGTCGGCTGTGGTGGCCTCCGGCGGAGCTGCGGCGGCAGGGGTCGACACACTTTCGGGCGCTGTCTCGACCCTGGCGTCAGGCGCGTCGGCCACCGCTTCAGGCGCTGCGTTGGTCGCCGGCAGGGGTACGGACTCGGGTGCCGACCTCTCCAACGGAGGACCCTGATCCTGGATCCGCAGGGTCCGCTGCTGCACCTCGACCTGCGCCGTCGGATAGCCACTGGCAGCCTTGAGCCATCCGCTCCATTCCTTCTCGTCGGTGATCCGAAAGGCGTAGCCGAGCTCGTCGAGAGCCGGCCGTCGGCCCTGATGGGAAGGATGCAAACGCAGCAGCGACATGCTGATCTGCGAACCGAATCCAGCTCCCAAGCGCAAGGCGTAGCGCACCGGGTACTCTCCCCCCTGCGAGAGATTGAGGTCACCCAGCTCCGGATCGATCTCCTGAATATTGGCGACCGGGGGCACCAGACCGGTCTCGAGAGACTTGACGGCCAGCACTTCCTCCATGGCCACCGCCATCGGGTGTCCGGTATAACCCTTGGTATTGGCGATGACGATGCGGTCGGCGGCGGCTCCGAACACCCGCCGCAGCGCGAAGATCTCCGCCTGCGCACTACCCCCGCGCGCCGGGGTGTAGGTTTCATGCGAGATGAACACCGTTTCGGGCGCTATGGCCGTCCGGTCCAGGCCCCATTTCGTCTCGGCCTGACGAATGAGGGTCTCCATCACCTGGGAGATGTGCTCCACATCCAGGCGCGTACCGTGAAAAGCGCTGTTGGCCGTGATCGTGCTCAGCACCTGGCAGATCGGCTCCAGACCCCGCTCCGCTGCGGCTTCGGGGCTCTCCACGACTAGGGAGGCCGCTCCCATACCGATGATCATTCCGTGCCGCCGCCGGTCGAACGGGATCGCGGCGTCCTCGACCCGCTCGTCGGTGGCGGCTGCGCCGGAGGCCAGAAAACCCGCTCCGATCCACTCCAGGACCTCATCGCTGGTGACGTTGTCGGCCGAGATCACCACGACCCGCCGACAGCGGCCGCCACGGATCCAGTCCTCGGCCAGGCTGATGGCCTGGGTGCCGCTGGCGCAGGCGCCGTTGATCTGGGTATTGGGGCCTCGGGCGCCGATGAGCTCGGCGAACTGGGAGTGCCCCATGGCCAGGAGTTTGAACAGGAAGCGACGTTCGAAGGTATAGGAGTCGTCCAGCACTTCCGCTTCTATAGATTCGATTCGTTGCAGAAGCTCCGCCGGCGCCTTGCCGTTGCCGCCGCCATTCAGCTGGTCTCGCAGGGCGGTCAGCTCGGCCAGCAAGCGGCGGCGGCCCTGATCCTGGTAGTGCCTCTTCGACTCATTAGCGAAGAAATCGATCCCCGGGAAAGCACTGGCAAAGATGATCCCGGTGTCGTCCCTCAGGTTCTCGGGCAGCGCCCAGCTATCTGGCAGGTGCGTCCCCTTGGTCGTGGTCTTGTATCGACGAACCAGCGGAATGCCGGCATCGCGCAGGGCGTCCAAGCCCGCTCCGATGGCCAGTTGGGTGACCACGTCCAGCGCCGCCTGCCGATCCGACGGGTAGCCGAACTCCTCGACCAGATCGAGCTCTCCGGCGCGCGCCGCCAGCTTGATCACATCGGCCGTATCGTCGATGGTCTCGAAATGCGGCCCCCCCTGCTCGCTCTTCACCAGGCGGGTGATGTTCTTGTCCACCATCTTCTGGCGCAGCTCGCCAGGAATCGGCTGGATGAACTGCTGCCCCGACAGCAGCCTGCGGGGATTGCCGTCGTCGAAGACCCGCTCGGTCCCCGGTAGACCCAGAGAGGCGCCGGTTATGACCAGTGGCTTGTCGAGCGTGGCCGGTGCAGGTGCTGGCGTCAAACTCTGCTTCCCGGCGTAGAGGCCCATACCCCTCTCCAGCACGTCCGCGAACATCTTGCCGAGTTGCAGGTAGGTGTCGTCCTGAGTCGGGGTCGCTGGCTCGAGGAGGCCCGAGTCAGCCGAACCACTCGGAATCGAAGGGGTATTGGCCGACTGAGCGCGGGGCTCGGTAGTTGCCGGCGGAGTGGCGCTCCGGTGGGGCTCCGGGATCGGCTCCGCTGTAGAAAGGACCGCCTGCGCCGATTCGTACCCCACACCGATTCCAGACGCCCACAATCCGCAAAGTGCCTGATTGAAGGACTTGAGGTCCCCCAAGCGGGGGTGATTGGTCGACAGGGCGAGGACATCGTCGCGCTCCTGAAACACGCCTCTGACCATTCCCTGCAAGGCTCGTTTGGGACCCATCTCGACGAAGATGCGGGCTCCGGCCCGATAGAGACTCTCCAACCCTTTGACGAACTGGACCGGACGCGCCACCTGGCGAGCCAGGAGATCGATCATCTGCGGCTCGACGCCAGGACCCATCGGATAGAACTCACCGGTGACATTGGACACGATGGGCAGGCCCGGAGGCTGCAGACCCATATTTTCGAGCACCGACCGCAGCGGTCCGCTGACCGGCGCCACGATGGCGGTGTGAAAGGCGTGACTGACCGGCAACGGCTTGGCATCGAAGCCGGCTTCGTTGAGGGCCGCCACGGCGGCCGCAATCGCCTCGCTGCCACCACCGATCACAGCCTCGCTCGGACTGTTGATATTGGCAACGACGACATAGCCATCCACGGTATCCAGGACCTTCTCGATCTCCTCCAGCGGCGCGAAGACCGCGGCCATGCCACCGTTGTCGTCCACCGAGAGCTTCATCATCTCGGCCCCGCGAGCGCTCACCGCCTCCAGGGCGTGACGGAAGTCCATGGCCCCGGCGGCTACCAGGGCACCGTACTCACCCAGGCTGTGACCCATGACGAAATCCGGCGTGATGCCGTAGGCAGCGAGCAGGCGGGTCAGAGCGATATCCACCGTCAGCACTGCCGGTTGCGTCACCGAGGTCTGGCGGAGCGCCTCCTCGGCCGCCGCCGCGGTCTCTTTATCCTCTTCATCGACAAAGAGAAACTCGGTCAACGGCCGACCCAACAGCGGTGTCATGACTTCGTCAGCCCGCTCGAAGGTCGCGGCGACCACCGGTTCCACCTCTCTCAGCTGTCGCAGCATATTGAGGTATTGGGAACCCTGGCCGGTGAAGAGCATGGCGATCTTGGCTGCCGGCCCCTGCCCGAAGAAGACCCCACGGGCCCGCAGGGGCTTCCAGGCCTCCAGGCGACCGCTCTCCAGGGTGGTCAGGGACTTGGCCGCCTTCTTGGCCAGATCCGCGGCGTCGTCGTAGTCGATGGCCAAGCGGAAATCGGCCGCCAGATCGGCGGCCCGAGGCGGCGCCAGGGGGGGGGCCGTCCCCTCCTCGGCCTCCTGCAGAACGCCCTGCAGCCTCTGGACCAGATCCGCTTCGCTGTCAGCCCCGAGCAACAGAGCGCCCCGCAGCGGTGACTTGTTCGCTGAGACCGGCACAGCGGTCGTCGAGCTCGTCGCCGTCGTCAGCGCTGGACGCCACTCTGCGAGGGACTGCCCGGGACGATACTCCTCCAGCACGACGTGGAAGTTGGTGCCACCAAATCCGAAGGCGCTGACCCCGGCCCGGCGCACCTGCCCATTCGAGACCTGCCAATCCTGCAATTCGGTGTGGACACGGAAGGGGCAGTGGGCGAAGTCGATCTTGGGATTCGGATTCTCACAGCCGAGGCTCGGCGGCAGCATCCTGTCCCGCAGCGAAAGCGCGGCTTTCAAAAGACCGGCCGCTCCTGCAGCACCCTTCAAATGTCCGATGTTCGATTTCACCGAGCCCAGGGGGATGACTCCGGTCTCCAGCCCAAAAGGTCGTAAGGCCTCGGTGAGGCTCTCGACTTCGACCACATCACCGACCCGGGTGGAAGTGCCGTGCCCCTCCATGAGCGTTGCGGAGTCCGGCGCCACACCTGCCCTCTGCCAGGCTCTCTCCACAGCCAGCCGCTGGCCGATGGGGTTGGGGGCGGTGATGCCCTTGCCCCGGCCATCGCTGGAGCCACCGACTCCACGGATCAGGGCGTAGATGGGATCCTCGTCCCGGACGGCGTCCTCCAGCCGCTTGAGCAGAAAGACCGCCGCCCCTTCACCCATGACGAAGCCATCGGCACCCTCGGCATAGGGTCGGGTGCCGGTCGCCGAGAGCGCGCCGATCTTGCAGAACTTGGTGAACGTCGAAGCGCTCATGTTGGAGTCGATTCCACCCGTGATGACGGCGTCGAAGTCGTGCTCCTCGAGACCCTCGATGGCGGCTCCGACCGCGGCCATGGCAGAAGCACAGGCGGCATCGGTGACGAAGTTGGGGCCGTGGAAATCGAACAGGTTGGCCACGCGGCCGGCGATGATATTGCCCAGCTCTCCGGGCATGGAGTCCTCGGTGATCTCGGGGAAGTGGGCAGCGATACGGGTGCCGAACTCCTTCCGGATCGCCTGCTGCAAGTCGGGCTCGAGCTCGGCGAAGCTGTCGGTGCGAGCCAGTTCCAGCTCGTATTCCGGCAGAAAGATCCTGATCGCCGTCAGATAGTGCTGGTCGCCGGCCATGGCGTTGCCCAGGATGACCGCGGTCCGTTCGGAGTTCAGGGGCCTGGCAGGGTAGCCGTAGTCGGCCAGGGCCTGGCGAGCGCCGGCGACGGCCCACTTCTGGGCCAGATCCATGGCGTCGGCGACCTTGGGAGGAATCGGCAGACGCCAGGCCATGGGATCCCACTCCCAGTCCTGCACCCAACCGCCGATCTTCGAGTAGGTCTTGGCCGGCGCTTTGGGATCCTCATCGAAGAAGAGATCCGGATCCCAGCGGTCTGCCGGAACTTCCTGGATGCTGTAGCGACCACCCTTGATGTTGTCCCAGAACACGCTGGCGGTTGGGGCGTCGGGAAGCACGGCCCCGACTCCGACGATGGCAATGGCTGGATGACTGGTATCGCGCATGTCGCTTCTTCCTCGGATCTCTGGTTGGTCGTCGTCTCGATTCATACGTCGGCGTAGATGATGGCGGCGATCTGGTCCATGTCCTCCAGCAGACCTCGCATCCGCTCACGGATCTGCGGCAGCTTGGCCGCGGTCTCGAGCTCTGCCAGCCCGCCTTCCTGGATTCCCCCGCCACCCATCACCAGCTTGACTCCCTCGCTGGCCACTTTGAGGGCGGCCTCGCGGGCAAAGACGCGCGCCATCACCGCCAGGGTGGCCGGCTTGAATCGCCGATCGGTCTTCTCGCTGAGGCGGTCCTCGGCTGCCCGGGCCGACCGACGGGCGAGCCCGGCGGCGCCCTCCGTCCAGGCGATCAGCTCTCCGAAACGCAGCAGAACGTGCTGGTGGCGGGTGAGCCGGGCCAGCCGCGCGCGTTCGAGAATCTCCGCCAGAGCGTGACTCGCCAGAGCGGCGATATCCGCTCCGACGTCGGATTTCACCAGATGCAGAGCCTCCAGCTCACGAGCCTGCTCGTGGTAGTACTGGCCCCGGGTCTTGAGGTGCATCTGCCACCGATCTCGAGCCATGGTCATCTCCAGGATCTCCGAGGTTCCCTCGTAGATCGTGGTGATGCGCACGTCACGGCGAATCTTCTCGACCATGTACTCCTTGGTGTAGCCATAGCCACCCAGAGCCTGAATGGCCGCGTCCGCCGCGGCGAGGCCGGCTTCACTGGCCAGGTATTTGGCGATGGCGCCTTCGGTGTTGAGCGTGCCCTCTCCCAAATCGATACGCTCCGCGGTCTCCTCGATGAAGGCGCGGGCGGCCTCGAGCCGCACCACATGAGGCACGATGAGCTTGTGAGTGTAGCCCTCCTTCTCGGACAGAGGGCTACCGCCCTGGATCCTCTCGGTGGAATAGGGAATGGCGCGATCCAGGGCCGCCCAACCGGCTCCCAGGCCGAAGGCGGCGACCATCAGACGGGTGTAGCCAAAGACGTTCTGGGCCTGGATCAGACCCTGGCCCTCCCGCCCGCCGACCAGACTGGAGGTCTCCACAGTCACGTCGTCGAAGTTGACGGCAGAGGTATTGCTGGCGCGGATCCCGTGCTTGTCTTCGGGCTGACCGAAGCTCAGCCCCTCGCTTCCCCGCTCCACCACGAACCAGGTAGGACCGTCCGGCGCCATGGCCAGGACGCTGTAGAGATCGGCAAAGCCGCCGTTGCTGATCCACTGCTTGTTGCCGTTGATGCGATAGCCGACGATCGCGCCCTCCTCCTCGAGCCGCTCGGCCTGACTGCGCAGGGCACCCAGATCGCTCCCCGCCTCGGGCTCGGTGGCGCAGTAGGCCATCAACAGCCCCTCCTCGGCGATGCGGCCCAGCCAACGCTCCTTCTGCTCGTGGGTACCACCGAAACGTATGGGATCGCTGCCCAGAAAGGTGGCCAGAACACCGGTGGCAACACCCAGATCGACGCTCGCCAGAGCCTCGCAGATGCGGTAGACATCGAAGGCGCCTCCCCCCATGCCGCCGAACTCCTCGTCGATGAAGAGCAGCTGGATTCCCAGGTCACCACACATCTCACGGACGAGATCCTCGGGAAACTCGTCCTTCTCGTCGAGCTCCAGCAGCGTCTCGTCGGGAAGCTTGTCCTTGGCGAAGTCGCGGAACGCCTCCACCGCCAGCTCGAGCGATTCTCTGTCCAGTCCAGCCAACATCTCTTTGCCCCCTAGAAGTGGTTTGCGAGCCGGGTCTCCCCCCTGCGGAGTGCCAAGACCGGTGACTCCATACGCGGGCCGAATCGCGATCCGGGAGGTCCTGCTCCAGCCAAGCCTAGGACGGGAGAGAGTGGCCGCGCCATACCCCTTGGGATTGGCTGGTGGGCCATCCAAGGGGGTGGGGCAAACTCCACCGTCCAAACCACGTACTCTCCTATGATGGGTGCGATGAGTCGCCGCTTCGGCGCGACCGAGATCCTCCTCGGGTTTGGTCTCCTGGCCTTCCTGGTGGCAGGTCTGTCGATCGCCGACATGTTCTTACCACGCCCTTTCGACGGCGTGGTGCTGGAATCGGATGCCCCGGGCAGGCTGACGGTGCGCCGCGTGGTGCCCGGGAGCGGTGCCGAGGTGGCGGGAATCCGGCCCGGCGACCGGATCGTCGGCATCGATCGCAACATCCTGCGCTCGCCATCGCACGCTGCCCGACTGCTCAACGAGCACGAGATCGGTGAGACCGTGCCCTATCTGGTGCGCCGCTATGGACAGGTGCAGGAGGTCGGTGTCGAGATGGGGAGACGGCGGACCGGCAGCCCGGCCTACTTCTATGCCTGCCTTCTCGGCTTCGCCTTCTTCTTCATCGGTATCTTCGTCCTGCGCCGACAACCCGGGATGCGGGCTGCCCAGATCTTCTTTCTGCTGTGCATCCTGTTTCTGCTCTTCCTGGTATGCCGGCTGAGACCCGCTTCCTACTCGTGGGTCGATGGCTTCATTCTCAGTACCGGCACCCTGGCCCTGCTCTTCCTGCCTGCCAGCTTCCTGCACTTCTTTCTGATCTTCCCGCAGCCCATCTCCTTGCGACCCGAGCTGGGCGAGCGGGCCTATCGACGCCGTCGACGGCTATGGCTGGGGAGCCTGGCGCTGATCTACTCGATCCCGCCCCTGGTCCTACTGTTCGAGCTCTACGTCCAGGAGTGGCAGCGCACCGAGATGCCCCTGATCAGCGGCGCACCGGTGGCCAACTGGTGGCTGCTGGCGGTCTACATCGTGCTCGGGCTGCTGGCCCTGGCCTACAACGCCTACCGGCTCGAGAACCCGATGCAGCGTCGAGGCGCGGCCCTCGTTCTGCTGGGGGCGGTCTTCGGTCTGGTGCCCTTTCTGATCACCGCCGTGGCCTTCCCCTCGTTCCTCCATACCGAGAAGTTCCTCTTCTACGGCGTCGCTCCCCTGATCCTCGTACCGTTGACCTTCGCCTACGCCATCGTCCGCTTCCAGCTCCTCGACATTCGGGTGATCCTGCGGAAGAGCCTTCTCTACACCACCACAACCGCCGTGGTGACCGCCCTCTACGCCCTCGGCATCACGCTGTTCAACTACACCGCCAGCGGTACCGACCTGGCAGCCTCGCCCTACTTCCCCATCGTCTTCGCGTTGGTCATCGTGCTGCTCTTCGAGCCCTTGCGACGGCGACTCCAGATCCTCGTCGATCGCTTCTTCTTCGCCGAGCGCCGACGCCTCGAACAGGCCTTGAGGGATCTCTCACAGGCCCTCACGGCTCAGGTCGACCTGGGAGCGGTTGTCCGGGATCTGGTAGACCGCCTGCCGCGAGTCCTGGGTCTCCATTTCGCCGGCCTCTACCTGATCCACGAGTACAATCTCGAACGCGAGGCCGGCCCTGAGACGCTGCCCAGATTCCTGCCCCTGGTGCCCGAGCTGCACGATCTGATCTCCGGTCGCAATCGCCTGGTGACTCTCGATGCGCTGGCTGGACAGGCCGGCTCGACACCCGGCCTGGTGCGATTCACCGAACGACTGCAGGAAGCGGGCGTCGAGATCGTCGGGGATCTCGCCTCTCCGCGGCGACCTATCGGTATCGTGGCGCTCTCGGGCAAGGTGGGACAGATGCCGTTGGATCCCAGCGAGATCGAGCTGCTCGACAGCCTGCTCCATCAGGTCTCCATGACTCTGGAGACCAGCGTGCTGTTGGAGGAGAGAACCCGCCAGGCGGAGCTCGAACGTGAGCTCGAGATCGCCGCCTCGGTGCAAGCGGACCTGTTGCCGGAGAGGGTGAGCCTTGCCGAGGGCTGGACCGTAGCCGCCATCTGTCGCCCGGCGAGACACGTCGGTGGGGACTTCTTCACCGAGCTCCCCGGCCCGCGGCAGGGCACCAGCGCCATGGTCTACGGCGACGTGGCCGGCAAGTCGGTGTCGGGGGCACTGGTGATGATGGCCGCGCACGAGGCTCTCCACTCGCTGGCCATGGCTCATCAGGACCCCGAGCGCCTCTTCGACCTCGCCAACCAGAGACTGTATCGGCTGGGCAACAAGAAGAGCTTCGTCGCTCTTGCCTACCTGACCCCCGCCGCCGACCGGGCCGGTATCGATTACCTGTTGGCGGGCCAGCCTCAACCACTGCTCAAGAGCCGCGATGGCACGGTGGCCGAGCTACCACTGCCCGAGCACCGTCTGCCCCTCGGTGCCCTGGTCAATGGCGGCTATGAGACCTGTCATGCCCCCATGTCCGAGGGCGATCTGATTCTGGGCTACTCCGACGGCGTCGTTGACGCCCTCTCCCCTACCGGTGAGATCTTCGGCATCGACCGGCTGAGCGACGTGGTCGCCACCGCACCGGCCAAGCCGGAGGTCCTGGTCGACCGTGTGGTCGACTCCCTGCGGGAATTCACCGAAGGTACCGACCCCTACGACGATGTCACCCTGGTAGCCATCTCTTACGATCGGGAGGTTGTGTGATGCGCGTTTTCTGGATCCTCCTCGCTCTTGTCGCCCTGGTCGCCGGAGCGGCGCTGTACCTTCTCCAGCAGCCTCCGGCCTGGACCACCTCGTCGGCTGCGGCCCTGGAGGCATTCCAGCGCGGCCTCGACGCTCGCATGAAGATGTATCCGGACGAGGCTGAGGTCCACTTCACTCGCGCCCTGGAGATCGACCCCGACTTCGTCGCCGCCCGACTGGTGTACATGGGCTGCTGCCTGGAGTCCGAGAAACGCAAGCAGATGCTGGAGGAGATGCGCGACATCGACACCGACTCACTATCCGCCAGAGAGCGCTTCATGCTCGAATTCGAGTGGGCCGAGGCTGATCATCAGTGGGAGGAGCGCGACCGCATCCTGATGAACTACCTGGAAGCTCATCCGAAGGATCCGTTCGCCCTCTGGATGTACGCCAGCCAGGCCTGGGAGACCGCGGATCTCGAGGCGGCTGAAGAGCGCTATCTACGACTCCTGGAAGTCGATCCCAATTGGGTTCAGGCGCAGAACCGACTGGGCTATATCGCCATGGCACAGGGGCGCTTCGCCGAGGCCGAGCAGCTGTTCGGGACCTACAACTACATCGCTCCCGATCAGGCCAATCCCCACGATTCGTTGGGCGAGCTACTCACCCTCATCGGTCGCTACGCAGAGGCCAGCAAGGAGCTGGAGAAGGCCCTGGCCATCAAGCCCGAGTTCTGCGCCTCCTACCGGCACCTTCTGATGGTGGCCATCCTGGAGGGATCTCTCGACCGGACCGAGGAGATCATCGGCAGGTCGGCGGAGCACTGCCCGGAGTACGACGTCGCCCAGATGCAATGCCAGGCCGACCTCTGGCGGGACTTCTTCTCCTGTGATTTCGCAGGCCCTTGGCAGGAGGGCCGTGAAACCTGCAACGAGATCACCGGTGACTTCAGCTTCATCCACCACCGGATGGAGCTGCTGACCGGCCGGCGGCAGGAAGCGCTGGACCGCGAGGACCGCATCCGCACCGAGATCGACGAGGCGGAACAGGAGACGGGACAGGCCTTCGCTTTCGCCCGGGGATTCCTTCACCACCTGGAAGGCGCCCGGATGGTCATCGATGGCGACTTCGAAGCCGCCGCGGCCCGCTTCGACGAAGCGGACACCAACATGCTGTACTGGTTCGAGGGCCAGGGAATTCTGAAGCTCTACAACCGCCTGCACCTGGCCTATGCTCTCGAGCACGCCGGCCACGTCGACGAGGCAAGACAGGTGCTGGCCAAGGTCGAAGCCATCAATCCGCAGCTGGCCACCGCCTACCCGCACATCAAGGGCATCCTGGGCGGTGACTGCGGTGCCGAGTGATCGCCGTTGCCGGGGTTGGATCTGGTCTCCTCAACGCCTATCCTTGAGAGGAAGGGAGAATCGATGAGCGACACCCCAGGCCTCCTGGCCACCATCGGCAACACCCCGCTGATTCCGCTGCACCGCTCCTGTCCCAACCCCGAAGTGGAAATCTGGGCGAAGCTGGAGCTGGCCAATCCGAGCGGCTCTCTCAAGGATCGAATCGCCCTGCACATGATCGAAGCCGCAGAGGCCCGCGGCGAGTTGGAACCCGGGATGACCATCGTAGAGGCGACCAGTGGTAACACAGGAATCGCGCTCGGGCTGGTGTCGGCGGTCAAGGGGTACAAGCTGAAGCTCTTCATGTTGGAGAACAAGACCCTCGAGCGGCGCAAGATGCTCCGCTACTGGGGAGCCGACCTGGTGCTGACCACCAAGGACGATCCCGACAGCCATATCTTCGGTGCCCAGGAGTTGATCGCCCAGCATCCCGATGAGTACTTCTACATCAATCAGAACGAGAATCCGGACAACATCGCCGCCCACCGGACGACCGCCGCAGAGATCTTCGACCAATTGGGAGGTGCCCCAACGGCCTTTGTCTCGGGATTCGGTACCGGCGGAACCTTGATGGGTGCCGCCCAGCAGTTCCGGCAGAGTGGAGAGGCCACCCGGATCGTCGCGGTGGAGCCGGGTGGCGAGCCGCGCGCCAAGATCGACGGCCTCAAACACAGCTCCGAGGCCTACCAACCGCTGATCTACGACCGTTCCCTGATCTCCGAGACCATCGAGGTTCCCGAGGAGGAGGCCTATCGAACCACCCGTCTGATTGCGCGACAGGAGGGCGTGATCGCCGGTCTGAGCTCGGGAGCCTGCTTGTGGGCGGCCCAGAAGCTCGCCGAAAAGCTGCACGGCGGCAAGATCGTCGTCATTCTCGGCGATCGCGGCGAGCGGTATTTCAGCACCCGGCTGTTCGACTAGGATCTTCGCCGGCTGCTCGATAATCGAAGGATCGATTCGCGGTATGCTCTGTCCACTGTTTACTTTGCAGGAGGTATTCGTATGCAGACTTTCGTCCGAACTCGTCTGGCCCTGATTCTGGTGGTCCTCTTGGCGGCCTCCACCCCCACGCTTGCCCAACGGGGTGACGACTCCAAGCGTCTGAGCAAGAACGGCAAGACCCAGGCGACCATCGAAGGCGTCGAGGTCACCGTCGAGTACGGCCGACCCAGCGTCAAGAACCGAACCATCTGGGGTGGTCTGGTGCCCTACGACCGCATCTGGCGCACCGGCGCTGACGAGGCCACGACCTTGAGCCTCGAGGCCGACGCCCTGGTCGAGGGTCAGGCCCTGGCAGCCGGAACCTATTCGCTCTTCACGATTCCCGGGGAGTCCGAGTGGACCGTGGTCTTCAACAAGGTGGCGGATCAGTGGGGTGCCTTCAACTACGATGAGGCCCAGGACGCCCTGCGGGTCACCGTAGAGCCCGCTGAAGCCGAGTTCGTCGAGACCCTGGAGTTCCAGACCGACGAATCGAACCTGGTCCTGCGCTGGGCCGAGCTGGCGCTCCCCATCGAGTTCGCGCCGGCCGAGTAGGCCGGACGCGACCCGAGATGGACAGCGCCGAGCCCGCCTCCAGATTGGCCCAGGCGTTCGCCTACGCTGAGCTCCTGCATCGGGGACAGACCCGCAAGAAGACGTTGGCACCGGTTCTCAGCCACCTCATGGCGGTCTCGTCGCTGGTGCAGGAGAGTGGCGGCGACGAGGAGGAGACCATGGCCGCCCTCCTCCACGATGGCCCCGAAGACTGCGCCGGACAACAGACCCTGGATCAGATCCGCCGTACCTTTGGCGATCGGGTGGCCCGGATCGTCGAGGGATGCACCGACTCGCTGGAGACTCCGAAACCCTCCTGGAAGCGGCGCAAGGCCCGCTACCTCGATCACCTCCCCACCGCCGACGAATCGGTGCGTCTGGTCTCTCTGGCCGACAAGGTCCACAACGTCCGCTCACTGGTGCTGGAGCACAGATGGATCGGCGACAATCTGTTCGAGCGTTTCTCGGCCTCGAAGGAAGAGACGCTCTGGTACTACGATTCCCTCCTGCGGATCTTCGAATCGACCCCGGCCGAGCGCCTGGCAAGGCTGACCAGTGAGCTGGCGCGAGCCGTCGAAGAGCTCCATGGCTCCTTCGCAGGGGGACCATTCGACCCTGCCGAGTCCTGATCTCAAGCGGAGCGAAAGGCCTCCAGCAGACGGTCCCGGCTGGCGCTGTCCAGGGGCTTGACGGCCTCCCGCAGAGTCAGACCGGAGATCCGCGACAGACGCACCCCGAGGAAGTCGGTGACTCTGTCGGGAGTCGACTTGGCCGCTTCGCGCAGCACCCAACCGATGGCCTTGCGGATGAAGAACTCCCTTTCCTCGAGGCAGAAGTCGGCGTACCGACAGAAACGTCGCCAATGTCCCTGACCACGGCGTAGGCCGAGAAGATGCGCGAGAAGCGCAGATCGTCGGAGCCAGAAGCTCTCGTGAACGATCCAACGATCGAGTTCGTCTTCGAGCTCCTCGTACTCGTCCACCAGCGGCCCGGCCACGTGTATGGCGACTGCATCCACATGAGCCCAGGTGTTGGCTCGACCGAGGATCCACTCGACCAGCTCGATATCGGAGTCGGTCAGGAGATGCCGCCTTGCCACCAGCAACTCGATGCCGAACGAACGCAACTCGTGAACTCGCGGTCGCCAGAGGGCCCGCACCAAACGGCGTAGGTCTGTCACCTCCAGATCTTCCGTGGTGCGCAGCCAACCACGAGCCTGGCGCCGGATCTCCGGCACAGCCACACCGAGAAACTCCAGGTCGCTCTTGAGGTACCGTCGCTCGCCGGCTGCCCTCTCCGGAGTCCCCGCGACCCGCAACCCCTCCTCGATGGCTGCGATCGTGGCTCGGATCTGCACCCGCTAGATTGTACCGTCGGCCAATCGCCCACCGTCGGAGAACTCGCCGTCGGGCAGGAAGGACCGTTTGAAGAGATCGGAGATCTCGCTCGAGGAGACCGGCCGACTGAAGTAGTAACCCTGCACCTTGTCACAGCGGAAGAGATTCACCGGCTGGCTCTCGAAGGAGCGCAGAATCTCCAGTTGGTCGCTGGTCTCCACACCTTCGGCCACGACCTCCACACCGAGATTGCGAGCCAACGCGACGATGGCCATGACCAGAGCCCGATCCCGCGGATCCTCGACGATATTCATGATGAAGGAGCGGTCGATCTTGATGGCATCCATGGGCAGATGCTTCATCCTCATCAACGACGAGTAGCCGGTACCGAAATCGTCGATGACGATCCGCACACCCAGCTCCTTCAAACGGTCGAGGATCTGGAGTGACTGTTCCACATCGGACATGGCGGTGCTTTCGGTGAGCTCCAATTCGAGCCACCGGGGGCTCAGCCCGGACTCCGCCAGCGCCTCTTCGACGGTGGCGACGAAGTCTTCCTGCTGCAGCTGTTTGGCGGAGACGTTCACCCCGATGGGTACCGCCCGAAGCCCACTGTCCTGCCAGGCCTTGTTGGTACGACAGGCCGTCGCCAACACCCACTGACCGATGGGTACGATCAGACCCGAGCGCTCGGCCACCGGGATGAACTTGTTCGGTCCCACCTGGCCCATCTCTTTCGATCGCCAGCGAAGCAGAGCTTCCACACCGGCAATTTCTCCGGTATCGGCCTCCACCAGGGGCTGATAGGCCAGACTGAGCTCGTCGTCCGCCAACGCCAGACGCAGTCCCTGCTCGATGCGGGTCCGCTCCCGGTTGATGGCATCCATCCGCGGCGCGTAGTACTGAAAACCGCCCTTTTCACGCTTCTTCTGGCTGGCCAGGGCGAGATCGGCTTTCTTGATCAGGGTCTCCGGATCGAGACCATCGAACGGGTAGGTGCTGATACCCACCGAGGCCGTCACACTGACCGTGTGAGCACCGACTCCGATGGGTTCGTCGAACGCCTGCAAAATCCTCCGCGCCACGATGTCCGAGTCTCCCGATTCGAAAAGATCCTCGACCAGCACCATGAACTCGTCCCCGCCAACACGGCAGACTGTATCCAGCCCGCGGATACACAGGTCGAGACGCTTGGCGGTGCTCTGTAAGACGATGTCGCCTACCTTGTGCCCATAGGTGTCGTTGATGGCCTTGAACTCGTCGAGGTCGAACATCAACAGGGCGAAGGGCTTCTTCTCGCGCCCGGCGCGGTCGAGGGCGCGCTGTAGACGGTCGTGCAGGATCGAGCGGTTCGGCAATCCGGTCAGGGAATCGTGGGTAGCGAGGTGCTCCATCTCGGCCTCGACCTGTTTTCTCTCGCGGATGTCGCGCAGGACCAGGACCTGGCCGACGATCTGACCATAGCGATCTTCGACCCCGGAGGCCGAGACCAGAACCGGCAGGAGATCGCCCTTCTTCGAGCGGAACCGGAGTTCCAGATTGCGGCTGTTGCCGCTGGACAGCAATCGACTCACCGCCTGGGCCTCGGTCTCATCCTCGATCTCGAAGAGGGACTCGAGAGAGCGGCCCTTCATCTCCTCCCGAGAATGTCCCAGCAGGTCCTCGGCGGCGTCGTTGATCGTCATCACCCTCTGGTCACGGCTGAGCAACAAGACTGCATCCGCCAGGGTCCTGGATGTCCGCAGCCACGGCCGACGGGGTCATCATCATCAGGCGGTAGGCCGAGACCGAGTACCAGATCACCAGAATCCAGAGGGGCGCGATCAGATGTGCCACCTCCGGCGGCACGCGAACCCCCATCCTAGGCAGAAGGATGCCGGAGACTGCGACCCCCACGAGGATTGGTACGCCGGTCCCGACGATCAGGCGGGCCTCCCGTTTCTGGGCGATCAGGTGCGATCGGCGACCCCATCGCCACACCATGATCAATCCGGCGAAGATGGTCAGCGGGAAGTAGACCAGATAGACCGCAAAGGTCGGTGTCAGGGGACCGTAGACGTCCGACCAGCCAAAGGGGGTCCAGACGAAGTCCACCACACCCATGCTGCCGAAGACCGCCTGCCCCAGAAAGAAGATCCCGGGCAGATAGAGAGCCGGCAGCAGCCACTTCCTCTCGAGCCAGCGCTGGTTCCCCGACAACCAGATGAAGAAATGGCAAAGCAGGGAGGGAGTCACAGTCCAGCCGACCGCTGAGAGCCGGAACCAGAACCAGGCCTGTTCCTTGGTGGAAGCGAGGGGCAGAAACGTGTAAGAGAACGACCAGAAGAAGAAGGCCAGGCAGATCAGGGAGAAGACCCGATTAATACTCTCCCGGGGACTCGAGCGCAGGATGTAGCCGCCGAGATACAGATAGAGCACCGAGACGACAATCGAGGCCAGGGAGAGGATATGAGTCGCATCGTACACGCCTCATTTTCCGTTGATTGCGCCCTTTTCTCAGTGGCGGACTCCACTCTTGAGGTAGCCAACCACCGATCTCTCGGGATGCCTGCTAGTCAGACCGATCCCAGCTCGTCGGATGGTTCGAGAGAAAAACAGACGGCGGCATCGGAGTCCTGGTCAGCGTCGCCTGGATCATTCGCATCTTTCAGACCAACCGACTGATCCTGCTAGCGGGACTCGGAATCTACTACCAGTAGGCCGAGCGCTAGGGACCGAATCCCCACCTCCGGCCCATCAAGCTACCGCTCGTTCAAGCTCCAGACCGCAGAAGCGGAGCGCCGATCCGTGGATCAGAGGCCCAACAAGCCCTTCTTGAACGCTGCTCCCGGAGGTTCCGGGCCGATCCAGCAAGAGAACAGGGCGTCGGCGAAGTCCTTCCCCTCGATAGTTCCCTTCACCTCTCCCTTGACCACGACCTCGGTGCCCTTGTCCGGTACATAGGTATAGACCATGCTCTCGCCCTTCTCCATGTCGGCCTGAAAGCCGCACAGGGTGTCGAACTTGGCCTGCAGCTCGGCCGAGGGGTTGGGGGTGTTCTTGTCCAGTCCCTCCTTCCAGGCGTCGCACATCTTTGCGGCCGAGACACCGAAGCGGAACTCCATGGCCGTACGACGGGCGGTGTCGGCCGCCAGGATGGCTGCCGCATCGTCCTTCTTTTCGGTCAGATAGAGCCCTGCCACATAGACCTTGAACATGGCCTTCTTGCGCAGTCCCATGCCGTTGAGAACCAGGGTTTGGTCGCCGACTTCGACCGTGTCGGGCATGGTCACGCCGGCCAACTCGTCCGCCCAGACGACAGGAGCCAGTCCGGCCACCAGGACCAGAATCCACAGTTTCTTCATGCTGAAGCCTCCCTCGAGCGAATGATAGGAATCGGGTCGGATCCATCCGATCCGAGCCCGGCACCATTCTATCGTCGATTCGGTTTACTGGCGGTGCGGCGAACCGAGCCGTACCTCGAGGGTCAGGGCCCGACCGTCACGGACGACCTCCACCTCGACTGTCTCCCCTGGTCGCCGGCGGTCCAGGGCGAGCCAGAGATCATCGGTGGTGCGGATCCGCTGGCCCGCCAGTGAGACGATGATGTCACCCAGCTTCACCCTGCCGTAGCGATCCCTCCGCGTGCCACGGATACCGGCTTTCTCGGCACCTGATCCACGTCCCACCCGCATGACCAGCGCGCCCTCGGTCGCCACCCGAGCCACCGCCTGAGCGGTGACGATGTCGACGCCCAGAGTCGGTCGTTCGATTCTGCCCTTGGCGATGAGCTCCGGCACCACCCAGCTCACCGTGTCCGCCGGGATGGCGAAGCCGATTCCGGCGTAGGTACCCGACGGGCTGTAGATGGCCGTATTCACCCCGATGAGCCTCCCGGCGCTGTCCAGAAGCGGACCACCCGAGTTGCCCGGATTGATCGCCGCATCGGTCTGGATCACATCGCGGATCGGAATCCGGGTGACCGATTCGATCTCCCGCCCCAGGGCGCTGATGACACCGGTGGTCAGTGTTCGATCGAGGCCGAAAGGATTACCGATGGCCAGCACACTCTGCCCCACCTTGAGATCGCGAGAGGTGCCCAGCGGGATCGGCTGCAGGATCTCTCTGGGTGCCTCCACCCGCACGACCGCCAGATCCTTCTCGGGCGCGATGCCAACCACCGTGGCGTCCCAGGTCGACTGGTCGGCCAGCGTCACCTTCGCCGAACTGGCTCCCTCCAGCACATGGAAGTTGGTGACCACGTGGCCCTGGCGATCCCAGACGAACCCGGACCCGGCGCCGCGAGGAATCTCATAGATATTCAACGAGTACCAGTCCCTCTTGCGCGTCACCGAAGTGATGTAGGCCACGGAAGGCGAGAGGCGCTCGAAGAGGTCGATCAGCTCTCGTTCCTGGGGGGTCAGGCTCGATCGCGGCTGGCTCTCCCGCGGCACCACCTCCTGCGCCGGCGCCAGCCCAGTCGAAGGACCGACCAGCAGTGCACAACAGAGGACCGGGACTAGCGACGTGTGAGGACTCATAGGGCTTGCCGATCAGCCCCACATTATGTCGCAACCGGGGTCGGGCGCCGAGCGCCCGACCCCGCCATGATCGCAGTCCTGTCACGCCCTATTGAGCGACCAGAAAAACGTTCCAGACCCGTCGCACCTCGCCGCTGTGCCAACCGCTCGGCGCACGATACCGGTATTCGTTGCCGTGTCGATCGACACGTGAGGATTCGCTGTACGTGAGTCCGATCCACTCGAGTCCGGCGTCAGCCAGCGTCGACAGTTCGTCCGGTTCGGAGTAACCATTGTGATTCGCATCCCGCCAGAGACGCAGCTCGGGGTAGATCTCGTCCGCCTCGCTGATCCGTCCGTCCTCGTTGCCGCCGCTGAGAGTGTCGTCGAAGAGCGCCAACGCCTCGAAGCCATTGGGCGAATCAGAGACGTGTTGAGGCGTCACGTCGCCAAAGAGCTCGACGCCGCTGTCGATCGTGCCATTGCCGTCGCGATCGAGCGCCAAGAACGCCTCGTCCGAGCCTGGGGCCGTCCATGGAACCAGTGTTGGGACACCGGTGTCTCCCAGATCGAAGATCACCCCGCCGGCGAGATCCGTCAGTCGATATCGGCGATCTGCCAGGCTGACGACGATCGGATCGTTCTGCGCACAGAAGGCCGGGTTACTGTCCGGATCACAGGGACAGACGACATTCATGGTGGCGACACCCGCTGCGCGACAGCTGGGGAGATCGCACGGCAGCAGCGAGTAGTAGCCCTCTGTATCGATGATGCTGGCCGACAGAGAGGGTGGGTTGAAGCCGATGATCTCCGGACCGGCTATGGGGCGACACTTGATCCTGGCGGTACAGTTCTGGGTCGAGAAGCACTCGCCCGTTCCCACCAACCCCTCCGCGAAGGTACCGTCGGTGTAGCCGCAACCGTCATAGCAGCGCAGGCGCCAGGTCTTGGTCAGAGTCGGCGTCGGACAGCGATCCCGCAATCGGGTGGATCGCGAAGCGATGTAGAGGCTTCCCCAGCAGAGGGCATCCAACGGACCGCTGGCGGCCAGCAGGAAGGCGAGCATCGAGATGGAGAGTGCCTTCGGAGACCGAATCCTCATCGCTCACCTCCGTTCGCATCCTCGTCTGGCTGGACGAGGCCCGCCTCCGGTGTGGCCCGCAGGCCGGCTTCGTAACGTTCCCGCAGGCTCTCAACCAGGAAACCGAGGGCATCCTGCGGGTCGGGAGCCAGGGAGACCTCGCGACTGGCGTCTTCGAGCCACCGAGCGAGCTCCAGCCGGGTGGCCGCCACTACTGCGGCCACCTCGCGGGGCCAACCGTCGGCAGCCTCTGCTTCGCTACCCCGTCGATGCAGATCCTGCGATCGCTGGCGGAGGGCCACAGCCCACTCCTCACCCGATCGCAGGCGAGGTCCCTGCCGATCGAGAGCCTCCACCACCCTACCCAGCTCTTCGACCCGGGCGGCCCTGGCCTCGAGTATGGTCGCCGCCGCCTCCGGCTCCCCCTGCCACGAGAGATCGTCGAAGACCACTGCCAGGACCCTCAACGACAGGGCGGTGTCGCTCGCCTCTTCGGCTGCCAGATCGAGACGCCATTCGGCGGCGTGATGACTCCCGGGCGCGATGGGACCGGCATGGTCAGCACTCTCGAACGTCGGGTGCCGGTCGTAGAAGTCCTGATCGAGAATCGACCTCTGGGCATGTCCGTGTGAGTCGCTGCGGGCGAGACTCAGTCGCCAGGCGGTGATGGTCCTGTCGGAGTCGTTCCACAGCTCGTAGCCGAGCCGTCGGCTCTGGCTGTCGAAGACCTTGGCGACGATCTTCAGGGCGTTGACCTCGGTGGCCATGCCCGCTCCACCGCTGGCCAACCCAACGATGAAGCAGGATAGGATCATGAGACCGGTTGTTCGCATTACGCACTCCTTTCTCGGTGCAGTTTCGTGCTCTGACGTCGACAACATGAGGATTCGTCTCCCGGTAGCGGTGTTTGTTACAACTTCGCTCCGGCGACCAGGAGGTAGGATGATCGCGATGAAACAGCTCTCACTCGTTCTCGCTGCTCTGCTGCTCGCCGTAACCGTCGGCTCGGCCCAGACCGCTGAAGGCCTGCGCAACGACTTCGGCCGGGAGACCCAGCTTCTGGACGAGGCCATCGACGACCTGGGGCGCAGCCGAGCCCAGGAGAGGGAAGCTGTCGATCGCCTGCGCCGACTCAGCGGCCAGCTCGATGAGGCCCTGGGGGATGCCAACGTCTCCCTCGACTACCTGGCCGAGCTCGAGGCCCAACTGGCTGTCGCCCGGGACCGCGCCTGTACGGCTCTCGAAAAGACCGCTCTGGCGAGGCAGAAGATGTACGACCGAATGGAGAGGGTCGCCGCGGTAGCCCGCGAATTCGAGACGCAGACCGATCTGTTCGGCCAGGCCCAGGAGGGCTTGACGGGCATGTGGCACCTGGAGGTGCAGCCCATGGAGCTCTTTGGGCTGATGAACCTGCGTCTCGAAGGTGCCCAGGTCAGCGGTCCCTACCGCCTGAGCAACGGTCGCCAGGGATCGCTTCACGGCACCCTGTCCGGAGATCGGTTGCAGCTCCAGGCCATCGACGCGGAGAGCGGACGGACGGTGGCCAACATCGATGCCCGCATCGATGCGGCGGCAGGCGCGATCGTCGGCGAGTGGCGGGCCCGCGATCTTTCGCAGGGTCTGCCCTCCATGGGCGACTGGCTGGCCGATAAGGTCTCCTCCCAGGAGGAGATCGATCTCGAGTACTGACTTCGGAGCTCTGGGAGTTATGCCAGCGACATGAAGATCGGCGTCATCGGAACCGGGCTCATGGGATTCCCCATGAGCCAGAGGCTGCTCGAATGCGGTCACCAGGTGACGGTCTACAACCGCACCCGGGAGAAGGCGGAACCGCTCGAGGAGTCGGGCGCAGAGCTTGCCGGCGGGCCCTACGAAGTCGTGCTGGGGGCGAATCTCACCTTGGTAATGCTGACCGACGCCGGCGCCATCTGGGAGACCCTGCAGTCCAGGGACGAACTGCCAGATCTCGGAGGTCGGACTCTCTGCCAGACGAGCACCATCGCTCCCGGTGAGAGCCTGGCACTGCAGGCGGAGATCGAACGAGCAGGCGGCACCTATTTCGAAGCTCCCGTGCTCGGGAGCCGGCCGCAGGCCCGCAACGGCAAGCTTCTGGTGATGGTCGGTGCCGAGCCGGAGCAGTTCGAGCGCTGGCGACCACTCCTCCACTGCCTCGGCGAGAATCCTCTGCGGATCGGCGAGGTCGGTCAAGCGGCGGCGCTGAAGCTGGCCTTTAATCAGCTCATCGCGGCCGAGCTCACGGGCTTCGCCACGGCGCTCGGGCTGGTACGTCACCACGGGATCGAAGTCGAGCAGTTCATGGCCCTGCTTCGCCAGAGCGCTCTCTATGCGCCCACCTTCGACGCCAAGCTGCCCCGCTTCCTCAGCGGAGATTTCGACGAACCGAACTTCCCAGCCCGTCTGCTGCTCAAGGATCTGGACCTGGCGCGTGAAGAGGCCAGCACCGCCGGTCTCGATACGGCTGCCCTCGAGGGCTTGTGCGAGGTCGTCAGGCGGGCGCTCGAGCAGTCCCTCGGAGACTACGACTACTCGGTCATCGCTGCCGTCATCGATCCACACCGATCCTGATCCCGCAGCTCCCTGCCGGGCGTCGACGAGACCGGCGGTATAGTTTCCAGCGCCATGGAAGACTTGCCAATCGAGAGATTCGCGATCCGTACGATCACCGCTGGCGTCGAGCTGCGGTCCTTCGAGGATCTGGCGGTACTGGAGGGAATTGCCGGCTTCCTCGATAAGGCCCGCCGCCGCTTCGCGGAGGCGGGTTATCAGGTCCAGAGCTCCAGGATCGCCACCCAATCCCTGGCGATCCTTTGCAGCGATCGTGGGCTGCCGGAGTCTCTACGCTCCCTGGTGACTCTCGACCGACTGGCGGGCGACCTCGGCCTGATGATCAGCGTCGGATCGCTGCTGGGCGCCGAGACATCCCCCGAATCGTTCGGCTCTTTCAGCGCCGATCTCGCAGCCGCAACCTCCGAGATCTACTTCAGCGTCTCGGTGGCGACTCCCGACTCGGGTATCGAGAATCGGGCGGTGCGAGCCGCAGCCTCTGCCATCGCCGCCATCTCGCGCGCGGCAGACAATGGAGAGGCGAATTTCCGCTTTGCAGCGGCTGCCCGCATTCCACCATCGACGCCCTTCTTTCCTGTCGCCTACCACCAGGGCGCTGCCGCCTTCGCGATCGGCCTCGAATCGGCGGATCTGGTCCGCGAAGCCTTTCGCGGACATTCCGACTCGGCGGTCGCAGCGGCAGATCTCGAGACCCTCCTGGAGAACAGGCTCGACCCGATCGTAGAGTTGGCGAGCGGCTTGGCAGGCGACTCGTCCCTGCGGTTCGCCGGTATCGATCTCTCCCCCGCCCCCAGCCTCGACGCCAGCATCGCCGCGCCCATCGAGGACCTCAGTGGACAGCCGTTCGGCGGCCCCAGGACCCTCGCCGCCTGTGCCGCGGTGACCCGTGGCCTCCGGTCGACCTCCCTACCCGCCTGCGGTTACAGCGGCTTGATGCTGCCGCTGCTCGAGGATCGGATCCTGGCCCAGCGGGCAGTGGAGGGACGCCTCGACATCCAGAATCTGCTGCTCTACTCCAGCGTCTGCGGCACCGGTCTGGATTTGATCCCCGTCCCCGGGGAGAGCGCCGTAGGCGACCTGGCCGGGACGGTGCTCGACATGGCAACTCTGGCCGATCGGCTGGAGAAACCGCTGGCGGCCAGGCTCCTCCCCATGCCCGACAAGAGGCCCGGCGACGCCGTCGACTTCGCCAACCCCCATCTGACCCGATCGGTGGTCCTGCCACTGGCCTAGCGGCCGGGGGTATACTCCCCGAACCGTCCCGCAGGGCGGCCATCTCAAACAACCGAACTAGGCTTTCTGGAGGGGGGCAGGTTCATGCTAAGCACAAATCTCGGGTCGACCAGCCGCTGGATCCCGCCAACGATTCTATTGGTGATTCTGACAGTGGTTACCGTTCTTGCGCCAACGGCGAGTGGAGCGGCCGACAAGGGATCGGCTGAGTCCGGTCCAAACAGCAGCCTCTTCGACCCAGAGCTCTTCGAGGCCCTGGAGTTTCGCAATATCGGCCCATTCAGGGGAGGGCGCTCAACGGCGGTCACCGGGGTCATCGACGATCCCCTGACCTTCTATATGGGCACCACCGGAGGCGGAGTCTGGAAGACAACCGATGGCGGCGGAAGCTGGAAGAACATCTCGGATGGGAACCTCACCGCCGCCTCTGTGGGGGCGGTCGCGGTCGCTCCATCGGACGCCAACGTCGTCTACGCGGGCACTGGATCGGCCTGCCCGCGCGGTAACGTCTCGCCCGGCGACGGCATCTATCGGTCGACAGATGCAGGCAAGAGCTGGAGCCACCTCGGTCTGACCGAGGCGGGACAGATCGGCCGCATCCAGGTCCACCCTGAGAACCCGGATCTGGTCTACGTGGCCGCCCTGGGACACATCTTCGGCCCCAACGAGGAGCGGGGGGTGTTCCGCTCCCAGGATGGCGGCGCCACCTGGGAGAAGGTTCTCTATGTCAGCGAGACCGCCGGTGCGGTCGATCTGTCGCTGGACCCCAGGAACCCGAGAATCCTGTTTGCAGCCATCTGGGAGTCCGAGCGCAAACCCTGGACCTTGATCAGCGGTGGCGAGCAGAGCGGGCTCTATCGCTCCACCGATGGTGGCGACAGCTGGCAGGAGCTGACGAAGGGTCTACCGGACGGCATCAAGGGCAGGATCGGCGTGGCGGTCTCACCTGCCGACCCTCAACGAGTCTGGGCCCTGATCGAGGCAGAGGAGGGAGGTCTCTTTCGCTCAGAGAATGGCGGTGACAGCTTTCGGCCAATCAATCCCGATCGGAACTTCCGGCAGCGGGCCTGGTACTACACCCATGTCTTCGCCGATCCCCAGGATGCCGACACCGTCTACGTTCTCAACACCGGTCTCTGGCGCTCCATCGACGGTGGCAAGAGCTTCGATTTCATCCGATCTCCCCATGGGGATCACCACGATCTGTGGATCCATCCCGAGAATGCCCGGGTGCTGATCAACGCCAACGACGGCGGCGCCAACGTCTCCTACAACGCCGGTCGTTCCTGGTCGACGCAGCGCAACCAACCCACCTCCGAGATGTACCGAGTGACGGTCGACCAGCGCTTCCCCTACTACGTCTATGGTTGTCAGCAGGACAACAGCTGTGTCGCGGTGCCCAGCCGCACCTCTTCGACCAGCATCGACTGGGGCGATTGGTACGTCATCGGCGGCTGCGAGAGCGGTCATGTGGCGGTGGACCCGAGGAATCCCGAGATCACCTACTCGGGCTGCTACGGTGGCCAGATAGGTCGCTACGACTTCGGCACCGATCAGGAGCGGGAGATCATGGCCTACCCGCAGGTGGCCATCGGTAAGGCACCCAGGGACCTCAAGTATCGCTTCCAGTGGAACGCGCCCATCCGCCTCTCCCCCCACGACCCGACGGTTCTGTACCACACCTCGCAGTTCGTTCATCGGTCGACCGACGAGGGCCAGAGCTGGGAGATCATCAGCCCCGACCTGACGCGCAATGATCCGCAGCGGCAGGGGTACGCCGGCGAGCCCATCACCATGGACAACACCGGCGTCGAGGTCTACAACACCATCTTCGCTTTCGAGGAATCACCGACCACGGCCGGTCTGCTCTGGGCCGGCACCGACGACGGCCTGGTACATCTGTCACGCGACAACGGTGGCAACTGGCAGGACATCACGCCATCACAGATGCCCCAAGGCGGACAGGTCAACACCATCGAGCTCTCCCGTCACGCTCCCGGACGGGCCCTTCTGGCGGTCACCCGGTACAAGTTCGACGACTTTCGTCCCTTCGTCTTTCGCACCACCGATTTCGGCGCCACCTGGACCCTGCTGACCTCCGGCACCAACGGCATCCCCGACAATCATTTCGTTCGCGTGGTGCGGGAAGCCCCCGATCAGCCAGGTCTCCTGTATGCCGGCACCGAGTTCGGCCTGTACGTCTCTTTCGACGACGGCGGTCACTGGCAGTCGTTGCAGCAGAATCTGCCGGTGACACCGATCACCGATCTGGCCGTCAGCCAGCAGGATCTGGTGGTGGCCACGCAGGGCCGCTCGTTCTGGATACTCGATGATCTGACGCCGCTCCATCAGCTCACCGAGGAGCTGGTCGGTTCAGCGGTGTCTCTACTCGAGCCGCGACCCGCCTATCGATTCGGCGGCGGATCCTCCTTCGGCGCCGGAGGCGCTGCCGGGCAGAATCCTCCCGCCGGTGCCGTGCTGCACTACTGGCTGTCCGGGGAGCCCGAAGCCGAGGTCACCCTCGAGATTCTCGACCTGGATGGCAACCAGCTGCGTGCGCTGTCGAGCCAGAAAGAGGAGCCTCAGGCGCCGAGCCCCTGGCGCCGCTTCATGACCGGTCCGACAACCAGCCGCAAGCTTTCGGCCAAGAAAGGTCTGAACCGCTACGTCTGGAATCTACGTCTGGCAGATGCCACCCTGGCCGATGACGCCGTCCTCTGGGGCTCGGGTCGTGGGCCCAAGGTACCCCCCGGGACCTATCGGGCACGGCTGACCCTGGGGGACCAGGTGGAGACCGTCGACCTCGAGATTCTGGGCGACCCCCGGCTGACGACGACGCAGGGGGACTATGCTCGACAGTACGACCTGGCCAAAAGAATCTGGCTGGCGCTGACTGACAGTCACAAGATCCTGCAGACCGCCCGCAGCGTGCGTCAGCAAGTGGCGGATCTCTCCGACCGCTTGCAGGACAGCGAGTCGAACGAGGCTCTGCAGACCGCCGCCGAGGAGGTCGACCAAGCCCTCCGGGCCGTCGAGGAGAGTATCTACCAGACACGTACCGAGTCATCGCAGGACGTGCTGAACTTCCCTCCCAAGCTGGACAACCAGCTGGTCGGCCTTCTGGGTATCGTCGACAGCGGCAACGCGGCGCCCACCGACGGTGCGGTGCAGCGTTTCGCCGATCTCGAAGCCGAGCTCGCCGAGGCCCGCGAGGGCCTGGACCAGGTCCTGGAGGGGCAGGTCAAGACCTTCAGCGACCTCCTTCGACAGCTCGAGGTGCCAGCGGTCATCGTGCCGACCCTCTGATACACTCCATGCGCTTCTAGTGCCATGAAAGAAACGCTGCACGTCGACATCAATATCGGCAGCCGCTTCGACAATATCGACCTGGTCGATGGAGTCACCGAAGCGGTGCTGGCCCACTCGGGACTCGATGAGGAGTCGGTGGAGAGGCTGGGTCTGGCGATTCGCGAGGCCGTGGCCAACGGCGTGCAGCACGGCAACAAGGAGCAACCAGAGAAACGTGTCACCGTCTCTTTCGTATTAGACAAGGACGAGATGTCGATCCGCATCCAGGACGAGGGCGAAGGCTTCGACCTGGGTGGGCTTCCCGATCCCCTGGCGCCTGAGAACCTGTTCAAGCCAAGGGGTCGTGGAATCCTGTTGATGAACAGCTTCATGGACGAAGTGAGCTTCGACTTCGACACGGAGCGCGGCACGGCGGTCACCCTGCGCAAGCGGATCACCGCCGATTCCGAGGATGACAAGGAGGACTTGGGATGACCTTTCCAGCTCGCACAAGCGAAGGGGTAACGATTCTGGAGCCGGCCGGCAAGATCACCATCGGCAAAGGAGACATCGAGCTTCGTGACAGCGTCGACGAAGCCATCGCGGCGGGCTCGAACCACCTGGTGGTGGACTTCCGACGAGTGACTCGGATGGATTCCTCGGGTATGGCCGAACTGGTGGCCGCCTACAAACGGATCACGGAAGCCGGTGGACAGATGAAGCTCCTGCGGCTTCCCTCCAACATCCGTGACGTTCTGGGAATCACCCAGATCGCCCAGGTCTTCGACATCTTCGACGAAGAGGACGAAGCTCTCCGCTCCTTCAAGTAGCGTCGGGTCGCGGAGCCAGCTCTCCGACGCAACTCGAACCGCTGCCGGCGGTACAGCCATAACAGTGCGAGTCCGTGGCGATGGGACGTCCCTCCAGGTCACGAAGCGCCTCGAGCTCCCAGAGGCTTCCAGGCCCGTCAATCAGCGGCATCTCCAACATCTGATTGAAATCGCAATCGAAGAGCGCGCCGTCGTAGCCGATCGACAACAGCGACGTGCACATCAGCGCGGGGATGGTGGCCGGGTTGAAATGATTCACCAGCAGGGCCTGGTAGGCGCTGCTCTGACCGCTGCGTGCCAGCTCCTCGGCGAAACGCCGGATGGGCATGTTGGCGATGGTCAGCAGGCGATGAAACCGAATGCCATGGGCGGACGCCAGCTGTTGCTTGTAGCTTCTCTCCAGCGCCTCCTGAGAGGGCGGCAGAGTGGCACCCCCCGGGTTGTAGACCAGATGCAACTTCAGCGGTGAGCCCTGCTGACCGTAACCCAGACGGTTGAGCTGGCGAAGCGCCTCGATACTCAGGTCGAAGACACCACGCCCCCTCTGTCGATCGACATTCTCGGGCTGGTAACAGGGCAGGGAGGCGACGATCTCGACCCGATGAGCGGCCAGGAAGGCCGCTGTGTCCTCCTGGCCGGGCTCGCTGAGAATCGTCAGGTTGCACCGGTCGATGACCCGACGACCTCGGTGGCAGGCAGCTTCCACCAGAAAGCGAAACCAGCGGTTCAGCTCCGGAGCGCCGCCGGTGACGTCGACGACCTGGACTTCGGGGCTCTCATCGAGGATCGCCACCACCCGCTCGGCGGTCTCGCGGGTCATGGTCTCGATGCGCTGCGGACCGGCCTCGACATGACAGTGATGACAGGCCTGATTGCAGACCCTGCCCACATTCACCTGCAGGGTCTCCACGGGGCCGCGGCGCAGAGGCCACTGGCCGGCTTGCTCCAGAGCCGATCGAAACGACGGGGAGCTCGGCAACGGATCCATTTCGAGTCGGAATCATACAACCATCGGGCAGCCGATCTCGTCTCGGGTCTGCGAGGCCAGGATCGGCGATCCGCTCGGCTGGGCTAGAATCCGATCGGGGTCGAAGGACCCCTCCACAGAGACCTTTACCGGGGGAAGAAACCATGACCACCAGAGTCGGAACGTCCACCTTGATCGGCCTGATCCTCCTCCTCGCGGCTCCCGTCGCCGCCCTGCAAATCGCCGTCGGTGTCGACGCAGATCGACTGGCCGAGCCGGCGGACGGTCGAATCCTCGTCCTGATCTCCCGCAATGGTGAGAGCGAGCCGCGATTCCAGGTCGCCGCCGGCATCCGGGCCATCCAGGTCTTCGGCGTCGATATCGACCGATTCACCGCCGAGGATCTGGCGGTGATCGACGACGACATCTTCGGCTACCCGGTTCGTAGTCTGGCCGACCTGCCCTCTGGCGATTACTGGATCCAGGGTCTGCTGCACATGTACGAGACCTTCAGGCGCTTGGACGGTCACGTGGTGAAGCTGCCCATGGACCGCGGCGAAGGGCAACGCTGGAACCGCGCCCCCGGCAACCTCTACAGCCAGCCGGTGAAGATCACTCTGGACCCGACGCGGCAGGAGACGGTCGAGCTCACCCTCGACCAGGTCATTCCGCCGATTCCCGAGCCCGAAGACACCGAGTACATCCGGCACGTCAAGATCCAGAGCCGGCTGCTCTCCGAGTTCTGGGGACGTCCGATGGAGCTGGGAGCCCACGTTCTGGTGCCGCACGGCTTCGATGAACACCCGGAAGCCCGCTATCCCCTGATGATCTTCCACGGGCATTTCCCAGCGGACTTTGGCGGTTTTCGCACCCAGCCGCCCGACCCGGACCTCGAGTGCGAGTACAGCCAGCGCTTCGACGTCGACTGCTACAACCGCATCCAGCAGCAGGAGGCGTATGACTTCTATCAGACCTGGATCGGAGCCGAGTTTCCTCGCTACCTGGTCATCGAGATCCAGCACCCCAACCCGTATTACGACGACTCCTACGCCGTCAACTCCGAGAATCTGGGTCCCTACGGCGATGCCATCACCTATGAGCTTATTCCCCATATCGAGAAGACCTTTCGCGGTCTGGGCGAACCCTGGGCCCGCTTTCTCTATGGTGGCTCGACCGGTGGTTGGGAGGCGTTGGCGGCCCAGGTTTTCTACCCGGACGACTACAACGGCTGCTTCGCCGCCTGCCCCGACCCCATCGACTTCCGGGCCTACACCCTGGTGGACATCTACAACGACGAGAACGCCTACTGGGTCGAGGGCGACCTCCACCGAATCAAGCGTCCGGGCCACCGCGATTGGCTCGGTCGGGTCGATGTGACGACCGAGGACTGGAACCATCTGGAGCTGGCCCTGGGCACGAACAGTCGATCAGGCGACCAGTACGACATCTGGCAGGCGGTCTACTCTCCCGTCGGCAGCGACGGCTACCCCAAACCCATCTGGGACAAGCTGACCGGTCAGATCGATCCAGAGGTGGCCGAGTTCTGGCGCCAGAACTACGATCTGCGCTACATCCTCGAGCGAGACTGGTCGACCCTGGGACCCAAGCTGGTCGGCAAGATCCACATCTACTGTGGCGATATGGACAACTACTACCTGAACAACGCCGTCTACCTCATGGAGGACTTCCTCGAGTCGACCACCGAGCCCTACTACGCCGGTGAGGTCGACTATGGGGATCGGGCGGAGCACTGCTGGAACGGTGACCACGAGAACGGCAATCACCTGTCTCGATTGCGCTACAACACCTTCTATCTACCCACCATCCTGGAGCGCATCGAAGCCACCGCACCAGCAGGAGCCGACCTCACGAGCTGGCGCCACTGAGCCTCACGAACGGCCTCCGGGCCGCCCCCAAGTGACGCTTTTCATAGGGTTTCCGCGCCTCGAATCCCTACTATAGGGCACAGAGTTGCGGCCGGTATCCGGGACCGGGAGGCCTGAGAACTCCGGATCCGCCCAGGGGCAGCGTTCCTCGCGCCCGCCGCCGTCGGCAGTCTTTGGAGGCGCTCGTTGCAGGGTCATACGCAGAGAATCGATACCGCTCTCGGAGGAGACGACAGTCCGTCCTCCCACCCGTCCTCGATCGGCAAGTACGAGGTGGTCGAGCCAATCGGTGAGGGCGGTTTCGGTATGGTCTACAAGGGATTCGACCCGTTCATCAAGCGACACGTAGCCATCAAGACCTGCACCTCACCGGACAAGGAGCTGCGCCAGCGATACTTTCGCGAGGCCGAGATCGCCGGCCGTCTCGATCATCCCAACATCGTCCGTATCTTCGACTTCGGCACCGAGGACGAGACTCCCTTCCTCGTCCAGGAGTATCTCGGCGGAGGGGATCTGGACACGAAGATCGAGGGTCGGGAGTTCGTTCCCATCCCCGAGCGTCTGCTCTATCTCATCCACATAGCACGAGGGCTGGCCTACGCCCACGACCAGGGGATCATCCACCGGGACATCAAGCCGGCCAACGTCCGTATCCTGGAGGACGGTACCGCCAAGATCATGGACTTCGGTGTCGCCATGCTGCAGAACACCGAGACCCGGCTCACCAAGGATGGCATGGCGGTGGGTACCGCCGCCTACCTGGCTCCAGAACAGGTCAAGGGGGAGACCCCGGATAACCGTAGCGACATCTTCTCCTACGGCGTTCTGGCCTACGAGCTGCTCACCGGTGAACGCCCGTTTGAACAGGACAGCATCTCGGCTACCCTGTTCTCGATCCTGCATGACGATCCCAAGCCGATAACGCTGCCGCTCCACGTCTGCCCTGCCTCGCTGCGGCGACTGATCGAGCGTTGCATGGACAAGGATCCCGCGAACCGTCCGTCCGACTTCGCCCAAATCCTGGCTGATCTGGATCGGGTGCGGGCTGATCTGCGCCCGAACGGCGGCGACAGGGATCTTGATGCGGAGCTACGCCATGTCGCGCCGCAGTCTACCGGCAGCAGATCGAGCCGCGGATTCGACCCCGAGATCCGCCACGAATGGGCACCACCATCGATCCGCATGCAGCGGCGACGCCGCTGGCTGAGATTCCTGGTACCGGCGGCCCTGTTGGCCCTCGCCATGCTCCTGGTCGCCTACCAGGATCGATTGCCCTGGCCGGCGGCCGCATCCCATGAGTTGGACCAGGTGAATCCGCCGTCCACCAGTGACGCCGTCCCGGCCTCTTCAGCGGCTGCTGCGACCGACGAAGCCGCAACCTGGAGCCAGGCGCCGCTCGCGCCACCCGCCGACCCGCAGGCCGAGCGCCAACCGGCCGAGGATCTCGATGCCGACGAGCTCTCGCCCGCAGCCGCAGAGGGCCCGACCGAGTCTGCGGTCGCCGCTTCGGGCGCCATGGATCTCGCACCGGAAGCGGCTCCTCCACCAGTTGTCGAGAAGGCGACCCTGATACTCGATCGTGGCTGGCATCGGGCCATCACCGTGTCTGTCGACGGAGGTGAACCCGAGAACCTCCGACAGGCAGGCTCCCGACAGCTGGAACCCGGCGAGCACGTTGTCCGCTATTCGCTGGCGACCGCAGACTACAGCGCCTCACAAACCCTCAGAATCGAGCTGGATCCTGGTGAAGAGCGCCGCTTGGCGAATCCTCTCGGCCGGCCCGGGAATCTTTCGGTGCAGGCCAGCCTGGGCTCGCCGCAGGGCCTCGTGAGAGTCAATGGTCGGAGCCTTGGACCGAGCCCCGTACGCGGTCTCGCGCTGGCGCCCGGCAGACATCAGCTCGAGGTCTTCTCGGTCAACGATCCCAGCACCCCGCTGGCATCGTCCACCGTCGACATTCGCTCCACCCGCGAGACCGTGATCACCTTCGATCTCACCGGGCAGCGCGAGCTCTCGGTGCGCTATCGCGACCAGGTCACGGGAGAAGACTGATGCCATCGCGGCACCTCTCACGGATCCTACCTGCCGCCCTGGTTCTGCTTCTCGCCAGCGCCATCGTGCATTCGCAGACGGGTTTCGACAGCGAGGTCCAGATCCTCGAGCGACTCGCCGAGGAGCGCTACGCTGAGGGTGATCTGCGTAAAGCGGCGGAGCTCTATCGGGAGATCGCCGGCAAACAGACCGAGGTGAGTGACCAGGCCCGCGCCCTGTTCACCGCGGGCTGGCTGCTGCAGCTCTCGGGCGACACCACAGGAGCGCTCGAAGCCGTGCGAGAGTCGCTGGTGAGGACACCCGGCCTGCCCTTCGACGCGTCGCTCTACAACCGCGACTTCGAGCTCCTTTACCGTCAGGCCCTCGACCTGGCCCTCCAGGAGCGACGACGACGGTCGTCTGAGAAGACCCGAGCGGCCGTGGTTGCCATGAACGATCAGCGAGACGCCGAGGCCAGAGCCCTGCTGGAGTCAGCCACGGATCTCGACCCGGACAACCCGTCAGCTCTGTACAACCTGGCGCTGCTCGATCTCGAAGCCGGCGCCGACGATAGCGCCATGTCGGACTTCGAGCGAGTCGTGTCACTCACCTATCAGGGGACCGGTCTGGACTCCAGCCGACTGCGCGCCAAGGCCCTGGCCAGCCTCGGCATCCTCTATCAACGGCAGGACCGGCCTGGCGACGCCGAACAGTCGTTTCTCGAGGCCACCCGCGCCGATCCCAAGGAGGCTGCCGCCTGGCGTAGCCTCGGGCTGCTCCAGTACAACGATCGCCGCTATGACGCCGCTGCCACCGCCCTCCAAAGGGCGCACGAGCTGAGACCCGAGGATCGAGAGCTGCTGCGCCTGCTGGCCGAGTGCCTGGTGCTCTCCGGTAACGCCGGACAGGCGGCCACTACCCTGGAGGCCGCCCTGCTGATCGATCCTGCGGACGCCCGATCATGGTTCGAGCTCGGCCGGATCGAGCAGAGCCGGGGCCGCTCGGCGGCCGCTATCCGAGCCCTCGAGCGGTGCCTGGAGATCGATGAGATCAATGCGACAGGGTACGCCGTGCGGTCTTCGGTCCTCTTGGCGACAATTCACCTGGAGGGCGGTAACAGTGAATCGGCGCTTGTCGCCGCCAACCAGGCTGTCGGCTGGAATCGCCACGACGCCGACGCCTGGGGGGTCCTGGGACGGGTTCAGCTGGAGGCCGACCAGCCGGCCGCAGCCACCGCCAGCCTCGGCCGGGCCGCCGAGCTCGAGAGTGATTCCCTCTCCCGGCAACTGGCCTACGGCGACGCTCTGGCGGCGAGCAACCAGCTGTCGCAGGCCGAGAGCGTCTTTCTGCGGGCCCTGACGCTGGATCCCGGTTCAGCGCCAGCCAGTAGCCGCCTGCAGGAGGTACGGGGCAAGATGGCCGACCAACGGGCCATCGCTTCTGGCAAGCGGCGCGCTCCCCGTCCGATCTCGCCGAAGAAGATAGGACTGGAATTCGCTGGCATCGATTACAAGGATCTGCAGTTGCGTGGCGCCCTGGTGAAACAGGTCAACAAGAAGAGCCCCGCAGCCCGGGCGGGACTGCGCAAGGGCGACCTGATTCTCTGGATCGGCGACTACTCGGTTCTCAGCGGTAAGGACTTCTTTCAGTTTCTGAAGCGGAGCCCGCCGGGCGATCGGCTCGAGCTAGAGTATCTCCGGGACGGCCGAATCCACGATGTGGAGCTGCAGCTGCGCTGAGCGGCCAGGTGAGTCCTAGCCACTCACCACTTCCGCCCAGACGGCCTCCACCCACCCCTGTTGCCCGTCGGGCAGGGTGATCCGCAGCCAGCCCTCGCGCTCGTCTCTCAGCCGTAGCTCTGTGCCGGCGTGGAGCTTGAACCGCACCACCGACTCGGTGTCCGGTGCCGTGTAGGCTTCGATCTCCTGCGGAATGATCACCGCCACCGGCTGGGTAAAGAATCGATGGCCGGCCAGCGAACCGAGGCTGCCCAGCAGCAGACCACCGAAGGCGATGAGCAGCCAGCCGAGAATCTCTGAGCGGCGGCGGAACAACCGGACGATGGCCAGACCCCAGAAAACCAGGCCGAAGACGACCGCCAGCGCCGCCAGCTCTGCTCGACTCATTCGATAGTGCCAGAACAGCAGGGTCGAAAGCACCGGCGAGGGCTCGGGAGGCAAGATGGCGTCGGTGGCGCTTTCGCGACCAAACTGCAGGTTGGCGCGGATATCCTCGTCCCGCGGCCGCAGGTTCCGGCCGCGACGGAACTCGGCGATCGCCCGACCCAGCTCGCCATTACGCAAATAGGCGTTGCCCAGATTGAAGTGGATCCTGCCATCGGCCCGATCGAGCTCGATCAACCGGCGATACTCGGTGATGGCGGTGTCGAAATCGCCCCGCTCATAGGCGGCGTTGCCCGCCAGGAAGATCTCACCGGCCTCCCTCGGCGGCAACTGATCAGGGACGGCGGACACCACCACCGGCTCAGCCGGCTCGGAGTCCTGATCCTGCGCTACCAGCAGACCACTCAGCAGCAGACCGGCGACGACGCCGACTGTCGATCTCGCCAGAGTCATGATCGGACCTGCCTCTCCAGGCTCTTGACCAGCGCCTCGATCTCGGCCACCGCCTCGGTCGGCTGCAGTGAGTCACCGCCGTACTGGGCAGCCGCGAGCCGATCCAGCAGACGAGCACTGGCGACCACCGTCTCCTCGTCGACCCCTCGTCGGCGCAGATTCGCCTCGACCTCGTCCGGCGTCAGGGCGCCGCCCTCGAGACCCAGCTTGTCGCCGATGTAGCGGCGCAGACAGAGCGACGCCGTCTCCGAGTCGTCCACGGATCGCAAGGCCTTGCGCAGTCGAGACAGCGCCCGGTGTCGTCGACGCAGACCGCTGTCACTGGCGAATCGGTCCCGGCGGCGCTGGGTCACGAAGACCCCGGCGAAGACCAGGGGCGGCACCAGGAGGCCCAGCCAGAAGACCCAGGAACTCGACGGGCGAGACCAGATGGGATCGACCGCTTCGAGCCCCTTGTGGATCGGCAGCAGATCGTCGGCCAGGATCCGCACCGCTACCTTTCCCGTGGTCGGTGCCAGGGATTCGGTGAGATTCAGATCTTCCTTGCCCTCGCCCGGAGTGACGGTCAGAGGGATGGCCGCAGTGCGGACCTGACGGAATTCACCGACCGTCGGATCGAAATAGGTCAGCCCTACGGAAGGAACCAGTAGATCCCCTGCTCGCAGGGGAACCAGCGCCGTGCTGAAGGTGCGCGAGCCGGTCAGGCGGGCCCCCGACCGCTCGACCGATCCGGTAGGTCGATCGTCGTAGGTCTTGAAGTCGGGCAGCTCCGGTAGCTGGGGCTGTCCGATCATCTGCACATTGCCACTGCCTCGGACGGTCAGCTTGAGCGTCGCCGACTCTCCGACCTGCAGCTCCGTCTTGCCGATCCTCGCCTCGACATCGAACTCGCCGACCAGACCGCTGAAGTCGGCCGGCGGATCCGGCAGCGGGCGGACCTGCAGCTCGATCTCGCGACCTCTCAACACCTTGGTCTCGGTGGTCGCCCGTCCGAAGAAGTCATCGAAGACGCTGTTGGATCGGTTACCGCGGCGAACCAGAACCTCCAGCGTCAGCCGTGACGCCGGCACGATCATGGAGCCCGCCTCCTGCGGGAACAGCGCCTTGCGGATCTCGCTGACCAGATACTGGACTCCATTGACCGTTGACTGATACTCCCGCACCTCTCCCAGGTCCTCGACCAGAAAGCCAGCGAAATCCTGCGGTTCCAGACGGGCGTCGCCAATCCTCACGCGCCGATAGAAGCGCCAGATGTAGAGCACCTCCTGCCCGACAAAGGGCTCGGTCGTCGAGACCTTGGTGGACAGGAAAAGATCGCGAGTCTCCTGGGGCTGCTCCTGGGCGCCGACCACGCGCACTCGAATGGGCTGGCTCGAATAGGTCTCGCCATCCACCACCACGGTGGCGGCGTCGATGGTCAGTGTGCCGGTCTCTCTCGGCACCAGCAGATAGTTGTAGCTCACACTCGAGGTGACCTGACCGTTGATGAAGCTCATCTGGGTGGACTGGCCGCGGGGGTAGACGTCGAAAGCCGACAGATCCGGCAGGGTCGGCTGGGCCTTGCGTGAACCCTGGACGGTCAGGGTCAGCAGGAGTTGATCCTCGATGGTCGCCTCCGCCCGATTGATGGTGGCTTCGATGCCCTGCGCCCGGGCTGCCAGGGGTAGGACCAGCGCCAGCAGAGCCACGGTCGAGAAGCCGACGAGTCTTGCCGCCATCCTGATCACCAGTCCTTCTCGCTCCTGGTCGTCCGGGTGCCGGGTGGTAGCTTGCGGTTCGGCCGCCCTTCGGTCAACGCCTGCAGATAGCGCTCCGCCTCTTCCGGAGTGAGCCCTTCGAGATCGGCAGGCTGGGTCTGACCACCCGCCGCACCTTCGGTCGGTGACTGTTCCTGGCCGTCCGGCACACCGTCGCCATCCGAATCAGGGCGATTGGGATCGGTCTCCCCTTCGTCCTGGCGGCCGTTCAGGTTGCGATCCTCGGCTCCGTCGGCGAGACCATCGCCATCGGTGTCCGGGTTCTGCGGGTCGGTGGGATTGGCTCCCGATCGTTCAATCTCGTCGGGAAGACCGTCCTGGTCCGAGTCCTGGCCACCCTGGGAGGGCTGGTCCTGGGGCGACTGAGACTCGGAGTCCTGCTGTCCCGGTTGCTGATCCTCGGACTCCCCTCCCTGCTCACCGTCCTGCGGCGGCTGTTGCTGCTGCTCCTGGCGCTGCTGAGCCTCCTCGTGGCGCCGGCGGATCTCGTCGCGGACGAACTCGAGATTGTACTTGGCGTCTTCGTCTTCCGGGTCGAGCTCCAGGGCGACCTTGTAGAGCTCCACCGCTTCCTCCAGCCTGCCCTGTCGGTAGGCCGAATTGCCCAGGTTGTAGAGCGCCTCCTGGCGCAGCGTCTGATCGCTGGCCAGAGCCGCTCTGGAGAAGGCCCGATCGGCTTCGGCGAAGTTCTTCATCTGGTAGTGGGCGCTGCCGAGATTGAGCGCCACCTCCGGATCCTCCGGGTATTCGACCTGCAGATCGGTGAAGCCCTCCAGCGCCTGGTCGAAGTGCTGCTGCTCGTAGGCCTCGTACGGATCGTCGAAGCGGGTCACCACCGGCGGGATTCCCTCCGGCTCGGCCTCCTCCGCTACCGACACCTGCTGTGCCAACGCTGCCGACGCCAGCAGGATCGCCAACGGGAGACAGGAGACCACCCGGGCCGCTCGACCCTTGCGACGTCGACGCACCGAGACCAGCGGCTCCAACATCAGGGCCAAGAGACCCACGGCTACGAACCACTGGAACCGCTCCTCCCAGCGTTGCCGACGCTTCGAGCCCAACTCCTGGTCCTCCAGGGTCGCCTTGATTCCCCGCGAGTAGATCTGATCGAGATCGACGTCGCCGGTAACCGATCGAACATAGCGCCCACCGGTCTCCAGTGCGATCTTCTGCAGCGTCGGCTCGTCGAGCCGGCTGAGGACGATCTCTCCTCGCCGATCGCGGCGGAAACCACCCCTCGCATCGGGGATCGGCGCCCCTTCATCACGTCCGATGCCGATGGTGAAGATGCGAGCCCCGCTGGTCTTGGCCTTTACAGCTGCCGCCAGCGCCCGACCGCTGTGATCTTCGCCGTCGGTGATCAGAATCACCGCCTGTGAGCTGTTGGAGCCACCGTCGAAGGCGCTCAAGGAAGCCTCGATGGCTTGCGCCAGATCGGTCCCCTTGACAGGAATCAGGTCGGTGTCGATTGCGTCGAGGAAGATCTCCGCCGCTCCGTAGTCGAGGGTCAGCGGGCATTCGACAAAGGAGGTGCCGGCAAAAGCCACCAGGCCGATGCGGTCACCGTCGAGCAGCTCTAGCAGATCGGCGATCTCCCGCTTGGCTCGCTCCAGACGACTCAGCTTGCCCCCCGACTCGGCGTCCTCCACCAGCATGCTGTCGGAGACATCCAGCGCTACGACGATGTCGACGCCCTCGCGCTTGACGGTCTCCCAGGTAAAGCCGAACTTGATCTCCGCCAGCGCCAGGACCAGTGCCGCCAGCCCGATCAAGATAAGGGCGCTCTTGAGGTATCGCCGTTGGCGGCTGAGACCCTGGGTCAACCGCGCCAACATCTCGGAGCTGACAAAGCGCCGCAGGAGACGGGTGCGCGTGCGCTGAGCATAGATGAGGAAGGCCAGGATCGCCGGGATCAACCACAGGAGCCAGAGCGAGTCGGGGCGGCCGACACGGACATCCGAGCAACCGCTCATCACCAGCAACAGGGGTAGGGGATACCAGGCTCTCATCGCTCAGGGCAGCTTTCGAAAACGGGTTCCCAACAGCACGACTTCGAACACCAGTAGAGCCACCGCGGGGAGCAGAAACCAGGGGAAGCGTTCGTTGTACTCCATATAGGTGCTGGTGGTGATCTCGGTCTTCTCCAGCTGATCGATCTCGTCGTAGATGGACTGCAGGGCCTCCTTGTCCTCGGCCCGAAAGTAGGCGCCACCGGTGCGCACCGCCATCTCCTCCAGAACTTCGTCATCGATCTCGACGCTCTCGTAGACCACCTGCTTGCCAAAGAAGGAGTCGACCACGAAGGGGGCCTTGCCGCGGGTTCCGGCGCCGATGGCGTAGAGCGTGACGTCGAAGGTCTCGGCGATCTCCGCCGCCTTGCGAGGATCGAGCGAACCGGCATTGTTCCGGCCGTCGGTCAGCAGGATGATGACCTTGGACTCGGCTTCCGAGTCTCGCAATCGTTTGACCGCTGTCCCCACGGCCGAACCGATAGCGGTGGCATCGCCGGCCATACCGATATCCACCCGCTCCAGGAAGGTGGCGAGGATGCCGTGATCCAGCGTCAGGGGACATTGGGTGAAGGCCTCGCTGCCAAACACCACCAGACCAATCTGGTCGTTCTTGCGCCCCTGGACGAATTTGTCCACCACCGCTTTGGCGATCTCCAGACGATTGCGGCGTCGGTTGATGGGTCGATCCGCATCCAGATCCAACGCCTGCATGCTGCCCGAGGTATCGAGCACCAGGACGATATCGATCCCTTCGGTTCGCACCTCCGTGTGTTTGCGACCCGTCTGGGGTCTGGCCATCGCCAGGATCAGCAGGGCCACCACCACCAATCGCAGCCCTTCCACAAACCGGCGCAGGATGACGGTTCTGGACGGACGCAAGCGTTGCAGGGTCTCGAGACTCGAGTACCGGACGGCCGCGACCTGGCGCCGGCGACGCCTCCACCAGGGCAACAGCCACCACAACGCCACCCACAAGGCGAACATCGGTACCAGGCCCCAGAGGAGCCAGCGGTCGGCCAGGATGATCTCGCTCATGCCGCCTGCTCCTCGGGGAGCGGCTCGGCCATCGGACGCGTAGCCTCGACGAATCCCAGCGCCTGCTCGTAGGTCTCTTCGATGTCCGTCTTCGTCGGCTCGCGGTGAGCGAACTTCACCTGATCAGTGGCGACCAGAAACTCCTTCAGGACTCGGTTCTGATCCGCGGCCATCTCTTGCAGGGAAGCCAGACCGGTCACGATCTCCTCGGTCGTCAGGTCGGTGGCGTTCAATTCGAACCTGCCCTCCACATAGGCTCGCAGGACCTCGGAGATCTGGAAGTAGAACCGCCGCACCGCTCGCGGGTTCTCGAAGTCGGTCTGTCGCAAACGACCGAGCGCCGCAAAGGCCAACTCGTGGGCGGGGATGGGAGGAGCTGTGTCGCCTCTGCCGGCCCGCCGCTTGACCAGCCAGACCGCCAGACCGGCCAGCGCCAAACCAGCGACGAGGATCGCCACCAAGAGTCGCCAATCGAGCCCCGGACGTACCTCTCGCAGCGGTTTGAGGCCACGTATGTCGGTAGCCTCCCCATCGCTGGGCAATACGGACTCGACCTCGACGAACAGCTCGGACGTGGAGATGGTCTGCCAGGGCCCTGGTTCTTCGCCAGTCGGCGGCACCGCCCGGAAGGCCACCTCCACCGGTGGCAAGATATAGGACCCCACCAGGTCGGCCCGCAGCTCGTACCAGCGCTCCCTGACCAGTCTGCCGCTCTTCTCCACCGGCTCGGTCTGTCCAACATCGACGATCCGGAAGCCGGCGATGTCGGCGCCGGCCTCTGGGATCTCCACCTCGTAGTCGGCGGCGGCATCCACCTCGATTCGATAGGTGATCAGGTCTCCGGTCGTCGCCACGGCTCGATCGACGGCCGAGCGGACGCGGACCGGCTCATCCGGCTCCACGGACTCCTCGATCACCGCTTGCCGGTGGCAGGCGCCCAAGGCCAGCAGACCGAGGACCTGCAGACCGCAGGTCAATCGGCGCATCAGAGACCCCGGCAGCGGCGACGACAAGACGGTCGAGGAGCCGTCGAGCCTAGCCATCACCCATCCTCTCCGGGAACAGCTCCACATCCTGCGCTGCCAACTCGCTGTCGATGAGCTCGCGGTAGGCCGACTGCATCTTCACCATCTGGTAGTCCCGCTCTACCTGGGATCGCACTTCATCCAGCGTGATTTCCGCAGCGTCAGCCTCGCCCTCCCGCGGCTGATACCGCTGGCGGTTGGCGGCAAAGTAGTTCAGCAGATCGGCCTGGTCGATTTCGATCTTGGCCAACACCTCGGTTTCCACGAAGCGGGTCACGGCCAGCTGCTTGAGGAGCTCGGCATGTCGCCGCTGCACTTCGGGATCGCGGTCGTACTCGAGCTTGCGGGCCTTGTGCCACAGCAGCTCATCGGCGACAAACTTCTCGAGCAGCTCGGCCTGGCCTGCGGGCGTCGAGAAGCTGTCGACGATCTCCGGCGGTAGCGAGTCCAGGCTGCGCAGGACCTCCGAGCGCCGGATCTCCCGTTGACCCACTCGCGCCACCACCGGATCGCTCTCGGGTCTCTGAACCTCGTCGGTGTCCAAACGGGAGCGCCGCTCGAGGGCCGTCTGGGCGGCGTGGTGACGGCCCAGCCTCTCGAGACAGTGGACCACCTTCGACGCCAACTCATCCGCCAGCTCTCCGGCGCCGAGGACCTCCGTTTCATAGAACCAACGCAGGGCCTTGTCGAACTGACCGATCTCCATGTAATTGGTGCCCAGACTGTAGGCGATGCGGGCCCGCTGAGCATCGGGAGCCTGAGACTCCTCCAGATAGTCGGCGTACAGAGCAGCTGCCTCGTCCAGTGCGCCGGCGGCCTGCAGTCGAGCGGCCACCTCCCGGTGGCGTTCGGCCGCCGCGCCGCTCTTGCGAGTCGACGAGGGGACCACCAGCAGCCCGGCAACCAAGGCGACCAAAAGAGTGAGGATCACCAGCAGCAGCCAGCGTTGCGACCGATCACTCGATCGGTCTCTGGATTCGACGGGGGGCTGGCGCAAGTCCATGATCTAACGTCGCCTTTCTCTACGGTGAAAGTACTGGATCAGGGCATCGACGTAGTGCGGGTCATCGGCGCGGATTTGCACCTCACCGGCTCCCGCGGAGCGAAAGAGCCGCGTATGGCGGTCGCGATCCTCTCGGTGCAGGAGGCGAAGGCCGTCGGTGACATTGGCGTCCGAGGTGTCGATCAGCAGGGTCTCTCCGGTCTCCGCGTCCTCCAGCTCCAGCAGACCGATTCGCGGCAGCTCCGATTCGCGCCGGTCGCTGACCACCACCGCCGTGACATCGTGTCGCTTGGCGGAGAGCCGGATCAGATCGTCGAAGCCCTCGTCCAGAAAATCGGAGATCACGAAGGCCACCACCCTGCGGGGCAGGATCTTGCTCATGTACTCCTGGGCCTGCTTCAGATCGGTGGCGCGGCGCGGCGTGCGGAAGGTGAGGATGTCGCGGATCACCCGCCAGACATGCGAGCGCCCCTTTTTCGGCGGGATGAAGTGCTCGATTCGGTCGGAGAAGATGATCAGTCCGACCCGATCGTTGCTCTTGATGGCCGTGTAGGCCAACAGGGCCGCAATTTCGGCAGCCACCTCGTTCTTCAGCTTGGTGCCGCTGCCGAAAGCCCCCGAAGAGCTCACATCGACCAGCAGCATGACCGTCAGCTCCCGCTCCTCGCGGTGGAGCTTGACGAAGGGCAGACCCATACGGGCGGTCACCTTCCAGTCGATGTGGCGAATGTCGTCGCCCGGCTGGTACTCCCGCACCTCTTCGAACTCCATCCCGCGACCTCGAAAGGCGCTCTCGTACTCGCCTGCGAAAGCGTCGTTCACCAGCCGCTGGGTGCGGATCTGAATGGCCTTGATCTTGGCGAAGAGCTCCGGCGACAGCGCCTCGGTCAGATCGAGGTGACCGGTTTCTTCGGCTGCGGTGGTGTTCGACATGGCGGCTGAGTGCACCTGTCCGGTGGCTACCGGAGTCGGGCAGGTCTAGGGCACATCGACGGTATTGAAGATCTCCTGGACGATGTCGTCGGCGGTCAGGTCCTGGGCTTCGGCTTCATAGGAAATCAGCACCCGGTGGCGCAGGACATCGGGGCCCACGGTCTTGATGTCCTGAGGTGTGACATAGGCTCGACCCGACATCATGGCCTGCACTTTGGCGGTCTGGGAGAGAAAGATGCTAGCCCGCGGCGACGCCCCGTAGTCGATGAGCTTCTCGAGACTCTCCATCTTGTACATGGCCGGCTCCCGCGTAGCGAAGACCACGTCGATGATGTAGTCCTCCACCTTGGGATCGAGATAGATCTTGTCGGCCACCTCGCGCATCTCGTAAATGTCGCCGGGCGACAGAACAGCCTCGACGGTCGGCGTGTGCCGTTGTCCCATCCGCCGCAGAATCTCCTTCTCCTCCTGCTTGTCCGGATAGCCGACCTTCAACTTCAGCATGAAGCGATCGACCTGGGCCTCGGGCAGCGGATAGGTCCCCTCCTGCTCGATGGGGTTCTGGGTGGCCAACACCAGGAACGGATCTGGAAGGACGTGGGTGTTCTCACCGATGGTCACTTGCCGCTCCTGCATCGCCTCCAGCAGGGCGCTCTGGACCTTGGCCGGCGCCCGGTTGATCTCGTCGGCCAGCACCAGATTGTTGTGGATGGGCCCCGTCTTGACGACGAAGTCGTGGTGCTGAGGCCGATAGATCTCGGTGCCGATCAGATCGGCTGGCAGCAGATCCGGGGTGAACTGGATGCGCGCAAAACCGGTATGGATGGCATCCGACACGGTCTTTACCGCGGTGGTCTTGGCCAGACCGGGGATTCCCTCGATCAGGATATGACCGTCCGCGATGAGCGCCATCAGAAGGCGGTCCACCATATAGCTCTGACCGACGATGACCTTACCCACCTCCTCGCGGAGTCGATTGAGTTTCTGTGCCTGGGCCTCGATCTCGGGAGCCAAGTCCTGTGCAATGACGTTCATGCTCTCTCCTCGTCGTCCTGTAGTCGTATTGCCTCGCGGGCGGCGAGACCTGGGTCGGGGCGCATCGCCTCGAGCCGTCTGCCGACCTCTCTCTGGAGCCGGTCGAGCTGCGCAATCGTCGGCACGTGCCCACCAAATCGGAGGCCCTCCTCGAGCTCCGCCATCTCCCGAGCCTCGCTGTCGGAGACCTCGCGAAGCTCGTTCAGCAGATCCAGCAGCGCCAGACACGCCGCACCAGGGTCGCCCTGCAGACGCAGACTCCGTGCCTCCTGATAGCGGGCCATCTGCGCCTGAAAGCGACTCTCATCCAGAGTCGGTTCGACCTCTCGCCGGTGTTTCGTGAAACGCCGTGCCAGCCAGACCGCCACCGCAGTCGCCATGACGCCACCCGTCACCAGGGCCAGATTGGCTGGGCGCAAGCCCAGGATCGTGCGGGCCTCGACTACGATTGTCGGTCCTTCGATCTCGGTCACTGCCGGCTGCTGGGATGATCGAGGCTGATAGCGCAGCTCCACCGGATCTAGGGCGAAGCTGCCTGGGCCGTCGGCCTGAAGCGTCACCCTGTAGACCACAACCTGATCGCCCTCGCGGCTATTGGTCGAGGCAGTCACCGTCTTCTGGGTGACGCCCTCCGGCAGATGCAACCGAGGTGGCAGGGGAAGATACTCGCCGAGATCGCCTGTCCACCGCAGATGGATGTCGACATGAAACTCTTCCCCGACCCGAGGTGTGGAGACCGGCACCGTGATCGTGGCGGACGGCGGCTCGCCGATCGGCTGCTGGGATGAGGGCGCGGCGGCTAGGACCGACGGACCGGCAGCAGAGACCGGCACCGCTTCGAGTAGCCCTTCCAGGAGAGGAGCCAGCTGGGTCCAATCGCGAGCGCCCCTGGAAACGGCGACCATCTGTCCCAGCGGATCGACCAGATAGGTCGTCGGTATGGCCGACGCCTGATAGGTCCTGCCGACCTCGCCGCGATGATCCCAGAACTGTGGGAAGGTCAACTCGTGCTGCTGGAGGAAGGTCTCGGCGGGCGCCGATTGCCGGTCCACCGACACGCCGAGCACCGCCACACCCAGGTCCGCGTGGGACCGGTGGAGCGCCTCCAGGCTCGGCATCTCCGATCGGCACGGTCCGCACCAGCTCGCCCAGAAGGTCAGGACCACCCACGAGCCCGTGAAGTCGGACAGCGAGCTCTCCCCACCCGCCAGGACCGGTAGGTTGAAGTCGGTCGCCGGACGCGGAGGGGAGATCGGCGCGAGACCGAAGCTTCGCACCAGATCCGCCACCTCCGCGCCCAGCACCAAGGAGGAGCTTGCCAGCAGGTTCCCCACACCCAACGCCACAATCAGCGCGGCGACCCTGCGATCGAGTGGGCTGGACGTCATCTTCAGTCCTCGTCGGTCTCCAACAGGTCCTGGCGGCTCAGCCAGAGCTTCTCCGCCGTGAAGTCGCTGAGCTGATAGATCCAGCTGCCATGGAACTGGTTGAAGGCATCGATCTCGTCGGCCCGGCTGAGCATCTCCGCCTTCTCCTGGAGTTCTGCCTCAGCCTCGTCCAGGGAGATGGCGACCTGCTGTACCTCGTTCTGGCCTCGGATCCTGAGGTAGGTGGTGTCCTCGCGCCGCGCCAGGGCGAGAATGTAGCCACTGCCATCGCTCAGCCCGATCTCCAGAACCGGCTCGAAGCGCAGCTCCACAACCTCCGGGGCATCGGCCACGAAGACCTCGTCGAAGCGCAGACCGCTCAGAGCCGACTCCAACCGGCCGATCTCGCTCGCCCTGGTCGTTTCATCCGGACCCGGCTCCGCCAGCTCGAGTTCGCCCTCTTCCGCGGCTCTCTGCAACCGGAAATCACCGCCATCGACATACACGACCTCGGAACGGTCGTGGTCGACGATCAACTTGTCGAGAAACGACCCGGCATCCGCCGATATCTGGACTCCGGCGGAGGTGAGGTAGATGGCCCCGCCTTCCTCGTCGAAGCGCTGGACATAGCTTCCGGGACCGTCCTCGAAGCTCTTGCCGATCCGCATGCGAACCATCTCCTGATCGCCGGCTCCGGCCAGCGAGACCTCGATCGTCTCGGACCCGGCAGGCTCGATCTCCAACTCGGCCTGCAGTTTCTCACCGCTGCCGACCTCTCTCTCCAGCCCTATCTCCAGGAGATTCCGGAGGAGCTTGTTGACCGAAGAGTTGCTGGCCGGATAGCCCCGCTTCTCGGCGACCGTGAAACGGTCCCCCTGTCGTTGCAGCGTCAGCCGCTCTTCGCCCTTGCTGACAGTGATGGCCGCGACGTCGTCAGGATTGAGGTTGGCGAGAAAGAGCTGTCCCCGCTGGAATCGATCCCCCCGATTGACGCTCTGCCGGTAGGTCAGGGCCGAGATCAGGAAGAGGACCGCAGCGAGCAGCAGCAGATTGCGATTCAACTTGTTCATTGGCCACCTCCCGAAACTCCGCGGTGGAGGCGTCGGCGCCGCACCCCCAGATAGATTCCCACCGCCAGAACCAGCGTCGGCATCCAACCGAGAACCGAGAGTCGTACCTTGGACTCCTGGCGCTCCAACGCCTCTCGGCGCCCCTTGCGAATCTCCCGCAACTCCCGGTTGGCTTCGGCCAGGCGATCATTGATACGGTCGACCTCCTCCTGCACCTGCTTCTGGAAGAGCGCCGCCTCTTGACCGCTCATCTCCTGCCGCTTCTGACGCAGCTCCTCCTCCGCCGCTGCCACTTCTTCGCGCAGCTGGCGCTCGCGCTCCAGAGTCTGTATCTCAGCCGAGGCCTCGATGTCGTCGAAGAGCGTGAAGGGACGGCGGACCGCGTGCTTCGCCCTGATGCCCATCAATTCCTGGGCGCCCAGGAGGTAGTCGACGGTGTTGAGCAGTAGCTTGTGATTATCGTTGGCCGCCAGCGTCAGCCCGAGGAAGTTGCGCTGGAAGGCGATCTGATCCGAGATCAGATCCACGTCCGCCATCACCACCACCGTGCTCTCCGCCCGTTCCTCCTCCGGCACCGGATCCTGATGGATCATCTCGGCACCCTCTGGGATCGGCATCTGTACCCCTGGCGGTAGCCCCGGCGGTGTCTCCGGCGTCTCTGCCGGATAGTCGGTACCCTCGGGAAAGGCCGCCGGGAGTCTGCCGGTCAGCTGGTAGCCCAACACGACCGGTTCGGTACCGGGCACGAAACGATCGCGCAGCTTGGCGGGTTGGTTGAGATCCGTATAGGCCAGGGTCTCCTGCCCACCGAAGCCCGGTTCGATGGTCAAGGTATTGCCGGCCGCCGTGGTCGTCACCAGGGGAGTCCTGTCGAAGCCGCTGGCATCGAATTCCGCCACCGGCTGCAGCGAACCGGCCATCAGCAGGCGCAGCTCGCTCAGTCCCTGGAAGACCGGATGATCGATTTGCAGCGTCTGCTCTCGGGTGGTGTCATCGATCCCCAGATCGATGACCACCGACTCGGGACGGCCACGGGGGTCGACGGCCCGGCGGATCGCCAATTCCATATCCGCCGCGAATTCCAGACCCGGCATTCTCAGACCCCAGGCCGCCAGGTGATCGGGCAGGTCCGAAGAGGGCTGATACTGCAGCGCCGCCCAGGGCTGCTGCGGATCTTGCGGCGGCTGGTCCTCCAACGAATAGGGATCGAGAAAGATCAGGGCGTTGCCTCCGCGGACGATCCATTCGTCCAGAGCCCAGGAGGCCTTGTCGCTCAGCCCCTTGGGATGAATCACCACCACCAGATCGAACTCGTCGGGCGAGATATGCTCGGCCTCGGGCTCGATCGCTCGTACGTTGTAGACCTCTTCCAGAACCTGCAGAGCCAGCCATTTCTCGGCTGGTCGCCGACCCTGCGCCGCCAACATCTGGGCCATGTAGGGGTTGTCCGCCCCACCGAAGACCTGCAGTCCCGAAAGCACTCCGACGGTCTGGCTGGCGGGCCACAGCAGGGAGTAGAGCTTCTTGGAGATTTCGTACTCCACGGTCTCCTGGCGGTCCGGCCAGAGAAACTCGATCACATCACGACTTCCGGTCTGGGTCTGAAAGACCAGCCCGAAGAAGAACAGATCACCTTCCTGGTTGATCGGCTTGCCGTCGAGACCGAAGTCGAGGGCGTCTTGCGCTTCGTCGCTATCGGTCACTGGATCGATGAATCGAACCCTGATTCGCCCCTCGGCGGCCCGCTCGTACTCTCTCAACAGGCTGCGCAGATAGCGGTTGTAGGAGACGAAGCTCTTGATGAAACGAGGCAGGGTCTTGCCGGTCGTCTCCGAGAAGTACAACGTCACGTCGACCGGCTTGACGCCTTCGTCGACCATCCGGTCGATGATCTGATGAGTACCCGCGGTGAGCGAATAGAGCTTGTCCTGGGTCAGGTCGATCCGGGCCCCTTCCAATCGTTCGAAGACGATGTGATTGCCAAACACTACGACCAGGGCGATCAGCACCAGAGTCAGCCATCTTGCTTGAGTCATCACCATTCCTCCTCAAGCCGCCCGGGTGCGATCGAGGACCAGCATGCCGCAGACCAGCCAGCCCAGGGTGAACAGGGAGAAGAAGACCAGCGAACGAATCTCGAGCAGGCCGCGGCTGAGGGTCTCGAAATGGTCCACCAGGCTCAGGCCGGCGAAGAGCTGCTCCACATAGCCGCCTGCCAGGTTGCCGAGAATCTCCAACGTCTGCGGCAGGCCCAGGAGCAGGAACAGGGCCGAGGCAGCCACGCCCAGAATGAAGGCGACGACCTGATTACGGCTGGCGGCAGAGAACAGCATGCCGACGGCCAGAAAGGCGGCCGCGGCCAGAGCACTGGCCAGATAGCCGCCCAGGACCGCCCCCCAGTCGGGATCCCCCAAACGGGCCACTTGGAAGACCACCGGCCAGGTGAGCAGCAGCGACAGCCCCAGAAAGCTCCACCCGGCGAGGAACTTGCCGAGGTAGGCACCCTCCAGAGTCACGGGCAGGGTCAGCAGGAGCTCGACCGTACCGGTCTTGCGCTCTTCGGCCCACAGCCGCATGGCCACCGCCGGCACCAGAACCACGAACAGCCAAGGCAGATAGTTGAAAAAGGGCGCCAGATCCGCCTGCCGCAGCTCCAGCAGACGGCCGAAGTCTCGCGACAGGGTCAAGAATCCGCTGGCCACCAGAAAGATGACGATGAAAACGTAGCCCAGGGGTGACGAGAAGTAGGCCTTGAACTCTCGTCGGAACACGGGCTTGAGACCGGTGAGGCGACTCATGCCGCGATCCCCCTGGTGATCTCGCGGAAGTACTCATCGAAGCGCCCCTCCTGCAGATGCACGCTGTGCACCTCGGTGTCCGCCATCAGATCCATCAGCTCGTCGAGATGATTCTGGCCGTCGGCGGGATAGATATCGAGAACCGCTTCGGCCCAACGCTCGACCCGTTCACACCAGCCTGCCGCCTCGAGGCTCGAGATCGCATCCGTCATCGCCTCGGTTGCCAGGGTCAGACGGATGACGTTGTGGCTGGGTGCTCTGGCGATCAGCTCTTCCGGTGTGGAGTCGACCAGGATCTTTCCCTGCGAGATGATCAAAGCCCGGTTACAGATCCTCTCGGCCTCGTCCAGGATGTGGGTCGAGAGCACGATGGCCTTGCCCACCGAGAGGCTGGCGATGAGCTCCTGGACCACGGCCTTCTGATTCGGGTCCAGACCGTCTGTAGGCTCATCCAGAACCAGCACCTCGGGATCGTGGATCAGGGCCTGCGCCAGACCGACTCGTCGCTGAAATCCCTTGGACAGGGTCTCGATGGTCTGATGGACGACCTGCTCGAGACCGGTGCTCTTGACCACTCGTTGCACTGCCGAGTCGGAATCGGTGACCTCGCGCGCCTCGGCGATGAATTCGAGAAACCCCGAGACCGTCATCTCGCCGTAGGCAGGAGCGGTCTCGGAGAGATATCCGATTCGCCGCCTGGCCTCCAGGGAATGTACCGCCAGATCGGATCCGGCAACCTCGATGACACCGTCATCGGGCTCCAGAAATCCGGTGATCATCCGCATCGCGGTGGTCTTGCCGGCGCCGTTGGGCCCCAGGAAACCGAGGATGTCTCCCCTCTTGACCTGGAAGCTGATGCCATCGACTGCCTTGATGGAACCGTAGTGCTTGATCAGCCCGTCGACTGCGATGAGCACGTCGTCGGGCTGGTTCGTCTTGCCTACCTCACTCACTTCACTCTCCTCCGCTGCCTGTCTCCGTTGCCGGACGCACAATTGACCGTCGACACCCGCCAAGTGCGCCAAAATGACCGTCCACCGACGGTCTCGATACCTTCGAGAGGGGCCCCGAAGAGCCAACCCCTGCAGTACTAGCAAGCGCTGTACCAATTCCTGGAGTTGGCTCGTGCCGGGAAAGGCTCTCGACTCAGTCGAGAGACGGCAGCCAGCTGCTCTCGCCGGTCATCTGCCAACGAGCCAGAGAGACCGGGATCATGCCAGTCGAGAAGAGCTCGTCCATGAAGCTCCGCAGCTGAAAATCCTCACCCATCTCGGCGGCCCGCTCGGCCATCAGGGTGTCGAGCAGCGCCTTGCCCGTCAAATAGCTGGTGCCGTAGCCCGGCTGCTGAAGATAGAGCTGTTGCTCGAAGAGGACGAGATTGCCGTCGGGTCGGAACCAGCCGCGCGGCGTTCGACTGGTGGCGAAGGCTACCGCCTCGTCCACGGTCCACTCGTTGCTCTGCACCCTGAGGCCGGCGATAGCCCGTGCCGCTCGCATCGCCACCATGATGTAGACCAGCTCCCGCGATCGTGGGCTGTCGTCGAACATCCCGGCGCTCATCATCATCTCTTCCATGCCGGTGGCGAGTCCCTCGGAACGACTGTCCCAGATGTTGTAGAGCGATGGCACCCGTCGGATCGGGCTGGGGTGAGGACGGGCTCGCATGTAGGCCTTCTCGATCCAGTGGATGAAGTGACAATGGAGCACCCGTGGGTCCCGCAGATTGACCTGGGCGAAGAAATGACTCTCCTCGGGGCGAGAGAACGGCTGCAGGTGCTGGCGCAGAGCCGGCTCCATGTAGTCCTCGACCGTCAGAACCTGGTTCTCGGAGAGGAAACGCATGAACTCGAGGGTGGCAGCCTCGTTCCGCTGCCGCCACTGCTCGGCGTCAGGCGGCGGATTCTGTATCGGCAGCCCTCGATTCCTATGCTCTTCGAGCTTCATATGGGCCACCGAACGGGTCAACTCCCGCTCCATCAGGGTCAGCTCGTCCTGCCAGCTGAAGGGGACCAGGTGGACGTTGCGTAGATACCAGGTGTAGTTCTCGATACCGACCCCCGACGGCTGGCGCTTCCCGGGCAGCTCGTCCCGCAGCCAGGAGACGAAACCGTCCACCGCTCTCGCGGCCTGCTCGGCAGCCGGCGCGAGCTCGGGATGATGTGCCGACAGAACCACTGCCAGCGCCTCCAGCTGCGCCTGCTGCCCCTCTTGCGAGCGGACGCCCAGACGCCATAGATCGTGAGCCTGCCCGACGAGGTTTCGCCGTGCCTGGTCGAGGATCGCCGGGATGGCTGCCAGCCGCTGATCAAACTGCCGCAGCTGTTCGACGGCCAGGGGAAACTCCAGCCGCCACAGCTCGATGGCACCGGCGATGACCGGACCCTCCTTCAGCGGCGTGTCGCTCTCTGAATCGATCACCAGAGAGTAGAATGCCGGATCGCGAGCCCAGGGCCGCAGCACCCGGTGATCGAAGTCAAGGCCATTCATCTCCGCCCACACCAACCACCAGTCGATCTGTTCGGAGACCGACCAATCGGCGATGTCGATCGACCCGAGACGGCGCTGAAAGGCCGGCAGCTCCGCATGTTGCCGGTCCATGGCCGACTCGGTGTAGTCCGGCACACCTTCGACGAAGCGGGGCTGCTGGAATCGGCGCCACTCCCCGAACAGCTCTACGAGATCGTCATACCCGGGATCGGGCTCCTCAGCTGCGAGCAGATCGCCCGTCGACAAGATGCCGGCGACGAGAATCAGCAAAGTGGTCGAGATCTTGCGACAGTCAGAACCCATGAGACTTCCCTCCAGTCGGGGAAGTCTACACTCGCCTCGACAACCGCGAGTCCCACTCTGGTGACGCGAGACCCCTCAGCGCTCCAAGTTGACCAGTCGATCGGCCGGCAGGTCGAGGTATCGCCGGCGAAAACCGTCGGGCCAGACCACCGACAGCCGCTCGACGGAATCCGCCTCCGCCAGACCGAAGTGATGCCGCGGGTCGTTCACCGACAAGAACGAGCCCCCTTCTACCCGGTGGCGAACCAGGTGCAGATCCCCGACGTCGACGCTGGCCCGGACGGCATCACCCGCCTCCACCATCAGCCAGGACCCGAGGCCCTCGGAGTCGTTTCGCAAGAGGGTCGGCGCCGTGTCGATGTTCGACACCGCCATGTCGAGATCCCCATCGAAGTCCAGGTCGCCCACCGCCAAACCGTGGCTCACCTCCTCGACGGCCAACCCGGGGCCCGCCCGCGAGGTCACATCGGTGAAGGCATCACCGTCGTTGAGCAGCAGCAGATTGGGCTGCCGAAAACCGCCGCTGATCTCGGGCACCAGATCTGCCTGGGGATAGATATGCCCGTTGGCGACAAAGGTGTCGAGATCGCCATCCTGATCGAAGTCCGACAGGGTGGTGCCCCAGGAGAGCAGCGCGAAGGTCGGTTTGTCGAGGCGCAGGTTTCGAGTCACGTCCTCGAAGATGAAACTACCGAGATTCCGATAGAGGGTCGAGGCATCCTTCTGGAAGTTGGTGACAAAGATATCGGCCAGACCGTCGCTCTCCAGATCACCGGCCGCCAGACCCATGCCGGCCTGGGCAGCCCCCATGGCATCGAGGGCGGCGCCGCTCCACAGACCGACTTCGACAAAGGTACCGTCCCCCTGGTTGTCGTAGAGATAGTTGGGATTGGAGTCGTTGGCGGCATAGATGTCGAGATCCAGATCGCCGTCCAGGTCCAGGGCCATGATGCCGAAGGTGTAGAAGAGACCCACATCCTCGAGTCCAGCCTCTTCGGTGGCCAGCCGAAAGCTCCCACCCCCGGTGTTCTCGAAGTACTGGTTGGCCTTCCCTTCCAAGCCGAAGGGGCCCAACATCACCTTCAATCCCTCCCAGTCAAGGCTGGGAACCTCCTCGAGTACCTCCTCCAGAGTGCAGTCGATGTAGGCCCCCAGGAAGAGGTCCTCATCCCCGTCGAGGTCCGCGTCGAAGAAGACCGCACCCGCGGACCAGCCATCGATGCTCGGCGGATCGGCCACCCTTGCGAAGCTGCCGTCACCCAGGTTGCGATACAGAGTGTCGGGACCGAAGTTGGTGACCAGGAGATCCACCAGACCGTCGCCGTCGATGTCGCCGGTGGCCAGACCGGAGCCCCAGCTGTCGTCACCCAGACCGGCGGCGGCGGTCACATCGACGAACCGGCTGCCGTCGTTGCGGTAGAGGACGTCCCGCCCACGCTCCACGACCTGATTACCCTCCAGGCGCCAACCGTTCACCAGGTAGAGATCGAGATCGCCATCCCGGTCGTAGTCCAGCAACCCCAGACCCGTGCCGTTGGACTCCATGATGTGGGGCTTGTCGTCGCGACCGCACCAGGTGGGAGCCGTCACCCCCATCTGCTGAGCCACATCCTGGAAGAAGACCGGCGGCGGGTCGGCAGCAGCAACCGACCCGCACACCATCCAGAATCCGGCAACGACCAGAGCTGTCGCCCGATACCTCACCCTGGCACTACTTCATCAACTGGTCGTAGACCAGCTCGTTGGCCACCTTCTCGAAGTCCGTCCAGGCAGCTTGCCGAGCGGCATCGTCCTGCGCCTCTCGCAGAGCCTTGGAGGCCTGCAGGCCTTGGCGCTTGGCCTTCTTGGTGACCACGACAAATCCCTCGTCGTAGGTACCCGCTTCCTCGCCAGCGGCGTTGTGGTGATGCCCACCTTCGACCAGCCGTTTGCGGATTCCAGCCACCGCGTTGTCTCCCTCGTTGGCGAAGAGGGCCATCTGGGCTGCGGCCTTGTCCCAGTTCTTGGCCTTGTAGGCGCGGGCGGCGGCCTGGAAGTGGTAGTCCAGAATCGCCATGACGAAATCCGATTCGGCATCCCGCAGACCGAGAATGGCATCGGCCAGGGCGTCGTAGGCGGCGACCGTGGCCGGTGGAGTCTTTTGGGCCGCGGCGGGAACCGCCAGGACCAGAACGGCAAGCAGGGCAACAAGTACAGTCTTTCTCATGCGAATTCTCCTTTCGGTCAGGTACCAGACAACTCTACCTGAGCCGCAGCTTATTTCTCCACCCAAAAGGGTGGGCAGGGGTATGATCTCCACCCATGTCCGACATCGATCTCCAGGCCATCCTGGCAGCGGAACAGAGAATCGCGAGCTCGATTCAGCGCACACCCTGTCTGGAATCGCCGGCGCTCTCCGAGCGGTGTGGTCTGCGACTGCTCTTGAAGCTCGAGACCCTACAGCACACCGGGTCCTTCAAACCCCGCGGCGCGTTGAACAAGATCCTCGCCCTGGAGGCCCCCGAGAGAGCCCGAGGGGTCATCGCGGCCTCCGCCGGCAATCACGCTCAGGGCGTGGCGTTCGCCGCCAGATCGGTGGGTGTCGACAGTCTGATCGTCATGCCCGAGGTCACGCCACTGGTCAAGATCGTCAACACCGAGGCACTGGGATCGCGGGTACTGTTGCACGGTCAGAACCTCGATGAGAGCCTCCAGAGGGCCCGCCAGCTGGAGGCCGAGCACGGCTACGTCTTCGTGCACCCCTTCGACGACCCGGCCATCATCGCCGGTCAGGGGACCGTGGGGCTGGAGATCCTCGAACAGGTTCCCGATGCGGACGCCGTGGTCACCCCCATCGGTGGGGGCGGTCTGGCCTCCGGCATCGCCACGGCGATCAAGGCCCGAGCACCGCAGATCCGCCTTCTGGGAGTCCAGTCGGAGTCGGCCCCCTCGATGAAGCGGAGCTTCGATGCCCAACGTTGGCAGGCAGCCCAGGTAGGGGCCACCATCGCCGAAGGCATAGCCCTCAAGCAGCCCGGCAAGATCACCCAACCGATCATTCAGCAACAGCTGGACGGCATCGAGCTGGTCTCCGAGGCGGAGATCGAGGCGGCTGTCTACGAGCTCCTCGAGGTAGGCAAGACGCTGACCGAGGGTGCCGGGGCCGCCGGCTATGCGGCGGTGCGCCAGGGCAGATTCACCGGTCTGCGCCACAAGACCGTGGTGGTCGTCCTCTGTGGCGCCAACATCGACATGAACATTCTCGACCGGATCATCGAGCGCTCGCTGCTGCGCCAGCACCGACTGGTGCGGCTGCGGCTCACCATCAGCGACCGACCGGGCGGTCTGGCACGCCTGCTCGACACAGTCGCCGCGCAGCAAGCCAACATCCTCCATATCCATCAGAACCGGGTCTTCACCGAGGCGGCGTTCTGGGAGGTGGACGCCGAGTTGATCCTCGAGACCCGCAACCGGGAGCATATCGACGAGCTGCTGGCGGCTCTCGGTGCGGCCGGCTACGCCCACGTCGAGGAGATCGACCGGCGCATCATCCCCTCGCCGCGATCGCGGTCACTCACCGGCCGCCTGCTGTCCCCCAGAGACGATTCGAATTAGACCCAAATCAGTCCGAGATTGCTATACTCCGCTCGGCCTGGAGGGACCAGGAGAGCTCGAATGTACGAAGAAGTGACCATAGCGCGAGAAGTCGGCGCCATTCAGATCCCGGATGGCGACCGCACGGTGATCAACGAAGGCACCAAGGTCCTGATCACGCAACAACTCGGCGGCAGCTTTACGGTCATGACCGACCGGGGAGCCATGTACCGGATCGACGATCGCAACGCCGACGCCCTGGGCAAGGAGATCCCAGCCGACGCCAAACCGTCGGTCGACGAGGCTCCGCCACCCGACGCGGAGACCCTCGAGCAGCTGATCTGGACCCACATGCGCAAGTGCTTCGACCCCGAGATTCCGGTCAATATCGTCGATCTGGGCTTGATCTACGACTGCCGGATCCTCGAGCAGCCGGAGGGAGATTTTCGGGTGGAGATCAAGATGACCCTGACCGCGCCCGGCTGTGGCATGGGCCCCGTTCTGGCCGAAGACGTGCGAAGCCGCGTGGACGGCATCCCGGGGGTCCGTGAGACAGCCGTGGAGGTCGTCTTCGACCCGCCCTGGAACCCCAACATGATGACCGAGGCGGCCCGCCTCCAGCTCGGTTTCATGTAGCCAGACCCCTAGCCACCCCCAAAGGTAGGAAAAACACCCCACCTCATCGGGTGTTGGCCGCAGGCTGTATTTCCGGCACTCTCTTAGAGAGCCTTCCGAAGGCTTCACCTGTCTTCGGCCCGACGAACTTCCCACCGGACTTCGCTTCGATCTGGAAAGGATCCATATGCCCGAAGCCAAACCCAGATCCCGACCCAAACCCTTTGTCATGCCACAGTTCTGCAAGGCCTGCGGGCGTTGTATCGACGCCTGCCCGAAGGGGTGCATCGAGCTGGGCACCGAGATCGAACCGCTCACCGGGTTCACTCCCATAGTGCTCAATCTCGACGCCTGCTCCGGTTGCGGCCTCTGCTTCAGCGCCTGCCCCGAACCGTTCGGTCTGCAACCGGTCGCCAACGAGTTCGAGACCGAGCTCTTCGACCCGGCCAAACAGTTTGGTCCAAAACCGACCACGGCACCGGAGCCGGTGTCGATTCCCGACCTGCAGGTGGCCCTGCCCGAGCTCGAGGCGATGGTACTCAAGGGCAATCACGCCGCAGCCGTCGGTGCCATCCTGGCCGGTTGTCGCCACTTCTTCGGCTACCCCATCACCCCCTCCACCGAGGGCGCAGAGCTGATGGCCAAGCTGCTGCCACAGCTCAACGGTGTCTTCGTCCAGGCGGTCAGCGAGGTCGCCACCATCAACATGATGTACGGCTGCAGCGGTGCCGGTCTGCCATGCATGAGCTTCACGTCGTCGCCAGGCATGAGCCTGATGATCGAAGGGATCTCCTACATGGTGGGTGCCGAGCTGCCGGCGGTCGTGGTGGACGTCATGCGAGGCGGACCTGGACTGGGCAACATCGCGCCCGAGCAATCGGATATCAAGCTGCTCTGCCGCGGTCTCGGTCACGGCAACTCCCACGCCATCGTTCTGGCACCTTCGACACCGCAAGAGATGCTGGATATCAGCATGCTCGCCTTCGAGCTCGCTTTCAAATATCGCAACCCGGTGGTCATCGCCGGGGACGGCTATCTCGGGCAGATGACCGGTCGGGTCAACCTGCCGCGGTACATGATCAAGCCCGGGTTGCCCGACTGGGCCGTCTGGGGCGATGAGATGCATCGCGGCAACCTCATCTCGTCGATCTATCTGAGCGAGAGGGATCTGGAGGATCACAACATCCACATCAACGAGAAGTACGAGCGGATCTGGGCGGCTGAGCAGCGGGCCGACACGTTTCACTGCGACGATGCCGAGTGGCTCATCGTGGCCTGCAACACCCCGGCCCGCATGGCCAAGGGTGCGGTCCAGCAACTCCGCAAGGATGGCGTCAAGGTCGGTCTCTTCCGACCGGTCAGCCTCTGGCCCTTCCCTATCGACTCGCTGACCGGGCTGCTCGATCATGTGCAGGGCCTGATCGTCGTCGAGGGCAGCAATGGCCAGCTGGAGGACGAGCTCCGTCTGGCCTTGAGCCACGCCGGGGCACCCCAGCGCCCCATCGACAACCTTCGACACTTCGGGGGCATCCTGCCCAGTCAAGAAGAGATCGTCGGCAAGGTCGGGTCTCTGGTGGAGGTGGCAGCATGAGCAACGCCAACGTCTTCTACGAGAACTTCGAGCGCCACTCCCACGGTGAGGGTCTCAAGGGTCAGAGCACGCACTACTGTCCTGGCTGCGGCCACGGGCTGATCCAGAAGTTCATGGCCGAGTCCATCGCCGAGCTCGGAATCCAGGACCGCACCATCGCCGTCTCACCGGTGGGGTGTAGCGTTTTCATGTACTACTACCTGGACGTGGGCAACACCCAGGCCGCCCACGGCCGGGCTCCGGCCGTGGCCATCGGCCACAAGGTCGCCAACCCTGAAGCCATCCTGATCAGCTATCAGGGCGATGGAGATCTGGCGTCGATCGGTCTCGCCGAGATCATGCAGGCCGCTCAGATGGGGCTGCCCATGACAGTCATCTTCGTCAATAACGCCATCTACGGCATGACGGGTGGGCAGATGGCGCCGACCACGCTGATGGACCAGAAGACCACCACCACACCGATGGGCCGTGACCGGCTCACCGGCACCCCGATGAAGGTAGCCGAGACCATGGCGCAACTCGATGGCCCCATCTATGTCGAGCGGGTGGCGCTGTTCGACAACAAGCAGAGGAACCGGGCCAAGAAGGCCATTCGCAAGGCGATCCAGCTGCAGGTCGACAACAAGGGTTTCAGCCTGGTCGAAGTGCTGGCCGAGTGCCCCACCCATCTCAAGGCCTCGCCCATCGAGGCCGAGCGCTGGGTCAAGGAGCAGATGCTGCCGCTGTTTCCCCTGGGTGTGTTGAAGGATGAGGAGGTGGAGCCCTGGTTCAATCTGGGCAAGCCCACCTTCGATATCGATCGGGTCCTGGAGGTGATCGGCGGCTCCTCGGAGACCACGCAGACCCACGCCGAGTCGTTCGCGACGCATCTGGACGAGCACGATGTGTCGCTGAAATTCGCCGGCGCCGGTGGTGACGGTGCACAGATGGTGGCCATGCTGACGTCACGAGCGGCGATCAGCGAGGGCTTCGACTCGACGCATATCCCCAGCTACGGACCGGAATCGCGCGGCGGCACGTCGTACGCCGATGTCCACGTGGCCGCCGACGAGGTGCTCTCCCCGGCCTCGCCGAATCCCCATCTGCTGGTGGCCTTCAACGCCCCCAGTCTGGAGAAATTCGGCCCGACCGTGCAGCCCGGCGGCACGATCATCTACGACAGCTCGGTGATCAGCGACCCCCCCGAGCTGGATGCGAGCATCTCCATGGTCGGGGTTCCCTGCATGGAGATCGCCATGGACCTGGGAGCCGCCAAGGTCAAGAACGTGGTGGCACTGGGAGCTCTGCAGGCCGCTTCCCAGATCTTCCCCAAGGAGTCCTTCCTGACCGCCATCGGTCAGGCGCTGAAGAACAACTGCGCCATGATCGAGCTCAACGAGGAGGCCTTTGATTGGGGAATCAAAGCGTACGAGGAGATGTCAGGGGCCAACTAGTCGGGCCGATCCCCTGACCGCTCTTCCGCTCCAGCAGTCCCCTGGCCGATGGACTTCGGTCGGGGGGCGCTGGAGCCCTTTTTTCAGCTGGACAGGGCCGGAAAGGACTGCGGGGCGATCTCTCGCATCAACCCATAGACTGCGTTGAAGACCTCTTCGCGGTTGGGCTTGGAGAAGTAGTCTCCGTCGGACCCGTAGGCTGGACGATGGGCCCGGGCGGTCACCGTTCTCGGCGCCGAATCGAGCCAGGCGAAGGCCCCTTGGTCCTCCAGCACCTTGGTCATCATATAGGCCGTGGCGCCTCCGGGTACGTCCTCGTCCAGGAAGACCACCTTGTTGGTCTTCTCGATGGACTGGCGGATCGAGGCGCCGAGGTCGAAGGGCTGCAGGGTCTGAACATCGATGATCTCGGTCTCGATGCCAACATGGCTCAACAGGTCCGCCGCCTCGAGTGCGATCCGGCAGCAGGCACCGTAGGTCACCAAGGTCACATCGGTGCCGCTGCGCAGGGTCTCGGTGATCCCCAAGGGAAGCCTCATTTCGGCGATGTTGTCGGGCAACCGCTCTTTGAGTCGGTAGCCGTTGAGGACCTCGATGACCAAGCCTGGATCATCCCCCTCGAGGAGCGTGTTGTACATACCCGCGGCGCGGGTCATGTCCCGCGGAACGCAGACCAGGATCCCCCGCAAGAGATTGAGCAGGCCGGAGATCGGTGAGCCCGAGTGCCAGACCCCTTCGAGCCGATGACCCCGGGTCCTGACGACGACCGGCGCCTTCTGGCCACCGAAGGTCCGCCATCGCAGGGTCGCCAGATCGTCGGACATGATCTGCAGACAGTAGAGAACGTAATCGAGATACTGGATCTCGGCCAGGGGACGAAGACCGCGCAGTGCCATACCGATGGCCTGGCCCAGGATCGTCGCTTCGCGGATCCCGGTGTCGGCCACTCGCAGATTGCCGTGTTTCTCCTGCAGGCCCATGAAGCCCTGATTGACATCGCCGAGCTGGCCCACATCCTCGCCGAACGCCACCAGATTCGGGTGCTGTGCCAGGGCTTCGTCGAAGCAGCGATTGATGATCTCGTAGCCGTTGACCAGGGGCGAGTCTTGTGAATAGGAGGGAGGTCGGACCGCAACCTTCAGGGCTGAGGCTGACGACTCGCTGAAAAGATGGGAGCTGTAGCGGCGGGCACTGTCCCGCTGGATCTTCTCCTGCCAGGTTGCCAACGCCGATCGGGCCTCACCCGGTTGCTGTCGAATCTCCAGCAGCGCCTCGTGGACCGCCGCCAGCATGTCGCGTCGCTGAATGTTGGCCCGGCGATCGACCTGGTCGGCGATCTTCTCCAGCCGAGCTGCAGCGGGAGAGTTTTCGGCGGCGCCTCGCAACAGGGTCAGAACCGTCCTCTTCTCCTCTTCGAGGGGCCGGCGACAGTTGTCCCAGGCTCGCCGCTGCAGTTCCAGCACGAGATCGCGGTCCTCCCGCTCCAAGGACTCCAGCTCTTTCTCGCTGACAATCTGTTCCGCCACCATCCAACTGCGCATCCGCCCCAGGCAATCGTGCTCCTTCTCCCACTCGAGGCGCTCCGCAGATTTGTAGCGTTCATGGCTACCCGAGGTCGAATGGCCCTGCGGTTGGGTCAGCTCGGTGACGTGCACGATCGCCGGCACATGCTCCCGCCGGACGATCTCGGCAGCGTTGAGATAGGTCTCGCACAGAGCCGGGTAGTCCCAACCGGCCACCGTGTACAGATCGAAACCCTCGTCGCTGCCGGGAGAGCGTTGGAATCCCCGCAGGATCGACGACAGGTGGCCCTTGGTGAGATGGAACTCGCTCGGTACGGAGATGCCGTATCCGTCGTCCCAGATCGACAGCAGCATCGGAGCCTTGAGAGCGCCGGCCGCATTGACCGCCTCCCAGAAGATGCCTTCGGCACAGCTGGCATCGCCGATGGTACCCCAGGCGATCTCGTTTCCCTGGTGCGAGAAGCCCTCCAGATACTCGAGCTCGGGCAGCTCCCGGTAGAGGCGCGAGGCGTAGGCCAGACCCACCAATCTCGGCATCTGGGCACCGGTCGGCGACTGGTCTGCGCAGCTGTTGAAGGCATCCACCTGGTTGCGCCACTCCCCTTCGGCGGTCAACAGACGGCTGGCGAAGTGGGAGTTCATCTGCCGGCCTCCCGAGGAGGGCTCCCTCTCCAGGCTGGCATCGGCATATAGCTGGGCAAAGTACTCGTCGATCCGCAGCAGACCCAGCGCGAACATCAGGGTCTGGTCCCGGTAGTACCCCGACCGGAAATCGCCCTTGCGAAAGGCTCTCGCCATGGCGACCTGCGCCACCTCCTTGCCATCGCCGAAGATGCCGAACTTGGCTTTGCCCGTCAGCACCTCGCGGCGGCCCAGGAGGCTGGCCTCGCGACTCTGAAAGGCGATGCGGTAGTCCCGCAGGATGCTCTCCCGCGTGAATTGGAAGGTCACGCGCTCCTGAGGTGGAATCGTATTCTCCGTCACCATCTTCGAGCTCGAAATCAGGTCGACCTGCGACCGGAGGAGACCGTTATCGTAACATGGGGCTTCGCCCCTCGAGGTCCCACCATGGCCGGGTGAGAGACGCTATACTGCCGCTCATTCGGCAACCATCGACACCATGGGAGAGAAGGCATGGCACTGCCCAAGTTCACCATCGGAATCGAGGAGGAGTATCAGGTCATCGAACCGGAGACCGGTGAGCTGACCTCGTATATCCAGGAGTTCCTGGAGCAGGGGCAGGTTGTCCTGGGCGATCAGATCAAAGCCGAGCTACTCCAGTCCCAGGTCGAGGTCGGCAGCCAGATCTGCCACGACATTCAGGAGGCCCGCGCCGAGGTCGTGCGGCTGCGCAGCCACGTCTGTGAGCTCGCCGAATCCAACGGCCTGCGGATGGTGGCGGCCAGCACCCATCCACTGTCGAGCTGGAAGGAACAGGACGTCACCGACAAGGATCGCTACCTCAGTCATATCCAACGCATGGCGGAGGTCGCTCGTCGGATGCTCATTTTCGGGATGCACGTCCACGTGGGTATCGAGGATCGCGACCTGATGATGGATGTGATGGATCAGGCGCGCTATTTCCTGCCGCACCTCCTGGCGCTGTCGACCAGCTCCCCTTTCTGGCATGGACGCGACACGGGTCTGAAGTCGTACCGCTCCATCGTCTTCCAGGGACTCCCCCGCACGGGGCCGCCGCCCTCATTCAACTCCTGGGCCGAACATCAACGGTTTATCGACGTGCTGGTCAAGACAAACTCCATCGAAGATGCCACCCGGATCTGGTGGGATATCCGACCGCATCCCAAGTTTCCGACCCTGGAGTTCCGCGTCTTCGACATCTGCACCAAGGTTGAGGAGACCATCTGCCTGGCGGCGGTCACCGTGGCGATCGTCGGCAAGCTCATCCAGCTGCGGCAGGAGAATCGCTCCTGGCGGCGCTATCGCCACCACCTGATCAGTGAGAACAAGTGGCGGGCCGTGCGCTACGGCATCGACGGCAAGCTGATCGATTTCGGACTCGGGCGCGAGGTGCCGGCCCGCGACCTGATCAGCGAGCTGCTCGAGGTCCTCGACGACGTGGTCGACGAGCTGGGGGTGCGCCAGGAGGTCGAGTACGTCAACACGATTCTCGAAGAGGGCACCAGCGCCGACCGGCAGCTGGCCGTCTACCGGGAGACCGAGGATCTCAAGGCGGTGGTCGATCACCTGGTGGAAGAGACCCGCGAAGGGCTCGATCTGGTGGACTAGGCGGCGATCATTCGACGATAGAGATCGACGTACAAGCCCACCTGCTTCTGCCAGGAGAAATCCTGGCTCATGCCGTTTCTCTGCAGCTGCCGCCAGGCTCGGGCTCGCTCATAGGTGTCGAGAGCCAACTCCAGTGCCTGCCGCAGGTCGGCGGGTACGAAGGGGCCGAAGAGGAAGCCGGTGCCCTCTCGGGTCTGGGGGTCGAACTGTTGAACGGCATCTGCCAGACCTCCCGTTCTGCGTACCACCGGCACGGCGCCATAGCGCAGGCTGTACATCTGGTTCAAACCACAGGGCTCGTACATGGAGGGCATCAGGAACAGATCGCTGGCCGCTTCGATGCGATGCGACAACTCGTTGTTGTAGCCCCGGTAGAAGAACACCCGGCTGGGGAATTGCTCCTGTAGCTGGAAGAAGAACGACTCATATCGGGGCTCCCCCGATCCCAGGACCACCAGCCGGAAGGGGCGACGGGCCAGCAGATCCGGCAACACCTCCGGCAGCAGATCGATCCCCTTCTGCTCCACCAGGCGGGAGACCATACCGACCAGCGGAGTCCGGGGAGTCAATGGCAGCGAGACATCGTTGAGGAGCGAGCGCTTATTGAGAGCCTTGCCCCGCAAGTTGTCTCGGGTGTAGGTGTAGGGAATCAGCTCGTCGCTCACCGGATCCCATTCGCCGTAGTCGACGCCGTTCAGAATGCCGACGACATGATCCGATCGCTGACGCAGCAGACCATCGAGACCCATGCCATAGCTTTCACTCTGGATCTCCCGCGCGTGGGTGGGGCTGACGGTGGTCACCATGTCGGCCCGCTGGATGCCGGTGGCGAGAAGATTGATCCGGCCTGCCCGACGATCGGCTGGCGGTGGACTCAACTCCTCGAGGCTCAGACCCAGATCTTCGGCGGTCCGCTCGGGAAAGACACCCTGATAGCCGATGTTGTGAATCGTCAGTACAGAGCGGCTGGGAGCGAACAACTCGTCCCAACCGTAGACATGGCGCAGGTAGACCGGCAGCAGGGCTGTATGCCAGTCGTTGCAGTGGAATACCTGCGGCGACCAGCCCATGCGCTGGCAGCACTCGATTGTCGCCTGACAGAGGAAAGAGAACCTCAGCGCTTCGTCGGTGCCATCGGTGTAGACACCTGGTCGATCGAAGAGCTCGGGGCAGTCGATGAAGTAGACCTGGAGCGAGGATCCGGGCAGATGCGAGTAGAGGGCCGTGAACCGCAGCACTCCCCTACCGGTCTCGACCGGTACTCCCTGCAAAAACTCCACCGGTCCCCAATCGTGCGCTGTCCAATCGATGGAGCTGTAGGCCGGAAGAAAGAGCCGTACGTCGTGCCCCGCTTCTCCCAGGAACCGCGTCAGAGCGGCCGAGAAGTCGCCGAGCCCCCCCATCTTGGCGAAGGGCACCGCCTCCGAGGCGACCATGCAGATTCGCAGGGGTTGGAAGCTCAGGAGTTCTGCTCCGCGATGGCGCGCAAGAGGGCGATGTTGTTGCGGTGTCCCGTCAGTCTGGCGGTCACCCTGCCCCGGATGGGATACCCCAGAAGGTAGAGATCTCCGATGATGTCGAGAATCTTGTGACGGACAAACTCGTCAGGAAAGCGCAGCTCGGTGTTGATGACGTTGTCCTCACCGACCAGGATGCAGTTGTCCAGTCGTCCCCCGGAGCCGAGACCCAGCTCGGACATCATCTTGAGGTCCTTCATGAATCCGAAGGTGCGACAGGGCGCAATGACCTCTTTGTAGGTGCCGGCATCCTCCAGGGCGAAGTCGAACGCCTGTTCACCGATGGGAGGCGGATAGCGCAACAGGTAGGAGACAGCAAAGCCGTCGTAGGGCTCGATGGAGAGCACCTTCTCTGCGCCATCTCCGACCTGGTAGGGCCGATCGATGACGATTTCCTGGCGGGCCGCACCCTGATCCTCAATGCCGGTCTCCTCCAGCGTGCGACAGAACTCCACCGCCGAGCCATCGAGCACCGGAATCTCACCGTGGACCTTGACCAGCAGATTGGTGATGCCGTAGGCATGCAGCGCCGACAACAGATGCTCGACGGTCTTGATACCAGCGGTGTCCCGCGACAGCGTGGTGGCGTAGTCGGTTTCCGCCACCGCCGCAACATGGGCGGGTATATGGGTGTTGGTCGGCAGCGTAACGAAGTGGATCCCACTGTCGGGAGGCAAAGGCTGGACGACCATTCCCGTGCGGCTGCCCGAGTGCAACCCCAGACCGTAGATCACCGTGCTCCGCCGGACGGTCCTCTGGGGAGTCTCGGAGGTCTGGAGGAGCGGCAGCAAGGGTGCCGGAGTGAAGACGAAATCGGAATCGACTCGCGGCTTGGTGCGCTCCAGCGAGTCGAGCAACGACGAGTCCGTGACCAATGACTGTCGGTACTCCAGGGCGCCGCGAACCGACTCGACCACCTGGTTGTAGGAGACCGGCTTCTCCACGTAGTCGAAGGCACCCATCTTGATGGCCTTCACCGCGGTGGAGGTGGTCCCATGCCCCGACATCATGACCACCGCCGCCGCCGGATCCAGTTCCCGGATGTCCTGCAGCGCCTCCAGACCGTCTTTGTCCGGCAACCAGATATCGAGAAACACCACCGCTGGAGAGTGTTGGCGGTAGAGCTCCACCGCCTCTTCACCGCTCTCCGTGCAGACCGTCCCGAATCCCTCGTCGTTCAGCACACTCGAGAGTGTCGTCAGAATTCCGGGCTCATCATCGACAACCAGAACCAGATCGCTCATCGATCCCCCTCGAGTGGCCCGATCCGGGCCACCCATCCGGCGCCAGTATCGCATAAGATCGTCAGCAACTTCAGGAGGTAGAAGATGGCGAAAGTGGTGCTACCGCCGACCCTGGCAGAGCGATTGGATGGCGAGAGCTCGCACGACGTCGACGGCGCCACCGCCGGCGACGTCCTGCGGGCGCTCGAAAGACGACGACCGAACCTGGCGGGCTGGATTCTGGACGAGACCGGCCGTCTGCGGCAGCATGTGGCCCTGTTCGTCGACAGCCGCAAGGTCTCATTGGGACGGCCAATCGGTCCCGACGAAGAGCTCTACGTAGTCCAGGCCATCTCGGGGGGCAACCAGGAGTCCGAGATCGAGGTCCTCGTGGGAACCAAGAAGGGTCTCTTCGTGCTGCGTGGTGCACGGGGCGGAGCCTACCGGGTGGCCAGGCGGTTGTTCGCTGGCCAGACCGTCGACTACGCCTGCTTCGACACGCGGTCCGGTACCTACTTCGCCAGCGTCACCCACGGCCAGTTCGGACCGCACCTCTACTTCTCCGAGTCGCTGGGCAGTGAGTGGCAGGAATCGTCGGGCCTGGCACTGCCGGCTGAATCGGACACCGGTGTCGAGAGAATCTGGATCGTCGAGCCCGGCATCGAAGCGGGCCAGCTGTGGGCCGGCGTGGCACCTGCCGCTCTCTTCTCGAGCACCGACGCCGGTCGCTCGTGGAGCCTGGTCGAGGGTCTCTGGGAACAACCCAGTCGCGCCGACTGGGGCCGCGGTCTGGGCGGTCAAGCGCTGCACTCGATCTGTCCGTGGCCGGGTGAGCCCCGGCGCCTGGCGGTGGGGATCTCGGCGGCCGGTGTCTGGTTGACGGAAGATGCGGGCAACAGCTGGTACCGCGGCTCCGCAGGGCTGGTACCCCGGTACCTGCCCGAGGCCGCACGCCAGGAGACCCTGGCGCACTGCGTCCACAAGATGCTGCGCGCCCCCCTCGAGCCAGAAACCCTGTTCATGCAATTCCACGGTGGGGTTTACATATCGGACAATGCCGGTCGTTCCTGGAACGACATCGGAACCGATACCGGTCTGCCGGCGGATTTCGGCTTTCCCCTGGCTCTCGATCCGGCCGATCCCGATCGGGCCTTTGTCATCCCGCTGGCGGCGGACGTGGACCGGGTGACTCCCGAGGGCAGGGTACGGGTCTACGAGACCCGCGATCGCGGCGCTTCCTGGCAGCCGCTGGCCTCGGGTCTGCCGCAGAGAGATGCCTATCTCACGGTCCTCCGGCAGGCCTTCTGTCAGGACGGTCGACGACCCCTGGGTCTCTACTTCGGCACCCGCACCGGCGAGATCTTCGCCTCGGCCGACGATGGTGTTCACTGGCTGACCCTGGCGGAACACCTGCCACCCATCGTTGCGGTCCAGATGGGCGACTGTCGGGATGCGGCTACTTCCTAGGTCTCGTGGACCAGGCGAACGATTCCAGATGCTCGCGGAGCTTCCTCGTGGTGGGGAACCGCTGGCGGATCAGACCATGCTTGAGCCCGCAACAGATCGCCTTGATTTCGGGCGGTTGTCGGGCGTAGTAGCGCTGGCCGCCCAAGGCGTCGTAGAAGAGGCGCACGGCATCGATCAGGTCCTCCTGTCTCTCCTTGCGTGACGCCCGACCGCGGTAGAAGAAGTCGAACACCTTGAGCTGGTAGCGGATGCCCATCCTGCGAACCAGGACGTTATCGGCATGCAGATCACCGTGGTACTCCCGCGTCTGGTGGATGCATTCGAGACCCTCGACCAAGGTATACAGAAGATGCAAGGCCTCGTAGGGCTGCATGCGTCGGCCGGGCTGGCGAGCTACGAAGGCGGAGATACTCTCGCCTTCGACGAGCTCACTGATCAGGCAGGTCACGGTCACTCCCCGGACCCGCAGCCGCTCGCTGTGGTGATACTGGGCGACGATGGGGCACTGCCGGAGCTTCTCCAGCTTGCGGGCGTAGCGAGCCGCAGTCTTGTTGCCCGGATTGCGCTCCGGATAGAACAGCTTCGCCGCCCGGCGGATCCTGGTCTGTCGTTCGCGGACCCGATAGACCTCTCCCTCCCAGCCCTCACCCAGAAGCTCCTCCACCACGTACCTGTCCCCCAGGAGTCGATCTCGGTCGAGGTGGAATCTCCTGATCCTGGTGTAGGGAATCGTCATGGTGGATCCGCGCGGGAGCAGAATTCTCGCATATGTTGACAGGGTCTTCAGGCCGTGCTCGCATAGCGGTGGAGAATCGATCGCTTGAGTCATCCGCAGCGGCCAGCAATCGTCGTTTGTAGGGGTCCCCGGGCCTGCGAGCAGGCGCTTCTGGAAAACGTTGTCCAGGAGACCGAGGAGCTGGGTTCGGCGGTCCTGACCCATCCCGTGTACCTGCTGGTGCCGTCCCACAGCCTGCGCGATCACATTCTGAGCCGGCTCGCTCGACAACGACCGGGCTTCGCAGGAATCGGCTGCCTGACACTGCGGGGCTTGGCCGGGGACCTGCTGGACCGGCACGGTGAGTCGCCACTGCCGGGCAGCTGGCTGCTACCGATTCTGGTTCGCCGCATGGCCCGCAATCAGCCGCCCCTGCGCTCGTCCCTCGATCACCTACGCGATGGATACCGATCCCTCATCGGCACCGTTACCGACCTGCAGGAAGCTGGCCTGGATCCCGCCCACGCCGAGGCCATCGACGAGGTGCTGGCCGAAGAAGGCCGGCTGGTAGCCAGTGTGGCGGCCGTGCAGCGATCCCGCAGCCTGGTCCAGGTCGCCGTACAGGTGCGACAGGAGCTCGAGCGTCGAGGTCTCGGCCACGTCTCCTCCATGCTCCAGCGGGCCACAGAGCTCCTGCGAGGTGCCGAGGACCCGCCGCTCCCCTGCTCGGGCTTCCACGTCTATGGCTTCGCCGACGCCACCGGTGTGGCCACCGATCTGATCGAAGCCGCTCTGTCTCGTTTTGGTGGCACCGTCTATCTGGATCATCCGCCGGACCCCGCCGATCCATCGATTCCGGATCCGTCCTTCGAATTCAGCCGACGGTTCGCCACCCGGCTCACTGACATCGGAACCCAGACGTCCGACCCACCGGCCACGCCCGCACCGTCCGAGATTCAGTTGATCGCTGCTCTGGGAGGAGCGGCCGAGGTCCGCGAGGTCGGCTGGCGAGTCCGCAGTCTCCTCGACGACGGAGTGAGTCCCGAGGAGATCGGCGTCGTGGCCAGACGCCTGGAGTCTTTCGGCAGCGAGATCCGCACCCATTTCGACCGTCTCGGTATCCCCTTCTCCGCGGCTCGATTCAGCGGCCCGCTGCTACCCTGGGGCCGACAGATCCGGGCCCTTCTCCATCTGATCCAGCACCGGGAAGCGGCTCGGTTGGAGCGCTGGCTGGACGCCCGGAGAACCACAGAAAGCGGTGTCGCGAACTTCGATCTCCGGCTGGCGTTCTATGGTCTCGGTCTGAGCCTGATCCAGGATCTGGCAGCTCTTCGCCGCGACGATGTCCTGGCACAGGAGTCCCTGCCCCTGCCGGTGCGCCATGGGTATGCCGATGCCGACGACCGAGACGACGGGCTGCGGCTCACCCGCAGGCGAGTACCCACCGAAGCGCTGCGCCAGGCCCGCAACCAGGCATCCGAGCTATGCCGTATGTTCGACTCCTGGACGGGTCCGCAGGCCTGGTCCGGACATCGGGAGAGACTCGACAGTCTGCTAATCCATTTGGGCTGGACTGAGTCCACAGGCCTTCAGCAGGAGGTCACCAAAGTCGTCGATCGTCTGTCTGCTGGCATCCCCGCCTCCGTCTCTCTCGACTACGACGAGCTCACCCAGTCGTTGATCGATGCCTTCTCCGGCAGCGGTCTGGATCGATTCGGCGGTCTCGGCGGCGGGGTCCAGATCCTCGATGTCACCGAGGCCCGCGGGCGGACGTTTCAACACCTCTTCGTGCTCGGGATGAACCGTGGGGTCTTTCCCCGCTCCATCCGAGAGGACCCTGCTCTGCCTGATGAGCTGCGCCGCGTGCTGGCACGGCAGGGCCACGGGGTGCTGCCCGATCTACCCCTCAAGCGAGCCGGTTTCGCGGAGGAGCGATTTCTCTTCGCTCAGCTCTGCTCCGCCAGTCCTCGGGTGACCCTCTCCTGGCAAGCTGCCGACGACGACAACAGGGAGCTCGCCACCTCGCCTCTGGTCGAGAGGTTGTCGTGGTCTCGTGAGCCCTTCCGGGCCCTCTCACCGCTGTCGGAAGGAGTCGGTGCGGACTCCTCGACACGACTTCGTACCGGCATGGAGAGCGCCATCCGCGCGGCACTGCGGGGCTCGCCTCGACAGATCAAGGCCGCCCTGGCCCATGCCCAGCCGGTCGATCTATCGGTTCCTGCGGCGGCGGTGGCGGCGGCCCGCTGGAGCGTTGCCAGCGAGCTCGATCGTTCGCCGGCCGAAGCCGACCGTCTGGGCCCCTATCTGGGGTTCGTGGGTGAGGCCACCGACGCCGCCGATCCTCGACTCGCCCAGGCCCTCTACATCACCACGCTCGAAAGCTTCGCGGTCTGCCCCTGGCGAACCTTTCTGGAAAAACTGCTGCGTCTGGAGGTACTGCCCGATCCGGTGGAGATCCTGCCGGGAATCGATCCCTTTCTGATCGGCCAGCTCGTGCATCGGGTTCTGGAGCGTCTGGTCGAGACGCCGCAATCCGCACCTGCGTCCGGGTTCGATGAGATTCGCGGTAGCCAGCCGGCCTCGTTCTCGTGGCCCGACGATGAACGACTGTTGGACCTGTTGAACCGGGCGGCGCGATCGGTGGCCAGAGATCAGGGAATCGCCTGGGATGGGTTCCCGGAGATCCTGGCCGAGATCGCCCGGCCCTATCTCATCGGCGCTCGCCGGCTCCTCGCCCTGGACCCCCCTGGCACCGGTCCGGTGGCCGTCGAGATGGACGCCGGACTTCCCATCGGTCGAGGAGAGACCGACCACCAGCTCCGCTTCAAGATCGATCGCATCGACAGGGCTCCAGATCGGCTGCTGTTGAGCGATTTCAAGACTGGCCGCCGCGGTGTGTCACAGGCCAAGACCCGCAGGACCCGCGACAAGCACCTGCTGCAAGCCATTCGCTCGGGGCGGCTGCTGCAGGCTGCGGCCTACTCGCGGGCCTCGGGAGGCCACCAGGATCAGGGCCGCTACCTCTTTCTCCACCCCGATTTTCGCGGCGCAGAGGATCACCGGATCGTCACCATTCCGGCCGACGACGTCTCGGCGCAGAGCGCCTTCGACCAGGCCGTGACCTCCCTCGATCGGGCCTGGCAGGCGGGACTCTTCTTCCCTCGGTTGGTGGAGCCCGAGGGAGACCAGGAGCCCAATGCCTGCGAGTACTGCGCCGTCGCAGAGGCGTGTGTCCGTGGCGATTCGGGTCTGCGCGGCCGACTCCGCAGCTGGACCGAGGAGCGCCGACCGCGAGACGAGGTAGAGCGGATACTCCTCGACACCTGGTATCTGGCCTCCGACAAGGAGCCTGCCTGATGGCACCGCCCTTCGATCGACTCGGAGACCAGGCTGCCCGCGAGCTGGCGCAGACGGAATTCGATCATCCGGTGGCCGTCGAAGCCGGCGCCGGCACGGGCAAGACCACCGTTCTGGTGGCCCGCATCCTGGCCTGGAGTCTGGGAGCCGGTTGGCAGCGGACGCGAGACCTGCTGACCGACGACCGGACGTCGGATCCCACAGCGGATGCCATCGCCACCCGACTTCTGGAAGGCCTGGTGGCCATCACCTTCACCGAAGCGGCCGCCGCCCAGATGGAGAGACGGGTCGCCACGGCTCTCACCATGTTGGCGGCGGATCCCACCGCCGAGATCGTCGGGTTCCATCCCGAGCTCCTGCCGACCCAGGAACCGCAGGAGCTGACGCGCCGAGCCCGAGCGCTGGTCGGTTCCCTCGACCGTCTGGCGATTCGTACGATTCACTCGCACTGCTGGCATCTTCTGTCGGCCTACTCCATGGCCGCCGGACTCTCGCCCGAGCTTCTGGTGGACGCGGACGGACACCGTCTCGAGGAGGTCGTCCGCGAGGTCGTCGAGGCGCAGGTCAAGCAGGCACTACGGGTAGGCTCCCAGGAGCCCCTCCGCCGTTTGACGCTCCTGGGGATCGATCCCCGTAGCCTGGCCGCAGCCGTCACCCGGTGGGTCAGCGAGGGCGGCCAGGCAGCTATGCTGAAGAGCGACCCGCTCTCGCCGCAGCGACGAGCCATGATTCGTCGGCGACTCCTCGACGCCGCCACCGCCCTCGGTACCCTGACCAGCCCGTTGCTCGACCAGAACCGGGCGCCGAAAGACCGCCAGACGGCGGCGGCGGTCGACCAGATGCGCAGCCTGCTGGCGGCCGAGGCCGCCGAGCCGGATCTCGAATCGTTGAGCCATATCCTCCATGGGCTGCGGCAGACCTGGCCCGACGATCGGCTCGAGAGACTGTCCCAGTGGGCCAAGGGCGACTTCACCCGCGCGGTCGAGCAGGCGGTGGCCGGCGATCTGCCGGCCCTGAGTCCGCTGGCCGACGATCTGGCCCGTAGCCTGCGTCTCTACCGGCGACTGGATGCGAGCGTCCTCGATGTCGGCCGCCGGGCTCTGCGACCCCTTATCGCCAGGGTCGAGGACGAGCTCCGGTCGCGCGGTATCGTGACCTTCGCCTCGCTGATGAGCGAAACCTGGCGCTTGTTGAGGGACCACCCCCAGGTCCTGAGCAGCGAGCGTCGACGACTCGATCAACTGCTGGTCGACGAGTTTCAGGACACCGATCGCCTGCAGTGTGACCTGGTCCGCTTCCTCTCGCTGGGTGGCGAAAAGGACGAAAGACCCGGTCTGTTCGTGGTCGGCGATCCCAAGCAGTCCATCTACGGGTGGCGCGACGCCGACCTCGAAGCCTATGAGGACTTCCTCGAGGACCTGCGGGCCGGCGGCGGGTTCTGTGTCGCTCTCGACCGCAACTTCCGCTCGGTCCCCCCGGTTCTGCGTGAGGTCGACCGGAGCCTCGAGCCCCTGATGAAGCCCGAACCCGGGCTGCAACCCGCCTTCGCCAGCCTCGTCGCCTGCGACCGCCTGGCCACAGCGGAGGGCTTCCAGCAGCTGGAGCGTACTGCTGTCGAGTACTGGGTCTCCTGGGCTGAGGGCGGACCCCGAACACGGGCCGAGGAGGCGGCACGACTGGAAGCCGCGGCCATCGCCAGAGACATTCGGCAGCTCCATGAGGAGGCCGCGGTGCCCTGGAGTGACTTCGGCCTGCTGCTGCGCAGCACCTCCAAGCTCGAGACCTATCTCGGCGCCCTCCGAGCCGCCCAGGTGCCGTTCGTGGTCACCAGCGACAAGCACTACTTCCGCAGGCGAGAGATCATCGAAGCAGCCGCGTTGCTGCGAACCATCATCGTCCCCGTCGATCACCTGGCGCTGACGACCTTCTTGAGATCATCCACCGTCGGGGTGCCCGATGCGGCGCTGCTGCCACTCTGGCGCCAGCGGTTCCCCGAGCTGGTCACCGCCCTGTCGGACCCGGAGCAGACCGAATTGGCCGAGCTCCGTGCGCTGGTCGAGCGGGTTGCCGGGAGCCTGCCGTCCGGTATCCCGGGGCTCGAGGCGGTCGCAGACTGGTCGCAGAGCCTGGTGGCTGCCCTGGAGAACCTGGCCCACCTGCGGCGGGACTTCCGGACCGAGCCTGCGGATCGCTTCATTCGCCGGCTCCGCCGTCGGTTCCTCTTCGATGTCACCGAGTCGGCCCGTCACCTGGGGCTCTATCGGCTCGCCAATCTGGACCGGTTCTTTCGCCAGCTCGCCGAGGCCATGGAGGAGCAGGAGGGCGATACCCAGGCGGTCCTGCGCTCTCTGCGGCGCAGTGTCGCCGAATCCGCCGAATCCGAGCAAGCGCTGCCCGAAGGGGCCACCGAGGCCGCCGTCCAGGTGATGACCATCCATGGTGCCAAGGGTCTCGAGTTCGGTCACGTCTACCTGCCGCAGCTGCACGCCAAGGGGAGAAGGAATCAACGCCCTTCGGTGGAGGTCGATCGACGATGGTCGCCCGGTCGGGAGCCCGAGTATGTGCTCTTCGGCAGTCCGACTCCAGGCTATGACCGCATCGAGAAGAGGCAGCAGGAGATCGAACGGACGGAGCAGATTCGAACACTCTATGTGGCCTTGACCCGCGCCCGCGAGCGCCTGGTACTGCTGGGCAAGTGGCCTGCGGCGCCGACACCCCTGCCGGTGGAACGACGCGTCACCTATCTCGACCTGCTGCGCAGCCGTCCGGACCTGCCAGAGTCTCTGACCGAGGTCGCCGAAGAGTGTGCAACCAGTCCCGCATCCTACCGAGACCAGGGTGCAGCGCGGTGGCGATTTCCGGGTCTGACGCCTTCGCCCTCTGTGTCGAGGAAGCCCGGCCCGGGAAAGTCCGGTCTGCCGACCTTGAAGGAGGTCAGACGGCAAACGGTACGACTGGACCGGCTGCGCACCCTCGCTGCGGCACGCATGGAACGTCCACTCGCCGGTGCAGCCTCCGACGAAGCGTCCCAGCGACTCGAGCGCTTGGCCGTGGACGAGCTCGATTTCGACAACCTCACCACCCGTCGCGACATCGTCCTGTCCGTCGGCAGCGCCTTTCATCGTCTGATGGAAACCTGGCGATGGGGCGAGGATCCGCAGTCCGAGATGGTGCGACAGCGTCAAATCCAGAGCCGGTGGCTGGCTGCCGAGCTGCCCGGTCACCAGCTGGCCGCCGGTATGGCGCGATTCGAAGAGCTTCTCGATCGCTTTCATCGGGGCAGGTTCTTCCAGCGATTCGTGGAGATGGATCCGGAAACGGCGGCCCGGGAGGTTCCGATCCTGCTGCCGCCGGCCGACGACGAGGTCGGACCAGTCGGTTTCGTCACCGGGTTCATCGATCTCCTGTATCTGGATCCGCGGACCGATCGATGGACCATCGTCGACTACAAGACCGACAGAATCGAGGAGCCCGAGATCGCCGGGAGGGCTTCGGCCTACGCGCAGCAGGAGGCGATCTACGCCCGAGCTCTCACCGCGTCGCTGGATCTCGAGAGTCAGCCGGCGATGGAGCTCTGGTTCATCTGGCCCGATCTTCTCTGGGAGGCTACGGACCCGACATGACGATCCTGCAGGAACTGCCCACCCCGTCCCTGATCGTCGATCTCGACAAGCTCGAATCGAATATCGATGGCATGGCCGCCAGAGCCCGTCGGTTGGGCGTCGCCCTACGACCCCATGTCAAGACCCACAAGTGCCTGGAGATCGCCGGCCTGCAGCGGGCCGCCGGATGTCGCGGATTGACCGTATCGACCCTGGCCGAGGCCCGGATCTTCGCCGATCACGGGTTCGACGACCTGACCTGGGCCTTTCCGCTGATCCCGTCCGTCCTCGACCAGGCGGCGAGGCTGGCGGCGCAGGTGACCCTGCGACTGCTGGTCGATTCGACCGCCGCCATCGATCTGTTGGAGGCGCAGGGGAACACATTCCACGTCTGGCTCAAGGTCGACTGTGGCTATCATCGGGCCGGTGTCGACCCGGCCGGCGAGCTGGTGGTCGAGCTCGTCCGCCGACTCCACGATTCGCGGACACTGAGGTTCGACGGGCTGCTGACTCATTCGGGGCACGCCTACAAGGCGAATTCCCGCCAGGAGCTGCTCTCTGTCGCCAATCAGGAACGCCAGGTGATGACCGACCTGGCCGAGCGCCTCGGCGGGCTGGGACTCAGCGTGCCCGCGATCTCGGTCGGATCGACTCCGGCCATGTCGGTCGTCGAGTCGCTCGCCGGCGTCGACGAAGCGCGGCCCGGTAACTATGTCTTCCACGATCAGATGCAGGTCGATCTCGGCTCCTGTGCCGTTGCCGACTGCGCCGCCACAGTGCTGACCAGCGTCGTCTCTTCGCAGCCTGGAGCCGATCACTGCGTCACCGACGCCGGTGCCCTGGTGCTCTCCAAAGACAGCGGCTCGCAGCGTGGCGAGCGTCCCTGCATGGGAAGGATCTTCGCCGACTACCAGGCAGGCGCCGTCAGCGACGAGATCTACCTGACCACCCTCTCGCAGGAGCACGGTCTGGTCAACGCTCGCCTGCCGATCGGAGAGAGGCTCCGCATCCTCCCCAACCACTCCTGCCTGACCGTGGCATGCTTCGACGAGCTCGTGGTGGTGCGTGCAGATCAGGTGGTGGATCGCTGGAAGATCTGGCGACAACGCTGATGGCCGACATCTCCGGGTTCAGTCCAGATAGCCCAGAGCCCTTAGAGCCTCGGTGTCCTCTTCGCTCAGCGACGGCGGTGGCAGGTCGTCGGAGAGCACGAGACCCCGACGGACCTGTTGCAGCCAGACCTCGAGCTCAGCCGATTTGTTGCTGTCCTCCGCCACCAGGGTCTGCCTCTCTCCGGGATCGGCCATCAGGTCGAAGGCACTCCTCCTCTCGCCTTTGAGACGGAAGAGCTCCTTTTGGGACCCTGCCAGCAGTCCTACCTCGAGCAGACCCTTCTGACGCAACTGCTCCTTGCCTTCGTACGGCCGCACTGCTCCCTTGTGGGTTTCGTACCGGGTGACTCGATCGACCGGAGCCGCCGCGGCGCCGGTCAGCACAGGGGTCCAATCGAAGCCCTGGAAGAAGTCGGGCACGTCGAATCCGAGGAGACCGACGATGGTCGGGGCGATGTCGGAGATGATTGCCGGAGAAGTCTGCACCGATGGCTCGAATCGCCGTGGCAGGACCCAGCCCAGCGGGATTCTGAGATTGGGCTCGAAGAGATTCCGGCCGTGTCCCCAGTAGTCGTGCTCGCCAAGACTCTCACCATGGTCGGCCACGAAGACCACCAGGGTGTTGTCGAGTGACACCAGCTCTTCGACGCCAGCCAGAAGTCGCCCGATCTGGTCGTCGACGTAGGCGATCTCCGAGTCGTACCGATAGCTCTTCGATTTCAGATCGCCCTCGGGGGCCGGTCCGATCTGCTCCAGGAAATCCTCCTGGAGCACATAGGGCGCGTGTGGCTCGACATAGTGGATCCAGAGGAAGAAGGGACGCTGACCCTCGCGGTCGACGTGCTCCGACAGCCAGTCGAGGGATTGCCGGTTGAGATCCTCCGCCCTGGCCTCACGCGTCCATACCCCCATCCACCGCGACTTGGTCAGCACCGCTTGGTAGGCATCGAAGTGCTCGTTCATTCCCCAAAGATTCTTGCGCAGCGTCCAGCTACCGACGAAGGCGGCGGTCCGATAGCCCTGCCGACGTAGCACCCTGGGCAGGGATGGGGTATCCGGCCGCACCCGCAGGCCGTTGCGGGTCGAGCCGTGCTCGTGCGGCGGCATCGAGATCAACATGGATGCCAGCGCCGGAGCGGTCAACGGTTCCACCGTACGGGCCTCCGTGAATCGCGACCCGCGTTCCAGCAGGGCATCGATATTCGGCGACGTGCGGCGCTCGTAGCCGTAGCTCGACAAGCGGTCGCTGCGCAGGGTGTCGACAGACAACAGCAAGACATTGGCGGGTCGGTCGGCCGCCCACAACGGCGCGCTGCAGGCCAGGGCCAACACCGACACCCACCAGAATCCCCGGCCTGCTGGTCTCCTTCCAGACATCTCGACCGGGGAATCTACCAGAGAGCGGCCCGCTTCAGCAGATGATCCAGCTGCTGGGAGGCCCGCCGACGGATCTCCGCCAGATCGAGATCCACCAGATCTCCCTGGCGCACCAACAAACGGCCGGCTACGACGACATGGGTCACCGATGCCTTCGAGGCGCCAAAAGCGATGAGGTCGTGCGGATCGGCCAGGGAACTGGCCAACAGCTCCGGTCGCTCACCGGACAACACGACCAGATCGGCCGCCTTGCCCACCTCGATGCTCCCTATCTTCTGCTGCAGACCGACCGCCGCCGCACCTTCGCTCGTGGCCAGCCGCAGAGCGTCCAATCCCCCGAAGGAGCCCGGTCCGTTCTTGACCTGTTGCAGGAGGGCCGCCAGGCGAAGCTCTTCCATGAGGTCGAGGTCGTTGTTGCAGGCGGCGCCGTCCGCACCGATGCCCACCGGTACCCCGGCGCTGCGGATCTTGACCACATTGGCAATGCCCGAGCCCAACTTCAGGTTGGCGCTGGGACAGTGCACGACGCTGAATCGCTCGCCGCGGACCCGGGTCAGATGAGCGTCGTTGAGCCATACGCCGTGAGCGATTCGCAGATCCGCACCCAGGATGCCGTACTCGTCGAAGTAACGAATCTCGTCCTTACCACCCTTCAGAGCCTGCACCGTCACGGTCTCTTCTTCCTGCTCCAGGGCATGGGTATGGATCGGCCAATGGCGCTCGGCCGCGAGATCCTGAATACCGACCCACAGGTCGTCGGAGCAGCTGAGGATGAAGCGCGGATTGAGGATCGGAGACAGGCGCTCGGGATCAGCGGCGGCGAATTCCTCGGCCAACTCCACCGTCGCCATCAGCGCGTCGTCGGTCGACTGCTTGAGACTCGAGGGGAGCTTGTCACCCTCGTCCATCAGACACATGCCCGCCAGGGCGCGCAGACCCGACTCCTCAATGGCCTTCAAGAGCCCGCGGGCGCCGGGGCCGATACCGATATCCTGAATCGTCGTGGTCCCTGCCAATAGGCACTCCGCCGCACCCAGAAGAGCACACCAATAGGCGGATTCATCGTCGTGGGCCGCCTCGAGGGGCCAGATCCTCTCCTCCAGCCAGTCGAGAAGTCGCCGACCCTCTGCCAGGCCCCGAAAAAAGGTCTGGCCCAGATGCAGATGACCCTGGATCAAGCCGGGCAGAACCCAGCCTTCTCCAACGTCCAGAACCTCGCCCGACTCGGGTGGATCCAGATCCTCTCCAAGGGCTTCGATGCGGCCTCGGCTAACCAGGACATCAGTGGATCGCAGAACCGAGGCCTGGGGATCCATGGTCAGAACCGTGCCGCCTCGAAGCAGCAGATCCGTCGCCTCATGCCGCCTCATGGGCCGATTGTACAGCCGCACGAGATCCCAGCGCTGATCCCTGGAATACAATGGGCCCATGTCCACCATTTCATGGTCGGCCCAACCCACGGCCGTGACGGTATCGGCAACTCCGAGCCGCCACGGTCACCGACCTGGCAAGAGAAGGCGGAATCATGAACGATGAACTCAGAACCGTGATCGTCGGCACCGGCAGCTACATTCCGACCCGCACCATCCATAACGACGACTTCGTCCCCAACGAGCTCTATCTCGACTACGGGCAACCGCTGGATCCATCGAACAACAACCAGTTGGTGACGAAGTTCGAAGACATCACCAACATTGTCGAGCGGCGCTACGTGACCGACGATCTGGTGACCTCGGACATCGCCGTTCTGGCGGCGAAGCAGGCTCTCAAGGCCTCCGGGATCGACCGGGAGTCTCTCGACTACCTGATCGTCGCCCATAACTTCGGCGATGTCCTGGCCGACAATCGCCGTTCGGACTTCGTCCCCAGTCTGGCCGCCCGGGTCAAGCTGGGTCTGGCCATCGAGAATCCCGGTTGTATCGCCTACGACCTGCCCTTTGGCTGCGCCGGCTGGCTCCAGGGAGTCATCCAGGCCGACTACTTTCTCAAGTCAGGCGATGCCCGCAGAGCCATGGTGATCGGTGCCGAGACCCTTTCGCGGGTCTCGGACCCCCACGATCGGGACAGCCTGCTGTACTCCGACGGCGCGGGCTGCGCCATCCTCGAGGCCCGCCGAACCAGCGAGTCGGTGGGGGTGCTCTCGCATGCGGCTCGATCGGACACCCTGGAGCACGCCAAGCTGATGTGGATGGGGAGCTCCTACAAACCCGACTTCGGCGACGGCACGTTGTTCCTCAAGATGATGGGGCGCAAGCTCTACGAGTATGCGGTCACCACGGTGCCGGCGCTGGTCCGGGAAAGCCTCGAGAAGGCCCGCCTTTCCCTCAAGGACGTGCAAAAGGTTCTGATGCACCAGGCCAACGCCCGGATGAACGGCATGATCCTGAAACGGCTGTTCGCCCACGAAGAGATCACCGAGATTCCCAACGGCATCATGCCGATGACCATCTCCTTCCTGGGAAACAGCTCCGTGGCGACCATTCCGACGATCCTGGATCTCATCGTCCGCGGGCAGCTGGATGACCAGCAGCTGAAGACGGATGATGTGGTCGTCTTCGCGGCCGTGGGAGCCGGGATGAACATCAACTCGCTGGTCTACCGCTGGCCCTAGAGCCTTCCGGCCACCGATCCATTCCGCTCTCGCCTGCCGATGTCCGATCCGACCTGGCTGATCTACGGTGCCAACGGCTATACCGGTGAGCTGATCGCCCGGGAGGCCCGACGCCGAAAGCTACAGCCGGTGCTGGCAGGCCGACGGGCGCGGCCGCTCATGGCCCTCGGTCGAGAGCTGGATCTCGAGGTCCGGGTCGTGAGCCTGCTCGAGCCAGCGGAACTGGACCGGCAGCTCACTGACATCGACGCCGTGCTCCACTGCGCCGGCCCCTTCGTCCACACCTGGCGACCCATGGTGGAGGCCTGCCTCCGATCGCGGTCTCACTACTTCGATATCACCGGCGAGATCGGGGTCTTCGAGGCGGTCTTCGGACACCACCGGGCGGCACGGGAGGCCGGCATCGTCTTGATGCCCGGGGTCGGTCTCGATGTCGTACCCACCGACTGCCTGGCGGCCCACCTTCACCAGAGGCTACCGGCAGCCACGCACCTAGAGCTGGCCCTCTACACCGAGGGTGGCCAGGCCAGTCGCGGCACTCTGGTCACCATGCTCGAGGGCCTGGTCCACCTCGGCGCCGAGCGGGTCGACGGCGAGCTGGTACCCAGGCCCCTGGCGTTCGACTGTCGGGAGATCGAGTTCTCGGCGGGCCCCCGCTGGGCCATGACCATCCCGTGGGGGGACCTGTCCACGGCCTTCCGCACTACCGGCATTCCCAACATCAGGGTGTATATGGGGACCTCCCGGCGGCGAGTGGCGCGCCTCCGGCGCTTGAGTCCTCTGCTGCGACTGCCCGGCGTGGGCGCCCTCAAGAGTGGCGCCCAGTGGTGGATACGGCGCCGAGTGAGCGGGCCGGATGAAGAGGTCAGAGCGACCTCCCGATGCTATTTCTGGGGAGCCGTGCGTGACGATGAGGGGAATCGCTACACGGCCAATCTCGACACCCCGGAGGGATACCGCCTGACGGCCTCGACCGCGGTCGAGTCTCTGCGAAGGGTCTTGGAGACCGGTACCGAGCCCGGCGCCTGGACACCGGCCACCGCCTTCGGAGCCGACTTCATCCGCTCCTTCGAGGGTGTCACTGCCGACTGGTAGGCCTTCAGTCGAATTCGACCCGCATCGTCTGCACCGGCTCTTCCCGGCGGAACCGCAACACCGCGACCACCGCCTCACCCATCAGCCAGAAGGCCAGGACCAGAAGTATCAGCCCGACGACAAACAGGACGTTGCCACCGGCATGCCACTGGGCATAGAAGTCGGAGAGGTTGGAAAACATGGCCAGGATGGTGGAGACCGCCATGAACAGCATCGGCACCGCGGTGTACCAGGGATTCTTGCCGCGCCGGTACAGATACAGGCTGACGGCCAGCAGCGCCAGGCCCGCCAGCAACTGATTGGTGGTCCCGAAGAGTCGCCACAACGCCAGACCGGCCGGTTGACCACCGATCTTGTAGAAGGCGAAGAAGGCGATGACAACGACCGCCAGAGCCGAGCTGATGAAGCGGTTGTCCAGGATCCTCAGACCGATGGTCTCGCCAATCTCCGAGATGTTGAAGCGCAGCAGGCGGGTGGCTGAGTCCAGGGTGGTGAGCGCGAAGGACACCACCACCACGGCGATGAAAGCCGTGGCCACCTTGTGACTGACAAAACCGAGCTTCTCGATGAATTGGGCGGCGCCGGTGATGAAGACCCCTACCTGTTGACCCAGCGACTGCATCGAGCCCCAGTCGTGATAGTTCTGGGCCCAGACCTCGGCGGCGGAGTATCCGCCAGCGCCCAGGACTCCGGCGGTGCAGGCCAGGACGGCCAACAGCCCCAGCAGGGACTCGCCCACCATGCCGCCGTAGCCGATGAACCGGGCATCCGTTTCCCGGTCGATCTGCTTGGCGGTGGTCCCCGACGCCACCAACGAGTGGAAGCCGCTGGCCGCGCCGCAGGCGATGATGATGAAGACAAAGGGGTAGAAGCTCGGCGCACCCTCCGGATGGGCCCGAAAGACGGGTGCCGCGAAGTCGGGCCGCCAGACGAAGATACCCAGGTAGCTCAGCCCCAGACCCAGGTAGAGCAGCAGAGAGTTGAGGAAGTCTCTGGCCTGCAGCAGGCTCCAGACCGGCAGCACCGAGGCGATGAACGAGTAGACCAGCAGGATGACGATCCACGTCGATTGCACCGGCCAGCTCGCCCGATCCATCCACATCAGCGGCCACCTGACCCCACCCCAGACCGCCAGCATCATCAGCACGAAGCCCACGACCGTGATGGGGCCCAGAGGAAACTTCTTCTTGTACAGCAGATGGCCCATCGCCATGGCGATGGCGATGAGCGCCGCCGAAGGCAGTACCGCCGTCGGGAACGAGGCGGGGTCGGCCATGGGCTCCTGCGGATCCCAGCGCTCGGAGATCGAGAACATCACCGCGATCACATAGACGAAGACGCCCATGGCCAGGGCGATGCCGAAGAAGATGATCAGATGGAAGAGGGTCTTGGCCCGAGCCCCGATAATGCCTTCGGTGACCTTGCCGATGGACATCCCCCGGGCTCGCATGCTGACCACCAATGAACCGAAGTCGTGCACACAGCCGACGAACACCGCTCCCAGCACCACCCACAACATGGCTGGAAGCCAGCCCCAGATGACCGCCACCGCCGGACCCAACATGGGAGACAGCCCGGTGATGGAGGCCCAGTGGTGGCCGAAGAGGACGAACCGGTTGGTGGGCACGTAGTCGACATCGTCGCGGAGCTCGTGGGCCGGGGTGACCGCGTCGGGATCGAGCTCGAAAACCCGGCTGGCCAGCCGGCGAGAATAGAAGGCGTAGCCGAACAAGTAGCCGAGAAAACAGAGGGCCGTGACGATGGCTGTCATGATCGCGATCTAGAATACCCCACCGTCGTTGCCCCCCGGCGGCACTCCTGATAGAACTGCCGGTGCCGCGGTCCACAGCGCCGCCTCATCAAGCCTCAAGATCGATCTCGATAGCGAATCTGTGAAGCGAGGGAGCACAGAATGAATCGAAGAGTCCGTCAATCTGCCGTTTTCGCCTGGCTCGTATTCGTCACCCTCCTCGGTGCCGAGCCGGGGTTCGCCGACAGCCAGGAGGAGTCCATACCGAAGGCTCCTCCCAGGGCTGAGGGAGAGGGCCCCTATGACCGGCTGATTCTCCGTGGCGGCATCCTGGTCAACGGCACAGGAGCGCCACCCACGGGACCGGTGGACATCGTCATCGAAGGGAATCAGATCGTCGATGTGCGCAATGTCGGAGTTCCCGGGGTGGCCATCAAGGCACAGAATCGCCCGACAGCCGGACCCGAGGACCACGAGTTGGATATCCACGGCATGTACGTGCTACCCGGGTTTGTCGATATGCACGGACACATGGGTGGCCGGGCCCAGGGCACGCCTGCCGAGTATGTCTTCAAGCTCTGGTTGGGCCACGGCATCACCACGATCCGCGACCCGGGCAGCGGCAACGGTCTCGACTGGGCACTCGATCAACAGCGCAGAAGCGCCGCCAACGAGATCACGGCTCCACGCATCCATCCCTACCTGACCTTCGGCTCGGGGCGAGAGGAGCCCTTTACGACCCCGGAGCAGGCCCGGGAATGGGTGCGCGACGTCGCCGCCCGCGGTGCCCTGGGGATCAAGTTCTTCGGCGCACCGCCGGACATCATGCAGGCGGCGCTGGACGAGGTGGGCAAACAGGGTCTGGGTAGCGCCTGCCATCACGCCCAGATGTCGGTCACCCGGGTCAACGTGCTCGACACCGCCCGGTGGGGTCTGACCAGCATGGAGCACTGGTACGGGCTCCCCGAGGCCCTGTTCACCGACCGCACCGTCCAGGACTATCCCGCCGACTACAACTACGCCGACGAGCAGGACCGGTTTGGACAGGCCGGTCGACTGTGGAGACAGGCGGCACCTCCGGGCAGCGAGCACTGGAACGCCGTCATGCAGGAGCTCCTGGCGCTCGACTTCACCCTGGATCCCACCTTCACCCCCTACGAGGCCAACCGAGACCTGATGCGTATTCGCCGGGACGAATGGCACGAGGAGTACACGCTGCCGTCTCTTTGGGAGTTCTTCCAGCCGAACCGCGAGAACCACGCTTCCTACTGGTTCTCCTGGGGAACCGCCGACGAGATCGCCTGGAAGGAGAACTTCCGGCTCTGGATGACCTTCGTCAACGAGTACAAGAATCGCGGCGGGCGAGTGACCGCCGGCTCGGACTCGGGTTATCTCTTCAAGATCTACGGCTTCGGCTATATCCGCGAGCTCGAGCTCCTACAGGAGGCCGGATTCCATCCCCTCGAGGTCATCCGAGCCGCCACCCTGAACGGTGCCGAGGCCCTCGGCCGAAACACGGATCTGGGGACCGTGGAGCCAGGCAAGCTGGCCGATCTGATCGTCGTCGAGGAGAATCCGCTGGCCAATCTGCAGGTGCTCTACGGCACCGGCGCCATCCGTCTGACCGCAGAAAACGAAGTGGTGCGCACCCGCGGCCTCAAGTACACCATCAAGGACGGCATCGTCTTCGACAGCCAGCAGCTGCTGGCAGATGTCCGCGAGATCGTCACCGCCGCCAAGGAGAAATCCGGCTTCGAGCTCAGACAGCCCGGCCGCTAGCGGGGCTCAATCCGGAGGCGGCTGGCGCGGATCCGGATCGCCCAGGACCTTGGCCGACTGCTCGCGACGGAACGACACGAGCGCCTCGCCGATCTCCGGGTGAGCCGGTGCCAGGACGGCAGCCGCAAAGAGGGCCGCGTTGATGGCCCCCGCTTTGCCTACTGCGAAGGTCGCCACCGGAATCCCCGCCGGCATCTGGACCATGGAGAGCAGCGAATCGAGGCCCAGAAGCTTCGACTCCATCGGAATCGCCAGGACGGGCTTGGCCGTCTGGGCCGCGATCACCCCGGCCAGGTGGGCAGCTCCTCCAGCGGCGCCGATGAAAACCTCAGCACCAGCGGTCTCGGCATCGGTCAAGTACTCGGTCAGGGCCTCGGGGGTCCGATGTGCCGATAGAATCCGCACGTCGTGGGGAACGCCCAGCTTCTCCAGGGTCTTGACACAGTTCTCCATCACGCTCCAATCGGAACGAGAACCCATGATGACGCAAACGAGAGCATTCATAGCCGCGAAATTTAGCACAGCCTTGCTGGCCTTGGGGCTGGCGGCCTGCGGAACGCCCGATTCCGGCTCGCCAACCGAGTGGCTGGTCGACGATCGGCACTATCCGGATGTGCTGACCGAGAGCCGGGCGGTGGAGCCACCCCCGGCGCTGGGCGGCAATCGGTTCCTCCGTGGCTGGTTTCCCTGGAAGCATCAGGACACTCCGATTCTGGTGCCGCAAGCCGAGGGTGCGGTCCTGCAGATTGTCAATCTCTCGGACCGGGCCCGGACCCTCACTCTCGAAAACCGTCTCCTGGGAACCGCAGGCGATCACGAGTTGGCGGTACAGGTCGCCGGCACCACCCTACCGAGCGTGCCGCTGGGTGCCACAACCGAGATACCCCTGCCCGCTGGTCTGCCGCGGGGGCGGATACCGCTTCGACTGACCTTCGACAAGGAGCCGGATCCGGTGGTCCTGCAGGCCACTCTGGATACGGCACTGCCGCCTGGAGAGGTCGAGATCGAGCCGCGGTCCATCGTCCAGGCCCCCAGCTCCGTCGTCGATTTCGCCAGGCCGGCGAAGGCCGGCAGCCGCTTGGTGGGACGTTTCTCACCCCCGGCCGAGCCCAAACCCGACCAGCGGTTCGCCATCGTGTTCCAGCACAATGACGAGCCCGACCAGGTGCTCTTCGAGTGGCAGGGCGGTCTCCTCGACCGCTGGCGAGGTGATCGCACGCTCTCCCTGCCGATCCCCGCCGAGTCCGGTTTCTGGAGGCTCCGGTTGGTGGCCGAAGGCTCCGGCCCCGCGGCGACCTGGCACGGCCTCGGCTTGGTCACCGCCACCAGCGCGCCCCGAGAGCCGGGAAGGTCGACCCAAGCTTCGGCCCCGCCCGATACGCCGCGCCTGGTGGTGCTCTATGTTCTCGATGCCCTGCGGGCCGACTTCGTGGACCTGAGCTCCAAGCCGGACTCGCCGACACCCACTCTGGCCCGACTGGCCGACGAGGGAGTGGTGTTCAAACGCCATCTGAGCGTCGCACCCAACACCATCCCGTCGACCAAATCGCTGTTCACCGGCCAGGCATTCATGACCCGGGGCCATTGGAAGCTCTCTGCAGACGGACCCGAGACGCTGGCCGAGGCCTTCGCGGGCGCCGGTTTTCGCACCGCGGCGTTCTCGGGCAACGGCTATATCTCCAATGCCTACGGCACCGCCAGGGGTTTCGAGCATCTGGCCGACGAAGTCGTCTTCCGGGAGTACGGCGGCGGCAGAGATGCCTACAACGACAACGCGGAGCTAGTACAGCGCAGCGCTCTAGAGTGGCTGGACGGACTTGCGGCCGAGGAGAGGGCGTTTGTCTATCTGCACACCATCCACCCCCACAACCCCTACGATCCGCCGACTCCCCTGCAAGACCGATTTGCCTCCGGTATCGATTCCGACTTCGAGGCGACGACCAGGAATCTCCTCGACATCAAGTACAACCGCACCGACGTGTCCGTTGAGGACAAGGAGAGAATCGCCGCCCTGTATACAGGGGCCCTGGCCTACAACGACAGCCAGATCGCCCTCTTTCTCGGAGACCTGGCGGCCAGATTCCCGGCGGAGGAGATACTGCTGATTGTCACCTCGGATCACGGCGAGGAGTTGTTCGACCACGGCGGCGTGCTGCACGGCTACACCCTCTATCGGGAGCAGCTCCATATTCCACTCATTCTCTGGTGGCCCGGTCACCTCGGTCCCCAACGGATCGCGACACCGACCGACAATCTCGATCTGCACGAGAGCCTGCGGGCCTTGATCGGCGTCGAACCCTCTGCGGCGCACCAGGGCAGATCCTTCTGGCGGCTGATCGGCGGCGAGCCACCGCCGACACCCGCAGATGAGCTCCGCTTCGCGGCGGCCTCCAGCGTGCAGGGTGGCATCTTCATGGCCCAGTCGCCGCGCTTCAAGCTCATTCTGGCGCCGCGGGTGGGTCGGAGCTTCGGCATGGGAGAGGGCCGAGGCCGAGGCCGCGATGCCGAGTACCTCTTCGATCTCGTCGAGGATCCGCAGGAGATGACCAATCTCGCCGGCCTGACGGCCCTCGAGCCGGCCTGGATGCGCTCCCGCCTGCTGGCCTGGATCGAGGGGGGCAAGTACCTCGAGCTGACCGAAGAGGAGCCGGTACTGGACGAAGAGACCCAGGAGCGGCTGCGAGCCCTGGGCTATCTGGAATGAGAGGGCGGCTGGCCGGCGTCGGCTTCTTGTTGATTCTGGGCTGTGACCCGGGTGGTCGCCAGCCTGATTCCGTCCTGGTCGCCGATCTCGTGGAGAGCCTCGATCTGGCGGAGATCCGCTCCGAGACTCCCTCGATCGACGTCGGAACTCCCCAGGCCCGCCCCCATCTGAGCCGAGGCTGGTCGTGGAATGAACGCGGCCGGTCGGGAACCACCTTCGCCAGGGGTACCGGCGAGTCTTCGAATATCCACTTCTTTCTGGCCCGTCCTCGAGATCTGCGGCTACGCTTTCGGTGCCACCCATCGGGCCAGGACGCCAACCCGGTGGAGCATCTCGAGATCGTCGTCAACAGCGAGCCGACGGCAGAGATCGCTCTGCGACGGGGTTGGCAGGAGTACGAGATCCAGGTTCCGACCGGAAGCCTGGTCAGCGGCATCAACGATCTCGAGTTTCGCTACCGCCGGGCCGCCGATGCGGCGACGCCGGCCACGCGCAAGGCACGTCGCCAGACCGCAGTCGCCTGGGACTGGCTCCGCTTCCTGGAGATCGATCCTCCCCTGGCGCCCGCGGCGGACGGGGAGATCTTGACCCTGGGCCCGGGCACGCAGATCTCCTACTTTCTGCAGGTACCCGGAGCCTCGGAACTAAGGGTCTCTCGAATCCGGGCCCGCGGACCCGGCGAGGCCGAGCTCGAGATCTCCATCCTGCGACAGGGTGAGACGACTGCCACGCTCCATCGCGTCCCCAGCTCACCCCGGGAATCGAGCCGGGGTCGAGCCGCTCATCGATGGCCGCTGACCACCGATGCGGGCCTGGTCAGCCTGCAGCTGCGGGCAGACAAGCCCGTCGAGATGCATCGGCCCCGGGTCGAGGCTGCGGCCACCGCGGCAGACGGCCCCGGCTCCGGTCCGTCAGGGCCGGCCGACACGATTCCCCGGTCTCGCCCAGGGCTGATCCTCCTCTACCTGATCGACACGCTCAGAGCCGATCATCTGAGCCCGTATCACTACAGCCGCGACACCTCACCGGCGCTCTCCCGCCTGGCGGCCGACGGAGTGGTGTTCGAAGACGCGCAGGCCCACTCATCGTGGACCAAGCCCACCACGGCTTCGATCCTCACCGGCCACCTGCCTTGGTCGCATGGTGCCGAGCAGAAGAATGACGCCCTCTCCGGCCAGCTCCCCTCTCTGGCCGAGTACCTGCGGCAGGCCGGCTTCGCCACCGCCGGATTCTCGGCCAACGGCAACATCTCCGCGACCTTCGGCTTCCAGCACGGATTCGACCACTTCGAGCTCATGGGTCGCTTCGACGCCCCGGCGGTCGAGGTTCGGCAGGCGGCCATGGAGTGGCTGCGTCTCCAGGAGCCACCGGCGGCGAGCTTTCTCTATCTGCACACCATCGACCCGCACGCCCCCTACGCCCCGACGGAACGGTTCTTCTCCGACTCCGTCCGCGGGTCCGACGATCCGGTGGGCACGGTGCCGTTCATGCGACGCCTGAGTCGGCTGAACCAGGAACCGCAGGCTGAGCTGGTGGAGGGCCTCATCGATCTCTACGACCGGGAGATCGCCACCGGCGACGCGGATCTGAATGCCCTGATCGACGAGCTCGACGGTCTGGGACTCTACGATGAGGCGCTGATCGTGGTGCTCTCCGATCATGGCGAAGAGTTCTACGACCACCGCAACTGGACGCACGGCCGAACCCTCTATCAGGAGGTGGTGAGCATACCCCTGCTGATCAAGTTCCCCAGTCACTGGGCCGCTGGAACCAGGGTCGGAGAGACGGCACAGCAGATCGATATCCTGCCGACGATCCTCGACTGGATCGATCCTACCGTCACCCCCGCGCTTCCCGGCACCAGCCTGCTCTGCGCTGTCGAGCGAGCCGCGGCAGCGGCGACGCCAGCGGCCTGTCTCTCCCAGGAGACGAGATCGGTGTACGCCAGCGTTCACTACCATCACAACCACTGGGTGGCGGTCACCCGCGGCGACTGGAAGCTGATCCTGAAATCCAGCGACCGCCTGGATCGGCAGGAGCAGCTCTTTCACCGGCCCACCGACCCGACCGAGCAGCGCAATCTGGCAGCGGAGCATCCGGTGTTGGTGGGGTATCTCGCCTCCCTGATTCGTGCCGAGATGTCTCGGCCCCCACAATCCGGGGAGGCGCAACCGGTGGAGCTGGACGAGGAGACTCGCCGGCGGCTGGAAGCCCTCGGTTATCTGGAGTGATCGGGCCTCGGTAGGATGCCTAGCGGCGGCGGCGCAGGATCCAAAGGTAGACCGCCAGGTTGATCAGCAGGGCGAAGAGACCCAGACCGATCTGCACACTACGGGTCAGACCCGCCGGGTAGAGCAGAGGCAGCAAGTAATGCTCGACGAAGCCGCCGGCATAGCCCGCTTCCCCGGCCAATCGACGCAGCCGGTTCTCCAGCGGGGTCAACGGGCAGACCCACCCCGAGAACTCGATGAGCACACCCCAGACTGCACACGGCAGGTGGACCCACGCCAGCCACCGCCAGCGGAGCACGAGCAGTCCACCCAGGACGACGAAGAGGACGAAGAACAGGTGACCCAGGGCCACCAGATCGGCAGCCAACGAATAGAGCAGGCTACTCTCCCGTGCGCCGGAAGTACTCGCGGGTCTCCCGCACGACCACTCCGCTGAGCAGCAGCAGGCCCACCAGGTTCGGCAGCGCCATCAGGCCGTTGAAGACATCCGACAGACCCCAGACCAGATCCAGGCTCCTGACGGCACCGAAGAAGATGGCCACGATGAAGAGGATCCGATAGGGCAGGATCGACCACTCCCCGAGCAGATACTCGATGCTCTTCTCACCGTAGTAGCTCCAGCCCAGAATGGTCGAGAAGGCGAACATCGCCAGGCTGATCGTGACGATGTAGCCGCCCCACTCTCCGGGCAGACCCTGGCTGAACGCGGCCACGGTCAGGGGAGCCCCGTTCAGCCCCTCCTGCCAGGCACCGGTGACCAGGATGGTCAGACCGGTGAACGAGCAGACCACGATCGTGTCGATGAAGGTCTGGGTCATCGACACCAGGGCCTGACGGACCGGCTCTTTCGTCTGGGCCGCCGCTGCGGCGATCCCTGCTGAGCCCAACCCCGATTCGTTAGAGAAGATGCCGCGCGCAACGCCGAAGCGGATGGCCTGCCGAACTGCGGCGCCGGCGAAACCTCCGACCGCTGCCGTGCCACTGAAGGCGCCGTCGAAGATCAGCCCCAGCGCCGCCGGAATCTCGCCGGCGAACTTGATCAGGATGACGCCCGATCCCAGCAGGTAGGCGACGATCATGAAGGGTACAAAAGCGCCGGTGAAGCGACCGATCGATTTGATTCCGCCGAGGATCACCAGCCCTGCCGCCACCGCCAATATCAGCCCCGTGACCCAGGTCTTCTGGCCAAACGAGGTGGCCAGCGCATCGGCCACCGAATTCGACTGCACCATGTTGCCGATGCCGAACGCAGCCACGGCCGCGAACAGGGCAAAAAGGGCGCCGAGCGTCCTCCCCAACCACTTCTGTCGAATGCCGTTGGCGAGGTAGTACATGGGACCGCCACACTGGTCGCCGCGCTCGTCGGTCGTCCGGAACTTCACCGACAGCAGGGCCTCGGAGAACTTGGTGGCCATGCCGACCAGGCCGGTCATCCACATCCAGAACAGCGCTCCCGGTCCGCCGGTGGCGATCGCCGTCGCCACCCCGACGATGTTGCCGGTGCCCACAGTGGCCGCCAGAGCGGTCATCAGCGCCTGGAAGTGCGAGATGTCGCCCTCGGCCCCCTTCTCGCGCCGCACGATCAAGGCGTAGTAGAGCGAGGACCAGAGCTTCGTGAACTGCAAACCTCGCAGCCGCACCGTCAGAAACAGACCCGTGAGCAATAGCAGCGGGATCAGCAGGAACGGCCCCCAGACGAAGTCCGAGGCGCGCTGGATGAGAGTCAGGGGATCCATGGCCTAAAGATCGAACAGCGAATCGAAGGCCGCCTTGGCTTCGTCGGGCGACGGCTTGTCGGAGTCGAAGACCTGGGTCGTCTTGGGCGAGAACAGCTCGCACTCGTTGCGCTTCGCCTTGGCCTTGACCGGCTCGGCGATCTCCTGGCGGCATTCGAACCGCGCCGAGCTGTCGAAGGACGAGCAGTTCGTGCACGTATGCACGTCATCGCCACAGGCCTCACAAGTGGCATCGAGAGCCATCCCCTGGCCCTCCGGGAGGATCTGGCCACAGCGGTTGCACTTGAAGACCGTCTTGCTGGGAGCACCCAGACCCCGACCCCGAGGCTTCTCCGATCGTTCGCGGGGACCCTGGGATCGACGAGACCGCTTCTCAGTTGGCTCGTCCTCCATGTATCCTCGCTGCCCGTACTTCCTTTCGCTCATGATGACCTCCGGCCGCATTGTAACCGACCCTCCCTCGCCGTTGATCGAGCTCGATCAGGTCTCGAAGAGCTATCGCGAGGGCGATCGGTCGCACGTCGTCCTCGACGCCGTCGAAACGACCATCACGACCGGTGAGCTGGTCGTCATCCTCGGCAAGAGCGGCTCGGGAAAATCGACTTTGCTCAACCTGATGAGTGGCATCGATCTGCCCGACCGCGGCCAGGTGCGCGTCGCCGGCATCGATCTCGTGCAGCTCTCGGAGCGCGACCGCACGCTGTTTCGCCGCCTCCATATCGGCTTCATCTTCCAGTTCTTCAATCTGCTCCCAACCCTGACGGTCCTGGAGAACCTCCTGTTGCCCCTCGAGCTCAAGGGCGAGGTCAGTGAGCAGGAGCGCTCCCGCTGCGGCGAGCTGCTGGAGGCTGTCGGGCTCGGCAGTCGGGCGACGTCCTTTCCGGATCGGCTGTCGGGCGGCGAGCGGCAGCGGGTTGCCGTGGCCCGGGCGCTCGTGCACGAGCCCGACCTGATTCTCGCCGACGAGCCGACAGGTAATCTCGACGTGGATACCGGACTCGAGGTCATCGAGCTTCTCGACCGCCTGACCCGACGCGCCGGCAAGACCCTGGTCATGGCGACCCACAGCCGCGAAGTGATCGGCGTGGCGAATCGAATCCTGACCATCGAGCACGGTCGGCTCGTCGAGCCGCCGCGAGAGACTGCATCGTGAACCCGATCCTCTGGCGCGCCAGCCTGCGTCACCTGTGGCGTCACCCATGGCAGCTGGCCCTGGCGGTGCTCGGGGTCGGTCTCGGGGTGGCAGTGATGATCGCCATCGACGTTGCCAGCGGCAGCGCGCAACGGGCCTTCGAGATCTCCTCGTCGACGGTTACCGGCCAGGCCACCCACCTCGTCGAGGGCGGCGTCCGAGGCCTGCCCACCGAGCTCTACGCACAAATCCGGGTCGAGCTCGGAATCCGCGCCTCCGCTCCGGTCGTCGAAGGTTTCGTTGCCCCCGTCGAGCACCGTGATCGAACCCTGCGGCTTCTGGGCATCGATCCCTTCTCCGAGGGGCCGTTTCGATCCTTCGTCGGCCGCCATGCCGCGGCCGACGTCGACCTGGGGATCTTTCTCACCCGACCCGGGGCGGCGCTTCTCGACCGGCAGACCGCCCGCGAGCTGGGAGTCGAGCCGGGCGGGAGTTTCGAAGTCGATGTCGGCGGCCACATCCGTCGCGTGTCGCTGCTGGGCTACCTGGACACCAAAGACGAGGTTCAGCGCCCGGCGCTCGCCGACCTGCTGGTGGTCGACATCGCCACGGCGCAGGAGCTCCTCGACATCGGTAACCGTCTGACCCGCATCGATCTGCAGATCTCCGAGGAGACGGAGTCGGAGATTCTGGCGCGGATTCGTCAGCTGCTTCCCGGAGACGTCGAGCTCGAGACCGCCGGTGCCCGCGCCGGCGCCGCGGCGCAGATGACCCGAGCCTTTCGACTCAATCTCCAGGCCCTGAGTCTCCTGGGCCTGCTCTGCGGTGCATTTCTGATCTACAACACGATGACCTTCGCCGTCGTCCAGCGCCGCAGCCTGCTGGCCACACTACGGGCGCTGGGCACCACGCGCCGCCAGATCCTGGCGCTGATCCTGGGGGAAGCGATCCTGGTCGGACTGCTAGGGGTGCTGCTCGGGGGTGTCGCCGGCTGGATCCTCGGCCAGGGTCTGGTCACCCTGGTGACCCGGACGATCAACGATCTCTATTTCGTGCTGACGGTCCGGGAGGTCGAGCTGGCACCCTGGACGCTGGCCAAGGGAGCGCTGATCGGCATGGCCGCGACGGTTACCGCCGCGCTGGCGCCCTCTTGGGAAGCGAGCGCCACGCTGCCGCGAGCCGCGCTGACCCGCTCCGAGCTCGAGGCCAGGGTCCATCGCGCTCTGCCCAGGGCAACGGTGCTCGGTCTCCTGATGGCGGGCCTCGGCCTCGCGCTCCTGGTCCTGCCGACCGAGAGCCTCTTGCCGGCCTTCGCGGGGCTCTTCTCGATCCTGCTCGGGTTGGCCCTGCTGACCCCGCTGGCAACCGTGGGTCTGATGGCCTTCCTGACCCCGGTGGCGGGCCGTCTCTTCGGTCAGCTGGGGCGGGTTGCCACCCGCGGGGTGTCGGCCGCGCTGAGCCGCACCGGGATCGCGGTGGCCGCCCTGACGGTGGCCCTGTCGGTCACAGTCGGCGTCGACCTGATGATTCGCAGCTTCCGCTCTACCGTGACGCAGTGGCTCGAGTACACCCTGCCCGCCGACTTCTACATCTCGGTCTTCACCACTCAGGCGAGGCGCTACTCCGCGGCCGGCTCGACGCTCGACCCCGATCGTTACGAGGCGCTGCGCTCGCTTCCCGAGGTGGCGGGCGCCAACGCCCTGCGCCACTTCACGGCATCGTTCGACGAGGTGGAGACACCCGCGATCGCCATCGCGCTCGACCCTCTGGCGCGCGGCGTATTTCACTTCAAGGAGGGGGATGCCGCTTCCGCCTGGGTGCCTTTCGCGGCCGGCGAGGCGGTGATCGTTTCCGAGCCGCTGGCTTACAGGACCGGCGTGACGGTAGGCGATCGTATCGAGCTGGCAACTCCTGGGGGGCCCTACCCGGTGACGGTCGCCGGTGTCTACTACGACTACTCCTCGGAGCGCGGCGTCCTGTTCCTCGATCTCGATCTCTACCGGCGCCTGTGGGGCGACGATCGCCTGACGGCGATGTCGGTCCATGCCGCACCCGGGACCGATCTGTCCGTTCTCGAAGACTCGATTCGGGCCACGCTGGGACCCGACAACCGCGCCCAGGTCCTCTCCAACCACGAGCTGCGCAGCCGCTCGCTGGAGGTCTTCGACCGCACCTTCGTCATCACCGGTGTGCTGCGCACGCTGGCGGTGATCGTCGCCTTCGTGGGAGTGTTGAGCTCGTTGATGGCCCTGCAGCTCGAGCGAACCCGCGAGCTCGGTGTGCTGCGAGCCTGTGGTCTGACTCCGGGACAGCTGTGGCGATTGGTTACGCAGCAGACCGGACTCATGGGTCTGGTTGCCGGCCTCTTGTCGCTGCCGACCGGCGTCATCATGGCGGCGATCATGATCTTCATCATCAACCGTCGCTCCTTCGGCTGGTCGCTGCAGATGACGATTGCGGCGCCGACGCTCTGGCAGGCATTGCTAGTGGCCCTCGGAGCCGCCATGCTGGCTGGCGCCTATCCGGCCTGGCGCATGGCGAAGACCTCGCCGGCCGAGTCGCTGCGGGGGGAATGAGATGCGCCTGCGTCGAGGACCGACCGTCATCGTGCTCCTGGCTGTCGCCGGCAGCTTGGCGACGCTCGGCCTCGGCCGAACGGTCGAACGAGACGCCAGCGACTCCGATCGAGAGACCCTCTCGCTGACCGAGATGCTGGCAGGTGGCTCGACGGAAGGCTACTCGCGCGCGCTCGAGCCCCGTGAGTTCGTGTTCCCGGCCGACCACGGTCCGCACCGGGATTTCCGCACCGAGTGGTGGTACTTCACCGGCAATCTGACCACCGCTGGCGGGCGCGCCTTCGGCTATCAGTTCACGCTCTTTCGTAGTGCCGTCGCCCCTCGGGCACCCGACCGGGAAAGCGACTGGGCGACCCGCCAGATCTACATGGCTCATTTCGCGCTCACCGATCCGATCAACCAGAGCTTTCACGCCTTCGAACGCTTCAGTCGAGGCGCCGCAGGACTGGCAGGAGTCGATCTGCGGCCCTTCCGAGCCTGGCTCGAGGACTGGGAGATCGCGGGTGGCGAGGACCCACCCCCGTTCCGGCTACGGGCGGCCGAGGGAGGCACGGCCATCGAGCTCGAGCTCGACAGCGCCAAGCCGGTCGTTCTCAACGGCGACCGCGGCTTGAGCCGGAAGGGCCGCGAGCCGGGCAACGCCTCCTACTATTACGCCTTCACCCGCATGCCCACCCGCGGCACCGTCACCGTCGGCTACAAGACCTTCGAGGTCCAGGGCTCGAGCTGGCTCGATCGCGAGTGGAGCACCAGCGTCCTGGAGGAGGATCAGGCCGGCTGGGACTGGTTCGCGCTGCAACTATCCGACGGCCGTGATCTGATGGTCTACCAGCTGCGCCGCTCCGACGGCTCGGCCGATCCCCTGAGCAGTGGCACCCTGACCGCGGCGGATGGCTCTTCCCGATCCCTGCCCTCCGACGCCTTCTCTCTCGAGCCCCTCGGCAACTGGATCAGCCCGGCAACGGGCGTCACCTACCCTTCGCGGTGGCGTCTTCAGGTCCCTGACGCCGCGATCGACCTCCAGGTCACGCCGCTGCTGCCCGACCAGGAGCTGGATCTCTCCTTCCGCTATTGGGAGGGCGCGGTGGCGGTCACCGGTTCGAGCTCGGGTGAGGCGGTCTCGGGCCGGGGCTATGTCGAGTTGACGGGGTACACCGAGGCGGAAGGCAGTCGCTAGCGCGACAGCTGTCGAGATTGCCGATGCAGGCTCGAGACCAGGAGATCGACCGTGGGAAGGTTGTCTTCAATCAGTCCCTGTACCTGGTGGGCCGAGACACAGAGCGTTCCCGAGCGCCGGTTGTCGGAGACGATCTTCAGCACCTGGACGAGTTCCGCCGAGGTCCTGTCGAGGGTTTGCTGACAGAAGGCCGACGCCTCCATCTCGTAGAGCGCCGCGGACTCGAACTCCGTCTCGACCCGCGAGACGGTAAGGACCTCTCCTAGCGGCAGATGGATCTCTGCGGGTGGAGTGAGCTCGAAGATCGCTCCCGTCTCCTCGTCCAGGACCTGTCGCGCCAGGACCGCGGTGCCGATGTCGTGGTCCCGGTGACCCGCTACCCCCAGATTGAGCCACACCGAGGAGATCTCCGATGGAATGATCTCGGCCAGCGTCTCGACGGCCGCGGTCACCGACTCCTTGCCTACCCCGGCCTCGATCACTGCCAGATCGCTTCGGCGGTGGATCGGAAGTGCAACTGCAGCCTCCACCCGCTCGAGCTGAAAGTGCGAGATCAGAGGGCGGGCCTCCGCGGGCAGAGCGACCACGACATAGATCATTCCCGAGTCTGCAGCACGACGAATCGCCGCTCCTCCCATTCCTGGCGCTTGAATCGATAGAGCTCCACTTCGTCCCTCTTGCCTCGCTTCTCGGCCCCGGCGATGTAGATGTCGATCTTCTCCAGCAGCATATCCAACGCCGCCTGATGATCGTCGACGTCGAGCTCCGCCGAGTCGAGAATCTTCTCCAGCGCCCGAATGCGGAATCGATCCAGTCCCCAGATTCGCCGCGACAGCTGATCCGGATGACCGCCGTACTTCACCACCAGCGGTTCGTCGAGATAGACCACGGGGTGGCGGGCGCTGATCCTCAGCCAGAGGTCGTAGTCCTCGCAAGCCGGCAGATCCTCATCGAACAATCCGACCTCCTGCAGGACCGAGCGATGGATCACGATGGAGGACGGCGACATGGCACAGAGCGGCAGGCAGTACTGGAAGATCCAACCACCGTACTTGGCGTGCCTGCGCTTCGGGTTGACCCGCCGATGGTGGCGAATCCAGATCTCGTCGGTATGACAGACGAGAGACCCTGGGTGCTCTGACAGAGCCGCCATCTGGCGGTCCAGCTTCTCCGACACCCATTCATCGTCGGAGTCGAGAAACGCCAGCCACTCACCGGAAGCCGCCGCGATACCCCGGTTGCGTGCGGCGCTGACCCCCCTATTCTCCTGGGCCAGGACGGTGACCTCCGGATACTCGTCCACCAGGCACTCGGCGGTACGATCAGTGGAGCCGTCGTCAACGACGATGATCTCCAGCGGCGCGAGGGTCTGGGCGAGGACCGAGTCCAGGGCTCTAGGCAGAACGCTGGCGCGATTGAAGGTGGGGATGACGACGCTCACGCCGCCTGGCTGCGGCTCGCTCACCCGTCAATTCTACCGGACTGTCGGCCATCCGATGCGGTCCAGACTCTCGAATCTCTCGCCGCCGAAGCTCTCGGCCATACCCCATGCCGGACCGACCCGGAGGTAGAATCCGCCCCGTGAGCTCCCGATTCAAGAAGTGGAAGCGTCGCATCCTCCAATGGCTCGCTGTGCATCTGTTCGGCCGCTGGATCCTGCCCCTGTTGGTGCGTAGCTGGAAGGTGGAAACCAACTTCCCGGAGGATTGGCTGGCTCGTGCTCAACAGGGCGAGAGGATCATCCTGGCCTTCTGGCACAACCGTCAGATAGGCCTGCTCCGGGTTGCCGGCATCCTGCAACCGGTGAGCGTGCTGGTGAGTCGCCACGGTGACGGCGAGATCATCACCCGCATCATGGCCCGATTCGGTGTCGGAGCGGTGCGCGGCAGCTCCACCCGCGGTGGTACCCGGGCGCTGCGCAGCATGCTGGCGGCCTGCCGGGAGACCAACATGGCCATTACACCCGACGGGCCTGTCGGCCCCCGCTACGAGATCAAGGACGGAGTGACCTCGCTGGCCGCTCTTTCGGGTCTGCCGGTCTTCTGGGTCTCCTGGAGCTCGGATCGGGTGTGGACCTTTCGCAGCTGGGACCGTTTCCTGTTGCCCAAACCGTTTGCCCGTCTCAGATTCGAGGCCGACGGACCCCTCTATCTGAACCGATCGACGGGGCGTGAGGATCTGGAGCAAGGCAGGCAGACGCTGCAGCGGAACATGCGTCAGCAGGCGGCCGAGCTGGATTCGGCCGCGGGTCGAGCCATCGACCCCATCCTCAAACAGAGATAGAGCCGCGGCGAAAATCACTCTTGCCGATCAGGGCGTTGACCAGCACCGGCCGACCGCTGGCGGCTTCCCTGGCGGCGGTCTCGAGGATCTCCTGCGTGTCCGCTGGCTGGTGCAGTCTCAGGCCCTCGCCACCGTAGCCCGCCGCCACCAGGTCGTAGTCGGTCCGCCGCAGGACGGTGCCGACATCGTCCTCGAGCAACTCGACCTGCTCGCGGGCGATCTGCGCCCAACTAGCATCGTTGCCGACCACGCCGATGACCGGCAGATCGTGGCGCACGAAGGTATCGAACTCGGCCAGGCTGAAAGCCACCGATCCATCTCCGTAAAGGATCCATACCTCCGACTCCGGATGCACCAGCTTGGCTCCCAGGGCAAAGCCGGCGCCGACGCCCAGGGTCCCGAAAACCCCTGGATCGAGCCAGGCGAGGGGTCTGCGCGGCGACACCACATAGGAAGCGGTGGCCACGAAATCGCCGCCATCCACCACCAGAATGCTGTCGTCAGCCGCCGAGTCTTCGATCTGCCGCACCAGAGCCAGCGGATTGAGGAACTCGGTGGGCTCGGTGGATCTCTCGACGATCTCGGCCAGACGCTCTTCGTCCCGGTGCCGCAGCTCCTGCAGCCACTCGGCAGAGCGCAAACCGCCAGATCCCTCCTCGGCCAACCGCCTCAGAAAAAGACCGGGATCGGCCGGGACTCCCAGATCCGGCCGGCGATTCTGCTGCAGCGCCGCCGGATCCCGGTTCGCCGCAACCAATCTGGCCCGCCCCGAGATCTGCCGTCCGTAATCGAGTCGGAAATCGCAGGGCACTCCGGCCAGAATCACCAGGTCGGCCTCCTTCAGGGCTCGTCGTCGCTGATGCCGAATCTGTAGGCGGTGTCGCCGGCCCAGGAGTCCGCGTGCCATTCCGGTCAGAAACACCGGCAGACCCAGGCTCTCCACCGCCTCGGCGATCCGAGGTGCCTGCCGCGGATCCGCCAGCGCCTGACTGCCCACCAACAGGACCGGCTTCTCTGCTGCCTGCAGCAGCCTCGAGGATTTCCGTACCTGCCTCGTGGTCGGCTCCTGCGGCGGCGGGCTGGTGATCGGTCCTCGAGCCCGACTCCCGGCAGCCGCGAAGAGGCGTCGCACGTGCCGGCGCAGATACCACTGCAGCGCCCGATCGCCAAGGCCCTGCGAGCGTTCCTGGCTGGCCTTGGCGCCGTACATTCGGCGCACCAGATCCTGGTCGTACAGCAGGTCGACGGGGCACTCCACGAAGACCGGACCCGGCACGCCCTCCTGGCAGCGGTAGAACGCCTTGTGGAGAACGGCTTCCAGATCCCTGACCCTCCCAACCGACACGGCCCACTTGACGTGCGGCTCGAACAGCGCCAGCTGATCGATGTCCTGCAGGGCCCCGCGCCCGGCCAGGATGGTGCCGGTGGCACCGCCCAGGAGGACCACCGGGGACTGAGCCAGCTGGGCGTTCTTGACCGCGGTGAGGGTGTTGGTGCATCCGGGCCCGGCGGTTACCGCCGCCACCCCGGGCACGCCGGAGAGCCTGGCCACTGCATCGGCGGCAAACACAGCGGTGGCTTCGTGCCGGACATCGATCACCCGTATACCCCGGCGCTTGGCACCCACCAGGATCGGCGAGATGTGCCCCCCGCACAGGGTGAACAGAAACCTGACGCCGTGAGCTTCGAGCGCCCCGGCGATCCGATCTCCACCGTTCATCGAGCCCAGACTACTCTTCTCCCATGTGCGGGTAGCGAAAGTCGGTGGGCGGTACGAAAGTCTCCTTGAGCGAGCGCTGCGAGGTCCAACGCAGAAGGTTGACCATCGAACCCGCCTTGTCATTCGTACCGGAAGCCCGGGCGCCACCGAACGGTTGCTGACCGACGACGGCTCCGGTCGGCTTGTCGTTGATGTAGAAGTTGCCCGCCGAGTGTCGCAGCGCCCGCGTCATCTGGGCGACGACGCCCCGGTCCTGGGCGAAAATGGCGCCGGTCAAGGCGTAGGGACTGGTGGTGTCGCACTGCACCAGGGTGTCCTTGAGCTTGCCGTCGGGATAGACCTTGATGGTCAGCACCGGGGCGAAGATCTCTTCGCTCATCAGCTTGGACTTGGCGTCCTTGGAGACCACCACCGTCGGGTGGACGAAGTAGCCGCGGCGTTTGCTGCCTTTGCCTCCGACGAGGATCTCGAAGCGATTCGAGGATTTGGCATGCTCGATGTAGGACATCGTGTTGTCGAAGGAGCTCTCGTCGATGACCGCACACATGAAATTGCGGAAGTCCGTGGGGTCGCCCATCTTGATCTTGCGGACTGCCGCCACCAGGCGTTCCTGGACTTCCGGCCAGATCGACTTCGGGATATAGGCGCGGGAGGCCGCCGAGCACTTCTGCCCCTGGTACTCGAAGGCACCACGAACCAACGCCGTAACCAGGGCCTGTACGTCTGCCGAGCGGTGGGCGAAGACGAAGTCCTTGCCCCCGGTCTCCCCGACGATCCGCGGGTAGGTACGGTAGTCGGAGATATTGTCTCCGACCTGCTTCCAGAGTCGCTGGAAGGTGCCGGTGGAACCGGTGAAGTGAATCCCGGCCAGCCCCGGCTGCGACATCACTGGATCGCCCACCTTGGCCCCCCTGCCGGGCAGGAAGTTGATCACCCCGGGGGGCATCCCCGCCTCCTCCAGCAACCTCATGATGAAGTAGTTGGAGTAGAGCGAGGTGGAGGCCGGCTTCCACAGCACGGTGTTGCCCATCAAGGCGGGTGCGGTCGGCAGATTGGCGGAGATGGAAGTGAAGTTGAACGGCGTCACCGCGAAGACGAAACCCTCCAGCGCCCGGTACTCGGCGTAGTCCCAGATCCCCGGTGCCGATGCCGGTTGCTCGGCATAGAGCCGCTGCATGTAATAGGGGTTGAAGCGGAAGAAGTCGACGATCTCCGCCGCCGCATCGATCTCCGCCTGAAAGACGGTCTTGGATTGGTTCAACATGGTCGCCGCGTTGAGCGTGTCCCGCCAGGGGCCCGCCAACAGATCGGCGGCCTTCAGCAGTACCGCCGCCCGCGACTCCCACGCCATCTCCGACCAGTCGTGCCAGGCCTTGTCCGCCGCCGCGACCGCCCGTTCGACCTCTTTGGGTCCGGCCTGGTGGACTGTCGCCAGCACATGGCCGTGGTCGTGCGGACAAACGGCCGTGGTGGTGTTGCCGGTACGAACCTCTTTGCCACCGATGATGACCGGGATTTCGATGGGCTCGGCCAGCATCTCGGCGAGCTTCTTCTTCAGGGACTCCTTGGTCCTGGACCCCGGTGCGTACGAGAGCACGGGCTCGTTGACCGGTTCAGGAACGCGCACCACTCCATTGGGCATGACCACCACCTCCGTGAATGGGTTCTCAAGAATCAGCTGGCGGCGAGAGCCGCCCGCTCAATGGTATCGCAGATTCAGGGATCGGCTCACAGCCGCCAAGCGGTCCAGCCGAAGAGCAGGAATCCAGCCACCATCAGCAGGCCACCGAGGGGTGTGACGGCGCCCAGCCAGCCCGGCCCACCCAACGCCAGTGCGGCGACCGTGCCACCAAAGATCACGCTTCCGGCCAGCAAGCTCCAGCCGGCCCAGACGAAGCCCGCCTGCGAGGCCTGGCTGTCCGCCAGACCGATCAGGGTCACCCCGAGCCCTCCGTACATCAGATAGCGGGCGGCGGTCTCCCAGAGCTCCAGTCCCCGAGGGTCGAGGCGGGCCCGCAGGCCGTGGGCTCCGAAGGCTCCCGCCAGCACCGATACGGCACAGAGCAGCGGCCCCAGCCAGAGATGGACGGATCGCATCGCCATCGGCGGCCTCAGAGATCTCCGAGGCGACGCACCGAGGCGATATTCGGCCCGGCAATCGCTACCCGGTCGTGCTTCTTCCAGATACCGTACTGGGCGGCCCGCTCGACGTACTGTTCCTTGCTCCTACCCTCATCCCCATCCCGATGGACATCGACATCGAGCAACAGGACACCCTTCTCGTTGAGATCGTCGCAACGGCCGATATAGATCTCGTCACCCAGCGTATCGACGACCACGGTAATACCGTGCAGCTGGTGCTTGTCCTGGTGAAAGGTACCCATCTAGGAGGCAGCCGGAGTCTGGGCGAAGTAGCGGTCGAAGGCAGCGGCCAGATCGGCGGCCACCTCTTCGGCGCCGCGGCTCTCGATGCGATGACGGGGTACGAAATAGACCAGCTCGCCCTCCTTGAACAGGGCGATCGAAGGGCTGCTGGGGGGAATATCGGCAAAATACTCCCTCGCCTTCTGGGTGGCCTCCACATCCTGGCCCGCGAAGACGGCCACCAGGCGCTCGGGGCGGTTGTCGCTCTGCAGAGCCAAGGCAACGCCGGGGCGCGCCTGACCGGCGGCGCAGCCGCAGACGGAATTGATCACCAGGATGGCAGAGGCCGGTCGCTCGTTCATGAAGCCGTCGACGGCCTCGGCGGTCTGCAGGTCCTCGAAACCGATCGAGGTCAGCTCCTGCCGCATGGGATTGACTATTAAGGGACTGTAAGGCACGTTGGAATCCTCCTCGTGTCGATCTGGGCACCTGAGGCGAGAGTGCCGTGGGGTGCGGCGTATTCTACGATACTCGGCAACCGGCGGATCTCTCCGCCGGTGCTAGACTGCTCGGCGGCGACTTCGCGCCCGTCGACCTGTTGGCCACTCGCATGATCCGCCCTCCTAGACTCCTGGTTCCGGCCTTGCCTTTCCTGGCCCTGGTGATCCTGCCGGGTTGTGCTGCGGCTGAAGAGCTCGGCCCACCGGATCTACCCACCGATCGTGCACTGCGAGCCGGGTTCCTGCTCGTCGAAGGGGTCTACAACACCGAGCTCATGGCACCCTGGGATGTCTTCCAGCACGTCCAGTACCACTCGGCGCCTCATCCAGGTATCGAGGTCTTCTCGGTGGCCGCCAGCCTCGATCCGGTCACCACGGCGGAGGGACTTCGCATCCTTCCCGACTACACCTTCGATACGGCGCCGGAGTTGGACATCCTGGTGGTTCCCAGTGCCCGCAACAGCCGCGGCACGGACCGTCAGAACCGGCCGATGATCGACTGGGTGCAGCAGGCCGGTCGAGCCGCCGATTTCGTCGTCTCGCTCTGCTGGGGGGCCTTTGTCCTCGCCGAAGCCGGGCTGCTCGACGATCACGCCTGCACCACGTTCCCGCAGGATTTCCGGTCCTTTGTCGAGGCCTTCCCCGATCTGGATCTGCGAGTCAATGTCAGCTTCGTCCACGACGGTGCGGTGTTGACCTCGCAGGGCGGTGCCCGCAGCTATGAGGTAGCCATGTATCTGGTGGATCTCCTCTTCGGCCAGGAGGTGGCCCGCAGCATCGGTGCCGGGCTACTCATCGAGTGGCCACCCTCCCCCGAGAACCGAATGCCCTTCGTCAGCGATCCGCGGATGCCCCGCGGCTTGCTGCTGCCAAATCCCTAGAACCGGCCGTCCCTCGTGGACAGGAGAGAGCTGCCGTCATGACGATTCAATCTCCCCCTACGACCACCTCAGCGACCACTGGCCGCCTGCTTCTCGGACCCGGACCGTCGATGGTCCACACCCGGGTCTACCAGGCTCTCGCCCGGCCGCTCTATGGTCACCTGGATCCCGAGTTCCTCTCCATCATGGACCAGATGCAGGACCGCTTGCGCCGGGTCTTCCAGACCGAGAACCCCTTGACCCTGGCGGTTTCGGGGACCGGCAGCGCCGGCATGGAAGCGGCACTGGTCAATGCTATCGAGCCCGGCGACGAGGTTCTGGTCTGTGTCAACGGGGTCTTCGGCAACCGCATGGCGGACATCGTCGAGCGCGCAGGCGGCAGGCTGCGGAGAATCGACCGGCCATGGGGCGAGACCTTCGACACCGACGAGGTGGCCACCGCCCTGAGGGAGTTTCCGGCTGTGCGGGTCGTCGCCCTGGTCCACGCGGAGACCTCGACCGGAGCCTTGCAGCCGCTGGCGGAGATCGGTGGCCTGTGCCGCGAGCAGGACCGTCTGCTGGTGGTCGACGCGGTCACCTCTCTCGGTGGCACCGAGCTGGCAGTCGATGACTGGGGTATCGACATCTGCTACAGCGGCACGCAGAAATGTCTGAGCTGTCCGCCGGGTCTGGCGCCGCTGACCTTCGGGTCGCGGGCGCAAGAGAGACTCGAGAACCGCCGGCAGAAGGTGCAGAGCTGGTATCTGGATCTCACCATGATCGCCAGCTACTGGGCAGAGCGCAGTCGGGCCTATCACCACACCGCGCCGATCTCCATGACCTATGCCTTGCACGAAGCCCTGGGCCTGGTCCTCGAGGAGGGCTTGACCGAGCGGTGGCGTCGCCACGAGCTGCATAGTCGGGCGCTGCTTGCCGGTCTGGCTGTCCTGGGCTGCCAGCCTTCGGTGCCCGAGGCCACGCGGACGCCCATGCTCAATGCGGTCGAGATCCCGGCTGGCATCGATGAGGGCCGGGTCCGCACCGAGCTTCGCGACCGTTACAACATCGAGATCGGCGGAGGTCTGGGTGAGCTCGCCGGCAAGATTTGGCGCATTGGCTTGATGGGCGAGTCGGCCCGTGAGGAGTCGGTCCTCTCCCTGCTCGCGGCTCTCGAAGAGATCTTCGCGCAGACCGGTCGAGCGGTGCCTGCCGAGGGAGCGCAGCAGGCCGCAGCCCGCGTCTATGACCTCTGAGCACGCCAGCGGTGACGCTTGCCACGCCGTGGTCCTGCGCGGCCCCGGCGATCCCCGGCTCGAAACGGTTCACCGACCCGCTGCCGGGCAAGGCGAGCTGCTGCTCGATCTTCGCTGCTGCGGTCTGTGCGGCAGCGATCTCTTCAAGATCTTCCACCAGCCCCCTCCGGAGGGTACCGTTCTGGGACACGAGGTGGTGGGAACCGTGGTGGAGATCGGACCGGGCGTCGAGGGATTCTCTCTAGGCGACCGAGTGGTGACTCCCCACCACGTCCCCTGCGGTAGCTGTCATCTCTGTCGGGCTGGGAACCCGACCCTCTGCCCGGTCTTCAGGGAAGATCTGTTGTCACCGGGGGGCTTCAGCGAATCCTTCGTGGTCCTGCCCCGCGCCGTGCGACAGGCAGCCCGGTCGATACCCTCCAGCATGAGCGACGAGCTCGCCATCTTTCTCGAGCCGACCGCCTGTGTCCTGCGAGGTATCGACCGGGCCGGTCTACCCAGACCGGACCGATCCTCCGGATCGCGACAGGCGGTTCTCATCGTCGGTGGCGGCAGCATGGGTCTGCTCCATCTGCTGACGCTGCGGGCGCTCTATCCCGACCTCCAGATCGCTGTCAGCGACCCCCTGGACCATCGCCGGGAAATGGCCGATCGTCTGGGAGCCGATCTTACGGTCGGACCTCATGAGCTCGGCCCGGGTCTCGCTGATCTGACGCAGGGTCGTGGCATCGACTGTGTCTTCGATACCGTCGGGCACCCGGCAGCCCTGCGACGGGCACTTCAGACCACCCGCGAGGGCGCCACCCTGGTGCTCTTCGCCCACGGCCGACCGGGAGACGAGCTGCAGGTGGAGCTCAATTCACTCTTCAAGTCGGAGCGCCGTCTGGTCGGTACCTACTCTGGCGGCCCAGAGGAGCAGGAACGGGTTTGGGCACTGCTGGCCGAACAGCGGTTGGACCCGACTCCGTTGATCACCCATCGCTTGCCGCTCTCTCGATTCGCCGAGGGAGTCGACCTGGCCACCTCGCATCAGGCTCTGAAGGTGCTGTTCGTACCCGACCGGGAATTCGATCTTGCAGCTCCCTGATACCTATCGCTGTGCCTACCTGGTGGGCCGACAGGAGATCGAGCTACGCCGGGTACCTCTGCCCTCACCCGGCCGCGGCGAGATCCTCCTGCGGATCGATGCCGCCACGACCTGTGGCACCGACGTCAAGGTCTATCGTCTCGGAGGTCACCCGAGAATGCTTCGAGTGCCGTCCCCCTTCGGTCACGAGATGGCCGGTACCGTGGTGTCAACCGGTGACGAGGTCACTGACTGGCAGCCAGGAGACCGGGTGGTGGTGGTCAACTCGGCCTCCTGCGGACGCTGCGGTTTCTGCCGCGAGAATCGCGAGAATCTCTGTTCCGAGCTGCTCTATCTCAACGGCGCCTTCGCCGAGTTCCTGCTCGTACCGCGCCGGTTCGTCGCCCGCAGTACCTACGGCATTCCCAATGGTCTTGCCGCCGCAGAGGCCGCCCTGGTCGAGCCCCTGGCCTGCGTGCTGCATGGCCTCGAGGCTTGCCAGCTCGATAAGCCGGTTGGCGCCCTGGTCCTCGGCGCCGGCCCCATAGGCCAGTTGCTGGTGGGCGCCCTCACCTCTCATGGTCATCGGGTCACGGTGATCGACGCCAACCAGCAGCGCCGGGAGGTGGCGCGGAGGATGGGTGCCGAGGGCGTTCTGGATCGTCAGGAAGGGCACGAGGTCGCCGCCGATTTCGCACTGACCGTCGACGCCTCTGGCACCCTGGGAGGCTGGCAGCGGGCCCTCGAGACCGCCCGCCCCGGTGGCCAGGTGCTGTTCTTCGGCGGCTGTCCGCCGGGCAGCCGGCTGGAGCTCGACACCGGCCGGGTTCACTACGATGAGCTGACGCTGCGTGGGGCCTACCACCACCGTCCAGCGGCCGTCGGCCGAGCTCTCGAGCTCCTCTCGCGGCGACGGCTGCCGTTCCACGAGCTACTCACTTCCGAAGCTCCGTTGCCAGGCATCCACGCAGCCCTGGAGCGGATGAGGCAGCGCCGGGACTTGAAGGTCGTCGTTCGACCAGGCGGCCTCTAACTGGCGTTCGAGAAGTAGACCCGCAGCTGTTCGCCGGCCGACTCGGTGCGCGACAGCTCGACCGTGCCATCCACGAGATCGGCCACGAAATGGAGGGCACCACCATCGTCCTCACGGTGGAAGCCCACCCGCAGGCGCCGGACGTGGTCCGTATCCAGCTCTATCTGCTGTTGGGCGAACGGCCGCCGAATACCGCGAATCCGCACCACCTCTCGCGGTTCGCCGTCTTCGACCCGGAAGTCGTCCACCTGACCCTCGACGAATCGACCGTCGGCCCAGAAAGTGATGACGGTCTGACCGGACTCGAGCTCCCAGGTGACGCGGTCGACGCCGGTAAGTGGGTCGACCAGGAGCTCGGATTCCGCGCCCGGCTGGTCGGTGCTGACCGGCGCTTCGGGGCCGGCAGCGTCGACCGCCGCTACTGGCTGGCCAATCGGTCCGGTGTCGGCCAGGGCCGCCGACACCGGAGCCATCTCGAGCATCGTGTCGGCGCTCGAGGCCTGGGCGACGGACTCGCCTGGCGGCTCCAGCGGCTGCCCGCTGCTGGTCGCCACGGGGCTGAAGACGAAGAAATAGAAGACCGCGCCGAGTATCGCGCCGAGCAGGATCATCGCCACGATGACCCAGAGCCCTTTGCGGCTGGGCCGATCTGGTTCATCGGGGAGCCAGGGTAGACCGGCGTCGACACTCAGCACCCGGTCCATGGGCTCGACCGCAGGCTCGTCGACGCTCCCGGTCGGTTCCGGCGACTCTTCTTGGGCGGCATCAGCAGCCTCCGGCTCACCGCTGAACAGCGCATCCAAATGGATGTCATCCGGTTCCTGGCTCTCCAGAACACTACCGTCATCGGCAATCAATTCCTCGGGATCGACCAGCAGCTCCTCGAGGTTCCTCTCCATGGCAGGTTCGGTACCTTCGGGTGCCACCGGCGACGGGTCGACCTGGGCCAGGACCTCTTTGGCGTCCAGCAGCCTCTCGGGCGGTGGCGCTTCCACATCCTCTTCGGGCAGCGTCGCGCCGCTCTCCGGTTCGGCGAGGAACTCCGCCTCCAGATCATCGAGCGTCAGACCCACGGCGGGCGGTTCGACCACGTCGTCGGCCTCCTCATCCGAGTGCTCGGCGGCCAGCTCCTCGACCACCGTCTCCTCTCCCTCGGTCTCCGGCTCCTCAGGCGCAGCCTCCGGGAGCTCGAGCAGCGGCACTCCGTGGCGACGGTAGTGCTCGACGATCTTGGGCAACAGCTTGAGACTCGGTTGGTCCAGATAGGCGAAGCTCAGAAAGACCCCTTGCTCATCGGCCTGGAGGATCTTTCCCTCTCCCCTGAGGACCGAGAAGCTGTCGCGAATACGGATCTCGAAAGCCATATCCGACCCCACCGGCCCGGCCTGCCCGGTGACCAGGAAGATGCCCTCCTCGGAGATGTTGGAAGCGCATCGCTCCAATACCTCCTCGAAACTCTCGTATTCAGCCAGGAAGTCTCTGTCGGCCATCCCGAGATCTATTCTAGCGCGCCGAACCCCACTCGGGCTCGTCATCGATGCCCAATCCGTCCGCCAGACGGTTGTAATAGGCGAACAGACCGGTGATCTGGACGATATCGCTGATGGCGTAGTCGTCGAATCCTTGGGACCGCAGTTTCTCGAGATCTCGACCGCTCATCTGTCGAGGTTCGAGGGTGAGCTTGACCACGAAGTCGAGCATCGCCCGATCGGCCGGCAGCAGATCGGCGACCCGATAGTCCGTGGCCACCGCCGCAGCCAGCGCCGGGCCCTCTGGATCCTCACCGACCTCGTCCCGGAGGTCGTCCGCATGGGCCCGAGTTCAGTAGAAACACCCGTTTACTTGCGAAACGGTGGTGGCGATCATCTCGCGCTGCGCCCGCGAGAGTCGACTGTCCGGGCAGTACATGGCCTCGAGATAGAGCTGGGTGGAAGCTCGCAGGATCCGCGGCCGCAGGCTCTGGATCTGGATGATCTGAAACACCTTGCCTGCCCTGCGGGTGGCCGCATCGTAGAGACGATGAAGCAGACCGGAGGCCTCTTCGGGCTTGACGGTGGGGATCCAGGCCATGGCCCATGGGACAACAACCTCCGGCAGCCTGTCAAGTCGACGGACGGAAAGGGATAGACTCTCGGCTCTGACGAGGAGCCTGCGTGGACGACATCCGAAACTTCTGCATCATCGCTCATATCGATCATGGCAAATCGACTCTGGCGGATCGCCTGATCCAACGCTGTGGGGCGGTGGAAGATCGCGAGTTTCGCGACCAGATCCTCGATTCCATGGATATCGAGCGGGAGCGTGGCATCACCATCAAGAGCAACACCGTGAGCCTTCTCTACGATGCCCAGGACGGCCAGCGATACCGACTCAATCTCATCGATACTCCTGGACATGTCGACTTCTCGCACGAGGTCCGTCGATCCCTGATGTCCTGCGAAGGCGCTCTGCTGCTGGTGGATGCGTCCCAGGGTGTCGAAGCACAGACGGTGGCCAACCTCTACCTGGCGCTGGAGTACGACCTGGAGTTGATCCCGGTGATCAACAAGATCGACCTGCCTTCCGCCGATATCGAGCGCGCCCAGGAGGAGATCGCCGAGGATCTCGGTCTCGACCCCTACGAATCAGTCCTCTGCTCGGCCAAGCAGGGAGAAGGCATCGACGATGTCCTGGAGGCCATCGTGCAACGGCTGCCGGCACCCACCGGTGATCCCGCTGCCCCTCTGCAGGCCCTGGTGTTCGATGCCCAGTACGATCCCTATCGCGGCGCTGTGATGCTCTGCCGGGTCGAAGAGGGAACGTTACGGCCAGGACAGACCCTGCGGCTGATGCACACCGAGAAAGAGTACGTCGTCGAGGAGGTGGGTCTGCTGCAGCTCCAGCGGATCCAACGACCCAGGCTGGAGGCCGGCTCGGTGGGCTACGTCATCGCCGGCATCAAGACGGTGCGCGACATCGCCATCGGCGACACCCTGACCGACGCCGCCGAACCGGCGACCGAGCCGCTACCGGGTTACAAGGAGGCCAAATCCGTCGTCTTCTCGTCGATCTACCCCATGTCGACCGACGACTACGAAGATCTGACGGTGGCGCTGGACAAACTGGCTCTCAACGATGCCGCCCTGACCTACGAGAAGGACTCCTCCGCCGCCCTGGGCTTCGGTTTTCGCTGCGGTTTTCTGGGGCTCCTGCACCTGGACGTCGTGCAGGAGAGACTGAAGCGAGAATACGGCCTGTCGCTGATCCTGTCAGCGCCGTCGGTGCGCTACCAAATGACGCTGACCGATGGCCGCGATCTGGAAGTGGACAACCCCAGCCTGTACCCCGCTCCTACCGAGATCCTGACGGCCGAAGAGCCCTACATCAAGGCTTCGATCATGATTCCCGAGCGCTACATCGGCGTCGTCATGGAGCTCTGTCGGGACAAGAGAGGCGTCAACACATCCTTCAACTACTTGGCCGTCGGCCGGGTCGAGCTGACGGCCGAGATGCCCCTGGCGGAGGTCCTGTTCGATTTCTACGACCGTCTGAAGACCATTACCCAGGGGTACGGCTCCTTCGACTACGAAATTCTCGACTACCGACTCACCGACCTGGTGAAGGTCGACATCCTGGTCAACGGCGAGCCGGTGGACGCCCTGTCGCAGCTGGTCCACCGGGAGAAGGCGCGGGGCCGGGCGCTACGGTATTGCGAGAAGCTGGCCGACACCATCCCACGGCAACAGTTCAAGATCGCCATTCAGGGAGCCATCGGTGGACAGATCATCGCTCGTAAGACCATCAACGCCTACCGCAAAGACGTCACGGCCAAGTGCTATGGCGGTGACATCACTCGCAAGCGAAAGCTGCTGGAAAAGCAACGCGAAGGCAAGAAGAGGATGAAGGTGGTGGGTTCCGTGGAGATCCCCCAGACCGCTTTTGTCGCTGTCCTCAAGTCGGACTCGGACAATTGACCACGGCACCCGGGCTCTATGTCCACCTGCCCTTCTGCGCCAAGCTCTGCCCCTACTGTGACTTCTATGTCCTGACCGGGAACGCCGATCGGCGGCGAGATTTCCTCCACGCACTGGCCGCGGAAATCGAGCTCTGCCGCCGGAGGCCCTGGCCGACGTTTGTCGGCGAGCAGCCTCGGGGTCCGTTCGACACCCTCTATATTGGCGGAGGCACACCCTCGCTGATGGCGCCCGAGCAGTTGTGGACGCTGCGCCAGCACCTCGAAACCTGCCTGCCGATGGCCGAGGATTCCTGGCTGGGACTCGAGGCCAATCCGGAAGATGTCACGGCTGAAAATCTGCAGGCGTGGCGGCAGATCGGCTTCCAATTCCTGAGCCTGGGTATCCAGACCTTCGATGAGCGAGGTCTGCGGTTCCTCGGCCGCCTGCATCACCCACAAGACTGTCGCCGCAGCGCCATGCTGGCTCGCGAAGTGGGCCTTACGACCCTCTCCTTCGATCTGATCTATGGGCTCCCCGGTCAGACCGAGGAGAGCTGGCGCGCCGATCTTCTCGCCGCACTCGAGCTGCGACCCGATCATCTCTCCTGCTATCAGCTGACCGTCGAAACGGGAACGCCTTTCGGCTTTCGCCGCGACCGGGGCGAGCTGACCGAGCTGACCAAGGAGAGGCAGGCTGATCTGTTCTTTCTCACCCACGAGCTGCTGGCCGATCACGGTTTCGAGGCCTACGAGGTCTCCAACTTCGCCTCCGCGCCTCGCCATCGATCGGTCCACAACCGCAAGTACTGGCGGCACACGCCCTATCTGGGGTTGGGTCCTTCGGCACACTCGTTCGCCGGTCGACAGCGCTGGTGGAATGCCCGCAAGATCAAGCCCTACGGGTCCCGGATCCACCAGGGTGAACGACCGATCCTCGAACATGAGTCGCTGACTCCGAGCCAACTGCTGTTGGAGAAGATCATGCTGGGTCTGAGGACTCCGCTGGGGGTCGATCTCGATGAGCTCGGCGGCTCCCTCGGATCCGACCTCTGGGAGATCAACCGATCTCTCATCGATGAACTGGCGGCAACCGGCCTGCTCGGGGTCGAAGAGCGACGGCTGCGACCCAGCCTTGCCGGGCTCGCCGTGGCGGAAGCCATGGCCTGCAGATTCGAGCTACCGGAGATTCCCGTCCCGTAGGTGCCGCGGATTTGCTAGCATTTTCGCCAATGTGACGATTTCGAAGGGCAGGCGCCACCGCCTCTCCGGACCAGCTTGTCTCTGGCTGGCTGGGATGGTGCTGGCCGTCGGGGCGACGTCCTCCAGCGATGAAGCCCTCGAGCAGCGGCTGGACCTAACCCTGGTGATCCGGGAAGGCGGTCCAGGCCGAGCCACCGCTACCGAGCATCTGGAGGTGTGGCTGGGTGACCAGAGGCAACAGATCGAGCACGCCGCGATGGGACGGATCGCCACCGACGCCGCCGATGATGGGGTCACCTGGCAGACGGTGGTCTATTTCGATGCCCCATTGGCAAGTCCCGACGGTCTGCGCCAGGCGGCGAAGCTGCTCGAAAAGGCGGCTTCCAGGCTGACCGATATGGGTTCGACCGAGATCGTTCTCGCCGACCCGAGACCCGCTGGCTACCTGGAGACCACCCGTAGCTCCGAAGCCGTCGAGGAGGCCCTGCAAGACCTGCGGCGGGACGCTCTGACCACCGGCGATCTGCTCTGGAATCGTCAGCGGCATACCGGTCTGAGCGCAGAGCTGGGCGAGAGCCAGAGGCACCAGGCCTGGCGCCGGGAGACGGAGATCATCCAGCGGCAACGTGCTGAGCTGCTGCTGTGGCTGTCCGAACGCCGCCTGCCGGGACCCAAGCTCTTGATCCTGGTGCAGAACGGATTCGATCTGAATCCCGGCGAGTTCTATGGTCGCGAGACCGCGGAGTCGTTTCTCGAGGACCCCCGCGAAGTGATCTCTCAGTCGGCCCTGTCCAGATCTCTGGCCGCTGCCGGCTGGACGGTGGTGGCCTTGGCCCTCGGACCCAGGGCCGAGGAGTTCGCCAATCCACTGGCGCCGCTCTTCGATGTGGCCCGAGCGACCGGCGGTGAGGTGGTCACCAGCCGCCGAGAGGGCCTTCGTCTGCTGCGGAAGATCTCGTCCTGGCCGATCCTGGAGGTCACCCTCGCGACAACGCTGCAGACCGCTACCCTGCCCCTCCGGGTGGTGGATGCGAGCAGCGGCCGCACCCTGCCGACCCGACAGTGGACCGCTCTGGGTCCTGAGCTCGAGATCGAGGCCTGGGCAGACCGGGCGCCTCATTTCGGCTCCGAAGCAGCGCCGGTGTTGCAGCTGCTGCGACCCGAGGGCCTGACCCATGCGGGGACGGTGCGCTTTCGCACCATCACCGGTCACCAGCGTATTCATCGAGTGGCCTTTCTCCTCGACGGCGAAACCGTCGCCGAGACCCGCAGATCACCTTATTCGGCGGAGATCGATCTGGGCATCGCCGTCGTCCCGCATGAGATATCGGCCCTCGCCTTCTCCCGTTCGGGCCGACAGCTCGGTGGCGACACCTTGCAGCTCAACATGGCCCTGGAACCTCCCACTGTCAGCATCTCGGAGCTCAGGTATGCGCCCGATGAGGGGTTTCTCGAGCTCAGGGCCACGGTCTCCAGGCCTTCGGGCACAGGCCCCGACAGGGTCGAGATTTTTCTCAACCAGAGCCGCCAGGCATTGCTGACCGAACCGCCCTACGAGGTTCGCTTTCCTGTCGAGTCGCTGAAGCCGGAGGATTTCGTACGGGTGGTGGCCCTCTACCCGGATGGCGAAACCGCCGAGGCCGCCCGTCTACCGGCTGTCAGTGGCCCGGCAGACGAACTCGATGTCAACCTCGTCGAGCTGTTGGCCATGGTCACCCCCCGCAACCGCCGGGCGACTCTCGACCTGGGGAAGGCCGACTTCGTCATCCGTCAACGCGGCCGAGCCCTGCCCATCGACCATTTCTCTCGCTGGGAGGATCTGCAGCTCACCCTGGGCTTGGTGCTGGACACTTCCGACAGTATGGACGCGATCCTGGAGGACGCCCGGGAGGCCGGCGAGCGGTTCTTTCAACAGGCTATGAACACCGGTGACGAAGCCTTCGTGGTGGACTTCAACTACCGACCCAGGCTGGCCCGCCGCATCACAGCGGACTCGGACGAGCTACTGGACAGCCTGGTCGGACTCGAAGCCCGGGGCATGACCGCACTCTACGACGCCATCGTCTTCTCCTTGCAGCAGTTCGAGAACACAGCCGGTCGACGGGCTCTGGTGGTGGTCACCGATGGCGAGGACTCGGCCAGCCACTTCCAGCCGCGAGAGTGCGTGCGCCAGGCACGCCTGCATGGGGTGCCGGTCTATCTCATCGTCCTCGGCACGCCTCCCGATCCACATCGCGATCCCGAGCTTCTACGAAATCTGATGATCGCTCGGCGGACTGGCGGCGAGGTCTACTACATCTCCGATCTCGACGATCTGGGCCGTATCTACGAGCAGATCGCCGACGAGTTGCGACGACAGTACTCCCTGGCCTTCGATGCGGGTCACACCCTGACCCCCGAGGAGCTGCAGGAGATAGAGATCGAGGTCGTCCCCAAGGGGGTCGAGGTCAGAACGTTGCTGGCCAGCCAGCATCGGGGAGGATGAATCGATCACCATGGTCCTAGATAGGAGAGTCCCGTGAAACCGGCGCCCTTCGAATATGTCGCACCCGACACCCTGGACGCCGCCTTGACGGCGTTGGGCCAACACGGCTACGACGCCAAGCTGCTGGCCGGCGGGCAGAGCCTGATTCCGCTGCTCAACTTCCGCCTCGCCAGTCCACGGGTGCTGATCGACCTCAACCGACTCAGCGAGCTGGACTTCATCCGCCCGACCGAGTCGGGTGGTCTGGCCATCGGCGCCATGACCCGGCAGAGCCGCTTCGAGACCGAGCCTCTGGTGGCGGAACGGGCTCCCCTGCTTCATCAGGCGGTGCCGTATATCGCCCATCCACAGATTCGCAACCGCGGTACCCTCGGTGGAACTCTCTCGCATGCCGATCCAGCGGCTGAGCTGCCGACGGTGGCTCTGGCCCTGGGAGCCCGGGTCCGCCTGCAGTCCGCCGAGGGTGATCGCTGGGTAGAGGCAGCTGATTTTTTCGTCGGCCTGCTGACCACGCTCCTGGAGCCAGACGAGATTCTGGTGGAAGTCGAGATCCCGGCGGCTCCACCGCGGTCCGGATGGTCGTTCCAGGAGATCTCGAGACGACATGGTGACTATGCCCTGGCGGGGCTGGCGGCGCACATCGCCCTGGACGAGTCCGGGATCTGCCGCCAGGCGGGACTGACCTTCCTCAGCGCCGGTGATGGGCCGTTGGCAGCGAAATCCTCATTGGAGCCCCTCATTGGTAGCACCCCCAGCGATCAGATCTTTCGGGAAGTGGCCCAGCAGGTTTCCAGCCTGGAGGTGGAACCGACGGGCGATATCCACGCTTCCGTGGACTTCAAACGACATCTCTGTCGGGTCCTCACCCATCGGGCCCTGACCGAAGCCTACGAAAGGGCACAGTGATGACCGATATTCACGCCATCGAGCTGACCGTCAATGGGGCGTCGTACACCTGTCAGGTCGAGCCCCGGCTGCTGCTCAGTGACCTGTTGCGCCACGAACTGGGATTGACCGGCACTCATGTGGGTTGCGAGCACGGTGTCTGCGGAGCCTGCACCATACTGATGGACGGGCTGCCGGTGCGTTCGTGTCTGATCCTGGCCGTCCAGGCTCACGACTGCGCGCTGGAGACGGTCGAAGGTCTGGCGACCTCGGACAGGGACCTGCATCCGATGCAAGAGGCCTTCTGGGAGGCCCACGGACTGCAATGTGGGTTCTGCACCGGCGGAATCCTGATGACCCTGAAACCCTATCTGGAGGCCAACCCCGACCCAACTGAGGAAGAGATCAGGATGGCTCTGTCCGGCAACCTCTGCCGTTGCACGGGTTATCAGCACATCGTCGATGCCGTGCTGTTGGCGGCCAAGAAGCTGCAGGGAGAAGCAGCCCGTTGAGCGAGGTCGCTGCCTTCCGGGGCCTGACCCTCGACGCCTGGCGGCAGGAGTCTCGGGATCCCGAATCGGCCATCGACCGACTCCAGGATCTGATTGGAGCGGCGGAGACACGTCTCTGCGCACTGGTGCCCGAAGAGGGACGCTTCGACCGCCTCCGGCGAGCCATGGCGGACAGCTCGACGGGTCTCCTCTCCCGGGCGCCCATTGGAATCAAGGACATCTTCCAGGTCGAGGGTCTCGAGACCCGAGCCGGCTCGCGACTACCCCCGGATCAGCTCTCGGGTGCCGAGGCGAGCTCCGTGACCGCGCTGCGCCGCGCCGGAGGCGTGGTTCTCGGCAAGACGGTGACGACCGAATTCGCCTACTTCGCCCCCGGCCCCACCCGCAATCCCCACGACCTGGACCACACCCCGGGGGGATCGAGTAGCGGATCGGCGGCCGCGGTGGCGGCGGGCTATTGTCCCCTGGCCCTCGGCACCCAGACCATCGGCTCGATCTCACGGCCGGCCTCGTTCTGCGGCATCGTAGGGTTCAAGCCGACCTATGGACGGATCCCCGCCGACGGCGTGATTCCGCTAGCTCCCTCGCTGGACCATGTAGGGGTCTTTGCCAATTCGACCAGCGACGCCGCCGTGGCGGCAGACGTTCTGTGCACCGATTGGCAAGGGGTCGAAGTCAGCGGACCGCCGGTTCTGGGGATTCCCCGCGGACCCTTCCTCGACCGGGCGACCTCCGAGGGCCTGCGGCACTTCGAACGCCAGTGCGCCGCTCTGGAAGCCGCTGGCTGGGCGCTCCGCGAAGTGCGGATGTTCGATGATTTCAGCTCGGTGGAGGTCCGCCACCGATCGATCCTGGCGGCCGAGGTGGCCCGCGCTCATCAGCAGTGGTTCGAGCGTTTCGCCGAACGTTACGATGCGCGTACTCGAGAGTTGGTGGAACAGGGGCAGCAGATCTCGCAGACTACCCTGATCTCGGCCCTGGAGGAGCGGCGGCGATTCCAGCAGGACCTGCACCGATTGACAGAATCCGAAGGGGTCGATCTGTGGGTCTCCCCGGCGGCCACAGGTCCAGCTCCAAGGGGTCTCGAGAGCACCGGCGATCCCGTGATGAATCTGCCCTGGACGCAGGCCGGAGTGCCGACCCTGGCCCTGCCCACCGACCGCTCTGGCGTCAGCTTGCCCATGGGGCTGCAGCTCGCCGGCCGTTGGGGTGACGACGAGCGGCTGCTGGCCTGGGGTGTCCAGATCGAGATCGCACTGAGGGGCGCCGCATGAGTTTTCTGCTCACCGAGGTTCGGCCGGGGGCCTACGCCGACTCCATCGTGCTGATGCAGCTGCAGAGCGATCTCGAGAGCCTCGACGGCGTCCTGGCGGCCGGTGTCGTCATGGGGGCCGCGGTCAACCTCGATCTGCTGCAGGCCTCGAAGCTGCTCGATTCGGCAGGCGAAGGGATCGGCCCCGAGGATCTGGTCATCGCGGTCCGGGCAGCTACCGAAGACCAGGCGTCGGCGGCCCTGCAGCGGGTCGATGCGCTACTGAAGAAGAAACGGTCGGCCGAGACCGGCGACTACCGACCCCGCTCCCTGGCCGCCGCCATTCGGCTGGCACCGGCGGCGCGCTGGGTGTCGATCTCGGTCCCCGGCCGCCACGCCGCCGCACTCGCGCAGGAAGCACTGGCGTCGGATCTCAGTGTCTTCCTCTACAGCGACAACGTCTCCGTGCAGGACGAAGTGGACCTCAAGACTGCCGCCGCCGCCCGAGGACAACTGCTGATGGGCCCCGACTGCGGCTCGGCGATGATCGGTGGCATCGGTCTCGGCTTCACCAACACCGTTCGCCGGGGTCCCATCGGTCTGGTGAGCGCCTCGGGAACCGGGCTGCAGGCGATCACCACCAGGATCCACCAGTCGGGTGCCGGGGTCTCCCACGCCATCGGCACCGGTGGTCGGGACCTGAGCTCTGCGGTGGGTGCGGCCACCACCCGTCAGGCCCTCGATCTGCTGGCGCGCGACGCTGAGACCCGCGTCGTGGTGCTGAACTCGAAACCACCGGACCCCGACGTCGGCTGCCGCGTTCTCGCCCAGGCTCTGCATCTCGGCAAACCGGTGGTGGTCTACTTCTCGGGCTCCGCGGCACCGCTGGCGCGCCTCGGCAACCTCCGTTTCGCCAGCAGCCTGACCAGGGCTGCAGATCTGGCGGTGACCCTGTCCGAGGACGCCGATGAGCACCCCTCGAGCACCCAGACGACTGGGACCGGGTACCTGCGCGGCCTCTTCGCCGGCGGCACCCTGGCCCTGGAGGCGATCCAGGCAGCCCGATCCCTGCTGTTCCCGCTGCACTCGAACCTGGCCGGAACCGACACTGCCCCGTTGGCCGATCCCACCCGCAGCACGGGGCACACCGTTCTCGACCTGGGTGCCGACGAGTACACCGTCGGGCGTCTCCATCCCATGATGGATCCAAACCTCCGTCTGGAGAGGCTGCGCCAGGAGGCCGCCGATCCGCAGACAGGCCTGTTGCTGCTCGATGTCGTCCTGGGCCGCGGCGCCCACCCGGACCCGGCAGCCGAGTTGGTACCGGTGCTGACAGAGGTGCGCGCGGAGCGGGCCCTGCCGGTGGTGATTCTGCTGCTGGGCACCGACCAGGATGAGCAGGGACTGGACAGTACACGCCAGCAGCTGGCGGCCACCGGAGCCGAGGTCCATACGGACCTGACCCGGGGACTGGCTCGGGCGATCCGTGCCTGCGCTCCCCCATCCGAGGAGTTGGGCAACCCGGTCGAGTCGCAGACCCTGATGCGACCCGAGACCATCATCAACGTGGGGCTCGAGGCCTTTGGAGAGGACTTCAGATCACAGGACATCGAAGCCATCCAGGTGGACTGGCGTCCCGCTGCCGGTGGCGATGAACGGCTGATGGCAATTCTGGAGAAGATGAAGACATGAACATCGATACAGCCAATACCACCGCCGTCGATCGCATGATGGCAGCACGCCCGGTCCTGATCGGGGTCTCCACCGCCAGGGATGTGGTGCCGCAGATAGGCGACCGAACTCTACTGCACGCCGGCCCCCCCATCGGCTGGGAGCGGATGTCGGGGCCCCTCAAAGGAGCGGTGATCGGCGCCATCCTCTTCGAGGGCTGGGCGGCAGATGAGGCGAGCGCTACCGATCTCGCCGCCGGTGGCGAGATCTCCTTCGATCCCTGTCACCACCATCAGGCGGTGGGTCCGATGGCGGGTGTGATCTCGCCTTCGATGGCTGTCTACGTGGTCGAGAACACCACCCACGGCAACTTCGCCTACTCCAACATGAACGAGGGCTACGGCAAGGTGCTGCGGTACGGAGCCTTCAGCCCCGATGTCCTCGAACGGCTGCAGTGGATCAACGACGAGATGGCCGAGCTCCTTCGCCAGGCGCTGGCCGAGACCGGCGGCATCGATCTGCGGGCCCTGTTGGCCGAGGCGCTGCACATGGGCGACGAGGGTCACAACCGAAACAAGGCTGGCTCCATCCTGATGCTGAGGGCCCTGGCTCCGGTCATCGCCCGCGTCTCGCCGACGGAGACCGCCGGCGAGAAGGTCCTACAGGTGATCGGTGACAACGCCCTGAGCGTTCTCAACCCGGTGATGGCGGCCTGCAAGGCCATGGCCGATGCCGCCCACGGCGTCCGCGGATCCACCCTGGTGACCGCCATGGCCCGCAATGGGACCGACTTCGGCATCCGGGTCAGCGGCCTGGGCGATCGCTGGTTCACCGCCCCGGCCCCCACCCCGGACGGACTCTATTTCAGCGGTTACTCGAGCGCCGACGCCAACCCTGACATCGGCGATTCCACCATCACCGAGACCATCGGCGTGGGTGGCTTTGCCATGGCCGCCGCACCCGCCATCGTGAGCTTTGTCAGCGGCACGCCGAAAGACGCGCTCAACGCGACTCTGGAGATGTACGAGATCACCGTCGCCGAGCATAGCCACTTCACCATCCCGCAGCTCGATTTCCGCGGCACACCTACCGGGATCGATATCCGCAAGGTGGTGGAGCTGGGTCTGACACCGAGAATCAACACCGGTATCGCCCACCGGCAGGCCGGCGTCGGCCAGGTGGGCGCCGGTCTCGTCCGACCGCCCATGGAGGTCTTTCAGGAAGCCCTGCTGACCTACGCGGACGAATACGACCTTTGAGCCCACAGGAGCGCCGATGAACAGTCCACACTTTGGCCAACGCTTGACCCGCAATGAGGACCCACGACTGCTCACGGGTCGTGCCCTGTTCGTGGATGACGTGAACCTGCCGCGCATGGGCCATGTGGCCTTTGTTCGCAGCCCCTTTGCCCACGCCAGGATCAACTCCATCGACACCGCGGCCGCCCTCCAGGTCGAGGGAGTGATTGCCGTCTACACCGCGGAAGATCTGGGCGACTACTGGCGACGCGGTCCGCTACTGGTCTCGCCGCCCCCCATCGAGCGCTGCACTTTCAACGAGAGGACCCAGGTGATTCTCGCCAAGGACAAGGTGCGCCACCTGGGAGAATCCGTGGCCGTGGTGGTGGCGGAGAGCCGCTACGCAGCAGAGGACGCCGTGGAACAGATCTTCGTGGACTACGAGCCGCTGGCTGCGGTGGTCGATCTGGAGGCGGCCCTGACTCCCGACGCGCCCCTGCTACACGAGGATCTGGAGCAGAATCTCTCGGCGCACGTCATCCAGGAGAAGGGCCGCTATGAAGACGCCCGGTCGTCAGCAGACCTGGTGTTGAGTCGCCGGCTCTTCTACGACCGGGGAACTGCGGCAGCGATGGAGAACCGCGGCGTCGTCGCCGATTGGGACCCTCGCAGCCGACGGCTGACGATCTGGGACACGACCCAGGCGCCCATACCCATTCGCAACGGCCTGGCGGCGATGCTCGGTCTCTCCGAGAGCCAGATCCGGGTGATCGCCCCCTTTATTGGTGGCGGCTTCGGACCGAAGATCATGATGTTCTACCCCGAGGAGATGCTGATCCCCTGGCTGTCGTTGCAGCTCGAAAGACCCATCAAATGGATCGAAGACCGACAGGAGAATTTCGTCGCCACCACCCAGGAGCGCGGTCAGCTGCACGACTCCGAGATCGCCCTGAGCCGCGATGGACGAATCCTCGGCGTCAAGGACGTTTTCCTGCACGACAACGGCGCCTACAACCCCTACGGCCTGACGGTTCCCATCAACAGTCAGTGCACGCTGCTCGGACCCTACGAAATACCCAACTACTACAGTGAATTCACGGCCCTGTTCACCAATAAGCCCACCGTGACGCCCTACCGGGGGGCCGGTCGGCAGCACGGTGTCTTCGTCATCGAGCGGCTTCTCGATCTGGCGGCCCGCGAGCTGGAGATCGACAAAGCCGAGATCCGTCGGAGGAACCTCCTGGACCCGGAGTCCTTTCCCCACAACCATCAGATCATCTTCCAGGATTTCGCGCCGCTGGTGTACGACAGCGGCAACTATCAGCCGGTTCTGGAGAAGGCCAAGCAGATGATCGGCTACGACGAGTTCTTCCGCGATCTCCAACCGGCGTACACGGCCGAGGGCAGAAGGGTAGGACTCGGACTGGTGGCCTACGTGGAGGGCACGGGGATCGGCCCCTACGAGGGCGCCAGGGTCCAGGTCGAGCCCAGCGGCAAGGTCAATGCCGCCACCGGTGTCGGTACCCAGGGTCAGGGGCACATGACCTCGTTCGCCCAGATCGTTGCCGACCAGGTCGGAGTCGATCCCCGGGATGTGTCGGTGGTCACCGGCGACACCGATCAGTTCCACTGGGGTGCCGGCACCTTTGCCAGTCGCGGGGCGGTGGTGGCCGGTAACGCCATCCACGCCGCAGCCAGCGACGTGCGCCAGAAGATCCTGACGCTGGCCTCGCGGGAGCTGGGCGTGGCCGAGGAGAATCTGCGGCTAGCCAACGGTCGGGTCGAGGTCGATGGCGACCCGTCCCGAAGTCTGCTGCTGGGAGAGTTGGCGCAGCGCGCCAACCCGATGCGGGGCGCCGTCAAACCCGGTACCGAGCCAGGGCTGGAGGCCACCAACTACTTCGGTCCGGAGCGCGGCGCCACCGCCTCCGGGGTGCACGCCATGATCGTCGAGGTCGATCCGCAGACCTTCATGGTCGAGATCCATCGCTACATCGTGGTGCACGACTGCGGTCGCGTGATCAATCCCCTGATCCTCGATGGTCAGGTTCACGGTGGTGTGGCGCAGGGCCTGGGCAATGCCTTCTACGAGCAGCTGGTCTTCGACGAATCGGGACAGATCCTCAACGCCTCTTTCATGGACTTCCTGCTGCCCACGGCCCTCGATGTGCCGCGGATCGAGACCGGCCACGAAGAGACGGCTTCGCCCCTCAACCCGCTCGGCATCAAGGGCGCCGGTGAGGCCGGTGCCATTCCCACGGCGCCCCTCTTTCTGCAGGCCGTCGAAAACGCACTCGGAGACCCCTCGTTCGAGATCCTGGAGGTTCCGCTCAGCCCCAACCGCCTGTTCGAGCTGTGGACGGAGCACCGGGAGACGGAGTGAGCCCGCCACAGCCTCGGCACATCGTCATCTACGACATCGAGGATCGTCCGCCGTGGCGAGCGGCGGTGCCGCTGGGCGCCCAGCACGTGGTGGCCATGCTGCTGGGCAACATCACACCGCCCCTGTTGATCACCGGCGCGCTGGGCCTGGCCTTGTCGGACCAGGGCCTGATACTCCAGATGGTGCTGTTCATGGCCGGTCTGGCAACGCTGGTGCAAGCCTACCCCTGGGGTCCGGTCGGCGGCCGGATCCCGGTGATCATGGGCACCAGCATCGCTTTCGTCGGGGCGGCGATCGCGATCGGTCGCCAGTTCGGACTGGCCGCGGTCTTCGGTGCCTGCCTGGTGGCGGCCAGCGTCGAGATCGCTCTCGGCCTGTCGATCGTCTCGGTGCGCCGCCTCTTTCCACCTCTGGTCAACGGCATTGTGGTGATGCTCATCGGTCTGACCCTGATTCCAGTCGGTATGGACTACGCCGCCGGCGGCGCCGGCGCGGCGGACTACGGCGCTCCCCACCACCTGCTCCTTGCCAGCGTGGCCTTCTTGGTCACCTTGGTTCTCAATCAGTTCGCCAGGGGCTTCGCCAGCTACGCCAGCATGCTCATCGGAGTACTGGCCGCCTACGGCCTGGCGATGGCGTTCGGTCAGATCGATCTGACACCGGTGGCGGAGGCCGGCTGGGTGTCTCTACCCCGGCCCCTGTCGTTCGGCCTGGAGTTCCGCGGTACCGCCATCCTGGTTATGGCCTTCGTCTATGTGATCAGCACCATGGAGACGCTCGGAGATATCTCCGGAACCCTGGCTGCCGTGGGACGGGAACCGACCGATGGCGAGCTGCGGGGCGGACTGCTCGCCGATGGTGTGATGAGCGCTCTGGCAGCGCTTTTCAGCGCCTTTCCCAACACCTCCTACTCCCAGAACGTCGGATTGGTCAACTTCACCGGGGTCGCCAGCCGCTTTGTCACCGCCATCAGCGGCGTGCTCCTGATGATGCTCGGATTACTACCCAAGGTAGGAGCCCTGTTCGCCACCATCCCGGCGGCGGTCATCGGTGGCGGCGGTCTGATCATGTTCGCCATGATCTTCGCTAGCGGGCTGTCCATTGTCCACCGGAGCGTGTCGCTCGACCGCCGTAACCTGGTGATACTCGCTGTGTCGATCGGGCTGGGTCTGGGCGTGGAGCTCCGACCCGCAGTCCTACAGCCCCTGCCAGACGGGCTGCAGACCTTCTTCGCTTCGGGTCTGATCACCGGCGGTCTCTGCGCCCTGGGACTGAATCTGATCCTCCCTGGCCGCCAGCCAGAGGTTGAGAACGATGATCGGTCGCCGACTCAGTCGGCGGACCGCTTTTCGTCGTAGGGCAGCGGGTTGCGATCGCCGCTGATCTCGGTGAAGAGCTCGTTGTCGCGGCTCGAAATCATCCGCTTTCTACCAGCCAGCTGTCCCCCCCCGGCCTACAGCGGGGCCATTCCTCGTTCGAGTTCATGCTGTACCCCTCCGCGGAATCGATCGGTCAGGCCTACGTCATCCCCGGTTCGGCAACTCTGCTATCTTGGGTTCACTCAGCGGTGGTCACCATGCGAGTTGCCAATCTCTTCCAGGACTTGCCAGCAGAGCTGCCGGAGGAATTGACCGAGATCCTGCACCAGAGTGCCGGAGTCCGGATCGAGCGGATCGTCTCTCGGGGCCAATCCTCACCGGCGGGATTCTGGTACGACCAGGACGAGACCGAGTGGGTCGTGGTGCTTGCGGGACGGGCCCGTCTAGCCTTCGCCTCCAGCCATGAGATGCTGGAATTGAGGACCGGCGACCATGTCCTGATCCCTCCGCACCAGAAGCACCGAGTCGACTGGACGGACCCCGACCAGGAGACGATCTGGCTGGCCATCTTCCACCGTTAGGAGCCCGGGGCCGTCCAACTACCCAGAGAGCCGATTCCGACGGCCGAACAAGAGGAGCTGACCATGAGACTACAGACATTGATCCAGGCCATCCTGGTGCGCGAGCTGCGGAGCCTGCAACGGGAGCTGGAGGCCTATCCCGACGAGACCGAGATCTGGAGCCTGCCGGCGGGAATCGGCAACTCCGCAGGGACCCTGGCCCTGCACCTGGTCGGGAATCTCCAGGCCTTTGTGGGAGCCACACTGGGAGACTCGGGGTACAGGAGGGATCGGCCAGCGGAATTCAGCCGTCGTCATGTAGCGAGGCAGGAAATCGTGCAGGAGATCCAGCGGACCGTCAACATCGTCGAGTCGACCCTCTCGCGTCTGCCCGACGATGTGGCTGCAGACGACTTCCCCCTGTCCTTCGGCGAGACGCGCGTCGAAACCGCGGACTTTCTCGTCCATCTGGTCAGCCACCTGGCTTTCCACCTGGGTCAGATCGACTACCACCGACGACTGACGACCGGTGAGAACCGCTCCGTCGGACCGCTGCCGATCGTCGAGCTGGCCTCCGCCTAGGCGGCCGATAGGGAATCGGGCCTCTGTTAGACTTCGTCTGTTCCATCCCGTGAGGAGGCTACGATGTCGGGTCAGGCCGGACCGGCGACTGGTAGGCGAGCCGTTCGAGGATCATGAACAATACGATTCCAGAGGTGGACCGCTACATCGAGGAGGCGGGTGACTTCGCTCGACCGATTCTCCTCCATCTCAGAGAGCTATTTCATCAGGCCTGTCCGGAGATCCAGGAGACCATCAAGTGGAGCTCTCCCTTCTTCGAGTACAAGGGAATGGTCGGCAACATGACCGCCTTCCAGCGACATGTCAGCTACGGATTCTGGAAGGCGGGGCTGATGAGCGATCCGCAGGGCCTGTTGACCACCGCCGCGAACAGCCAGATGGCGGTCCTCAAAGCCAGCGAGCTCACAGACCTACCCTCCGATGAGGTGCTGATCCGCTACATCCAGGAAGCGGTGGAGCTCAACGAGAAAGGGATAAAGCCCGAGCGACGTCGCCCCTCCCATGGCGCGCGCGACCTGGAGATTCCAGCTGATCTACAGGGCGCATTGTTCGAAAACGACCAGGCTCGAGTCACCTTCGAGGGATTCAGCTACAGCAACCGCAAGGACTACGTGGAGTGGATCACCGAGGCCAAGCAGCAGGCCACCCGCGAGAAACGCCTGCACACGGCGGTGGAGTGGCTGGCCGAAGGCAAGCCGCGGAACTGGAAGTACATGAAGGAATGGAGGTAGTCGTGGCCTACTCGGAACACCTTGCTGATCGAACCCGCGCCGCCTTGGCGGCTTCTCGCGATCTGGAGGAACGCACGATGTTCGGGGGTCTGGCCTTCATGGTCAACGGCCACATGTGCTGCGGCATCGTCGGCGAAGAGCTGATGGTGCGGGTCGGCCCCGATCTCTACGAGTCCTCTCTGGCTCAGCCCCACACGCGAAAGATGGACTTCACCGGAAAACCCCTGAAGGGAATGGTCTACGTCGGCAGAGAGGGACTGGGGAGCGAGAGGGAGCTCGGTCAATGGGTGCAGCGCAGCCTCGCCTACGTATCGACCCTGCCGGCCAGGTAGTCCCTCCCAGCCCGATCTTCGACCAGCTCCATCCCGATCCCTGAATCCCTACAGCTCGACTGTCGTATACTCCCGACAGATTCAACGTCCACAAAGGAGGACCGAAGATGAAGCAGCTTCTCAACGTGGCTCTGCTCTGCCTCGTGCTGGCGATGGGGATCACTCCCACGCTGGTAGCCGGTGGGCTGACGGCTCAGGAGGGGTTCGAGCAGCTGAAGGGCCTGGCGGGAACCTGGGAAGGTGAGCCTGAAGGCGAAGGCGCCGAGGCGGAAGCGGAGACCAAGGAAGCGGGAGTGGTCAAGCACGAGATCCAGGTGTCCGCCGCCGGCACCGTCGTGATGGAGACCATGGCACCGGGCACCGATCACGAGATGATCAACATGTACCATCTCGACGGCGAGGATCTAGTACTGACCCACTACTGTGCCGGAGGAAATCAGCCGCAGATGCGCCTCGACCGCGAGTCGAGCACGGCAGGGCTGCTGGTCTTCGATTTCGCCGGTGGTACCAATCTCGATCCGGCGGTCGACAACCACATCCACTCCGCGCGGCTCGAGCTCGTCGATGGCGATCATCTCGAGAGCATCTGGAAGGCCCATTCCGAGGGCAAGGAGGTCGCCACCATGACCTTCCATCTCGCCCGAGTCGACTAGTCTCCGGCTGTCGCCGGGCGGACATGGCGGGCGAGTCCGCGCTGCGAGCTGCCGCGCAGCTCAGGGATCGGTGCCGAAGCGCTCCTTGAGGACCGGCTTGGTGACCTTGCCCATGGGGTTGCGCGGTAGCTCCTCGAGGACCAGCAGTCGACTCGGGGCCTTGTAGGGGGCCAGCCGCTCTTTGACCCAGGGGCGCAGGGCTTCCAGGGTCAGCTCTGCTTCGTCCGCAGTCACCACCACCGCCGCCACCCGCTCGCCCCATTCGGGATCGGCGACACCGACCACCGCACAGTCGGCGATCTGTGGGTGCTGCCGAAGAACGTTTTCGATCTCCAGGGCCGAAACCTTGTAACCCCCGGTCTTGATGATATCGATGCTCTGGCGACCCAGAATCCTGTAGGAGCCCCGCTCGACCACCGCCACGTCGCCGGTGCGAAACCAGCCGTCCCGGAAGGAGCGCGCGGTCTCTTCTGGACGCCCCCAGTACTCGGCAAAGACCCCCGCACCCCGCACCTCGATCTCGCCAGGCTCCGAGGGATCGACAGCCCTCCCCATTGCGTCGACCCGTCGAAGGTCGACACCCGGCAGCGGTACGCCCACGTGACCCGGCAAGCGCTCGCCGTGCAAGGGGTTGGACAACGCCATACCGATCTCGGTCATGCCGTACCTCTCCAGCAGGGTCTGTCCGCTAATCGCCCGCCAGCGCTCGAAGAGATCCACCGGCAGAGCCGCCGAGCCCGAGACCATCAGCCGCAGTCGACGACTGCCCCTGGACCAGGTCTCTCGGGTCCCAGGATCCGCCTGTTCCCAGGCCGCCACCAGTCGAGCGTAGATCGTCGGCACCGCCATGAACAGCGAGAGTCGATGACCGGCGATTCTCTGCCAGACCTCGACGGCATCGAACCGCGACATCATCTCGCAGGTGGCTCCGGCCCAGAGGGCACAGCCCAGGATGTTGATGATGCCGTGGACGTGGTGGAGCGGCAGGGCCAGCAAGATCCGATCGTCGGCCGACCACTCCCAGGCCTCGATGAGCGATTCGATCTGCGCTCGGATGTTGTCGTGGGTGGTCACCACACCCTTGGGGCCACCGGTGGTGCCGCTGGTGTAGACGATCAAGGCCGGACGATCGGCGGCGATGTCGGGTAGTGCATCCGCCGTCGACGCCGCCAGCAGCTCCGAGGTCGAATACAGCCGGCAGTCCTGATGTGCGGCAATAGGGGCAAGTCGGTCCGTCATCTCCGGCGAGCCGATGAGGATTCGGGCGCCACAGTCCTCAACCACGTAGGCGAGCTCGCGCTCCGGGTGGGAGAGGCAGAGTGGAACCGCGACTCCTCCGGCTCGCCAGATCCCCCACTGAACCAGTGGGTACTCTTCGTTCGCCGACACCAGGAAAGCCACCCGCTTCCCCTGCAGGTCGGGCAGCCCGGCCAGCAACCGGCCGGCAACAACGCGCGATTCCTCGAGAAGCGAGCCGAAGGAGAGGTCGCGAGCACCGGCACTGACGGCGACCCGAGTGGCGAACTTCCCTGCCCTGTCGACCAACGGTATCGACACCTAGTCCCCCAGCTCCACCAGATCCTCGGGGGTATCCACGTCGCGCAACGGCCGGTCGCTCTCCAGCGGCACCTCGACAATGCTCGCCTCGTGGGCCAGGAAGAGCTGGCGTCCGCCGCTATCTCCTTCCAGACCCTCGAGCTCGCCGAAAAGGGTACGGTCCATCAGCACCGGCGCTCCGCGGCTGCCCTCGTGAACCGGCACCACGATGGCTGCTCCGGTGGCCGTGTAGCGGTCGAGAATAGCGTCGATGACATCGGTGGTGAGGTGTGGCTGGTCGGCGGGCAGGAAGACCACGGCCTCGGCCCGCTCAGCGACCGCCGCCAGACCGACCCTGACCGAAGTGCTCTGTCCCCGCCGATACTCGGGATTCTTCACGGTTCGCACGAGCAGACCCTCGAGGCTCCTCTCGATCTCGCCGCACGCAAACCCCAACACCACCACGACCTCCGACAACCGAGACTCGCAGGCTCGCCTGGCAACGCGCCGCACCATGGGCTCCCCGCCCACCAGCGCCAGCTGTTTGGGTGGCCGATCTCCGAACCGCCTGGACGGGCCAGCGGCGAGCACGACTCCCGCGATCCAGGCGTCACCCATGGGAGATCAACTAGCCTGCCGTCGATCCGTCGAGCGCCCGTGGGTCACCGACACAATCTCGGCCAGGATGGCCAGGGCGATCTCCTCGGCTCGACGTCCGCCGAGATCGAAGCCTATCGGAGAGTGAATTCGGTCGATCTCAGGGCCAGCGAAGCCCCGCTCGAGCAGCGCTTCGACTCGTTTGGCATGGGTCTTCCTGGAGCCGAGAGCCCCGATATAGCAGCTCGAGCTGCGCAGACCCGCCTGCAGAGCCGGCAGATCGATCTTCATATCGTGACTCAGCACCACCAGGCAGGAGGAGTCGTGCAACGGCACCTCAGCCAGCGCTTCCGCGGGCCATCGGTTGATGATCCTGTCCGCCTGCGCGAACCTTTCCTCGCTGGCGAAGATCGGTCGCGGATCGATGACCACGGTGTGAAACCCCAGCACCCTGGCCATCGATACCAGCGGCACCGCCACATGCACCGCTCCGACAATCACCATTTCAATGGGCGGAACCTGGAGATCGAAGAAGACATCGACTTCGTCGTCGTCCCAGCGAAACGTCTTACGAGTCGACTGGCGGTCGGGAAGGATCTGCTCGGCGAACAGGGCGGCTCGCTGGTTGAGACGTGGTGAACCCAGGTCTCCGAAGGTCTCGCCCCGGGGCCAAATCAGCAGTTGGGACCCTTGGGACCGCCCCTCGACCACCGTCGCCAAGACGACCAGCTCCCGTCTCTCCAGGCAGGCGGTCAGCTGCCGGTAGAGTTCAGCTCGCACCTCGGTCGGCTCCCGGTCGGTTGGTCAAGGCTCCAACCGCTCCACAAAGACTTCGATCTCTCCGCCACAGCTCAGTCCGACGGACCAGGCCTGGTCGTTGGTGACTCCGAAATGCAGGAGTCTCGGCAAGCCGTCTTCGAGAACCTCGAGTCCCTCTTCGAAGACCGCTCCTTCGACACAGCCACCGCTGACCGAGCCGACCATGCCACCGTCCCCGGTCAGCGCCATCTTGGACCCCAACGGTCTGGGGGCCGATCCCCAGGTCTTGACCACCGTGGCCAGGGCCACCGACCGACCCTGCTCGTGCCAGTCTGCAATGGTGTTCAGCAGTTCTTCCATGGCTGGCTGACGTGGCAGGGCCTCGAAATCAGGATCCGCAGGCGCGGAACAGTACGACGACGAGAACAATCAGCAACGCCAGGCCGGCAGTGATGAATAGAGCGCGCCGCTCGGGAGGCACCAGATCGGCCATCACCCCTTTGGCCACCTTGGCCGCGAATTCCGCCTCCGAGGGCCCGTCGGAGGAGCTCTCCAACATCGGCGCTCCGCTGTCCGACCTCCGGCTCTCGACGAGCTTGGCAAACTCCGTCAGGGCCTGCTCACTGATCGCTTTGGCGGAGCTCTCCAGAAGCCTCTGGCCGACCCCCGCGATCTTGCCACCGACCTGCGTGTCCATGTCGTACCGCAGCAGTGTTCCCGACTCTTCTGCCAGCAACTCCAGGGTCCCCGATCCGTTGACGAACCCGGCCGGACCCTGTCCCTTCATCGCCAGGCTGTATCCTGCCGGTGGATCGATGTCCGAAAGTGTCAGGCGTCCCTGGAACTTCCCCTGAACCGGGCCGACCCGGATGTCCAGGGCCCCTTCGAACTCGTTCTCATCGACCTCTTCCAGGCGTTCGAAGCCGGGTAGGCAGCGGCACAGGATGGCGGGATCGAGGAGGGACTCGAAGACCTCCTCGCGGGGGATCTCGAACCGATATTCGCCGACGAGTTTCACGATAGGTGGCCTTTCGAGAAGGGATTGTCGCTCGAGATCTTTCTATCACACCGGCCAGCAGCATCCGCCGGCAGCACCGTCTCCATTTGAGAAATTCGCGCCAAAAGAGTAGCCTTGATGGGAACAGACAAGCTGCGTGGCCACAGGAAACGCAAGGAGAGGGAGACAGCCATGAGATCGGGCAAGAAACTACGTATCGGGGCTGCCTGGTGGGTAGCCGGCGCCATGCTCGTCCTGACCGCCGCAGCGGTCGTTCCACAGGTCCTAGAAGCCGATCAGGCCAATGAGGACAAGGCCTTCTTCGTCGCCAAGGGCAGGGTGACCTATCGCGTCTACTGCATCAACTGTCACGGCGCCAAAGCTACGGGCGACGGTACCCTGGCCGAGATGCTGACCACCAAGCCGTCCGACCTGACCCTGCTCAAGAGCGAGAACGACGGTAGCTTCCCCGCTGACAAGGTGCGCGACATCATCGACGGTCGGACCGGCGTTCGGGGTCACGGCATGAAGGAGATGCCGGTCTGGGGCGATGTCTTCCAGACCTCCAGCCTGGAGCCCTCCGGCTCCGATGAAACCGGCGAGGAGCGGTCGAGGCGCAAGGTCCACGAGCTGGTGCTGTATATCGAGTCGATCCAGAAGTAGACCGGCCTAACCTCCAAGCAAACCCTCGATCTCACCGTCGACCAGATCCATGCGGGTCGCCTGGGGAATCTTCGGCAGCCCGGGCATCCGCATGATGTCGCCCAGCAGAGGAACGACGAAGCCGGCGCCTGCCGAGACCACGAAGTTGCGCACCGTGATCTCGAAGTCCTGCGGCCGGCCGGCGATCTTCGGATCGTCACTCAGGGAGGTCGGCGTCTTGGCCATACAGATCGGCAGTTGGCTGAAGCCGAATTTCTCGATTCTCTTCAGCTCCCTCTCGGCAGGCTTGGTGTAGGTCACGTCCGACGCTCCGTACATGGTGCGTGCCACCCGGTCCACCTTGGCCTTGATGGGCTCGGACCAATCGTAGAGCGGCTTGAACGGATGTTGTCCCTGCTCGGCATGGTCGACCAGGGTCTCGGCCAGCTCGGTGCCACCATCGCCACCGCGGGCGAAGATGTCCGAGACGGCGAAAGGTGCCCCCATCTCTTCGCAGGCCTGGCGCACCACCTGGATCTCGTCGTCCGAATCGGTGTGGAACCTGTTGAGCGCCACCACCGGCTTCTCGCCGAAGGCCCGGATGTTCTCGATGTGCTTGCGCAAGTTGCCGAGTCCGCGCTCGACCGCTACCGGATCGGCACGGTCGAGATCCGCCTTCGCAACTCCGCCGTGACGCTTCAGCGCCCGCACGGTGGCCACCAGAACCACAGCCGCCGTGTCGAGACCTGCGGACGTGCACTTGATGTCGAAGAACTTCTCGGCACCCAGATCGAAACCGAATCCCGCTTCGGTGATGACCCAGTCGGAATGGGCCAGCGCCATCTTGGTGGCGATGACGGAGTTGCAGCCGTGAGCGATGTTGGCGAACGGGCCGCCGTGGACCAGCGCCGGCACACCCTCACCCGTCTGGACCAGATTGGGCATCAGGGCGTCCTTGAGCAGCACCACCATGGCTCCCACCGCCTCGACGTCTTTGGCGGTCACCGGCTCGTCCTTGAAGGAGAACGCCACCAGCAGACGACTCAGACGCTGCCTTAGATCGTCGGCATCTTCCGCTAGACAGAGCACCGCCATGATCTCCGAGGCGGCGGTGATGTCGAAACCCGTCTCCCGGGGGACTCCCTGCAGCTTGCCGCCCAGACCGACCACCACATTCCGCAGCGCCCGGTCGTTGAGGTCGATCACCCGTCGCCAGAGGACCCGCCGTGCATCGATGCCCAGCGGATTCCGCTGATAGATGGAGTTGTCCACCATGGCAGCCAAGAGGTTGTTGGCCGAGGTGATGGCGTGAAAATCGCCAGTGAAATGCATGTTGATATCGGCCGTCGGCACCAACACGGACTTGCCACCGCCGGTGGCGCCACCCTTCATACCGAACGTCGGACCCAGAGACGGCTCCCGCAGGGCCAGGCTCACCCGATGCCCCAACTTCGCCATCCCCTGGGCCAGACCGATGGAGGTCGTGGTCTTGCCCTCACCCGCGCTGGTCGGGGTGATGGCGGAGACCAGAACCAGCTTGCCGGGGGGGCGCTGCGAAGCCTCGCGGGCCTCGAGCCTGATCTTCGCCTTGTCGTTGCCGTAGGGCACCAGGTACTCGGGCGCAATCCCCAGATCATCGGCCACTTCAGAAATCGGACGCGGAACGGGTGTCACGGTCATTGCCCTGTCTCCTTCCAGCACCAGAGCCGGTCGAATCCGGCGAGAAAGGGCCGCGCGAGACGCGCGGCCCTCTGGTTTACGGGACCACCATCGGTCTTTGCAGAACCGTGGTCGATTATCTCAGAACCGGAGCCGGTGAATCGACCTCTTGTCGGCTGCCCTGGTCCTCGCTGGCCTGCGCATCCACCACCGCCAGCGCCGTCATATAGACGATGTCCTTGACCTCGCTACCCAGCTGCAGCATGTGCACCGGCTTGCGAATGCCCATCAGGATGGGACCGATCGCCTCGGCGCCTCCCAGACGTTGCAGCAGCTTGAAGGCGACGTTGGCCGACTGCAGATCGGGGAAGACCAGCACGTTGGCGCCCCGTTCCAGCGAGCTGAACGGATACATCTCCTCGATGAGCTCGGGAGCCACCGCGGTGTCCGCCTGCATCTCACCATCCACCATCAGATCGGGACGTCTCTGCTTGACCAGCTGGGTGGCCCGGCGCACCTTGTCGGTCGCCGGGTGGCGGACGCTACCGAAGTTGGAGAACGAGATCATCGCCACCCGTGGCTCGACATGGAACGCTTTGGCCACATCGGCGCTGCAGACCGCGATATCGGCCAGCTCCTCTGCGCTGGGGTCGATATTGACCGTGGTGTCGGCGAAGAAGTAGGTCTTGTTGTTCACCAGCACCAGGTGCACCCCGGCGACCCTGGAAACCGACTCGTCCTTGCCGATGATCTGCAGGGCCGGTCGCATGGTATCCGGATAGTGCTGGCTCACCCCGGCCACCAGAGCATCGGCATCGCCGAGATGGACCATCATCGATCCGAAGACCGTCGGATCCCTCAACAGCTCCTCGGCGTCGTTCAGGGTCAGGCCCTTGCGCTGCCTGAGCTCGAAAAGGGCTCGAATGTACTCCTGCCGACGCGGCGATGTGGTGGGATCGATGATGGTGACGTTGTCCAGGTGATACCCGTGCTCCTCGATGGAGCGCAGGATCTCGGTCTCCGGACCGAGGAGGATCGGGCGCGCGAATCCCTCGTCGACCACGATCTGGGCGGCCCGCAGGACCTTCTCGTGCAAGCCTTCGGGAAATACCACCCGTTTGGGCTCTCTCTTGGCCTGGTTGATGATGATCCGCATGACCTCGCGGGACTTGCCCAACAGTCTTTCGAGCTTCTCCCGGTACTCCTCGAGATCCACCGGCGCCTGCGCCACACCGCTCTCCATGGCCGCCTGAGCGACCGCCGCCGACTCCCAGATGAGGACTCGATGGTCGAAGGGCTTGGGAATCAGATACTCCGGGCCGAATTCCAGATGGTCGACGCCATAGGCCTTCATGACCGAATCCGGCACGTCCTGCTTGGCCAGATCCGCCAATGCCTTGGCCGCCGCCAGCTTCATCTCTTCGTTGATACCGGTGGCCCGGACGTCCAGGGCACCGCGGAAGATGAAGGGAAATCCGAGCACGTTGTTGACCTGGTTCGGGTAGTCCGAGCGTCCGGTGGCCATGATCACGTCGGAGCGCGCCGCCAGGGCATCTTCATAGGTGATCTCTGGATCGGGGTTCGCCATGGCGAAGATGATCGGGTTGTCGTTCATGCTGCGGACCATGTCCTGGCTGACAGCGTTGGCGATCGAGAGCCCGACGAAGACATCCGCGCCGCGCATGGCGTCCTCCAGGGTCTCGAGATCACGGTCGGTGGCCAGCGCCTCCTTGTAGGGATTCATGCCGCTCTCGCGACCTCGGTAGACCACCCCCTTACTGTCGCAGAGGATCAGATTCTCGCGCCGGACTCCGAGGCTCATGTAGAACTCGGCACAGGCCACGCCGGCGGCGCCCGCACCGTTGAAGACCACCGTGATCTCGTCGAGCTTCTTGCCGGAGATCTCGACCGCATTGAGCAGCGCGGCGCCCGAAATGATGGCAGTGCCGTGCTGGTCGTCGTGAAAGACGGGGATTCCCATCTCCTTCTTCAGGGTCTCTTCGATGTAGAAGCACTCCGGCGCTTTGATGTCCTCCAGATTGATGCCGCCGAAGGTCGGCTCCAAGAGCTTGACCACACGGATGATCTCGTCCGGATCGTGGGAATCGATCTCCAGATCGAAGACGTCGATGCCAGCGAACCTTTTGAACAGGACCCCTTTGCCCTCCATCACCGGTTTTCCGGCAATGGCCCCAATGTCTCCCAGACCCAGTACCGCCGTTCCATTGGAAACCACCGCCACCAGGTTTCCCTTGCTGGTGTACTTGTAGGCGTCCTCGACATTGTCGTGGATCCGACGGCAGGGGACCGCGACTCCGGGCGTATAGGCCAGAGACAGATCTCTCTGCGTGATACAAGGCTTGCTGGGAATTACTTCCACTTTGCCGGGACTTCCCTCGGCGTGGTAATCGAGGGCCTCTTGATCGCGAATCATCCTAAACCTCCCGAATCTGGCATTGCACCAAATGCAGTTCCCACCTCCAGCGGTGGGCAATTGAGAACGGGTTGCGGGTGAGATCCTTTCTGCTGACAGGACGTCGCGGGTGCGCAGGCACCCACCTGTCAATGATCACTCCGGGGTGCTGCCAGCACCACAGGCCAACGGGTAGGCCCGAGACCCGCCCATGTAGGTAGGGTTTGAACCGGGGCCGGATTCTCCTGTACTCTCCCCCGGGCAACGAGCCAGCAAACCGACCGCAAAGCCTTTCCCGGGAGAGACCGAATGAGCCGAACCAGGACCGACATCATGGGCGCCGCCGGACGCGATTTCCACAACTTCAACTGCCTGTTTCGCGACCGATCCGACTACGAGGTGGTGGCGTTCACCGCCACCCAGATTCCCGATATCGAAGGCCGTCTCTATCCTGCCCAGCTGGCCGGAGAGCTCTACCCGGAGGGCATCCCCATCCGGCCCGAGGAGGAGCTCGAGTCCCTGATCAAGACCCAGTCGATCGACGAAGTCTGGTTCTCGTACTCCGATGTGCCGCATTCCTACGTCATGGACAAGGCCAGCCGGGTCATCGGTTGGGGTGCCCATTTCGGCGTCTGCTCGGCCCGACGCACCATGCTCGAGTCGAGCAAACCGGTCATCGCGGTGACCGCGGTCCGCACCGGTGTGGGCAAGAGCCAGACCAGCCGATACATCTCGCGTATTCTGCGTCAGCTGGGGGTCAAGGTGGTGGCCGTCCGCCATCCCATGCCCTACGGCGACCTCAGCCGACAGGTCAGCCAGCGGTTCGCCGCATATGAGGATCTGGACGAACACGACTGTACGATCGAGGAGCGGGAGGAGTACGAGCCCCACCTGGACAACGGCTTCGTGGTCTACGCCGGCGTGGATTACGAGAAGATCCTGCGCCAGGCCGAGCAGGAGGCCGACCTGATCCTCTGGGACGGCGGCAACAACGACACCCCCTTCTACGCCCCGGACCTCCACATCACCCTGGTCGATCCGCACCGACCCGGGCACGAGCTCACCTACTATCCAGGCCAGACCAACTTTCTGATCTCCGACATGCTGATCGTCAACAAGGTCGAGACGGCCTCAGCCGAAGGAATCGAGGCGGTGCTGCGGAATTGCCGACTGCACAATCCCCAGGCCACCGTCGTCCAGTGTCGCTCGGCCATCACCGTCGACAACCCGGAGCTCATCCGCGACAAGCGCGCCCTGGTGGTGGAGGACGGTCCCACTCTCACCCACGGCGGAATGACCTATGGTGCGGGCTGGTTCGCCGCCAAAGAGGCGGGTGCCGCCGAGATCGTCGATCCGACGCCCTATGCCGTCGGCTCGATCAAGGAGACCTACGAGAACTATCCCAACGCCCGGAAGATCCTCCCAGCCATGGGATACGGACAGGAACAGGTGGGCGAGTTGGAGGCGACCATCAACGCCACCGAAGCCGATGTGGTGGTCGAGGGAACGCCCATCAATCTGCAGAGAATCCTGTCGGTGAACAAACCCATCGCCAATGTCGCTTACGAGCTGGAGGAGATCGAGCCCGGAGCGATCGAGACAGCCGTCCGGGCGGTGCTGGACGGCGACGAGGCTTGAGCGGGGCTGGAGTCGATCAGCCGGGAGTGGCTGAAGCGGAGTCGGTGGGTTTCTTCTGACCCTCCATGACGATCGGCGCCAGGACCATGACCATCCGGCGACCATCGAGGCGCGAGCGTGATTCCACGGTCGCCACATCGGACAATTCCTCGGTCACATTGTCGAGAATCTGGGCGCCCAGCTCGGGCCGACGCAGCTGCCGGTAGCGGAAGAAGATGGTCACTTTGACCTTCTTGCCGGATTCCAGGAACCGACGAGCCCGCTTGGTCTTGATCTCGTAATCGTGTTCGTCGATGCTGGGGCGGTACTTGACCTCCTTGACCTCGATTACGTGGGTCTTCTTGCGGGACTCCCGGGCCTTCTTGTCGCGCTCGTACTTGAGCTTTCCCCAGTCCAGGATGCGGACCACCGGGGGGTTGGAATTGGCACCGACCTCGACCAGATCGAGACCTTGATCCTCGGCCCTCTCGCGAGCCTCTTCGATGGGGACGACTCCGAGCTGGGTGCCGTCGACATCTATCAGGCGGACCGGGCTCTTACGGATCTGTCGGTTGATTCGGGGTTGATCGTCTCTGCGAGGGGGAAACCTATCTCTTCGGATTGCGATTCTCCTTTCCAAGAATTCGCGAGTGGCGCCCGAGGGGTCGCCGGCTCAAGGACATACAACGATTCCGGAGTACTGATTCACGGAGCGGTCTAGGTAGAGGCAAGGGCCGGAGGAGTGGGGTCCTCGGCAAGGAAGGGGGCACTGGGGGAACTGCCAATCACGGAGGGCGATTCTACCACAAGCCGCCTCTACGATCTCGACTCCAACAGCACCTGGAGCCTCTCCACCTGGCGCTCGATCTCGATCCAGGAGGTACCCCCGGCTGACGACCTGCGGGACACCGCCTGCACGGGATCGAGCAAGTCCCGCAAATACTCCCCAGTCCAGTCGACATCGAGCTCGTTCAAGTCGGCAGGCTGCAGATCCCCCAGCTGCCTCCCCTGCTCTTCCAGCCTCCGCAGCAGACGCCCGATCTGCTCGTGCGCCTGCCGAAAGGGCATCCCGGTGAGCACCAGAGCATCGGCCAGCTCGGTCGCCAGGCATTCGTCATCGGCCAGCTCGGTAGCGAACCGCGAATCATGGAAGGAGAGAGTCTTCCAGACCTCGGCCAGGATCCGGGTGCAGTCGAGCGCGGTGCCCACCGCATCGAAGAGCGGCTCTCGGTCCTCCTGGAAATCCCGGTTGTAGGAGAGTGGCAGTCCCTTGGCCAGGGTCAGCAGCGTCAGCAGGTCACCGTAGACGCGGCCGGTCTTGCCCCGCACGAGCTCGGCGGCGTCCGGATTTCGCTTCTGCGGCATGATGCTCGAGCCGGTGGCGAAGGCGCTGTCCAGTCTGGCAAAGTCGAATTCGGCCGTCGACCACAAGACGAGCTCCGCGGCCATCCGGGAGCAATGGGTCATGAGGATGGCACAGACCGCCGCCACCTCCTGCTCGTGGTCCCGCGCTGCCACCGCATCCAGGGCGTTCTCAACGATCTCGCCAAACCCCAGAATCTCGGCGCTGCGCTGACGATCGATGGGCAGTCCAGTTCCGGCCATGGCGCAGGCGCCTAGGGGCGACGCATCCAGCCGCTCCAGGCTGTCTCGCAAACGCTCCAGGTCACGTGAGAGGGGCCAGGCATGGCCCAGGAGATGGTGTCCCAGGAGAACCGGCTGACCTCTCTGCAGATGAGTGTATCCGGGCATCAGGATCCGGCCATCCCGGCGCACCCTCTCCAGCAGCGCCGACAGCAGATCCCGCAGCGCAGCGTCCAGATCCGCCAGATGCCGCTTCAGCCAGAGCCTGACGTCGGTAGCCACCTGATCGTTGCGCGAGCGAGCCGTGTGGAGCTTGCCTGCCAGCTCACCCACGAGCTCGGTGAGTCGGGCCTCGACCGCCATGTGGATGTCCTCGTGACCGGAGTCGGGCCGAAAGGCCCCCGAGGCCAGCTCACCACCGATCTGCTGTAGTCCTTCCACCAGCTCGGTGGCCTCGGCGACACTCAGGATACCGGTCTCTCCCAGCATGATGGCGTGGGCGATCGAGCCCTCGATGTCTTCCCGGGCCATCTCGAGATCGATCTCGATGGAGGACGAGAAACGATCCATCAGCGGATCGGTGGGACCCTCGAATCTGCCCCGCAGGCGACTCACTCGCCCTCCGAGATGCGTCTGGCCGCCAGGGTCCGCAACCGCAGCGCTCGCATGCGGATGAAGCCGGTGGAATCGGCCTGATCGAAGACCTCGTCGGCCTCGAATGTGGCGGTGGCCTCGTCGTAGAGGGCATGGGTCGTCGAGCGCCTCCCTTCGACGCCCACATGTCCCTTGAAGAGCTTCAAGCGGGCTTCACCCGTGACCCTCTCCTGCACCCGATCCATGAATGACTGCAACGCCTCCCTCTCGGGGCTGAACCAGTAGCCGTTGTACACCATCTCAGCATAGCGCGGCACCAGCTCGTCGCGCAGGTGATGGACCTGACGATCGAGAGTGATGGATTCGACCGCCCGATGGGCGTGGTGCAGGAGAGTGCCGCCGGGGGTCTCGTAGACTCCACGGCTCTTCATGCCCAGAAAACGATTCTCGACGATATCGACCCGTCCGACGCCGTGCCGACTGGCGATCTCGTTCAACCGGGTCAGTAGCTCGACCGGCCCCAGTGCCTCACCATTCACCGAGATCGGGGTGCCCTGTTCGAATCCGATAGTGACCCATTCGGGCTCGTCCGGAGCCTCCTCAGGGTCGACGGTCATACGAAACATGCCCGGCGGGGGCGCTTCCCAGGGGTCCTCCAGGATTCCCCCTTCGTACGAGATGTGCATGAGATTGGCGTCCATGGAGTAGGACGGCTTGGGCGCCGCCGAGAGATCGAGACCATGCTCCTCGGCATAGGCCACCAGATCACTGCGACCGCGGAAGTCCCATTCCCGCCAGGGAGCGATGACCTGGATATCCGGCTTGAGGGCATAGGCCGCCAACTCGAAGCGCACCTGGTCGTTCCCCTTGCCGGTGGCCCCATGGGCGATGGCATCGGCTCCGAACCGCTTGGCGGCCTCGACCAGGCCCCTGGCCAGGGCCGGCCGGGCCAGAGCGGTGCCCAGCAGGTAGTACCACTCGTAGACGGCATTGGCCCGCAGCGCCGCAAAGACGCAATCGCGGACAAATTCCTGGCGCAGGTCCTCGATGACGATCTCCGCTGCGCCGGTCGTCTCGGCCGCTTGCCGAGCCTTGATCAACTCGTCCTCACCCTGCCCCACATCGCCGGTGTAGGTGATGACCTCGACACCGTAGGTCTCGCGGATCCAATGCAGGATCACACAGGTGTCCAGTCCGCCTGAATATGCCAGCACAACTCGTTTCACGCTCGTCTCCTCGCCGATTCCCCGGTCCGCTGCCGAATCTCTACGCTACCCACTGGCTCGCCGCGATACAACCCTCGGCGACTTCGGTCGCGCCTGGCGTCGAGTCAGTCAACATTCACCACGGACTGGTATAGGATCAACAGGCTATGGATCTCAGCAAAAACCGGTTCATGGCTCTGGGTACGGTGTTCGCGGCAGTGGTGGGTTGTAGTGCGCCACCACCCGAGTCTCAGACCGAGGCGGCACCCCCAGAGGCCGCGCAGACCGAGAACGAGGGAGCCGTCTTCGAGGAAGACTTCGAACAGGGCGACGCCGAGGAGTGGGCCGAGACGGCGGTCACGGACGCCCCTGCTGACGACGAGCCCGAAGCCGATCCCGGATCCGAGTCCGACAAAGACTAGAGCGTCCCGTCGCCGCGCGCCTCGCTCGACCGCGGTGTCCACGACCATGTTGTCCGACTCGCCACCGTCCGAATCGTCCCGTTCGGGGCCGATCTACGACTCCGCCCGCCGCCGCCACCCGTTCTTCGAGGAGTTGCAGGAGCTCTGGCGGTTTCGCGAGTTGGTGGTCTTGTGGGCCAAGCGCAACATCAAGCTGCGCTACAAACGATCGGTGCTGGGGATCCTGTGGACCCTCATCGAGCCCCTGATGCTGATGATCATCCTGACGGTGGTCTTTTCCACTCTTTTCAGGTTTCAGCTCGAGCGCTACCCTGTCTACCTGCTCTCCGGTCTGCTGCTGTTTGATTTCTTCAGTCGTACGACTCTGCAGATCATCGAGGAGATCGTCGCCAGCCAGGGTCTGGCGAGCCGGGTGCATGCGCCCCGCACGGCCTTCGCGGTGGCCACGGTCATCACCTATCTGACCAACTGGGCCATCGCTCTGATCCCCCTGCTCGCCATCATGGCGATCCTGGGTCAGCCCTTCTCGTTCGCGCTGCTGACCATACCGGCGGGGATGTTGTTGACCAGCCTGTTCGCTCTCGGCGTGGGGCTCCTGGTGGCCACTCTCGGAGCCTCGTTCCACGATTTCAAGCTCACCTATCAAGTCCTGTTGACCGCCTGGCTCTACGCCACGCCGATCATCTATCCACTGGAGATCGTCCCAGAGCAGTTTCAGCGGTTCTTCGCCCTCAATCCGCTGCTCTATCTCTGCGTCACCGTCAGAGACCCGGCCTACCTCTCCACCGTCGCACCCGCCGAGGTGTGGTGGATCGCCACCGGTCTGAGTGTCGGCACCGCCGTCGCCGGTTGGTGGGTGTTCACCACCCGCAGGAGCGTTCTTGAGCACCTTGGTTGACGGCCGTCCATCGACCGGGTCAGCGGCAGCGACGGTCAGTCCCGCGATTCGGCTGTCGCAGGTCAGCGTCCGATTCGAGATGCCGGCGGAGCGGATTCCGAGCTTCAAGGAGTACGTGCTGCGTCGACTGACCGGCAAGATCGAACGGCGTCAGCTCTGGGCCCTGCGCGACGTCAGCCTGGAGGTCCAGCCCGGCGAGGTTCTGGGAATCGTGGGCCGCAACGGGGCTGGCAAGAGCACCCTGATGAAGGTCATCTCGAGAGTGCTGCATCCCGACTCGGGCCATCTCGTCGTCCGCGGTAGCCTGGCACCGCTGCTGGAGCTGGGCGCCGGATTCCACTTCGATCTCACCGGTCGGGAGAACATCTATCTCAATGCAGCGCTCCTCGGACATCCGGTCCGTGAGGTAGAGAAACAGTTCGACGCCGTGGTGCAATTCTCAGAGCTCGGGGAGTTCATCGACTTCCCGATCCGCAACTACTCCAGCGGCATGCTGACCCGTCTCGGTTTCTCGGTGGCCACCATGTTTCGACCCGATATTCTGCTGATCGACGAGGTCCTGGCGGTCGGCGATGCCAACTTTCAGGAGAAGTGTCTCGGTCGCATCGCCAACTACCGATCCCGGGGAACCACCATCGTCCTGGTGTCTCACCAGACTGAAGAGATCGCCCAGCACTGCGACCGGGCCCTGTGGATCGACCACGGCCGGGTGGCAGCCATCGGCAACACCGAAGAGGTCATCGAGAGCTATCGAGAGGCCCTCGAAGTCAGCGCTGAAACCACTTCGTGAGCCACCGGGCAGGACGGGATGGCGGTAGCATCTCCCGGAACGGATCGTAATCTGGTCCCACGACGCTCATGAAGACTCCCAAACCCGTCTCCGTGGTCATCCCGACGATGGGTCGGAGCCCCTGCTTCGAACGCTGCCTCGAGGCACTGTCGGGCGATCGTCGATCGCTTGCCCGGATCACGGTGGTGGCCGACTCACGAACCGATCCGGAGACACTACCCGTGAACGGTATCGACCATCTGATTGACGCCCCTGCCGAGGGCGGTTTTGCGGTGTCGTGCAATCTCGGACTGGCCGACACCGAGTCGCCTTATGTCGCCATCGTCAACGACGACGCCGTCGTCGAACACGACTGGTTGACCACCCTGGTCGAGACCCTCGAGAACGACCCAGGTATCGGCGCTGTCCAAGGGATCAACTTCAGGCTCGACGAGCCACAGATCGTCGATGGCAGCGGCATCGCCTGGAACCGCCGCTGGCAGCCGATTCAGATCGATCACGGTGGCGGAGTAGTCTCGATCTCGGCACCGACCGAGATCTTCGGCGCCTCTGCCACGGCGGCCCTCTACCGCACCTCGGCCTTGCAGCAGGCAGCCATCGCCCCGGACCAGGTCTTCGATCCCCGACTCCACACCTACTACGACGATGTGGACATCGCCTCACGACTCCGCGCAGCGGGTCATGGCGCCCGGGTAATCCCCGCTGCCAGGGCGTTTCACGCCGGGGGTGCCAGCTCCGCCAGCCTCAGCAGCTGGCGGTATCGTCAGCTCACCTGCAATCGACTCCTGGTCCTGGCGAGACTTCTCGGACGCTCATTCTGGATCCGACTCCCCATTGTCCTGCTGCCCGATCTGAAGACTCTCGGCCGGGCCATCCGGCGGCGAGAGACCGTCGCCGCATGCGGTATCCGCCAGGGCTGGCGGCGGGCGGCGACGCTGTTGCGTTTCTTCACCCACGGTGGACCTCCCCTGGTGCCGCTGGCGGAGCTGGCGCGATTCCGCCTCTCCGAGCCACCGACCAGCAAGACGTCATGAAGGCACAGGACTCACCACTGTTGACCGGCATTGCGGTTCACTGGCACGACGAGGAGCATCTACGGGATCTCGTCGAGGCCTGGTCGGTCGCCACCGACTGGCCGCTCCTGGTGGTCGACAACGGTTCGACGCAAGAGCTCCCCACCGAGTGCAGGATCCTGTCGACGGGAGGCAATCTCGGTTTCGCGGCGGCGGTCAACCTGGGTTTGGAGAACAGCTCGTCGACCTTTGTTCTGATCATGAATACCGACGTCCGGCCGCAGCCCGAGGCCGTGGATGAGCTGCTCGCCGGATTCGAGCGTTGGCCCGACGCCGCAGCCCTGGCACCCCGTCTGTTGGGACCTGCCGGCGACCCTCAGTTCCGCTGGCAGCTGCGAACGCTGCCAACCATGACCACCCTCCTGCTACAAGCGCTGCTGCTGCCTGTTGGGGGTGAGAGCACGGCAGAGCCGGAGATCGGACAGAGCATCGAGCAACCGGCCGCTGCCGCATTGATCCTGCGGCGCCAGGATCTGGCAAAGATCGGTGGCTTCGACGAAGCCTTCTACCCCGCCTGGTTCGAGGACGTGGATCTCGCGTTCAGGATGCGGTCCCAGGGCATGACGATGCGCTACTGTCCAGCCGCCCAGTTCACCCACCACCTGGGTAGCAGCATCCCGACCCTGGGCTACGGTCCCTTCCTGAACGCCTACTATGCCAATCTCTGCCGGTATCTGGCCAAGCATCACGGTCGCCTCTGGGCCGGGCTCGCTCGCGGCCTGCTGGTACCGGCGGCGCTCCTCAGGATCGCCTTATTGCCTCTGCGTCGACCGAGCCGGGTCGGCAGTCGTCGGGAAGCGGTCCGAGGACTCTGGGATCTGGCCGTCGGGGCGATCAAGGGCTGGCCGCCAGGATTCGTCGACCTCCCGACAGCCCCTGTGGCTGCAGCGACGGGAAGGGATCCGCGGTGACGCCAACCGACCCGCTGGTCACCATCGGTATCGTCACCCACGACTCGGCTCGAGATCTGCCGGCATGTCTCGAGGCGGTCCGGACCCTCAGCTATCGCCCCCTGGAGCTGGTCGTGGTCGACTGTGCCAGCAGTGATCGTTCGGTCGACATCGCCCACCAGGCTCTGCTCCAGGATGGGACCCAGCGAATCATCTCTCTGGATGAGAATCTCGGCTTCGCGGGTGGCATGAACAAGATGCTCGAGGCGGCCAGGGGTCGCTTCGTCCTGTCATTGAATCCGGACACACTTCCCGAAAGAGACTTTGTCGATCGTCTGGTCGCCCGGGCGCTGCCGACCGAGAAACGTCTCGGTGCGGTCACCGGGCGTCTGACCCGCATCGAGCCCCGGGGCGAGTCGAGGGTCCTCGACGCCTGCGGCATGATCCTGACACCGACCTGGAGACATCTGGATCGGGGCTCGGGCCAGATCGATCAGGGCCAGTGGGAACACCCGGAGCGGGTCTTCGGCGGCACCGGCGCCGCTACCCTCTTCTGTCGCCAGGCTCTCGACGACGTGGCACTGGACGGACAGATCTTCGACCCGGACTTCCACTCCTTCCGAGAGGATGCGGAGCTCTGCTTCCGGCTGCGCGAACGAGGCTGGGAGATCCTCTACGAGCCCACCGCCCGCTGCCGGCATCGACGACGAAACCTGCCGGAACGTCGCAGCGAGATGCCCGCCGAGGTCAACTTCCACTCGCTGAAGAATCGGTATCTCCTGCGGGCCTACCATCAGGACTGGGCCAACCTGGTCCTGACCCTCGTCCCCTCGCTGCTGCGCGATCTACTAGCGCTAGGATATGTGCTGACCCGGGAGCGCCCATCGCTGGGCGCCTATTCCTGGTTGTGGAACCATCGACGCCACATCCTGGCTAGGCGGCGAAGGATCCAGGAGCGCCGACTCTGCGGTTGGTGGGAGCTCAATCGATGGTTCTTCCGGCGTAGCCTGCCCTTCGGAGACGCATGAGAATCGCCCTGATCGGTAGCCGCGGAATCCCCGCCTGTTATGGCGGCTACGAGACCCTCATGGAAGAGCTCTCGACCAGGCTGGTGGCCCGCGGCCATGCCGTCACCGTCTACTGTCGCAGCCACTACACACCCCGGGAGCAGCAGGAGTACCGCGGAGTGGACCTGGTGGTTCTGCCGACCCTGCAAACCAAACACCTGGATACCCCGGTGCATACCCTGCTCTCGTGTCTGCACGCGTCGCAACGGGACTTCGACGTCGCCCTGGTGGTCAACGGCGCCAACGCTCCCTTCGTGCCCCTGCTGAAGACTGCCGAGATCAAGGTGGCGCTGCACGTCGACGGTATCGAGCGGCAGCGAGCCAAGTGGGGTGCGCTGGGTCGCAGTGTCTACAGGGCTTCGGAGCGGCTGGCGACCCACCTGCCGGATGTTTTGATCACCGACGCCGAGGTCGTGCGGCAGTACTATCGCGACGAGCGGGGGACCGACTCGACGGTGATCACCTATGGTGTCGATCCCCGGCTCGAGGAGGCCGGCGAGACCCTGGCCCGACTGGGACTCGAATCGCGTCGCTATTTTCTCTACGTGAGCCGCTTCGAGCCCGAGAACAACCCCCATCGGGTCTGCGAGGCCTATCGACAGGTCCCGGGAGACTTGCCGCTGGTGATGGTGGGAGATGCCCCCTACGCGCGGGAGTTCATCGACAGTTTCAAGAACGGGGCCGACCCCCGGATCCTCTTCCCGGGGCCGATCTACGGCGAGGGGTACCGGGAGCTGCTATCCAACGCCCTGGCCTATGTTCATGCCACCGAGGTGGGTGGCACCCACCCGGCGCTGGTCGAGGCCATGGGATACGGCAACGCCGTGGTGGTCAACGACACCCCGGAGAATCGAGAGGTAGCCGGGGAGGCGGCCGTCTACTTCAACGCCTCTGAACCGGCGACTCTGACCACCTCCCTGAACCGGTTGGCAGACAATTTCGGAGATCTGGCCAGGCGGCTCGGACGACTAGCCGGCGACAGAGTCTCCTGCCGATACCGCTGGGAACAGGTAACCGACAGGTACGAGGCCTGTTTTTCCCGGCTGATTGCCGGTCCGGCAGAGGCCTCGATCACTTGAGGGTATGATTCTCAACCCCCAATCGACCCTGGGAGATTGCACCGTGACCGAATCCGTCGACTCAGAGAACAACACCACCGACTCGAGAGACCGCTTGCGAGAGCTCCAGCGTAGCTGGGAGCTGCTCGGTCGAGAGGATCCGCTGTGGGCCATTCTGTCCAATCCTGAGATGACCGACGGCCGCTGGGACCTGGCCGAGTTCCTAGCGACCGGAGAGCGGGAGATCGACGAATCACTGCAAAGACTTCAGGATCTGGGGCTCGCGATCGAGTGGCGAAGGGCGCTGGACTTCGGCTGTGGCATCGGCAGGCTCTCCAGGGCCCTCGCCGACCGCTTCGACAGAGTGGATGGGGTCGACATCTCGGCTCCGATGATCGAGCGCGGCCGACAGGTCAACTCCGACCGGCCGCGGCTGCAGCTCCATGTGGTCACCGATCTGAACCTGCCGTTCGATGATGGCACCTTCGATTTCGTCTACTCGAGGCTGGTGCTGCAACATATCTCCACCGACTTGGCCCTGCCCTATATCTCCGAGTTCGTCCGAGTGCTGCATCGAGACGGCGTTGCCATGTTCCAGGCTCCGTCACAGGTCTTTCTCGACGAGCTACCCGGCGCCTCCGAGATTCGCTTCGCCGAGGACAGTGCCTTCATCGAGATGAACGTGCACCCTCGTGACGAAGTCGAGGAGGCCGTGGAGGCGGCGGGTGGCCGCATCACGGCGGTGCAGGACGACCCCTGTGCCGGTGAGCACTTCGAGAGTCTGCGCTACTGGGTCGAAAAGCGGTCATAACTCCCGGCGTCCCCGATACCGACGATGATGTCCTATCGATTCTTCCTATCTGCCATATTGGCAGCATTCGTCTGTTCCTGTAACTCCCCGGTCGGCCGGATCGAGGTCGTCGAGATCGACCTGTCCTCGGAGGCGCAATTCGCCGATCTGGCGAGTCGGCAGGACCAGCCCCCGGTGCAGATTGACCGGCAAGGCCGGACCCTCTTCGTACCCCAGGGACAGCGACTGAATCTCTATCTCCGGCTCCAGGGTGCCAGCCGGTTGCTCATCAACCAGGCCCGTCTGACCGCCGAAGGGAGCTGCCGATTACTGTTCCAGAGAGATGGCGCTCGGGAGCGACTCCTCGAGGAGATCGCTGGCGATCGCCGTGAGATAGTCCACGACCTGTCGGTAGGCCCATCGGATTTCGCCAGGATCTCCATCGCCTGTCAGGTGGTGGGCCCTCCCGACGGGGGACTCCTGTTGCTCTCGCCCCGCATCGAAAACACCGCCGTCGACGCAGCCCCGCAACTCGAGACCACGCCGACCGCCGAGAGACCCAACATCATCGTCTTTCTGGTGGACACCCTGCGCAAGGACCACCTCGGTATCTACGGGCACCAGGTGCCGGTGTCGCCAGAACTCGACGCCTTCGCCCAGACGAGCACCACCTACGACCGCGCCGTCGCCCAATCGACCTGGACCCGACCGGCAGTGGCCTCGATCCTCACCGGGCTCGAGCCCCATCTGCATGGCGTCAATCGTCGTGCCGACGCCCTGCCTCAGAAGGTTCAGACCCTGGCCGAAGTGCTGACCACCGAGGGCTATCACACCGCGGCATTCATCACCAATGGCAACGTGGGCAGCGAGTATCAGTTCGATCAGGGATTCCGTTTCTTCTCGCGCTCCCGGCAGCAGAAACACCGGGCCGCGCAACTCAACGAACGGGTCTTCAAATACCTGGACGACATCGCCGGGCCCCGCTCAGCTCCTCTCTTTCTCTATGTCCATGCCGTCGATCCGCACGCCCCCTACGCCCCACCGGAGCCGTTCCGGGAGCGCTTTGCGGCCGAGGTCGAGGATCCCAAGTTCGGTGAGATCGAGTTTCTCAACGGTTACCATAAACGCCAGGAGCTGCCAGAGCCCGAGGTCATCGACAAGGCACTGTCTCTATACAACGCGGAGATCGCCTACCTCGACCACGAGTTCGGACGTTTTCTCCAAGGTCTCAAGGACCGCGATCTCTTCGACAATTCCATGATCGTCTTCGTCTCCGACCACGGCGAGGAGTTCTGGGAGCACGGCGATTGGAGCCATGGGCAATCGCTCTTTGGCGAGCTACTCGACATGCCCCTGGTGATCAAGGACCCCGGCCAACAGGGCGGGCGACGCTCGTCCCGGTTGGCCCAGCACATCGACATCTTCGCCACCGCCCTCGACTGGGCTGGCCTGGCCTCCGACTCCTACGGCCGCGGGCACTCCCTGCGGGAGCCGGCCGGCGACGACACCACCGCCTATTCGAAGATCGATGTCGATGGCCGCATCGGAATCTCCATCGTTCATGACGACTGGAAGCTGGTTGTCCCCAGAACGGGGAATCTGGGTCTCCGACCGCAGCTCTTCGATCGAGCCACCGACCCGGGAGAGACCCGTGACCTGTGGAACGAACGACGGATCATGGGTGGCTACCTGATGACCGAGCTGCGACGCCATGAGGCCCCCAGCGACCTGGCCGTCGAATCCGAAGAGAAGGAGGCCAGCGAGGAGCTGGCACGCGAGCTCGAAGCCCTCGGGTACATCAACTGAAACGCTCCACCACCCCTTCGGTTGCCGGTCTAAGGGTGGAACCAGTCATAGCCGTAGCCATCTGCGGTGCTACGCTTGATGCGTGCAAGATGCTGAGCTCATCGAGCTCTTCCTGGCTGGTGATCGCCTGGCGGTCCGACGGACGCGCTCCTGGATCCAGGGGACCCTGGCCGGCTACCGCGCCGGTCTCGGCCACGAGTTGGAGGATCTGGAGCAGGAGATCCTGGTGCAGCTGATCCAGGCGCTTCGCGAGGGCCGATTCCGGCGCCAGAGCCGGCTCAAGACCTACGTCAAGAGCTTTACCCACCACAAGGCCATCGATCGGTTGCGAGCCGCGGGCCGACGCCACTGGGTCGATATCGATTCCATCGACCCGCCGGCCGGCGAGGAGTCGGCCTTCGATCGCCTGGCCCGCTCACAGCAGACCGAGATCGCTCTGCAAGTGGTGGCAGAGAGCCCCGAACAGTGTCGGGAGCTCTGGCGGATGCTCGAGCAGGGTCTGAGCTACAAAGAGATGAGCCGCCGTCTGGGTATCGCAGCCGGCACCCTGCGCGCCCGTGTGATGCGGTGCCGCCAACGCGCTCTGCAAACGCGCCGTTCGATATTAGAGAAGTTGTATAACAAAACCCGGAATCGAACGACAAAGTAATCAGAGGCGGAAATCCCGTGCAATCGAAGACTCCAGACCGCAACCCGCTCCAGCAAGAGAGCTCCGTGGCCGACCGTTGCCGGGAGGTCGCCGAGGCACTTCCCTGGTTGGCCAACGGTTCACTCACGGCGGCTGAGCGGCCCGCCGTCGAGAGGCATCTGGAGACCTGTGACCGCTGCCGGGCCGAGCTCCGGCAAACCCTGGAAGCGGCCCGCCTCTTCTCCCAGCACATCCCGGTGGCCGATCTGATCGATCACGCGATGGGGCTGGAGCCGAGTTCGATTTCGGATGACGAGATCGAGCTCCATCTGTCGCACTGCGAATCCTGCCGCGAACAACACGCGATCGTGGCGGCCGAACTGCGACCGGAAGAGACAGCTTTCGCCACCGTGACCGATATCGCCGAGGCCAGGGCGAGCCGCGAAGCCTCGACCGAGACCGTGCAGGACGAGGCTCTTCAGCCCTCCCGACGGCGCCGTCTGGAATGGATCGCGGCCGCTGCCTGTCTGACCCTGGCGGTGATCTGGACCTCTTCCGACAGCCCCCTGGTGCCCGGGCAAAGCGACGATGGCTCCCTAGACCCGGTTACGGTCGGCTCGTCCGACCCGAACGAGATCTTCAGTCTGGAGCTGACGGCCGCCGGCGCCGTACCTCTCATGGCCGACGGACGCGCCGTCCTCGACGGCATCTTTCTGGATGGATTCGAGTCGCCCGAGGCGCTCAACTGGTCCGACGTGTCGGTCGGCAGCGAGCGCCAGGCGACGGACCCGGAACATAGAATCGACGTAGCGAAACCCCTGACAACCACGAGTGAGGAGACTTGAGATCATGAAGAAGAACAAAGCCTTGTTTCTGGTGGCCTTTGCGGCCCTCGTTCTGGTCGGCTCGCAGGCCGGTGCCACCGATCTCTCGGTGACCCCCGGCGCCGCCTTTGGCGGCTCCAATTTTGGTCTGCAGATCGATCTGACATCGCCCATCAACAATGCCTTCGTCCAGGACAACACCCCTGGAGACATGGGCGGTCTGACCACCTACTGGTGCCAGTTCTCCATCCGGCAGCTGACCACGATGGCCAACGCTTCGGCGCATAGCGTTTTCCGTACCCGCAAGGCTGGCGGCCCGGTCTTCCAGGCACAGATCGTCCGCCAGGGCAACGGCGACTACGTCCTCTGGCCACTGGTCTACAAGGATGACGGCAACATCATCCCCGGCAACGCCGTCTTCATCGAGCCCCAGGGCCTGATCACCTTCGAGTGGCAAGCGGCGACCGCCGACGGTGCCGACGACGGTGTCTTCCGCATGTGGAAGGGCAGCAACATGCGTTTCGAGATCACCAACATCGACAACGACACCCATGCCATCATCCAGGCCCAGATGGGTAGCTTCGGTGGCATCGACGCCACCAGCTCCGGCCAGATCCATTTCGACAACTTCGTGTCCTCGCTGGCTTCGCTGGTGCCGTAGGGACTACCGAAAAGTCTTCTGATCTCATCGTTGAGATACGGCCCCGCCCTTCGACCTCGCGTCGGAGGGCGGGCTTTCTTGTCTATTGACCGTCCAGATACCCCAGGGCCTCCAGCTGCTGGCGTAGCTCCTCATCCTCGATCCCCTCGGGGTTGACCCCTTCGATCTCGTACTGGGGCGACCGACCGAGAATCTCCTCGAGCTCGGCAGTCAGGGATGTCACCAGGTCCCCTTCTGCCGCGGCCAGATCCGTTCTCTCACCCGGATCTTCCTGCAGGTTGAACAGCACCGGAGCCGACCCGTCTACGAGGATCAGCTTCCACGGGTAGCGGATCAACGACGCCCTGTCGAAGGTCTGACTGAGGATCGGTGACCGGTCCCTCTGCTGCCCGCGGAGCAACGGCAGAAGACTCGCCCCCTGGTGCTCCGGATCGGCGTCCAACCCCACCACCTCCAGGATCGTCGGCAACACATCGATGAGACCGATGGGCTCGGAAATCCGTGTGCCGGCGAAGCGCTGCTGTGGAAAGTGGATGATCAGAGGTACGTGCAGCATCTCCTGGTAGAGAGTGATTCCGTGCCCCATTCCCCGGTGATCCCAGAACTCTTCACCGTGATCGGACAGGACGATGAACAGGGTGTCCTCCCAATGACCATACTGCTTCAGATTGCCGACCAGCCGCTCGACCTGACTATCGGCGTAGAGGATGCCGCCGTCATAGAGGGCCACGAGCTTGTCGAGGTCTTGCGGATTCGGGGTCTGCCGATCCTCGGCAAGTAGTTCGACCTGGCCGAACTGTTGGACCGCCAGGCGGGATTCGGGGCCGTTCACCCAACCCTGGTATTCGGGGAGAAAGGCCGTGTCATAGGGCGGGGGAGGATCGTACGGCAGGTGCACATCGTAGGTGTGGACGAAGAGGAAGAAAGGACGGTCGTGGGGCCGCTCCAACCATTCCCCCACCCTGCGCGATGCGGTACTGAAGCCTCCAAAGTGCTGAACGAACTCATCGAAGAACCGGTCGAAGCCGAACTCCGGCGAGACCTTGGCGCCACCGACGAAAGCCGAGGTCCGGAAGCCGCTGGACTGCAGGATCTGTGGCAGGGTCGGAGCCGAATCCGAGAGCTGCGACACCACCTGCGACTGGAACAGAGCACGATGGGCCGGAGCGGTGTGAGAGGAGTGCGACAGCGCCATATCGAACACCACGCTCTCCTCAGCCAACCGCTCGAGGAAAGGACTGGTTGACCGGTCATAACCGTAAAGGCCCAGGTGGTCCGCTCGCAGAGTGTCCAGGGACACGAGCACGACATTGAAGGGGCGTGCCACCGCAGCTTCAGTCGGCGGCTCGGCCTGCGACTCCGAGGACGGCGCCGAGCAGGACCCCAGAGTCAGCAGCAGCAGAGCCGAGGACAGCAGCGCCGGCGCGACCGCGCCTAGACGATTCGCGGCTGACGAGGTTGGCGATGCAAGTATGGCGGACGGTCGTGTGAGCATCGAAGACAGGACCTCGTATAGGGATCTCGAGCCTCTCTCATCACCCGAGCCCGGCAAAGGCGCCTGGAAGGCTGCCACACCCCTCGGTGTGAGTCAATCACCGGCGATCGGCGCCTTTTCAGCACAACCGGGAGCCGTCGGGCGGGGCGGTATACTGGCCTCGAAGCCCATACTGGTGACCCAGAGGTCGCCCCATCCGTCTTACCTCGAACCTCACTCACGGCCAGAATCCTGCGCATGACTCGATCCCTCTGGAAGCGCTTCCGGCTCCCCGAGATTGGCCTCCTGTTGGCCTCCCTGGGGCTTACCTTCGCTCTGGCGGAGGGCCTCCTACGTCTGGGGATCCGTCTCGATCTCGGTCGCCTACGCGATCCCTCCTTGTACACCCATCCATTCTGCGATGACGACTACCACAAGCTCAGATGGCTGTGGACACCGGACGACGGTACCCGGGCGGGAGATCATGTCCAACATCCACGTCTCGGATGGGTCCCCGATCCGCTGAGCGATACGCGCCAGCTGCTGCCAGGAGGCGTAGCCGATGCCGTCGGGGCCGAAACCAACATCGCCCTCTTCGGCGACTCGTTCATGGCCGGCGTCTTTCCCGCTTCCACAGCTGAGCGCATCGCCCCCTTGTTGGCTGCCCAGCTACCGCAGGCCAGCGTCGTCGACGGATCGGTCTCCGGTTACGGTGTCGACCAGATCTATCTGCGGTTCGCGGATCTGGTGTCGGAAGGGTCCGGAGGGGCCGCCGACATCGCCGTCTTCGGCATCCTTCTGGACGATCTCGATCGGGTAATCGAACAGTACCGGGACGGACCCAAGCCCTATTTCGTGCTAGAGGGAGAGAGTTTCGAGTTGCGCGGGGTTCCCATCGAACAGACTTCAGAATCCTGGATCGCCGATCACCCCCTGCGCTTCCGCAGCTTTCTGATGGCCCTTGCCAGACGTTGGTTCCAGGATCGAAGGGAGTGGCGCACTCACCAGCGAACCGTCTTCGAGGACGAGTGTCGCAGAGACGAGAAGGAAGAGCTCAATCGGAGGATTCTCGATCGCCTCGTCTCGCTGGCTGGGGAGCTGGATATCCGCCCCATCTTCGTCATCTTCTACGGTGAGCGGGCACTGACCGCCGAATCGTGGCGAGAACCGTTTCTCAAGGCCACCCTGGACGAGCTCGGTGTGGAGGTCCTGGACACCCGTAATCTCATGGCCACGGCGGCAGCCCGCGGCGTGCCCTCCTCGCAGCTCTATTTTCCTCCCCCCAATGGACATCCGAGCCCAGAGGGCAACCGGCTGATTGCCGACGCTCTGGTCGACCTCATCGCCGCCGGCGGCGCGGGCTGGTCGGCGGCCAGAGAAGACGACCCCGACTCTCTCAGCCCTTCGACCATCCGGTTCGGACGTCTGGCGGTAAACCGCAACCATCTGTTGCGGCGCGGGTGGGAAACCGACGCGGACCATTTCAGCTGGACGATGGCCCACGAGTCCTCGGTTCAGCTGCCTGTCCCGGAAACCGCTGAGGCCATGACCCTCGAAATCGAGATTCTCTGTGCCCTGCACAAGGAGGGAGACGACCGCCTGCTCGAGGTGGCCATCGAAGAAGAGACGGTGGAGAGCTTCGCCATGGCGGCCTTTCCACCCTGCTGGACTCCAACAATTCTGCAGATTCCCTGGCCTGCCGGTGTTCGGTCGGGTCGGGTGGCGAGGGTGTCCCTGCATCTCGATGGACTGCTGACACCTCGTGAAGCGGGTTTCGAGATCGAGGATGACCGCCGCCTGGGTCTGGCCGTCGGCTCCATTCGGCTGCGGGCCGAAGATCGACCTCGATGACGGTCTCAGTGTCCTCCTCGCGACGCCGGGCCTCGCGGTAGTATCCATCCATGCAATCGAGCCCCGCCTCCCCGCTTCACGGCGTCAACATCTTCGGCTACTTCTACGCCGAAAGTGGTATCGGTGAACATTCACGCCAGCTGGTGGAGACCGTTCGAAGGTCGGGTGTGCCTCATTCCATCGTCCCTTACACTCGCACCCTGACTCGGCAGCAGCACCCTTTCGACGATCCGGCGATCGGGTCGCCCCACCATCCAATCAGCATCGTCTCGGTCAACGCCGACGAGTTGCCGCACTTCGCCGCCGATGTGGGCGAGTCCTTTCTGGACTCCAGATACAACATTGGCCTCTGGGCCTGGGAGATCGAGGACTTCCCCCGCGGCATGGCGACGAGCCGACGCTTTCTCGATGAGATCTGGGCCAACAGCAGCTTCTCGGCCGCCGCCATTCAGAAGAGGGTCGACTGCCCGGTGCATCCGTTCCCCCTACCGGTCTCGGTGCCGGAGAATCCGCCGCTCGGCCGCCAGGAGCTGGGTCTGCCCGACGGCTTCGTGTTTCTGTTCTGCTTCGACTTCGACAGCGTTTTCGAGCGCAAGAACCCGCTGGCAGTGATTCGAGCCTTCCAGCAGGCCTTCCCCCACGAAGAGGTCTTCCTGAGGATCAAATCGATCAACGGTGCCAAGGCGCCGGACAAGCTCCAGCTCCTGCGCTCCGCGGCAGAAGCCGATCCGAGAATCTCCATCGTCGACGGCTACTGGGAGTTCGACAGGGTCAAGGCTCTGATGGCCTCCTGCGACGCCTATCTCTCCCTCCATCGGGCCGAAGGGTTCGGCTTGACCATGGCCGAAGCCATGGCCTATGGCAAACCCGTGATCGCCACCGGCTATTCCGGCAATCTCGATTTCATGAACGAGGACAACAGCTACCTGGTGACCAGCCACAGCGTCAGGGTCGGCAAGGGCTGCGAGCCGTACCCGGCCGACGCTCACTGGGCCGAAGCCGAGATCGAGGACGCGGTGCGCCTGCTGCGCCGGGTCGTGTCTGCTCCCGAGGAGGCCAGCGAGAAGGCGCGGCGGGGACAGGACGAGATCGCCAGGTTTCACAGTCCGGCAGCGCGGGCCGAGTTCGTCCGCCAAAGGATCCAGGAGATCTCGCGCCAGCTCCCCGCCGGGGAACCGATCAACGAGTTGCCCGACCTCGCGGCCACGTTCTCGGTCGCGATTCCAGGCCACGAGGTGCCGGAAGAGATCCCCGAGCCCGGCTTTGTGGGAGCCCCAGGGACCGGGGAATCGGAGGCCCTGGCGCATCTGTCTGCCCGCCTGGAGGAGGGCCCCGATCTCCGACGGGCTACGCGCCTGGGTCTTCCCGGTCTCTGGCTGCGCCGGATGTTCTTCCGCCTATTGCGCAACTACCATCTGCACCAACTCGAGGTGGGCCGCTCGAGCCTGCTGGTTCTCCGCGAGCTGGATCAGAGGCTCGGCGAGAGCCGCCGGAGGGCCGCAGAGCTCGAGCAGCGGATCGAGCGACTCGAGGAGCGGCTCGAGCGCGAGGGCCCCAGCTAGCATGGTCGATCTCAGCGCCTGCACCATCGTCTCCAACAACTACCTGCCGTTCGCCAGGGTGTTGGCGCAGTCCCTCCGGGCGATCCACCCGCAGGCGGAGTTCTTTGTCCTGATCGTCGACCGGCCCGATCCGGGCATCGACTACTCCGCCGAAGACTTTCGTGTCGTCTTCGCCGATGAGCTCACGATCCCCGCCTTCGAGCACTTCGCCTTCAAGTACTCGCTACTGGAGCTCAATACGGCAGTCAAACCCTTCTTTCTCGAGCACCTGCGGATCGAACACGATCTCGAGGCTGTCCTGTACTTCGATCCCGATATCAAGATCTACGGGGATCTGACACCGCTGGCAGAGGCCCTGGATTCGAAGAATCTCCTGCTGACACCCCATCTCCTGGCACCTCTCGACGACGACTTCCGACCGTCGGAGCGCAGCATCCTGCTCTCAGGCGTCTACAATCTGGGATTCCTCGGTCTGCGATTCAACCAGGCCACCCTGGACTTTCTCAGGTGGTGGCAACGCCGCCTCTATTCGTATTGCCTGCATCGCATCGCCGACGGTCTGTTCGTCGACCAACGCTGGATGGACCTGGCACCCTCGCTGCTGGCAGATGTACGGATCCTGCGCGACCCGGGATACAACGTGGCCTACTGGAATCTGGCCAATCGAACGCTAGCCCTGCTGGACGACGCTTGGCGGGTCAACGATGTACCGTTGCGCTTCTTCCACTTCAGCGGCGTACGGATCGACGACCTGGAGCGCATCTCGAAATACCAGGACCGCTTTCGCCTGCGCGACCGTCCGGATCTGGCGCCGCTCTTCGAGAACTATCGACGGGATCTCCAGGACGCCGGTTGGGACGAGCTCAAGGACACTCCCTACGCCTACGGCCGGTTTGACAACGGCATCGATATCCCAGACCTGGGTCGTAGCGAGATCTGGCGAATCGACACCGACGGTGAACGCTGGAGCAACCCTTTCGGCACGCAGAGCGGCGATTCGTACTTCGCCTGGCTCCAATCCCCGGTCACCGCAGAAGAAGAAGACGCCTGGCTTCCCAGAATGGCGCTGATTCTCTGGGAGAATCGACCCGATCTCCAGAGCGCCTTTCCTGCCCCGTTGGAGGCCGATCACGCCAACTATGTCCGCTGGCTACTGTCGGGCGAGCCCGAGAAGGCGGGAATCGACGCCAGATTCTGGCAGGACTTGGCCAGCACCGAGGCGTCCGCAATCGAGACCGATCCGGCCGTCGATCCGCCGGCCGCCGAGCTGCTATCGCAACTCTCCCAGGACGCCCAGTTCGACGCCTCGGTCAGACCGCGGCTGCCCCGGATCGCTCTGCTGATCCGGGAGAAGCGGCCCGACCTACAAGAGGCGTTTCCGGCACCGTTGGGTGACTCTCGGACCGCTTTCGCCCGCTGGTTTGTCACCTTCGGCCGGCTCGAGTATCAGCTCCCCGCGCCTCTGTGGCGTCCCACGGTCGCCAGCCTGTCTCTCGACGAGCGACTGCGGACGTGGGTCTGGCGTCTCTGGCGCCAGGCCGCAGGGAGACCCGTCGATTCCCGGGGATCGTGGCGGGACTTCGGACACCCCGGCTGAAGAGCACAGATCCGTGAACGACCCAGTGGATCTCTTCCGCGACGACTACGACCTGGGAAAGCTCACCCGCGTTCGGCCTCCCGGCCAGGACTTCGAGCTGTACATCACCCCGCGGTTTTCCAGCCACTACGCCGAACGCCGCTTCGAATCGCTGAGCGCCGCGCTGCTGCGGACGGTCTGTCGTCGAAAACAGGTCTTCGTCGATGTGGGGGCCCACTACGGCTTCTACACCCTGATGGCCGGCCGGGAGAATCCAGATCTCGAGATCTGGGCGCTGGAGCCCATTCGCGAGAACCTCGAGATCCTGCGGAAGAATCTCGAGACCAACCAACTAACGACGGTGCGAGCCCTCGAGATGGCGGCCTCCGACCGCGATGGAATGGCCACGATCCACAAATCCGCCGCCGCGGACAACTCCGGCTTCCACAGCCTTCCCCAGGTCCCCACACTGGCGGAGCTGGAGGTCCGAACTACCCGCCTGGCCTCCCTGCTGGCGGATCGACAACCCTCTTCGCTGCTGGTCAAGATCGACACGGATGGACACGAGATCGCCGTGCTTCGAGGCCTGGCCGAGACCCTAGAGGCCGATCTCGACGCCACACTCTTCGTCGAGCTCAATCCGATCATGCTCGAGCAGGCGGGGTACGGGGCCACCGATCTGCTCGATCAGATCGAGTCCATGGGCTTGCGCAGCTATCTGATTCAGGAGCCGCAGGGCCGGCTCGTCCCCCTGCAGCCGAGCGACGATTGGACCACCGTCCTCGACCGGGCAGACTACGCCAATCTCTACTGTCGACCCCGCGATTCGGCGGCCAGTCTTTGCTTCGTCTCCCACTCGCACGGTCTGGCGGGCGCTGAGCGGACGCTGGCCGAGCTGGTCGAGCAGCTCATTGAATACCACGGCGCGGTCTGCAATGTGGTGGTGCCCGGCCAGGGCGAGCTCGGCCGCCGACTCGAGACCCTCGGCGCCGGTGTCATCGCGGCCGACTACGGCTGGTGGTGCGCTTCAGAGCCGCTGACAGAGTCCGAGGTAGAGCGGCGGCTCGCCGACGATCTCACCCGCTTCCTGGCCTACTGCCTACCCGAGATCGAGGCGACGGGAGCGGAGGTGATCTGCTCCAACAGCATCGTCGCTCCGTACGGTGCCATCGCCGCCACGGTCCTGGAACTTCCCCACATCTGGTTCCTCCACGAATTCGGCAGCGAGGCGGCCGGGTACCGCTTCTTTCTGCCCTTCCCGGAGGTCCTGCAGTTCGTCGAGAGCTTCTCCGATTTCCTATTCGGCGCCACGCTGTCACTCCCCCGGACTCTCTTCGGGCAGCTGGACGAGGCTTGCTACGACTCCCTGTACCCGTTTATCCGGCCGCCTGAAACCGTCGACGAGACGGTACCTCCCGCAGCCACGGCCGAGACTTCGCCGCCCCTGCGGCTGATCGATCTCGCCTCCATCAACCCGGCCAAACAGCAGGAGACCGACCTGCGGGCGGTGGCGATCCTGCAGGAGCGGGGTCACCAGGTCGAGCTCGTCCTGCAGGGGCCTCAGGACTCCGAATACGTTGCGATGCTGCGCGAGCTCGGCCGATCGCTGGAGATCGCCGACCGCCTGCATATCCGACCCTATTCCGAAGAGGTCTGGTCGAGCCTGTCGGCGGCGGATGTGGTCGTCATCTCCGGACCAACCCACGTCTTCGGCAGAGCGGCCGCCGAAGGGATGCTGAGCCGACTGCCGGTGGTCTACCCGCTCGGCACCGGCATCGACGAGTACATGCAGGACGGCCTCACCGGGCTCGGCTACGAGATCGGCCGGCCCGAGCACATGGCCGCGCAGATCGAACGGCTGATCGGTGATCCCGAGCTGCGGACCTCCATCGCCGAAGCGGCCTTTCGCCGGGCCAGAGAGCTCTTTCATCGCCGGGGTTTCTCGGACAAGTTCCTCGAGCGGGCCCGCGGTCTCCGCTCCGCCGGACCCGCAGCAAGACCCAGATTGCCCGACTGGGTGTTCGAGGCTCTGCTGGTGGGCATTCACCACCTCGGACGTGAGAGCCTGGAACTGCGAAAGATGCTGAGCTCGCGGTTGGCCGATCTCGGCACCGCCACCGACCTGCTCCGAATTCGAACCGAGGAGATCGAGTCGCTGAAGGAGGTGTTGACCGCTCGCGAGACCGAGCTCGAGTCCCTCGAATCGACGCTGGCGGCCCGGGTGACTGAACTCGAGGCCGTGAAACCGACCTTCAGCGCTTGTAGCGAGGAGCTGGCGGCCATCAAACCGGTCCTGGAGGGTCGCAACGAGGAGCTGGCGGCCATCAAACCGGTTCTGGCAGCCCGAGACGAGGAGCTGGTGGCCATCAAAGCCGTCCTGGCGGCCCGAGACGGGGAGCTGGAGGCCATCAAACCGGTCCTGGAGGCCCGAGACGGGGAGCTGGCGGCCATCAAACCGGTCCTGGCGGCGCGGCAAGAGGAGACCGCACTGTTGCAGAAGGCCCGCGATCAGCAGGACCGACGGATACAGGATCTGGACGAAAGGCTGCGTGAGCTCGAGGCGCTTCTCCACCGCCTGCGAAGGTCTCGCTCGGGCAGGCTGGCTCTTTGGATCGATTCCAAAAAATAGTACTCTGCTGCGGCGGGAGCGACCGCCAAGCCCCGAGATCGAAGAGGAGATCATGGCCGACCACAAAGGGATCATCCTGGCCGGAGGTGCCGGCACTCGCTTGTTACCCCTGACCCTTGGCACCAGCAAACAGCTCATGGCGGTCTATGACAAGCCGATGATCTACTACCCGCTATCGACGCTGATGCACGCCGGCATCCGCGACATCCAGGTCATCACCACGCCCCGCGATCTGGAGTCGTTTCAATCCTTCCTGGGCGATGGCTCACCTTGGGGAATCTCCCTCAGCTACGCCACGCAGGACAAGCCGGAAGGCATCGCTCAGGCCTTTCTCATCGCCGAGAGCTTCATCGGCGACGACCCCGTGAGCCTGGTGCTCGGAGACAACATCTTCTACGGCGAGGATCTGACCGAGAAGCTGCAGAGCGCCGCGGGTCGCACCCACGGGGCTACGGTTTTCGGCTACTACGTCACCGACCCCGAGCGCTATGGCGTGGTGAGCTTCGACGACCAAGGCCGGGCTCTCGATATTGAAGAGAAGCCCGCCCAGCCCAAATCCCACTACGCGGTGACCGGGCTCTATTTCTACGACAACCAGGTGGTTGAGATCGCCAAGAATCTGCAACCTTCAGCCCGCGGTGAGCTGGAGATCACCGATGTCAATCGCGCCTATCTCGACCGAGCCCAGCTACAGGTGGAGATCCTCGGGCGTGGCACCGCCTGGTTGGACACCGGTACCCAGGACTCCCTGCTCGATGCGGCCGTCTTTGTCCGGGTTATCGAGAAACGGCAGGGCTTGAAAATCGCCTGTCCCGAAGAGATCGCCTTTCGCATGGGTTATATCGGCGCCGGGGAGCTCGAAGCCCTGGCCCAGGGCTACCACGACAGCGGCTACGGACGTTACCTTCTGGGTCTCCTGCAGGACGAGCAGTGAGCCGGCTGGAGTTCACACCGACCGCGATCCCCGAAGTCGTGGAGATCGTCCCTCGGGTCATCGAGGATTCCCGCGGCTTCTTCATGGAGAGTTGGAACGCTCGAGACTTCGCCGCCGGCGGCATCGACGAGACCTTCGTCCAGGACAATCACTCACGCTCGCAGCAGGGCATCCTGCGGGGCCTCCACTACCAGATCCGCCAAACCCAGGGAAAGCTGGTCAGGGTGGTGCGCGGCGAGGTCTTCGATGTCGCCGTCGATCTGCGGCGCAGCTCGCCCACCTTCGGTCGCTGGATCGGCGTCTTCCTCAAGGCGGCCAGGCACAACATGCTCTGGGTGCCGGGGGGATTCGCCCATGGCTTCTATGTCACCAGCCCGGAGGCGGATCTGCTCTACAAGTGCACGGATTTCTACTCCCCGGACCACGATCAAACCCTCCGCTGGGACGACCCGACCGTCGCCATCGATTGGCCCCTGGTGGCCGGTGAGGCGCCCTCCGTCTCGGCCAAGGACGCGGCCGGACGGAGTCTGGAAGAGGCGGAGACCTTCGCGTGAAGGTCCTGGTCACCGGTGCCGGCGGTCAGCTCGGTCGAGAGCTGGCAGCAACCTGTCCGGGTCATGTGGAGCTGACCACCTGTACCCGGCAGAGAGTCGATATCACCCGCGAGCAGCACGTGCGGGCGACGCTGGAGGCCGTGCGACCGGATCTGGTGATCAACGCGGCTGCCTATACCGCCGTCGATCGAGCGGAAGACGAAACCGCACTGGCCTTCGCCGTCAACGCCGAGGGAGCTGGAAATCTGGCCTTGGCTACCCGGGAGATGGAGGTACGGCTCTTCCACCTCTCCACCGATTTTGTCTTCAGCGGAGAGAGCTCGCGGCCGTACTCCCCCGAAGCCGAGACCGATCCCAGGGGAGTCTATGGAGCCAGCAAGCTGGCAGGAGAGGAGCGGGTGCTGGAGATCTGCTCCTCCCGAGGTCTGGTGGTGCGCACCGCCTGGGTCTATTCCCGCTTCGGACACAACTTCGTCAAGACCATGCTGCGGGTGATGTCGGAACGTCGCGAGATCACCGTGGTGGCGGATCAGGTCGGTGCGCCGACCTGGGCGAGGGGTCTGGCGGAGCTCCTGTGGGCGTGCAGCAGCCGCTCTGAACTGGCCGGTATCCTGCACTGGACCGACAATGGGGTCGCCTCCTGGTATGACTTGGCAGTGGCGATTCAGGAGGAGGCCGAGGCTCTGGGATTCCTTTCGGATCGAGCTTCGGTGTCGCCGATAGCGACGGCCGACTACCCGACGGCCGCTGAGCGACCGGCCTTCAGCGTTCTCGATACCGGCGCCACCCGCCAGCGTCTGGGAATCTCCGGAATCCACTGGCGACAGCAGCTGCGCTCCATGCTACGGGATCTGCAGGAGTACGGAGAGGAGTAGAACGATGTCGCGACTGCTGATCACCGGCGGTGCAGGCTTTATCGGCGCCAACTTCGTCCACTACTGGCAGCGAAGGCATCCGGCCGATCCGATCGTGGTTCTCGATGCCCTGACCTACGCCGGAAACCATGCCAATCTGACAGGAGCCGAGGAGGCCGGGGACTTCCGCTTTGTCCATGGCGATATCCGGGATCAGGACCTGGTCGAGGACCTGCTGCGCGCGCACGACATCGATACCCTGGTCCACTTCGCGGCCGAGTCTCACGTCGATCGCTCCATATCGGGCCCCGATATCTTTGTCGACGTCAACATCGGTGGCACCCACAGTCTGCTCAAGGCCGCCCGCGCCGTCTGGCTCCAGGGGCCCGACGGACTCCGTCCCGGGCACCGTTTCCATCACGTCTCGACCGACGAGGTCTACGGCTCGCTGGGGCCGGACGAACCGCCCTTTACCGAGACCACTCCCTATGCCCCGAACTCTCCCTACGCGGCCAGCAAGGCGGCGTCCGATCACCTCGTCAGGGCCTACCAGGAGACCTATGGCCTGGTCACCTCGATGAGTAACTGCTCCAACAACTACGGTCCCTACCAGTTCCCGGAGAAGCTCATCCCGCTGCTCATCGTCAATCTGCTGGAAGGCAAGCCGCTGCCGATCTACGGGGACGGGCTGAACATCCGCGACTGGCTCTATGTCGAAGACCACTGTCTGGGCATCGAGCTGGTCCTCACCCAGGGTCGACCGGGCCGCACCTACAATGTCGGCACCGACAACGAGCTCACCAACCTCGACCTGGTGCACGCCCTCTGCGATCTGATGGACAGCCTCTTCGCCGAGGATCCACAACTGGCCGAGCGGTTCCCGCAGGCTGCGCCAGCCCAGGGTAACTCCTGCTCCAGCACCATCACGTTCGTCCAGGACCGCCCCGGCCACGACCGACGCTACGCCATCGACAAGAGTCGGATCAACGACGAGCTGGGCTACGAAACCCAGGTCAGCTTTCAGGAGGGCCTGCGCTCCACCGTGCGCTGGTATCTGGACAACGAACCCTGGTGGCGATCGGTGATGGACGAGTCCTACCGCGACTGGGTCGACCAGCACTACTCCGGCTGAGCGTCCTTCTGCAGCCTCTGCTCTGCGGCGTAGGGGAAGAAGTCGATGACCTCTCCCCGATCGTTGCGGTCCTGAAGAGCCCGCCAGAGGGTGATATCGAAGAGATCCTCGTGGTGTCGGTCGAAGACTTCGCGCAGCTCCCCACGAAGCTCCAGGAAGGTCGCGAGCTCCTGTGGGAAGACGTCGTCGTCGGCTACCGAGAACCAGGGCTCCGCCGCCATCTCGTCCTCCGGATGGCGAGCCTGGGGAAACCTGCGAAATCGGCAGCTCCCCAGAGGGGCGATCTCGTCATAGTCGTAGAAAACCACCCGCCCATGGCGGGTGACGCCGAAGTTCTTCAGGAGCATGTCGCCGGCGAAGATATTGGCCGCTGCCAGGTCCTTGAGGGTGTAGCCCCAATCGATGATGGCTGCCTCCGCTTCGGCACGTGGCGCCTGACGCACGAAGATGTCCAGAGGCGTCACCCGTCTGCCGATGTAGAGGTGTCGGATGACCACATCCTGTCCCTCGAGCACCACGGTGCTACCAGCGGTTTCGGTCAGCTCCTCGAGCAGGTCTTCCGAGAAGCGCCGGCGGGGAAAGGTCAAATGCTCGAATTCCTGGAAATCGACCAGCCTACCGACCCGGTCGTGTCGTAGAACCTCGCGATACTTCTGCATCACCTCTGCCCGGGTCGCCTTCTTCGACGGTGGAAAGTAGTCCCGAATCACCTTGAAGACAAACTGGAACGACGGCAGGGTAAAGACCGACATGACCAACCCCGGTTTGCCGGGAGCGATGATGAACTGCTCGCCCGAGCGCCCGACGAATCTCATCAGATCGCGGTAGAACTCGGTCTTGCCGTGCTTGTGATACCCCAGGGACACATAGAGCTCGGCGATCCGTTTCTTGGGCAGAATCGAGTGCAAAAAACCGATCACCTCACGCGGGCTCGCAATATCGGCATGGAAGTACCAGCGGGCGAAGCTGAAGACGATGCTGGTCTCCTCTTCTCCGGTGAGCACCGCGTCGACCACCAGCTCACCCTCCAGATTCAGAATGGCCACCACCACCGGCATGACCCACTCCCCGCAACGCGCTCGGCCGATGATGTAGGCCGCCTTGTTGCGAATGAAGATCGGACAGAGAATGTCGAGGGCCTCGATGGTCGACGAGTCCAGTGCCTCCTCCACCCGTTTGCCCAGGAGCTCTGCCGCCGACCGGGCATCCGAATCGAGATCGCGGAACGGAACCCGGAGCTCGGTGTCTTCCAGGATCCGGCGGATGACCCCGACATCGACCCGGTGCACCGCGTAGAGCCGGGCGCTGGACATCTCCCAACCCTTGAAGGGCAGTGGAAAATCGGCCGATGCGTAGTCGATGGCGGGATCCACTCCGACATGGGGAAAGGCTCGGCGCGACAGCGAGTTGAAGAAGGTCTGGGCCAGCTCGACGTCGTCACGACCCAGGATCGCCAGCGAATAGGCTTCTTTCATCGAGGCCCAGAAGGACATCTCGCCGACCTTCCCTGCCAGTTGCTCCTCGAGGGTGTCGAAGGCTTCGCTGACGAACTGGCCGTGCAGACCCAGTCGCTTGACGCTGTCGCGGCGTATGCCCTCCCATTCGCAGCGCTCGAAACGCTCTCGGGTGTGTCGGGTGATGGCGCGAAAACGGGTCTGGAAATCGTCGAAGCAGCGATGGATGATGTCCGCGCCGCGGACC